>ERZ761602.8390-NODE-8390-length-10428-cov-7.238118_pt1 | contig 10428 bp, 6 predicted proteins | sample MGYA00512165_ERZ761602 | MGnify/ENA primary metagenome ERZ761602 (study PRJEB28899, sample SAMN02445085) | bioreactor sludge metagenome | biome: EBPR sludge; isolation source: Thorneside wastewater treatment plant | place: Australia: Brisbane, Thorneside...
CCTTACCAGGATACAATCGAATGATCTCCTGCTGTCCGGATACCAGCAATCCCATCAGCAAGCCGGCGGGCAATAACAATAACCTTTTTAGTTTATCCGAAAAAACCGATCCCTGTCGGTATAAGCAAGCAGGCAATAACCCTAGCTGTTTCATCGATTCGTATTTTGTCTCAGCTAAAATTAATGTCTTTTTTTTCTTCGGGGAAAATTGATAGCGGCTCCATCCAATTTTTATCCATAGCCGCCCGGCGAATCGAGGGATGAATGCAGCGCAATCGGCCCTTTTACCATCGCTCTAATTGAACAAAAATAAACTGGCAGCCCGCTTTTGAATGGGGTCTGCCAGTTTACTTTATTTTATAAAAGTCATTAGTTCACATACCCCGGATTCTGCTTAAGCTTGGTATTGCTGTTCAATGCCGATAAGGGAATCGGCGCAATATTCCTGTAATCCTGGCTTCCATCCGGATGGGCCCTGTAAGAAAGACGGGACTTCCTGTTATAAATGCCGAAGCGGATCATATCGGTACGCCGGCGGGCTTCGCCGCAAAATTCCCAACCCAGCTCGTCGAGAAACCTTCCGTACTGGATTGGCGCTGTTTCATGAGTGATGCCGCCGAAGGGGCCTGAAGTGATATCCCTTAATCCATAATCATAACTACTGGTTCCGGTAAGCTGCGCATCGGCAACTGTAGCGAGAGCGGGATTTGCAAAACTTCTTTTTCTCACCTCTGTTACCAGCGCGCCCGCGCCGGGTTGTCCCAAACGCATCAGGCATTCCGCCTTCATCATCAGTATATCAGCATAGCGTATCATCGGAACATCGTGATTCATATTATAAGGATCGCTGCCAAAAGGGAGGTCATACTTAAAGAAACGATAGCTGTGCACCTCTTCGGTTGAATCAATACCCGGAAGTTCGTTTACAAGTACCATGGGTTGCCCCTGCAGGGTTCCGGTATTAACCGTCAGGGGAACGCCCGCAGAACTATATACCTGTCCGTATATCCAGCCCTCCGTAAGCCTTTTATCCTCCGGATGGAAGGTGCTGATAAACTGTGGAATTGAGATCAGGCCTCCCCAGCCCACCGACCTCAGGTTATAGGTCTGGGATACCTGGTGGGGAATGACAATGACCATTAGCAGGTGCCCTTCGGTAAAGGTCTCGTCGAAAGGAACCGACCAGATCAGTTCATTTGAGCCCTGGTTTTGCTCTTTAAAAGCGTCCCTTTGCACAGGCTCCAATATGAATCCCTTGTTGGCATTGATAATAGCGTCGCAGGCGGCAATACATTTATCCCATTCAGGGCTGCCCGACCATACCTCCGCATTGAGATAGACTTTAGCGAGCAACCCATAAGCAGCCCATTTGTTGTTGAACCGCGCATAGGTAGCCGCGCTATGATCCTCGCTCAGGGCAGGCAATGATTCGGTTATCTCCTTAACAATAAAATTATAGACCTGGAGCCTTGTGCTTTGTTCTGGTAAAAAACCCGCAGGAACATCATAGTCCGTGACCAGGGGAACATTTCCGAAAACATCACATAACACGTAGTAGTAAGAAGCCCTCAACGTCCTTATTTCGGCGATCGTTCTATCCCTGTCCGGGCCGGGAGGCATGGGTATCTGGCCTGATTCAAATTGAAAGAGCAGGCGATTGCAATTGGTGACGCCCTCATAGGCATAGGTCCACACAGCTCCCCAAGCCTCGTCTTCATTGGTCCAGGTATGTAAATGCAATAGCTGGTGAATGCCGCCGTCATAAAAACCATATGGTTTTCTTGCCCGGCAAAAAGCATCGGCAGTTTCTTCCTGCACGGTCCAATAGGCCCTGCCGCCGTCCCAAAGCACGCGTCTCCAGGAACTATAGGCCGAGCCGATCAGGGCGCCGATATCTTCGTTCGTAGGAATAAAATCCTTGGCTACAATATTGCCATAACTTTCGCTTTCCAGCTTTGTGCAGGAAGAAGGCGCTAACATGCCAATGTAAATAACGCCTAAGGTTAGTATATTATAAATAGATTTCTTCATGTTGATAAGTGTTAATTAGTGTAAGGTTAGATCCCATCCGATAGAGTAAACCCTGGTAGTGGGGTATTTATTTCTATCGTCATTTCCCGGGGTAAGGCCAAGCGAGCCTACTTCAGGATCCATTCCCTTGTAACCGGTAAGTATAAAGGCGTTTAAAACGGATACGTACAAACGCGAAGACTTGAGGAATTTTATCTTCGGGGCTTGAAAGGTATATCCAAAGGTTATGTTGTCGATCTTCCAGTAATCGGCATCTTCAAGATAATAGCTGTTGTATTCGACCGGAACGTTCTTATTCAGCTGGGTTTTACCGAAAACCTTGTCAAAAGCAGAGCTCAACAGGTTATAGCTGGTAAAGCCCGGGTTTTCGGAATACATGCGTTGGTAGTTCAGTACCTGGAAACCAAACGCTCCCCTCATGGTAACGTTCAGATCGAACCTGCCATAACGAAGGGTATTGTTCCAACTGGCATAATATTTAGGCAGACCGTTTCCTATTATCTTTTTGTCGTCCTGCGTTTTTGTCTCGGAGGGCTTGCCGTCCTTATCCTCATACACCCATCTGCCGTCGTCTGTTATATCGACGACTTTGTATCCGTAAAAATTACCGATGGGCAATCCCACTTCCACGCGATGCGTAAAAGTTTGAACCGGCGACCCGGTATATCCTGCGTTAAACCAGGGATTGGTGGTTTCATACAGCTCATTGGAAAGCGAAACCAGCTTGTTCCTGTTGGTAGAAAAAGTTACGGTTGAATTCCAGGAAAATCGGGTACTTTCGACCGGGATAAAATTAAGCAGGAACTCCCAGCCCTTATTTTCCATTATGCCCACATTTGCTTTGGTAGTGCCGTAAGCGTTGGGCGGGGTGGGCACTGAATAATCGTATAACAGGCCGTCGGTAGTGCGTTTATAATAATCGATGCTTCCCCCTATCCTTCCATTGAACAGCTCAAAGTCCAACCCTATATTAGTCTCCTTTTTCTCCTCCCATCTTAAATTAGGATTGGGATTGCTGATAGGCGTTAAACCTGGCACCCATTGCCCGTTGATCAGCGAAGAGCCGGAATATCCCAATAAACTTACGCCCAGGAACAACTCGTCGGGCGCGGTACCGGTTACGCCATATCCTGCCCTCAGCTTCAGATTGTTCAGAAAACCAATGCCGCTCATGAATTCTTCTTCGCTGATCCTCCAGCCTGCTGAAACGGCCGGAAACGTTCCCCAGGGTTTTTTCGTTCCTAAGAACCGGGATGAACCTTCATGCCTGATATTGGCCATTAACAGGTATTTCTCCCGGTAGTTGTATCTTAACCTTCCGAAAAATCCGATCAGGTTGGCCGCCGACTTACTACTGCTCATCAGGTTCGGGCCGCCCAGACCAGCTCTTTGACCTGCGCCGATATTGTCGATATATGAAAAACTACCGGCTGGAAAATTCCAGTTCCTCATGGAAGAAGATTCCGACTCGTCTTTCTGGTAGCTATAACCGGCCAGCGCGGTAAGTTTATGATCGCTGAACGATTTCGAATATTCGGCGGTTAATTCCAATAGCTTTTCCACGCCTTGAAAAGGCGATTTTCTCGCATATCCATTTAGGCCGTCCCTGATGGTGGAAAGATGTTTCTTGGTATGCGCCATCGTAGACTGGAGATCAGTTTTACTTCGAGAAACCAGCGCCTTAAGCGTTAAGTCATGAATAGGCTGATAGAGAATGCTACCGCTAATCCTCGTCATCTGCCGCTGCGATCCGCCATAGGTTTCATTCAATAAACTAAGGGGATTCATATAATAGGAAATCGATGTCTGCTCGTTCCAGGATCCGTCGGGGTTCCTGATCGGCGCAGTAGGATTTCTATACAAGGCCTGGTTAAAAATATTGGATGATTCAGCATCAGACAATCCTTCGTCGCTCTGGGAAAAATTAACTCCGGTCTTGAAATCATTGTTGATAAAATTGAGATTCACTTTCAATTTATTATCAAACATATTGTGGTTCACGTCTACTCTGCTGTTGATCGTTCTGTAGTCCGATTTCAAAACCACTCCTTCCAGTTGCCGGTAATTTAGGGTAGCCAGGTAATTGGTTTTACTGTTTCCACCGCGGAAGGTCATGTTATGTTGATGGCTGATAGGAGTTTTACGGCTGATCTCTTTTACCCAGTCGGTCGTGAAGCCCTGATCGTCAAAAGCTACGCCTTCCGCAATCTTTTGACGGAACTGCGCCGCATTTAACATTTTAGGAACCCTTACAAATTCCTGCGTACTAACATATCCCCGATACGAGATCGTAGGCTCGATCCTTCCGTTGGGGCGTCTTGTATTAATAAGGATCACTCCATTGGTGCCCCGCGTACCATATATTGCCGCTGCAGACCCATCTTTCAGCACGTCAATGCTTTCTATATCTTCCGGAGCCACTGTATTCAGGTCGCCGGGAATGCCGTCTATCAGGATCAGGGGCTGCGTATTGGTATTAATGGTCGCCACGCCCCTCAACAGTATCTGGGATGACGCGCTAGGATCGCCGCTCGGAGTTACAATGGATAAACCGGCAACCTTGCCGGATAACAGCTGGGCCGCATCTTTTACCGACCCTTGCGTAAAATCCTCCGCTTTTACCTGGGCTACCGCGCCGGTAATTTCAACCCTTCTCTGCGTGCCATAGCCGACCGCCACCACTTCAGCCAATTCTGTATTTTCTTCCTGGAGCGTAATGTTAATAATAGTTTGTTTGTTTACCGCGATTTCCTGGGATATGAAGCCAACATATGAAAATACAAGAACGGCCCTTTCATCCGGCACGTTGATCCGGAAATCGCCGTTGGCGTCGGTGGTTACGCCTGTCTGCGTCCCTTTAACGATAACGCTTACATTGGCCAGCGGCTCTCCGCTCCCGCTGACCACCCTGCCCCTGACCTCTATCGCAACCTGCGTTATCTCCGGGTTATCCGTCGTATGGGCGTTAACGTTTGTTGCCCGGGGCGATATAAAGATGTTATTCTTATCAATTTTAAAATCAAAAGGACGATCCTTAAAAATTTGTTGCAGCGCTATGCTGACAGGCTTGTCCTGGATATCGATGTCTATAGGTCTGATATGGCGCAATAACTCCTCATTATAGATAATGGAGAACTTCGTCTGCCTCATCACCTCCTTAAAAACCTTTTTGGCAGAAGCATTTTTTAAAGAAAGGGTGACTGTTTGGCCGTACCCCAAAGCAAATGCCTGAAAGTTTAATGCGATTAAGAAAATCGCCGTAAGCTTAGTCATTAACAGCGTTTTGATCAGGAATCTCGCCCTTGGCGCAGGCGATTCCCAGATAATGGAAAAATGCATAACTTTGATCAGTTTGGTTTATTAATAAACATTCCTTCAGAAACTGTTTTTACGATGAACCATTCGCTACCGTTCCGATCACGACCCGGAACGGTTTTTTTATATAGTTCGTCGTTGAGAATAATTCATCATTTTTTATTTCATAAGCGATAGTTTTAATTAAACAATACGGTTTAGTTATAGAATTTCAGCTTACTCTTGTTATTATCGGGTTTTATTTAAATAACAAGGCTTAGTTGCCTACAATAAGCGTTCTGCCCTCCAATCGCACCTTGACCCCGCTGTTCTCCAATAAACGAAGCAGATCCGGCAGCGCAGATTTTCTACTGATGCCGCCGCCTAATTTCTTGTTTTTATCGATCGACTGGTATACGACGTCTACATCATACCATCTGGATATCTGGCGCATGATGGCGGCTAAGTCTATATTATCAAATTCAAAAAAGCCATTCTTCCAGCCCATGACCTGGTCTATATCCGCCTTATGAACTGAAACCGCCGAGCTGGTACGATTAAGCCTTGCTTGCTGCCCCGGCTCAAGCGTTCTTTGGGTAGACCCGTTTGAAAACCTTACCGATCCTTCCAGCAGGGTTGTACAAAGATCTTCCTCATCTCCATAGCCGTTTATGTTAAAATGCGTGCCTAAAACCGTTACAGCGCTTTGACCGACCGAAACGACGAAGGGCGCTCCCGGATCTCTGGCCACTTCAAAGTAGGCTTCTCCCGACAAGGTCACTTCGCGGTTCTTTTCTGAAAACCGAGAAGGGAATCTCAGCGCGCTAGCCGCATTGAGCCATACCCTGGTGCCGTCGGGAAGCACGATCTGGTATTGCCCCCCGCTTGGCGTTTTTATCGTATTAAAAGATATTTCCTGATCAACGGGAATATTCCCCGGCCGATAGAGAATTGTTCCGTCATCCAGTTTGACGATCTCGGCGTTGCTCTGCAGGGCCAAGGTCCCGTTACGGGCAGTATCCAGTTGGATGACCAAGCCATTGTCCAGCGTAAGAGTGGCTTTCTCGGTTCCGGGAACGATGATCTCCTGTGCGTCAGGAATACTTTTTTGTTCCGCTACCCTGGGAGCCGCGTTATCCTTAGTAAAAAAGAAATAAGCACCGCCAAGCGTCGCTATCAGCGCGACTGCGGCAACCCATTTAAAATAATTGACTCTCCGGATAGGAACGACAGTGGCCGCCTGTCTGTCAGACGCCTTATGCATGAGCTGATCAAATAGCAGATCTGCGCGTTCCCGCCCTATCTCCCGATCGACCCATCCTTCGCGGATGCTTTCATCTATCAATAAATTGAGCTCCTCCAGATGTTCTTCACGGCCGACAAGATCCAGGAACTCCTGCCGCTCGCCCGGTTGGAGACTATTCTCTAAGAAGCGATAAAACAAATAAGCTAATCGGGAAACTGGGTTCTCCATTTACTTTAGTTTAATAGCAGGGATAACCCTGTCTACTATAGACACATGAAAACAAAAAGAGGGCAGGTAGAACGCAAAAATTTATGACAGGAGCCAAAATACCAGCGCGCCCGCATAATGATGAAGGTAGTTTTTAATAAAGCGGCGGGCTTCCACGATATGATTCTTTACGGCGCTGCGTGAAATATTTAAACAAGTCGATATCTCTTCGTACTTCAGGCCTTCCATTCGGCTTAGGAAATACACTTTTTTCTGTTGCGGCGGCAGGAGGGAAACCGCCTTATGCAAGGCGCCCTGCAATTCATTATAAGCGACCGCATCAAAATTACCTTGAACAACAGGCGTTTCCCCGGCGCTCAGGTTCCTTAAAAAATTCTCTTCAAAAGAGAGTTTTCTCAGGTAATTAAGAATATGATTACGCGTAATGACATTCAGGTAAGCGTCGAAAGAACGGATATCGGAAAGTTTTTCCCTATGCAGCCATAACTTTATAAATACCTCCTGCATGATGTCCTCCGCCAGTGCGCGGGAGCCGGCAAATTTCCAGGATATGGAGAATACCCTGTTCCTGTAGAGATCGTATAATTTTTTAAAAGAAGCTTCATCGCCTTGCGATACGCGCGCGATGAGCTCATTCACATCGTATGTAGGAATCTCAGACAATGCTAAACATCATGTTTGCCCCAAATATATATAAATTTCCCGGACGATTCAGCTAAGGCTTATCGGGTATGATAAAGGGAGCGCGGTATTTGCGGGTCATCATAGCATTCGCTTCAGGATCGTTGATAAACTGCATCTTCGCGGGATCGAAGTTAAGGGTCCTGCCTAATCGAAAAGATATATTTGCAAAATGGATAAGCGCGCAGGAATAAAACCCTTCCCGTATATCTCCATTAGCCAGTCGCTGATCGTTTGCCCGGATCGCATTCACAAAATCCTGGTAATGGTCTCCCAGTCCTTCTCCTTTCTCGCCCGGCGCGCGTTCTTTTCCCATGAACGCCTGCCACTCATTGACATTTTTTGTCATAAATCCTTTTTCGCCAAAGAACAGGTTGCCCACGGTATTGTCGGCGCTGATCATATAGTCATTACCATGCTGCGGGTTTTCGCTTTTTACTCCTTCGCGGTTGCTGATCCAATGCCGGACCTCAAACTGCAGTATTTTTTTCTTATCTCCTCCGCCATTTGCATTAGGGAATTCAAATACGGCGATCATATCGTTGGGCGTTTGCTGATCGTCGTCAAACATAAAATGACCGCCCATTGCCGCGATCTTTGTAGGCAAGCTAACGCCAAGCCCCCAGCGGGCGATATCCATCTCATGCACGCCCTGGTTGCCCATATCTCCATTGCCATAATCCCAGTTCCAATGCCAGTTGTAATGAAAACGGTTTTTCGAGAACGGGCGTTTGGGCGCCGGGCCTAGCCAAAGATCATAATCGACGCCGGCAGGAACAGGCCCGTCAGGGGTTTTACCTATCGTATCCCGCCATTTATAACAAAGTCCTTTTGCCATATACACTTCGCCAAGCTTTCCCGCATGCAGGAAATCCGCCATTGTCTGCGCGCAGGGATTGCTGCGCTGTTCGGCGCCATCCTGTACAATAACCTTGTACTTTTCAGCGGCTTCCACCAGTTTCTGTCCCTCGTAAAAATTATAACAGCAGGGTTTTTCCACGGATACATGTTTGCCGGCCTGAATCGCCCATATTGCCGCCAGCGCATGCCAGTGATTAGGCGTCACGATCGAAACGGCGTCGACCTGCTTATCTTCAAAAAGCCTTCTCATATCCGTATAAGTTTTAGGCTTAGGCAGGTTTTTATCGGTAAAGTGTTTTTTGATCCTTTCGTTAAAGAGGTTGCTGTCTACATCGCAAAGCGCGCTGACAGATACGTCCTTTAAGTTTGAATAAGATTGGATATGCCCCTGCCCCATTCCATGTATTCCTATAACGGCAATATTGACGCGGTTGTTCGCGCCAATGATAGAAGCGTAAGATTTGGCGCTAAGGCCGATCCCGCCAATACTTGCGCCTGCGGCGCCCATTATGGTCTTTTTAATAAACTCTCTTCTTTGGGTCATTGATTACAATTAAAGATGAATAATGATGGCAGAACGTCGCGGCGGCGGTCTTATACGCGGTTTTATTTTTTAATTGCCCCTGGCTGATCATCCGGGCGGCGAAAACCTGTGTCCGCCGCATGCAGGGCCAGGTCTCCTTCCAAGATCAATTCATCCGGAATGGGCTCAATAGGCGTATAACAGGACGAACGTTGTTCCTTATACGGCTTATTTTTTACCAGGTTGAAAGTAGATATCAACGACCATCTCGGCGCAGGACTGGTATTCTTATCGGAACGATGCAAGAGGTTGCAATGAAAAAACAATGTATCGCCCGGTTCTAATTCCACATATACCAGTTCCATGCGTTCGAGGGCTACATTTACTTTTTCCATATCGGCGCCTTTCTGTCCACCGGCCATGCCATGCTCCACCCTACCCATTAAATGAGATCCCCTGATCACCTGCAAACACCCGTTTTCCTTATTCGCTTCCGATAGCGCCACCATTACGCTGATCATGTCGGGACATAAAAAGCCGTCGTTGTACCAATAACCATAATCCTGGTGCCATTCCCAGGCGCCTCCCACAAAAGGCTCTTTCTGCATGAGCTTGGTATGAAAATGAGCCGGCTGATCGTTCAGCAACAATTCAACTCCTCTGTACATCCTTTCGGAACGGGCAAACCTGCTGTATATATTATCGCTTAAATCATACCATAGCGCCAGTTTGGTCGTATTGCCCTCTTTATCCTGCCTTCCATAGGTATTGCGCCTGATCACATTATCATTTTCCGCCGCCTGCATTAAAAGATCAATTTCTTCTTTTGAATAAAAAGACTTTACAACAACATATCCATCGGCGTCAAACGCGGCTTTATCCGCCATTGATAATTTTTTAAACTTTCCCATCTTGATTGGTTTTAATATAAATAAAACTACCATTCATGATCCGAACAATCAATTAATATAAAAGCATTTTCCAATGTTTTTTTTGCACGAACAAGGGTAGCCTGGCCAAAATATCCGTATTTTTAATATTGACAGGCAATTAATACTGACATGCGACCCAAATTCGTAAAAGTCGTAAATAATCCCGACGCATCCTTTCATGCCGCCCGATTCACAGGCGCTCATTTTTTTGTTCCCTGGCATTTTCATCCCGAGCTGGAATTAAATTATATTGTCCAAAGCACAGGAACCAGGTTTGTGGGCAACAACATAAAGCGATTTGCGCCCGGGGAACTGACGCTGGTAGGCGCAGGGCTGCCCCATCTCTGGAAAAGCGACGCAGACTACTACCAGCCCGGGTCCAAAAAGCTGGTCGACGCGATGGTGATCCGTTTCTCTCCCGACAATATAGGACTGGACAGGAAAGACATACCCGAGACCGCCGAGATATTAAAGCTGATCCATATTGCCAAACGCGGTATGAGCTTTCACGGGCCGGTAAGAAAGATCATTGCCCGGCATATGAGCGATCTCTTGCAGGAAACCGGGATGCAGCGTTACCTCATTCTACTGACCATACTCGATATTCTTTCCCGCTGTAATCAATATACGCT
>ERZ761602.8391-NODE-8391-length-10424-cov-217.095573_pt1 | contig 10424 bp, 2 predicted proteins | sample MGYA00512165_ERZ761602 | MGnify/ENA primary metagenome ERZ761602 (study PRJEB28899, sample SAMN02445085) | bioreactor sludge metagenome | biome: EBPR sludge; isolation source: Thorneside wastewater treatment plant | place: Australia: Brisbane, Thorneside...
GGCGCCCGAAGACACGAAACCCCGCCGCAGCGGGGTTTGTCGTCGGCGCGAAGGACTACTCTAGCGGCGCTTGGCCAGTGCGAGGCCCGCCATTCCCAGGCCAAGCAGCGCCAGTATGCCCGGTTCCGGCAGCGGCCCGTTGCCCGCCTGTCCGTCGAAGGATACCTCGCTGACGAAGACCCAAGAGTTGTTGCGGATGAACTGGATGTCCAGGTCGGAAACGTTCAGGTTGAGGTTGCTCACGACGAACTGGAAGGGCGCACTGCCGACCGGGTCGGCGATGGCGTAGCTCGTGCCGCCGATCACCACGCTCCGCGGTGTGCTGACCCCGCCATTGCCGTTGGCGTCGTCAAGACTGAAACTGATCTGGTTGATGGCGACCGGCCCGGCAAAATGAAAACGGATGACCGGGTCTATCGTCCAGCCGACATACGGACCAGGTCCGGCTGGCGCCTCGGTGACGAACCAGTTGGCGGCAGCGATGATGCCGTCGGTCAGATCGCCCTTGCCGCCGCTGAGTGGCGAGCCATCCACGAACTTCGAGCCGCTGCCCGAGTAGGATTCGTCCCAGTAGTTGTACGAACCGGTATTGCCATTGAACATATCGTAACTCGACACCGTCAAGGGCGCTGCAGAGACCGGACCCATCGCCGACAGAGCCAGGGCGGCAAGAGCGAACGGGACGAGTTTGGTGGCTTTCATCTTCATCTCCTGGAACGAACAGATCACTTGATCCACAACAAGCATGATCCGTACCAGATCGCGACACAACCAGAAAATACTGCCATAAACCAAGTTGTTATTGGCCACCGACTGCTCAACTGCGGTGACTGGAAGCCACTTCTGGCAGCCTGGTGTAAAAGTTTTCGACAGGGTCGTGCGGTGATGCAACGGCCACGGCGGCAGCGGTCCGCGCCGCCGCCTCAGGCACCGGCCGGCACATACACCTCGACCGCGTGCTGCCGGCGATCGTCAACCAGGATGATCGCCGGCTCATCGCTGGCGACGCCGTCGACCAGCAGGCGAATCCGGGCGCTGCTGCCGGCCCGGCCGGCAGGCGTCTGCGAGACGGCGATGCGGTAGCTCGTCTCGCGATGGCGGTAGTGCAGCACACAGCCCGGCCAGTCCGCGGGCAGGCGGGGGGCGACGTGCAGCCGGTCTGCCGCGAGCTTCAGGCCGAGCAGCGATTCGACGATCAGCCGGTACATCCAGCCGGCCGATCCGGTGTACCAGCTCCAGCCGCCACGGCCGATGTGCTGGCCCAACGCATAGACGTCGGCGGCAACGACATAGGGCTCCACCTTGTAGATTTCGGCGCCCTCCATCGACCGCGAATGATTGATCGGGTTGATCATCCGCAGCAGCTCCCACGCGCGCTCGTTCTCACCCAGTTCGGCCAGGGCCATCGCCGCCCAGATGGCACCGTGCGTGTACTGACCGCCGTTCTCGCGCACTCCGGGGACGTAGCCGCGGATGTAGCCGGGGTTCAGGTTCGACTTGTCGAAGGGCGGATCGAGGAGCTGGACGAGCCCGTACTCGCGGCGCACCAGCCGTTCGTCGACCGCCTGCATGGCGGTGCGCGAGCGCGCGCGCTCATCCGGCCCGCGACCCGCACCGGACAGTACGGACCAGCTCTGCGAGATCGAATCGATGCGGCATTCGCTGTTGCCTGCCGAACCGAGCGCCGTGCCATCGTCGAACCAGGCACGGCGGTACCAGCCGCCATCCCAGCCGTGCTGTTCGATGCGGTCGCGCAGCCGGACCGCTTCGCCGTGGCAGGATTCGGCGAAGACCGGATCGTCATGCAGGGCCGCGACGGCGGCGAACTGCCGCAGGACTTCGCACAGGAAGAAGCCCAGCCAGACGCTTTCTCCCTTGCCCTTGATTCCGACCAGGTTCATGCCATCGTTCCAGTCGCCGCCGCCCATCAGCGGCAGGCCGTGCTCGCCGAACTGCAGGCCGCGCCGGATGGCGCGCACGCAGTGTTCATAGAGGCTCGCCGCGTCGGCCGAACGTGCCGGCAGATCGTAGTACGAGTCGTCCTCCGGGTTGACCGCGCGGCCTTCCAGGAAGTGCACCGGTTCATCGAGCACACCGCTGTCGCCGCTGCTCGTGACGTAGCGGCACACCGCCAGCGGTAGCCAGAGGTAGTCGTCCGAGCAGTGCGTGCGCACGCCGCGCCCCGACGGCGGATGCCACCAGTGCTGGACATCTCCTTCGTGGAACTGGCGGCTCGCGCAGAGGAGCAGGTGCTCGCGCAGCAGGCCGGGTTGGGCGTGGATCAGAGCCATCACGTCCTGCAACTGGTCGCGGAAGCCGAAGGCGCCACCCGACTGGTAGTATCCGCTGCGTGCCCAGACGCGGCACGCCAGGGTCTGGTAGACCAGCCAGCCATTGGCCAGCACATTGACCTCGGGATCCGGCGTTTCCACGCGCACGGCGCCGAGTGTGTGGTTCCAGTGCTGCGCGACCGCTTCCAGCGCGCCACGCGCCGCCGGGCCGCCGCGGAAGCGCCGCATCAGGCTGCCGGCCGCCTGGGCGTTGCGCCCGACACCGAGGCGAAAGACGATCTCGCGCTCCTCTCCGGCAGCCAGTTCGAAGTGCACCTGCAGCGCGCCGCAGGGGTCGAGGCCGGCCCCCACCCTGCCCGAAAGGTGTCGTCGCTGCATGGCGGCCGGATCCTGCGGCGTGCCGTTGCGGCCGAGGAACTCGCGGCGGTCGCCGCTGACATGGCGCGTCGGGTCATCGACGTCGAAGAAGGCCACCCGCTCGGCGAACTCCGGGCTGTAGGGATTGCGGGCGTAGAGCGTGCCGCTGCCCGGATCGAGTTCGGTGATCACATGCATCGCCGACTTGGCTGGCAAGTCCCCGAGCACCCACTCGACGTAGCCAGTGGCTGACAGGCTGCGCGGCTGGCCGGAGTCGTTGCGCACCTTCAACACCGAGAACTTGACGGCGGCGTCGATGGCCACGTACACCCACAGTTCCGAGCAGATGCCTTCCACGCTGGCCTCGAAGACACTGTAGCCAAAGCCGTGCCGGGTGACATGGTGGGTGGCGGCGCGTGCGGGCAACGGTGTCGGCGACCAGAAATGGCCGCTCCTTTCGTCGCGCAGGTAGAGGGCTTCGCCGCTCGAATCGCAGACCGGATCGTTGTGCCAGGGCGTGAGGCGGAATTCGTGCGCGTTCTCGCTCCAGGTATACGCAGCGCCGCTCTCCGAGATCACCGTCCCGAAATGCGGATTCGCGAGCACGTTCGCCCAGGGCGCCGGCGTCACCTGATCCGGTGCCAGGGCAATGACGTATTCGCGTCCGTCGGGGGTGAAGCCGCCGAGACCGTTGCTGAGGATCAGCTCCGGGCGCCTTGCGGGTCCGACGGAATGGCGGAGCCAAGTGGGCTCGCGTCGCGCGGTCCGCCGCGCCCGGAAGCGCGCTGCGCGCTCGTCGAGCCGGTGATGCCGGGGTTCGAGCTGTTCGGCGAGCGTTCCCCGGCTGTCCATGATGATGGCGCGCGCCACCGACTGGAAGAGGATGCGGTCCTCGCTCGAGATCTGCTCGGCCTGCCGCATGAAGATGCCGCCCGGCCGATCGATCAGGCTGGCGCCGATTCCCGACGAGATCAGGCCCATCACCTGGTCCTGCAGTTGCTGCCGGTAGCCCGCGTGGTCCTCGTTCCAGATCACCAGGTCCACCGCCAGCCCTTTCAGGCGCCAGAACGCATGCGCCTGCACCAACTGGCGCACGAGATCGATGTTGGCTGCGTCGGCCACCTGCAGGAGGACGATCGGCAGATCGCCCGAGATGGCATAACCCCACAGCCCGGACTGTCCGCGGCGGTTCCTGATCAGCACCGATGCGTCGGCACGCAGCGAAGGATTGGCGTGGATCACCGAGCCGGCCAGGCGGGCGTACAACTGGGTGTCGGCCTCGCTGGCATTGAGTTGCCGCAGGACCACCTGGCAGTGGGTCCATGTCAGGTCGAAAACGCGGTCGGCGAGATATCGATCCTGGTACTTCTCGACCAGACTGACGGCGAGGTCGCGGGTGTCGCTGACGCCCGTGACCATGTCGATGGTGACCGACTGTTCGGGATCGATGAACAAGCGGGCGCGAATCGCGACGATCGGATCCAGCACCGACCCCTCCGCGCCGGAGAGCGCGGCCACCTCCACCATCGCCCGCGGGGCAGCGGTGGTTCGCGTGCGGCCGATGAACCGCAGGCGATCGGTCTCGAAGGACGTCTCATTGACGTCGGTGCCGTGTACCGCCATCAGGTGAAGCATCCAGGGCGCCTGCTCGCCGATCGAGCGCGGCCGGCGGGTGCACAGGATGGCGCGCCGCTCGCGCAGGATCTCGGTCTGGACGAAGAGATTGCTGAAGGCCGGGTGCAGGGCTTCGGCGGCGGCCGGAGCGATCACGACGTCGGCGTAGCTGGTGACATCGATCTCCCGGCGCTGCCGCGATCGATTGGTGATGCGGACCCGGCGCAGCTCGATGTCGTCCTCGGGTGAGACGACGATCTCGGTATAGGTCTCGAATGCCCCATCGCCGACCGCATCGCGGCGACGAAACTCGACGCGGCCTTCGGAAAAGATCGCCTCGTAGCTGTCCGGTCGCTTGCGCGTCGGCTGGTGCGCGGTCGACCAGAAGGCGCCGGGCGACCCGCCGGTCACCTCGCGGACGTAACAGAAGCTGCCCCAGTTGTCGCAAGTGCCATCCTCGCGCCAGCGCGTGACGGCGAGGTCCTTCCAGCGGCTGTAGCCGCCGCCGGCGTTGGTCAGCATCACGTGGTAACGGCCGTTCGACAGCAGTTGCACCTCGGGCGCCGGCGTATCGGGGCTGGTGAACACGCGAATCGGCGTCTGCGCGGCGGCGGATGTCGCGTGGATGCTGGCGAGTTGAGCCGTGTGCGAAAACAGTGCCGTCGCCTTCGGAATGCGCTCCTGCAACAGCAGCATGATCGCCTGGAACAGCGGCTCGGACTCGAACCGCCGCTGCATCGGGCGCTCGAGGAGCAGGTAGGCGAGCGCGAGCAGGCTCATCCCTTGATGATGGGCCATGAAGGACCGTACCACCACGCTCGATTGCCCGCGTCGCTGCCGCGCTGGCGTATAGTCGATCGCTTCGAAAAAGCCGAAGCTGCCGATGAATCCGTCGGCCGCGAGTCGCTGCAGGTTGAGGCAGGCCTGCTCGGGCGCCACCATCAGCGCCAGCGCCGAGGCGTAGGGGGCGATCACCAGATCATCGGCCAGTCCACGCTTGAGGCCCAGGCCCGGCACACCGAAGGCGCGATACTGGTAATTGAGCTGCACGTCGACCGTGTTGTAGCCGGACTCGGAGACGCCCCAGGGGACGCCGCGCTGGCTCCCGTACTCGATCTGCCTCGCCACCGCCGCCTTGCAGGTCTGGTCGAGCAGCGTGTCGTCGTAGGTCGGCATCACCAGCAGCGGCATCAGGTATTCGAACATCGAACCGCTCCACGACAGGAGAACGGGCTCGCCGCTGGTGCTGGTGAGCAGGCGCCCGAGACTGAACCAGCTTTCCTGCGGCAGTTGCCCCTGCGCAATCGCCACGAAACTGCACAGGCGCGCTTCGGAGGCCAGGAGGTCGTAATGGCTTGCGTCGGCCCGGTGCTCATCGACGTTGTAGCCGATGGTCAGCAGGTGGCGCCTGCGGTCGAACAGGAAGTCGTACTCCATGCAGGCAAGTTCGCCGGCCTGCAGCGCGAGCAGCTCGATGGCCGCCATCCGCTCGCCGGCACGGGCGCTCCCGGCGCTGATCTGCCGCTGCAGATCGGCCAGCCAGTCGCGCTGTTCGGTCTTTGCCTCGGCGTCGCGGCAGCACGCGATGCGTGCGCACAGATCGGTCTCGAACCGTCCCGCCAGTCCGCGCAGGTTCGGGATGGCGACGAAGTCGGCAAAACCGGCAAGAGACGCTTCCAGCCCGCCCGGTGCCGCTGGCAAGAGCAGGCATGGGGCGAGGAAAGTCAGGTCGTCGAGCGCCGCGCGACACTGCCGGAGCAGCGCCTGCGCCCACGCCGCAGCCAGGCTTCCAGCCCCGTTCGCGGAGGCAGCGTCGGCCACGCCATCGAGGCCGGTGGCGGCGGCCAGTTCGGCGGCGCGATCCGTCAGACGCTGCAGGCAGGTGTGGGCGGCGGCGAGCGTGCCGGGAGGGGCGGCGGACACCGACGCCAGCTCGTCGGCGAACTCCGCCAGCGGACCGGCAAGGCTGCCGCCTGCGGCCTCCACGAGAATCCGGAAGGTGTCGCCGAGGCCGCCGAACCACTGCGTCGAGACGATCCGGTCATCGGCCAGGGCGCGCAATCCAACCCGCAGCGTCAGCAGGTGCCCGGCGAGGTTGCCGCTGTCCACCGTCGAGATGTACCGTGGCGGCAGTGGCTGCAGGCTCAGCGTGTCGTACCAGTTGTAGAAGTGCCCCCGGTTGCGCTCGAGCCCCTGCATCGTGCGCAGCGTATTCGCCGTGCGCGCAATCAGTTGCCCGGCAGCAAGGTAGCCGAAGTCGTACGCGCTCAGACTGGCCAGCAGCGACAGGCCGATGTTGGTCGGAGAGGTGCGGTGCGCGACGGCGGCAACGCGGTACTCCTGATAGTTGTCCGGCGGCAGCCAATGATCCTTTTCACCGACGAAGTTGTCGAAGAACGCCCAGGTCCGGCGCGACAGCGCGCGCAGGAAGAGCGTCTGTTGCACGCTGAGGACGGCCCGGCGGCGCTCGAGCGGGCGACTGACCCACCATGCCAGGCCGGGAGAGGCGAACCACAGGAGCAGAATCGGCCCGGCGATCAGCAGCGTCGCCGGTGCCGAGAGCGCCAGATGGATCGCCGCCGCGCAGGCGATCGCCGGCGCGACCCACATCGATCGGAACGAGGCGGCAAGTTCGCTGCCGACACCCGTCCGCGCGACCGGGACCGTGTTGCCCGACGGATTCCATTCGAGCAGTCGCTGCTGCGTCACCAGCAGCCGCCACAGCGTGCGCACGATGGCGTCGAGGCTGAAGAAGGCCTCGTACGGGAGGCAGGCGAACTCGAAAGCCACCTGCAGGAACTGCCGCGAAGCCGAATGGGCCACCGCTGCCAGATGCTGTCGCAACAGGACCTCAGCCGGCCTGCGGAACAGTTCGAGGAGCAGACCGCACAACGCAGGTACGAGCAGGATGCCGAGCAGCGACAGGGTCCACAGCCAGGGCGACGCGAGCAGCGTCCAGCCCAGCAGAAAGAGCAGCAGCAGCGCCGCCGGGACGAGACTGCGGCGCAGATTGTCGATCAACTTCCATTGCGACAGCGGCGACAGCGGGTTCCCCTGCCCACTGCAGTCTTCGTTCTGGCCCGCCACGGCGCCCTCGCCTCCGGGCTGGCCAGTGCCCGCAACGGGAACGCGCCGCCGCAGCCAGGCGGCCAGTTGCCAGTCGCCGCGAATCCAGCGGTACCGGCGGCTGACGTCTGCGCTGTAGCGCATGGGATAGTCTTCGTAGAGATGCACGTCGCTCAACAGGCCGGAGCGCGCGCAACAACCCTCGAGCAGATCATGACTGAGGATGCGATTCTCGGGAAAGCGACCCCGGAGCGCCTGCTCGAAGGCGTTGACCTCGTAGATTCCCTTGCCGATGAACGAGCCCTCGCCGAACACATCCTGGTAGACATCCGAAACGGCACGGGTGTAGGGGTCGATGCCCGCCTCGCCACCGTACAGTCGCGCATGGCGTGAGCGGTTCGCGCCACGCAGGCTGACCGCGACGCGCGGTTGCAGGATGCCGTAGCCGGCGGTGACGCGTTGCTTCACTTCGTCGTAGTGGGGGCGATTCAGCGGGTGCGCCATCGCGCCGACAAACTGCCGCGCCGCATCCCTGGGCAACTGCGTATCCGTGTCCAGGGTGATGACGTACTGCACGTCGGACAGGGCCGCCGTGTTGCCGACCACGAGCGAGAAACGCGCGCTGGCGTCGGCGCGCACACCGGCACGCAACAGGGCGTTCAGGTCCGCCAGCTTGCCGCGCTTGCGTTCGTAGCCCATCCAGATGCGGTCGTGGACGTTCCATCGCCGCGGACGGTGGAAGAGAAAGAAGATGTCGCCCGCGGTGCCGCCCGCAGCAGCGCGGTACTTCTCGTTCAGTTCGTCGATCCGCGTCCGCGCCAGGTGGAGGAGCGGGCCGTCCTCGGGCAGTGATTCCAGCTGCGCGTCGCGGAAATCGGTCAGCAAGCCAAAGTGCAGGTGCTCATCGCGGTTGGCGAGCAACCGGACTTCCAGTGCCTCGATCAGATCCTCGACGCCAGCAGCGCTCGTCAGCATGGTCGGCACGACCACGAGGGTGCGCAGGTTCGGTGGAATTCCCTTCGAGAAGTCCATTCTCGGCAGCGCACGCGGTGTCATGAGCAGGGTCGCCAGCCAGTTCACCAGGGCCACCGCCAGCTGACTGGCAGCCAGCAGCGAGAGCGCGACGATCGCCGGCAACGCGACGGCGAACGCCCTGGTCGGAATCGCCCCGGCGAGCGCCAGCATCACCAGGCCGCCGCTGAAGATCACCGACAGCAGGACGATCCCACCCAGGTAGATCAGCAAGGGGAACTGCGCCGCCGCCCGCAGCAGGGCCCGGAACCCGGATGGGCGAACGGCCAGTGCCGCCTCGAGCTGCGGCAGACCCCTGTCGATCAGGTAATGGCCGACATGCCCGGCACGGGCATCGGGAGGTGCGCCACCGGCATCGCTCGCCGCTGCGGCGTGCGCCAGCTCGACCGCCTTGCGCGCCACCTCGGTCTCTGCCAGACGGTATCTCTTCGCGATCTCTTCGGTCGCATGCCGGTAGCGATCGCGGGTGGCAAAATCCATCCTGCCATAGACGCCTTCCGGGTCCGTCAGCAGGGCCTGCTCGACGGTGCTGATGCTCTCGACGAAGTCGCGCCAATCGGTCGCACCGAGGACCCGCAGACTGCCGATGCTGTTGCTGATCGACACCTGGTCTGCAGCCTGCTGCTGATTCTCCGACTGCACCAGTTGCTCGATCGTCAGCCCTGACTCGGAGAGCTGCTGTTCGATCCAGGTCAGGGGCAAGGCGAGAGCCGGACCGCGGCCCTGCAACCGGCGGGCGAGTTCGGCGACGAAAGCGCTGACCAGCGGCGGACCCGAGCGGGCCATGTCCGCGATCACCAGGATGAGCGTCTTCGGGTCGCGGGCCGCGGTGTCCATCATCCGGTCGGCCCACGTGTTGGCGAGGCTCCGCTCGGCCCTGCCGGCGGCAATTCGCAGGCCGACGCGACGCAGGTTCTCGATGACGGCCAGCCGCAACATGATCGGAATCGCCCACAGCTCGCCGAGCTTCAGCGCCGTGACCGTCTGGTAGGCGGCCACGAAGCGGCCCAGGCTTTCACTATCGACGCGGCCATCGCCGTGCGCCACCGCCTCCAGCGCGATGTCGTAAACGCGCGGCCGCCCGGCCGATGGTCCGAACGCGAGACGCGGCAACTCGCGGCTGTAGCCCCGTGGGAGGTGCCTCTTGGCGGTGCGGATCTGCTCCTCGACAAGATGGAAGTTGTCGAGCAGCCATTCCGCCGCCGGCGTCATCCTCTGGCTTTCCGTGATCGCCACCGTCAGTTGCCGGGACACTTCGACCAGAGCGCTTTCGTTCGCCGCCAGCCGCGCCAGAAGCTGGTCCGCTCCGCGGCCCGCAGCGAGCCTGTGCGACGCTGCAAGGACCCGCCCATGCTGCTCCATCTGGTCCGCGCTGAAAAGCTCCGCCCGCAGCGGGGACTCGCCGTCGACGGCAGATCGTGCCGGGCCACCGTCGCGCAGCCGCGTGTTCCGCTTGTCGACGTATTCGAAGAGCTTCTTGGCGATGTTCAATTCAGCAACCCCTTGTCGGGAAAGGCGATGGCGGTGAGATGCCGCGTGGCGGCGAGCCGATGTCCAGCAGTCCGTTCCGCCAAACCAACTGCTTGACATCGCGCCTGCTCGCACCCTGCTGCATTGCAGGTCCTCACCATGGCCAGCAGCCATGGCGGTGGTGTTCGCATTGCCGGCAACGACCGGGCATCCATTTCATCCGCAACCTCATCGACGGAACGAACCACTAGTCGCCCAGCAACTCGGCCATCGGCTGCAGGTGCTCGACGTTCTGCGCCACCACCTTGAAGATGACCGTTATCGGACAACTCAGCAGCAATCCCCAGACACCCCACAGCCACGTCCAGAACAGCAGTGCGACGAACACCGCCGCCGTGTTCATCCTGGCGATCCTGCCCGTCATCCAGGTGGTGACGAAGGTACCGATGAACGTCGCGATCGCCAGCGAGGACCCGGCAACCAGCAGTGCCGTTGACAGCGATTCGAACTGCATGAACGCCGCCATGCCGATGACGGCGGCGGTGACGGCCGGACCGAAGTACGGGATGACGTGCAACAGACCGGCGGCCACCG
>ERZ761602.8392-NODE-8392-length-10423-cov-3.024788_pt1 | contig 10423 bp, 9 predicted proteins | sample MGYA00512165_ERZ761602 | MGnify/ENA primary metagenome ERZ761602 (study PRJEB28899, sample SAMN02445085) | bioreactor sludge metagenome | biome: EBPR sludge; isolation source: Thorneside wastewater treatment plant | place: Australia: Brisbane, Thorneside...
TCGCATGGACATTGCCAAGCTCATGGAGGATTCGGAGCAGCTTCGGGTGGCGGAAAAGGAACTGGCGGACGAACGCCTCCGCCAGGGCGCCTAGGCGATTACTCGGCCGAGGTCTCGATCACTGGAGCGCTCGTCTGCGTCCGAACCGTGATCCGCTTCGGCTGCGGCTTCTCCGGCTCGATCTTCGGAATCGTGATGGACACGATCCCGTTCTGGAAGGCGGCGTCCACCGCATCCAGGTTCAGGTTCTTGGGCAGGCGCAGGCTGCGGGAGAAGGTGCCGACCGGAATCTCGCGAAGGTAGACCTTCGCCTCCTCCGACTGGGCCGGGGCCGCCACCTGGCCTCGGATGGTCAGCACCTGGTTCTCCACCGAGACTTCCAGGTTCTCGGGCGCGATGCCCGGGACGCTGGCGCGGATGACCAGGCTGCCATCCTGCTCCAGCACGTCGATCGGGAAGACGGAGCCCCGGGTCGGACGGCTCGGGCTTCCCCAAAGCTGGTTGAAGAGATTCTCCATGGCGCGGAACTCGTCCGCCGGGTTGATGTTCACGAGAGTTCGCATGTGATGTTCCTCCTGAGATTTGACCGAAGTCTTACATGGATATATTACATGAGTCTGATGCGCTAAAGTTCCCGACTTCGATGAGATTTCGGCGGATTCCGCCGGACGAATCCGCGCATCGGAACGCTGGATCGGCTGGGAAGTCAGAATGAAGAAGCGATGACTCTCCTGACCGTTCTCGCCGTGGCCTCGGCTCTCCCTCTCCCGGCGGAGCCGTTCGAGCAGAAGATCCCGGGCTTCCTGGCCACCTTCAAGATGGTTCCGTTGCCGGACGCGGAGGTCGAGTTCGCGGGGAGGACGCGCGCGATCAAGAACCTGTTCATGTCCGAGACCGAGGTGGTTTGGGACGTGTACGACATCTGGGCCTTCCGGATGGATCAAACCGAGGCGCAGAAATCCGCCGGAGCGGATGCGGCCTCCCGGCCCAGCCGACCCTACGGCGCCCCGGATCGAGGCTTCGGCCATCAGGGCTACGCCGCCATCGGGATGACCTGGAACGCGGCGAACAAGTTCTGCGAGTGGCTGAGCGCCAAGACCGGCCGCAAGTACCGCCTGCCTTACGAGTGGGAGTGGGAGCACGCCGCCACCCCGGGTGCGGACGCCAAGCTGGACGACGTGGCGTGGTACTGGGAGAACACCGAGGACAAGACCATGCCGGTCCGATCCAAGAAGCCCAACCCGCTCGGTCTCTACGACGTGTTCGGGAACGCGGCCGAGTGGGTGGTCTCCAACGACGGAACCTACGCCGTGCGCGGCGGATCCTTCCGAGACAAGGCCCCGAACGTAGGGCTGAAGGCGCGCGCCACCCAGACTCCGAAGTGGAACGAGAACGACCCGCAGAACCCCAAGAGCCGTTGGTGGCTCTCGAACGGCCCGTTCGTCGGGTTGCGGATCGTGTGTGAGGGGCCGTAGGAAGAGACGATGGTCCAAGCGCCCCTCCCCGAAGCCTACGCCCGCCTGACGGCCGAGGAGGCGGATGAGCGGATTCGCGCCGCGAAAGCCAAGCTAGGCTCTCGCCTCGTGATCTTGGGCCACCACTACCAGCGGGACGAGATCATCGCGCACGCCGATTATCGGGGCGACAGCTACAAGCTGGCCAAGGACGCCAACCTGCACCCCGAAGCCGAGTTCATCGTCTTTTGCGGCGTGCACTTTATGGCCGAGAGCGCCGACATCCTGACCCCCGACAACCAGATCGTCATCCTGCCCAACCTGGCGGCGGGCTGCAGCATGGCCGATATGGCCAACATCTTTCAAGTGCGCAACGCCTGGCGGCAGATCAGCGAGGTGCTGGGGGATGTCGCCGCCCCGCTCAGCGCACACGCCGACCCCGCCCAGCCTCGAGGGGCCAACGCGGTGGTGCCCGTCACCTACATCAACAGCGCCGCGAACCTCAAAGCCTTTGTGGGTGAGCACGGCGGCACCGTGTGCACCAGCACCAACGCCCGGCAAGCTCTGGAATGGGCGCTGACGCAGGGCGAGAAGGTGCTCTTCTTCCCCGACCAGCACCTGGGGCGAAACACGGCCTGGCGCATGGGGTTCGACCCCGAGCGGGACATGGTGGTGTGGGACCCGTTCCGCCCCTACGGCGGCAACACGCCTGAGCAGCTGCGCGAGGCTAAATTCTTGCTATGGAAGGGCCACTGCAGCGTGCACAAGCGCTTTACCGTGGAGCAGATTGAAGCGGCCCGGGCGGCGCACCCGGATGTGCGCGTGATCGTCCACCCGGAATGCACGCTGGACGTGGTGCAGGCCGCCGACGATGCGGGCAGCACCGAATACATCATCAAGGCCGTGACGGCCGGGGCGCCGGGCTCCGTGTGGGCCGTGGGCACGGAGATTAACCTCGTCCGCCGCTTGGCCAACGAGCATCCGGACCGCACCGTGGTGTGCTTGGATGACCAAATCTGCCCGTGCAGCACCATGTACCGCATCCACCCCACCTTCTTGTGCTGGGTGCTGGAGCGGCTGGTGGCGGGCGAAGTGGTGAACCAGGTGCGCGTGCCTGATGCCGTGGCCGAATGGGCGCGCGTGGCCCTGCGCCGGATGCTGGAAGTCACGGCCGCGCCAACTCGAGATTGAGTTACGAGCCGCGCAGGTCGTCTACCAAACCCACCGAGCTAAACCGCAATAGCGACGGCTGAAGGTAGCCCTCGCCCAGGATTTGCTGCACCAGCGAGAGGTAGGGCGCGGCGTCGGCGAAGCTCTCTACGCCGCCGCCAATCACCAGCCCCCGGGGGACGTTCGTTTCGTTGTGCCAGTCGGCGAGGGCGTGCAGCATGGGCTCCACCACTTCGGGCGAAACCACGTCCGATTCTTTGCCGGTGCAGGTCTTCACAAATTCGGCCCCGTTCACCAGGGCGCACATGGTGGCGCGGTAGATGGTCAGGCGGTTGGCCAGTTCGCCCGCGCTGATGGTGACCTTGAAAGTGCAGGTGTGGGCGGCCTCGCGCAGTTCGCTGATCCAGCCGCTCAGCGCCATCCAGTCTTTGCTGCGGGCCATGTAGCGGGGGATGACCACCTCAATTTCGTCCACCTCCATGGCGGCGCAGGTGGCGACTTCGATGGTGGCGGCCTCCAGGGTGGTAAGGCCGTGCGGAAAGCCCCCGGCCACGGTGCTTAGGCGCACGCCCCGGCCCCCCAGCGCCCCCTGCCCGGCTAGCACGAAGGCGGGATACACGCATAGCGCGGCAACGGGCGGAAGCCCCTCGGGTTGGTCGCATAGCGCCCGGCTGAGCATGGCGATTTTGAGCGGGGAATCAAACCCTTCCAGGCACTCGACCTCGAGCAGGCCGTGGGCTTGCGCCACCCGCTCGGGCGTTCGATCGAGGGGTAACGGGTAGTGGACGCCCGGCGGCGGCCCGAAGCTGAGGAGGTCTTTAAGCCTTGGGTCCATGATCCAGGGGCGCGCCCAAACAATGCTTCCCAGGCCGGCCATCAGCAGCAAAAGAATGACCCGCGTGACGGTGTTTCCCACCCCATCCACAATGCCCTGGAGCTGCACGGGCTGACCGCTCTTTTCCGCGCCGACCGCGGCGGCCGCGGGCGTGGTGAAGACCTGATAAGCCTGCCAAAAGGTGAGCACGACCAGCCCCACGCCGATGACGAAGGTGATGGTGGCCAGGGCCATTCCCCAACTCGCGCCCGGCGGTCGCACGGGCCGGGTGGGGGCTGAAGATGTCGAAGGGGTCTCCTCCACGGTTGCGCGTAGGATACCGGGTCGGCTAGGTGCGGCGTCGGTAAACTCCTGTCATGATTTCTGTTCCCGCCGGCCTGATTGAAGGCCTCAAGTTCGATGACAACGGGTTGATCCCCGCGATTGCCCAGGATGCGGACAACGGCGACGTGCTGATGATGGCGTGGATGAACGCCGAGAGCCTGCGCCGCACGCTGGAAACGGGCCGGGCCACCTACTGGAGCCGCAGCCGCCAATCGTTTTGGGTGAAGGGCGAGACGAGCGGACACACGCAAGAAGTGGTGCGCCTAAGCGTGGATTGCGACCAGGATTGCCTGCTGATGCAGATCCGGCAGGTGGGCGCCGCGTGCCACGAGAACTTCCGCAGCTGCTTCTACCGCGATGTGACGGAGGAAGGGCTGACGGAGAACCAGGTTCGCCTGGTGGACTGAGGCGGTGGAAGTCGTCGCCCGCGAACTGAAGGCGCACCTGCGGCGGCTGGCCTTGTGGTCCGGCTCATCACTGGCGGCGGGGATCATTCTGCTCTTCGCATTAAGGAGTTCGGTGGGGGGCATGACCGCGGGCTGGGCATTGGTAAACCTTGCCATTGTCGCGTTCAGTTGGAAAGGGAAGCCGCCCGCGAGCTACCAGAAGTTCCGGGAGTTCCTGGCGTTCAATCAGGGGCTGAACATCATGTACATCGCGGTGGGGCTGACTTTGGTCTTGTCAACTGAGTACCGGGATGTTTGGGTCACGGGCATGGAAATCATGCCGCAGGGGCTGGCGTTGCTGGTGCTCGATGGTATCTTGATGCGCAAAACTTCGCCATCTCGAGTTGGCGAACCGGGGTAAGGTTCGCCTAACTCACTCGTCACTGGAGCCATCCAATGCCCAGAAAGCAAAGCCCACCCAATCCGGAGCTTCAAAAAATCCTGATGCAACATATGCAACGGGTTTTCTATTGGAGCCTTGTGCCGTTTGTGATGGGATGTGTGCTCCTCTTATTGAATAAGCCTATGGGCTGGTTTGCGTGTATTGGCGCCTTTCTCTTTTGCCTCCGTGAACCGCTTGAGTATTCAAGATCGAAGAAGTCGAGTGTCAGCAGATTCAGGGAAGAACGTCATTTTCTAAATGGTATGTTCGCTGGAATATTTTCACAGTTCGCGGCGCGAATGTTTGATGGCAGCCCCGTTGATAGGCTTGGTCCGGATAATAGGTTGTGGTTTCTGGTCGTCACAGCAACGCTCCTCACAATCTATTCCGTTCTCGAAGGCAAACTGATGAGACAAACGGCCGCCCTCCTCGACGAGCCCACCGGGTAAGACCGAACCCATGCCGCGCGCACTCGTGCTTGCCGGAGGGTGGGGTGGGCACCGCCCTGTGCTGTCCTCTACCGACTCAATCACATCAGAAGGGTAGACTGTTTGGTGTCCTCCAGAAGGGGGAGGCGTTCGGTGCAGCAAGTTCGTAGCACATTCAATCCGAGACTTCACAAAGTCCTGAAGGCACACAAAAAGCGAGCCGTCGTCTGGGCCTGCATTTCCTTTGTTTTGGGGTGTGTAACGATTGCTTTTCATAGGCAGGTTGGAGCGCTTGCATGTATGACTTCAAGCTTCTTCTTAGTTGCAAAGTTGCTTGATAGCTCAAGGTTGAATCAATTAGGTCTTCACAAGTTTAGGGAAGAAAAACGATTTGAAAGGGGCATTCTTGTTGGGTTGACTCTCGGTCTAGTCATTGCACTAACGGCCAGCTCACGCCTGGAACCCTTTGATCGAGAGCAGATCATGTGGTTCGCGTTCGGCGTGCTTCCTCACGCTCTCATTTGGGCAATTCTCGAAGACAATTTGATGAGACAAACGGCCGCCCTCCTCGACGAGCCCACCGGGTAAGACCGAACCCATGCCGCGCGCACTCGTGCTTGCCGGAGGGTGGGATGGCCACCACCCCGGTGCCTTCGCTGACCTCTACCGCTCCTGGCTCACCGCCGATGGATTCGAGGTCGAGGTGATAGAAGACCTCGCCCAGATGGACCGCATCGCCAAGTACCGCAAGGGCGACCTCTTTGTCCCCCACTGGACGATGGGGCCGGGCCTGGGCGAGAACGCCAGCAAGGTCTACGAAGCCGTTGCCAAGCGCGGCGTGGCCGTGGCCGGCTGCCACGGCGGTATGTGCGACGCCTTTCGCGAAGACAGCGAGTGGCAGTTCATGACCGGGGGCCAGTTTGTGGCGCACCCCGGCAACGATGGCCTGCGCCACCTCATCCACATCGGTCCGCGCCGCCACGCCATCACCGAAGGACTGACCGAATTTGAGGTTGCCACCGAGCAGTACTACATGCACGTGGACCCCGCGGTGAAGGTGCTGGCCTACAGCACGTTCCCGCAGGCCGCCGCCCCCGGGCCGCATGGTAAGCAGCGCTGCCGCATGCCGGTGACGTGGACCAAGCAGTACGGCCGAGGCCGGATTTTCTACTGCTCGCTGGGCCATCACCCCAACGTTTTCGACAACGAAATGGCCGCCAAGATGCTCAGACGGGGCCTCCGGTGGGCCGCCGGTTGGCGCGACTTGAACTAGCCTCGCCGGTATCCTTCGCTCCAATGAGTGACCTTAGATTGATCCCCCTGGGCGGGGCCGGCGAAATCGGAAAGAATTGTACGGTACTTGAACAGGGCGACGATCTCATCGTCATTGACTGCGGCATCTCCTTCCCGCACGCCGAGCAGTACGGGGTGGACATCGTCATCCCCGACTTCACCTATCTCATCGAGAACAAGGATCGGATCAAGGGGCTGTTCATCACCCACGCGCACGAGGACCACATCGGGGCGATCTCGTTCTTGCTGCCGCACATCAACTGCCCGATCTACGGCACAAAGCTGACGCTGGCCTTGATTGAACTGCGCCTGGACGACCGCTGGAAGGGGCCGATGCCCAAGATGGTGGAAGTGAAGCCCGGCGCCAAGGTGCCGGCGGGCGAACTGGAAGTGGAATTTGTGCGCGTGACGCACTCCATCCCCGAGACGTGCGCCCTGGCCATCCGCACCCAGCACGGGATTGTGCTGTTTACGGCCGACTTTAAGTTCGATTTCACGCCGGTGGACCGGCAACTGACCGACATGGCGCGGCTGATTGAGCTGGGGCAGGAGGGCGTGCTGCTGCTCGTCAGCGACTCCACCAATGCCACCACGCCGGGCTGGGGCCTGAGCGAAAGCGCGGTGACCGAGGGCCTGCGGCCGCTAGTGGCCGGGGCGCGGGGCCGGGTGCTCATCACCACCTTTAGTAGCCACCTGCACCGGATGCAGCAGGCGATTTTGATCGCCCACGAATTTGGCCGCAAGGTCGTCATCATGGGCCGCCGTATGGAGCAGACCCTGAACCTGGCGCGGCAAATGGAATACGTGCGGTTCCCGCGCGAAACGCTGATTTCGATGGACGAAATGAGCGACTACCCGCCCGAGCAACTGATGGTGCTGCTGACGGGGAGCCAGGGCGAACCGAACGCCGCCCTAAGCCAAATGTCGCGGGGCGAATACCGCCGCCTGAAGGTGCACGAAGGCGACACAATCATCTTTAGCACCCGCCCGATCCCGGGCAACGAGGGCGAGATCAACCGCGTCATCAACAATCTGGTGCGGCGCGGCGCGAACGTGATTACCGACGCCCCGACCCCCATCCACGCGAGCGGGCACGGCTACCAGGACGAGCTGAAGACGATGATCACGCTCACCAAGCCGTTCTATCTCGCGCCGGTGCACGGCGAACCCCTGCACCAAAAGGCGTACAAGGAGATGGCGCTGGCCATGGGCCACGCCCCGCACCGCATCTTTGTGCTGGACAACGGCGACCCGCTGGAACTGGACGAGCAGAAGGCCTGGCTGGGCAAGCCGGTGACCACCGGCGAAGTGATGATTGACCAGAACGAGGGCCGCCCGATTGAAATGGACAAGCTGCGGGCGCGCCAGCAGATGGCCCACGACGGGATTGTGATGGTGACCCTGGCCGTGGACCGCGACGGCACGATGGTGGCCAACCCGCACGTGGAAGCCCACGGGGTGTGCGGCGGCGATGACGTGGTGCCCGAGATCCAGGACATGCTGCGCGGCGCGATTGGGCGCCTGACAGAGTTCGAGATGCAGGAGACGGATTACTTCCGCGCGACCATCGAGCAGCAAGTTCGCAAGGTTCTGCAGGCCAAGACTCGCCAGCGCCCGAAGGTGCTGACGACGGTCTTGGTCACCAAGTAACGCTCTAGCTCACCGGGACGCGATCTCGCTCCAAGAGCGGGGCGAGGAACCGGCCGGTGTGCGAGGTCGGGTGGGCAACGATGGCTTCCGGCGGGCCGGCCACCAGCAAGGTGCCGCCTCCGCTGCCGCCTTCCGGCCCCAGGTCAATCACCCAGTCAGAGGTCTTGATGACGTCCAGGTTGTGCTCAATCACGACCACGGTGTTGCCCCCTTCTACCAGCCGGTGCAGCACGGTGAGCAGACGATTCACATCCTCGAAGTGCAGGCCCGTTGTGGGTTCATCCAGGATGTAGAGCGTGCGCCCCGTGGCCCGCTTGCTGAGTTCTTCCGCCAGCTTGACGCGCTGGGCTTCACCCCCGGAAAGGGTGGTGGCGGGCTGCCCCATGCGGATGTAGCCGAGGCCAACATCCAGGAGCGTCACCAGCTTGCGGTGGATCTTGGGGATGGGTGCGAAGAACTCGGTGGCTTCTTCAATCGTCATCTCCAGCACGTCGGCGATGGTCTTGCCCTTGTAGCGCACTTCCAGCGTTTCGCGGTTGTAGCGCTTGCCCTTGCACACCTCGCACGGCACGTAGACGTCCGGAAGAAAGTGCATTTCGATCTTGATGATGCCGTCGCCCCGACAGGCTTCGCAGCGGCCGCCCTTCACGTTGAAAGAGAATCGCCCCTGGGTGTAGCCGCGCATCTTGGCATCGGGAGCCATGGCAAACAAAGCCCGGATGAGGTCGAACGTGCCGGTGTAGGTGGCCGGGTTGCTGCGCGGGGTGCGCCCGATGGGCGACTGATCAATGTCAATCACCTTGTCGAATTGATCCACGCCTCGGATTTCGCGGTGGTGTTCCCATGCACTGCGCGTACCGAAGAGTTCGAACATCAGGCGCGGGTGCAGGGTGTCTTGGATGAGGGTGGATTTGCCGCTGCCGCTGACGCCGGTGACGCTGACGAAGCACCCCGCCGGGATATGGAGGTCCACACCCTTGAGGTTGTGCCCGGTGGCGCCGTAGAGGCTGAGCCAGCCCGGCCCGCCGGGTTCGGGGGCTCGGGGCTCACGGCGTTGGGCGGGCACTTCAATCTTCTTGTCGCCGCGCATGTAGAGCGAGGTGGGCGAATCTCGCTGGATGAACTCTTCGTAGGGGCCCTCGTTCACCACGTAGCCCCCGTGCTCGCCCGCGCCGGGGCCGAGGTCCACCAGCCAGTCGGCGGCCCGCATGGTGTCCTCGTCGTGTTCCACCACCAGCACGGTGTTGCCGAGGTCGCGCAGGCGCTTGAGCGTTTCAATCAGCCGGGCATTGTCCCGCTGGTGCAATCCAATGCTGGGCTCGTCCAGCACGTACAGGCAGCCCATCAGGCCGCTCCCAATCTGGGTGGCCAGGCGGATGCGCTGGGCTTCGCCGCCGGCCAGGGTGTTGGCGCTGCGGTCCAGGGTCAGGTAGGTCAACCCGACGTTGTCGAGGAAGTGCAGCCGCTCGGTGATCTCCTTGACGGCGCGCTCCCCGATCGCCCACTGGCGGGCGGAAAGCCGCTCGGGCAGGTTGCGGAAGAACGCCAGGGCATCCCCTACGCTCATGGCGGCGATGTGCGAAATGGTCTTGCCGTCAATGAGGACGGTCAGGCTCTCGGGCTTCAGGCGCTGGCCCTGGCACACGGGGCACGGGCGGGTGCTCATGTATTGCCCCAGGTCGTTCTTCACCCACTCGCTTTCCGTGTTCTCCCACTTGCGGCGGAGAATGGCGATGACACCCTTCCATTCGGTGGTGAAGGTGCGGGTGCCCTTGCCGTACTTCATCTGCACCACCAGCGGGTCGTCGTGGCCGTGCCACACGTACTGCATCTGGTTTTCGGTGATTTCGCTCACCGGCAGGCTGGCATCGAACCCGATGGCGCGGCCCAGGGCGTCCAGCACCTCCGGCCACCACTCCTTGGTTTCGCCGCTCTTGTAGACGAATGGGCGGATGGCGCCATCGCGGAGGGGCAGAGTGGGGTCGGTGATGATGAGGTCGGGGTCGAACTCCGTGCGGGTGCCCAGGCCGGTGCATTCGGGACACGCGCCGTAGGGCGAGTTGAACGAGAACATCCGAGGTTCAAGCTCGGGCAGGGTGAAGCCGGAAACCGGGCAGGCGTAGTGCTCGCTGAAGACTTCCTCGCGGGGTTCGGGGGCGTCGGGCTCCTGAATGGTGAGGACGGCCAGCCCCTTGCCGAGCTTAAGAGCGGTTTCGACGCTCTCGGTGAGGCGGCGCTGCACGCCTTCCTTCAGCACAATGCGGTCAATGACGACTTCGATGGTGTGCTGCTCGTAACGGGCCATCGGGATGTCGTCGCTGACTTCGTAAATCTCGCCGTCCACCCGTACGCGCACAAAACCCTGCGAGGCGATCTCCTTGATCTCCTTCTTGTATTCGCCCTTGCGGCCGCGCACGATGGGGGCGAGGACTTGCAGGCGG
>ERZ761602.8394-NODE-8394-length-10422-cov-8.758271_pt1 | contig 10422 bp, 12 predicted proteins | sample MGYA00512165_ERZ761602 | MGnify/ENA primary metagenome ERZ761602 (study PRJEB28899, sample SAMN02445085) | bioreactor sludge metagenome | biome: EBPR sludge; isolation source: Thorneside wastewater treatment plant | place: Australia: Brisbane, Thorneside...
CGGCATCGAGCAGCTGAATGACTGACTCGATCTGCTCGAACTGGATCAGATCTCCGTATTTCATGTTCTTGGCCATATGGTTCTCTCTTCCCCGTAGCTTCAAATTTCGAGTACGACCACGCCGTCGCGGCTGTAGTCACGATGTTCTGGGTGGCTCATGTCCGCGTACACCAAGCGGTCGCCGCGCAGCTCGCCCGGCCAGACGGCCACGACGCGCTTGGAATGAGCCAGCCGCCTGACGAGGTCAAGCGGGTTGACCTGCAGGCTGGGCTCGAACAACAACTCGAGGTTGTCGAGCAGCAGCGGATCTTCGGTGTGCTCCCTGTCTGCGATCTCCCGCAGCAGTTCGCCCGCCGAGAAACCGCGCTTGCTGTTTGGTGTGGCCGCCAGTCGGCGCCCCAGCTCCAGGCCGACGTTGAGCGGCTCAATGTTGAGTTTGGCGCCCAGCTGGCGCAGCAGCTGGGTCTTGCCGCTGCGGCTGGGACCGACTAGCAGGATCAACTTGCTGTTGAGGTCGCCGATTTCTCCGATGAGTCGTTCAAGCTTTGCGAGTAATTGGAGGTCTGCCATCAGTCGACCTCCGCTTCGAGTCGCTGCTGGTCTGGGGACCTGTAACCATGGGCCAGGATCGCGTTCTTGACGCCATACATGGCGAGGTGATCCCTGAGCCAGAGGCGGAACTCCGGCCCGCGCAGACTGTGGTCTGGTGAGCAATCCACGCTCCACTTGCGCAGGATGTAGCCCGCAACGGCCGCACGTAGCTTCATCTGCAGCTTGCCGTCGCGCATGCCGTAGTCCATTTCGGTGATCTCTGGTCGGGGTTGGTCCGGGTGAGGAACCAGCTCCAGCTCGACGATCCGGTTCCATTGGATGTCTTGGCTGTCGGACTCATGAGGTGCGACGGGTGAAGTCCTGAGCACACTGGGGTGCTTGATGCGGGTGATGACGAAGTCGCGGAACTCCTGAGACTTGCGGTCAAAAGCCCGGACATGCCACCGCAATCCGTTGTCGATCAGGGCGAACGGGACGATCTCTCGCTCAGTGCAGCCGCTCGAAATTGAGTGGTACTCGATCGCCAGTGGGCACTCCTGATGGATGGCCCGCGTGACGGCCGCCAGCACGTCCAAGTCCGGGTGTGTGAGTCGGGAGGGCGCCTCGCTGATCACCCAAGGCTTAAGCCGCATCGGTTCACCGTCACCAAACCCCTGGGTGAGCCAGGACATCACGCGCTCAGGCGGGAAGTCGAACAGCGGGCGGAATTCGTCCGTCAGCACGTAAGACTTGGCTTTGGAGTCGTAGTCGATATTCCCGGAGGACAGCTCCTTGTAGACGGCCAGATCTCTGGTCGCGGCTGCAGACTGGATGCCAAACCGCGACACCAAGTCCTGTCGTCGGATCTCTCCAATGAAGCGCACGCGCAGCTCCACAAACGCGAGTCGATCGCGCTGTGGTTGGGTCAGTTCAGCAAGCTGTTCGGTTGGCATCCTGTGCGGCTCACGCGGTTTAGGTAGCACTTGTGCGGATTGTTGCGGAAAGTATATAAGCTGCCCTAGAATGTGTCCATCAACGCAAAATAATGTCCGTATCCGTCGCTTAAAGATGCGATAAGCCCAGGAGAGTCGGGCTACATCGCCGGGGCGCCGAACCAGTGGGGGTGCTTTGTGAAAACCGAGCCGATTGCGCCGCAGATGCCGTTTGTCTGGCCAGAGCCACGCGTCAGCGCAGGCGTGGCCAGCTATTCATCCGAGTTGCCGTTTGAGAGCGCGGTTCGATCGGCGGTCACCATCTTCGGTGTTGTTTCGGCCGTCGACAGTCGGGCGATCAACTGGATGGAAGGCTTTTTGGCCGACCAAGCGGACTCGCAGTTGCGTTTGGTGTTCAGCATCCACCCCACCTGCAGAACGAGTGAAGCAGATCTTGAGGAGGTGATCCGCCTCGTCGAGCGGCACAAGAACCGGGCCGCATTCAAGTTGTACCCGGAGCAATCCCTCACCGATCGATCGTCGAACCTGCTCTGCCTCTGTGGTGCCGACGGTAGTCTGGTTATCTCAACTGGTCCGACCGAGAACCTGGGGTTCGCACCGGCAACTGCCTCGCATGCGAACGTTGCGATGCAGGTGACCGCAGGGGCGTTCGAGGCATGCCGCAAGTGGTTCGACTACCTATGGGGCGTTGCCGGCCCTCTGCGACCCGAGGTCGCAGCGTCCATGCCCAGACTGGTGTTGCCCGAAGGGGATATGGAAGCTTCCCGGCTTTGGGATGCCTTCCGAAATCGCTGTCTCGACCACAGTGCGGAGGAACAGGCACCGGTCCGGGTTGAGGTCGATCCTGAATCCGGGGAGGTTGTCCTGGTCGACGAACATGGTGACCCGGTGGCTTCGCCAACAGATGAGATCGGTGTCCCCAGGCTAGACCATCTCGCCGATGGGGTGGCCCGCGTGTTCGACCTCGGCGCGCTGGTGTCGATCGACAAGTTGAGCCGCATCCCCCCGTTGGAGGCGCCGGTCAAACCGGAATGGTTTGGTGTCGATTCGTTCCGCCAGACCGGTATGGTCCGTGCGCAGACTTCCATCAAGGTCGCTCCTTTCGACGAGGCAACGCTCAAGAAGATCGATCGCCTGCGCCGAGTTTCCGGAGAGCTCCTGCCTCGATATTCGTTTTCCTTGGCCGATGGCGTGCGGTGGATTCCACGGCAGGCAATTCCGTTGTTCGAGGCAGCACTGACAGCAGCGAACGAGGATGCCAAGAAGCTCTTGGGAGCCACGGTTGGCGCCAGCGTTGAAGACTTTCTTGTGTCCCAGCGCGACCGAATCCGTGCCGACGCGCAGCGCATGTACGAGGCCTACCACCCTGGCGGCAAGATTCCTGAAAGCGCGGTTGGCAACATCCTGGATGAACTCAAGGCGCGCCTCGACAAAACTAAGGCCGACAAGATCATCCCTCGGGTCGCGTACTCCCCGGTTGCCTTCAACCCGAGCCAGTCATCTGAGTGGTCGTCGCCGTGGGGCCAGGCATTCGCGCTCTTGAAGGGGATAGCCGAGTTCCCCCGGCAGGCTATGACTGACCGCTTCTTCTGGCAAGGCATCAAAACCGACGAAGACGCCCTGATCAAGGCCATGGACGTGGCGGGTGACTACCTCGTCAAAGACTACGGCGGCCGCAAGGCAAAGCAGCGGGCGGAAGTCGACCTGGAACTGATCAAGCAATTGGAATACGCGCCGGGCGACGCCCAGGACAAGTGCCGTGCCTTGTGGGCGTTGATCACGACGGGAAAAAGTGAGGACGCGGCTGCGCTGATCGATGCCTCTACTTCGCGAGTGCCATAAACCAAGGAAAGGACTAAGGGATGTCTCAGAACTCAGAACCCATCGGGGTGTTCGTAAAGGCAGTGGCTTTTGCTGCTGACAAACACCGCACGCAGCGTCGCAAGGATGCTGACGCGTCGCCCTACATCAATCATCCCATCGCTCTGGCCAATGTGCTGGCGAACGAAGGTGGCGTGACCGATGTGGTGGTTCTCAGCGCAGCCGTCCTTCACGACACCATCGAAGACACCAACACGACGGCGGAGGAGTTGAGCGCTATTTTTGGCGCAAAAATCACCGCGACTGTGCTGGACGTGACCGATGACAAATCGCTGGACAAGCACGTCCGCAAGCAGCGCCAGATCGAGCACGCACCGCATATCTCAAAGGAAGCCAAGCTCGTGAAGCTGGCTGACAAGATCTGCAATCTGCGGGACATCCTGGCCTCACCGCCGGCAGACTGGTCACCCGATCGCAAGCAAGGCTATTTCGACTGGGCGGCCAAAGTCGTAGCGGGTGTTCGTGGCGTCCACCCTGAGCTTGAAGCTGTGTTCGACGGACTCTTGGCCCGCCATGCCGAACTCCGCTGACATCCATCTCAAGCCGGAGGTACTGGCGCGCTATGGCCTGCCGGACATCGCCTATCCGATTGCAGGCGCCGATCTGCATGCTGTACTGACTGCGGGTGGAGATCTGCCGCTGGCCATGATGCTGCATAGCCTTCAGCAGGTTGCGCGTGACGGAGAAATTGACTGGAAGCACCTCGAGCCTGCAATGAGTCGCTTGTCCGAGTTGCTGGCGCCGGATGACGAGCGCGATGTGATTTCGGCTGCAGGCGACACTTGGTGGATCGAGATCGGCCCGGTCGATCTTGGCGGAAAGCTGGTTACGGTGCAGCGTGGCACCGACTTGATTGCTGCGATCACCCCACGAGTTGATGGCCGGCTACGGGTCGCGGTATTCCGACCGCTGGATGCTAAGAGTGCGGAGTACCTGACTGGCCTTGGCCAAGTGCCGCACCCGGAGCACGGTGTTTGCATGCGCGAAAACAACTGGGAGTACGCGCTCGACTGTTCCGCCAGCAATGGCAACTACTACGCATTTGATCGCGGCGAGGCCCACCTCTCATATTGGGAGAAGGGCATCGGGATCAGCTGGGACGGCACCGAAGTTCCTGAGTGGCGCAAGCAGTTGAGCCTCGTGGCCCGACCGGCCGCTCAGGTAGTCGTCGATCTTGGTGTTCACCACTCCTTGTCCGGGGATGGCGGGGCGGACGCCGACGCTACTTCTGAGAGCGATGAAGAGGCTGAGGCATCAACCCAACTTGGTTGGCGTAGCAAGCGCCAACAGCGAAGGACGATTCAGGGGCGATTTGCCGGCTGCCTCCTGGGAGGTGCGGTTGGAGACGCTCTGGGCGCGCCGGTCGAGTTTATGAAACGGACAGAGATCCTGCGCCGCTTCGGCCCCAAGGGCATCACCAAGTACGCGCCAGCCTACGGTGGGCAGGGAACGATCACGGACGACACGCAGATGACCTTGTTCACTGCCGAGGGGCTGATACGAGCATGGGTTCGGGGCTGTATGAAGGGCATCACCACCTACTCCGGAGTGACGGCGCATGCCTACCTGCGCTGGCTGCAGACCCAAGGCGAGCGCCCAACGTGTGACATTGACTTCGGCACTGACGAGACCGGCTGGCTCTTCCAGCAACGAGAACTCCACAGCCGGCGCGCTCCCGGCAACACCTGTCTCGCGGCACTGCGGGCTATGCGCTCGTTGGGGGAGCCCGCCCAAAACGACAGTAAGGGATGTGGAGGCGTCATGCGGGTTGCGCCGGTAGGGCTGTTCGCATGGCGTTTGGGTCAGCATGAGTCACCGCAGGACGCTTTCCGCCTGGGCACCGAATTGGCAGCCCTGACGCATGGGCATCCGACTGGAGCACTGACGGGCGGCGTGCTGGCTGTTCTGATCCTTGCGCTGACAGACGGCGCGACGTTGCCCGAGGCGCTAGTCGCAGCGAAAGCCATCCTTCGATCTGAATCCAGACATGAGGAAACGCTGCGCGCGATCGAGATGGCCGAGTCGCTCGCGGTGAGTGGTCAACCGCATGAGGCTGCGATCGCGCAGTTGGGGCAGGGATGGGTCGCCGAAGAGGCGCTTGCCATCTCCATCTACTGCGCGCTGGTGGCCCGCAACTTCAAGCACGGCGTCATCCTGTCTGTGAACCATGACGGTGACTCCGACTCGACGGGCTCGATTACGGGCAATTTGCTGGGTGCCATGCACGGCGCCAGATCGATTCCGGCCGAATGGCTGGAGCCCCTGGAGCTGCGCGAAGTCATCACGACGCTGGCTGAGGATCTCTATGCCTTCAAGGACTGGGACATCGGCGAGTACAGCGAGAACGCAGAGATGAACCAGCGAATCTGGCAAAAGTACCCCGGGTTTTGACCACAGAAGGCAACGACGATGAGCAGCGCACACTGGAACCAAGAGGGCATCCCCCACAAGGGGTGGCAGTGCGTCGATGTCTTCGATCTGCGCGGCGACGGTGAGTCGGCCGAGGAGACCGAGTATGCCGTCTGCCAGATGTGCGGCAACGAAAAGATCCGCTTCGTCCACGTGATGGAGCATGCTGATCACGATGACGCCCTCCGTGTTGGGTGTGTCTGCGCCGAAAAGATGAGTGATGACTACGTGGGCCCGAAGCGCCGGGAGAGTCGTTTGCGCAATCGCGCAGTTCGCCGGAAGAAGTGGCTCACGCGCACGTGGCGCACATCGTCCAAGGGGAACCCATTCCTGAATATCCAGGGGCACAACGTCGGAGTCCACATCAACAAGTTCAAGCGCTGGGGCTACCGCATCGAAGGTCGTTTCAGTGCAAAGACCTACCCCACGATGGAAGCGGCCAAGCTCGCTCTATTCGATGAATTCTGGCAACTGACCCAAGAGGACGACAACCTCTGGGGTGGCGAGTAGGGACCGATCGGAGTGGCAATGAACGTCGATGATTTCCAGCAGGCGCAACGAAGCAACGCGGCCCAGAACCTGCACGCCTTGTTCATGTCGTGTCGGCGCAAGTTTCTGAACGCGGCGAGACTGCTTGAGCTACATGGGGCTGCAATCGAAAGCCTGCGAGAGTGCGGCCACAAATCGGTCGACCTGTGGCCGCTTATGAGCATGTACAGCGTGGTGTGCGACCGCTACACGGACGCGTTCTTTTCGCCGCAGGCGATGCTCTTCGCAAATCCAGCTGACGCCCAAGATGAGAAGTGGGGGCGCTACTTCCACCATGTCTTGATGCCGCATCTGCTGTTGGAGGATGAGTTCGTTCGCAACGTCCTGCGCGCGATGATGGCCATTCCATGCAAGAACCCGCAGCTTGCCCGAGACGCACTCGTTCAGCATGTATCCGAAATGACGCTGCCTGAGACTCGTCCGCTCTGGGCACCAGAGGATGAGATCGATCTGTAGCAGTGAAGACGTGTATGACTATTAATGAGCTGAAGAACGCGCGAAAGGGACGCCCCCCAATTTTGGTCAGATGGCTGATGACGGAGGCGCCCGTATGACCATCGTCAGAGGTGTGCGAATCGTAGCGGCGCCATGCTGTGGTGCGCGGTATGCGGCTCCCCGGTACGTTTCAATGAACTTCATGGCCTTCGAGTATTGGACGGACGGTTGGCGCGATGGCTCGCTCATGCCAAACGATGAAGGCTTGCGTCACTGCAAATGCGGGCGGTTCGTCCTGATGAAGGACTTGGTCCAGATCGAGACCGCCGAGACCAGCGACCTGCCTCACATCGAGTACGTGCCCGACGAACTGTTGCCCGAGTGCATCGCGAAGGCTGACAGCGAGGACATGGAGGTCGCCGCAAGGCTGGAATACTGGCGCCACCTCAACCATCCCTACAGGCAGAAGTACCGTCAGCACCGGGATGCGGAAGAGGCAGCCACAAAGGCCGCGTGGGAGGCAGCCAACCCCGATCGCAGGACCTGGTGGGACAGACTGCGTCGCCGGAAGGCTCCCAGCTACAGCAGGCCACCGGGCAGTCCCTTCACCTATCCGGCGTTCGAGCCCACGGACGAGCAACTCCAGAACATGAGGCGCCTGAGCAAGATCTTGCTGTCCTGGGGCGCCGAGTCCCGTCGTGGATTCGACTCCTTGACGCTTGCCGAACTGTACAGAGAGCAAGGCCGGTTCGACGAAGCTGAGGTGATCATCCTGGCCATCGACGAGGATGAGGAAGGGGTGACCAGCAACCTCATCGCCAAGCTGATCAGAGAGAAGCAGATGGCGCTGACGCGCTACAGGATGTGATTTGACATGAGACTCCGAATCGCGATCGCTGTGCTGATGACTTTGCTTGGTGTGTATGCCATCTGGATCGAGCCAAATTGGATCGACGTCAGCATCCATGACATGCGGTCGGGCAACGCAGGGGATGGCATCCGAGTCGTCCAACTCTCAGACTTACATATTCAAGACTTGAGTAGACGTGAGTTAGAAGTCGTCAGCCGAGTCAAAGCTCTTAAACCCGATTTAGTGGTTCTCTCTGGCGATGTAATTGATAGGCAGGATCGGCTGCCGACACTCCATGCCTTTCTTGCAGCCTTGGGTGACACGCCCACCGTTGCTGTTTTGGGTAATTGGGAATACTGGGCCGACGTTGATCTTCATGCGTTACGCGACGAGTACCGACACCACGGGATACGGCTTCTGGTGAATGAGGTGGCTTCCTATCGGGTTCGGCTGCGTACTCTTCACATCGCGGGCATGGACGATTTCACTGCTGGCCAGCCAGACGGCGGACTCTTGGACGCCCCCCTCAAGGGCGGCACAGCGGTGCTAGTGCAACACTCGCCAGGCTATTTTGAAAAATTGCCAACCAAGCTCAGTTCAAGAATATTCAATTTGTGCCTTGCCGGGCACACACATGGGGGCCAGATCACTCTATTTGGGTGGCCCATATGGAAGCCTCCTGGCAGTGGTCCTTTTGCTTCGGGGCAATACGAGACAACAGCCTGCAAACTCTATATCTCGAGGGGAATCGGTACGTCACTTCTGCCTGTCAGATTTGGGGCCCGACCAGAGATCGCTGTGTTTGATCTTTGAGATGGGATCAAGAAGGGATTCAATATGACCATGGTCAATATCACCGCCGTCAAGGGCAACATCGTCAGGCAGACCGACTGCGACGGCGTTGTGAATTCGGCAAATCCAAACCTGCGAGCAGGTAGTGGAGTCTGCGGCGCAATTTACGCAGCAGCTGGGCATCGTCTCGAACCCTACAGCTCGCAGTTCGCTCCTCTTCAAATTGGCGAGGCGTTGGCAACCCCCGCTTTTGACATGGGTTGTCGCTACATCATCCACACCCGAGGCCCCAAGTATTACGAGGATGCCGATCCTCCTGGCAACCTCGAGAAAGCCATGCGCAACACCATCGCGTTGGCTGACGAAAACGGTTTAACCCGATTGGCTGTTCCTGCGATTTCGATGGGCGTCTACGGTTACCCAGCGGAGGAGGCTATTCCGATTCTGGTGCGTGTCGCTTCAGAAATGGCATCGTCGCTTAAAAATTTGCTGGAGATTCGGTTCGTGGTCGTGAGCGATGAGCTCTTGCACCTGTTCCGCCGGTCGATTGAGCAGCAAGTCACAGCCGCCGATGAATGCAGCCCGCAGCCGCTCATGCCTCTGAGGGTTTCACGAGCTAAGGAATCAGAGGTTCGCGACAAACTGGGTCAGTTTCATGTTTTGACTTACGCCGAGGACGGATTCTCCCCACTGGATATTCACGCACGACGGCTTGGTGTCGATCGTGAACTTGTGAAGTCGTTTGCAAGTGCTGTCAACAAGCGATCGTCTGTTGGCTCGCTTCATCCGCAGGCGCCCATTAGTGCTGTGCCGCGAGAACTGGTGCGCGATCGACAGGACATAGACGCGTTGGCGGCAAGCATTGGTGAGTTTCTGCGAGTCAATCGGGAAACCATCAAAGCCCGGCGTCTGGCCTTCGACTTTCGTACACCATCAGTACCTGAGTTCACGGTAGCGGCGTTGAATTCTGCGATCCGTGCCCAGGAGTCTGGCTTAGAAGAAATTCTGATACTGGAAATGTGAAGTTCGGTATCAATTTTTTTTGGGGAGTAGAGGATGGCGAAGGCTGTTGAAATCGGTTCCCGGAGTTTCCGGACCCAGAAGAGCGCACTGGAGCATTACCAAGCCCTGCTGCACCGGTACCAGGATGGGCAGCGTATCTCCGACCCGGTTGACCATGCAGACCTTGTAGCACTGATTGAGCGATATGACCCGATCCTGGACGAGGTCGGCGAGCCAACCAAGGGAGACGGCCAAATCGGTCACTTTGAACGGCGATTGAATACTGGGACCGGCTGGAGCACCCCCGGCTTCTGGGTCGTTCGCCAGGATGGAAACGCTACCGACTTTTCGTACATCTACGCAGTCAAAGGCCAGCCAGGTGGGCGGTCGAAGGATTTTTACGGTGCATGCCGGGAGGCGGTTGCACTCGACCTCATCCAGGCAAAGAAGCAGGCTTTCGTTGAGTACGGGGATGACCAAGGGCGGGTTGAGTGTGAACTTACCGGCGCGCTGGTCACCATTGATGAAGCCCATCTGGACCATGCATGGCCGTACTTTTCACACATGGTGAGTGGCTTTCGAGCTGCGAGGGGCTGGTCCAGAGACATCCCGGACGGTGTCGTATCTGCTCCGGCAGATGGCCAGACGACGGCCACGTTCATCGATACATTGGTGGCCGACGCTTTCCGTGCGTTCCACCACGACCAAGCAATCCTCCGAATCCTTTCTCGGACAGCCAACCTGCAGACCGCCAGTCAGGCGCGACGGCCACGGGTCGCGCGACCGGTGCGGGTGCCCTGATCAGGTGAGTAGCTAAGTCCACAGTCGCCTGCTGAAATATGGCGGGGAAGTGCGCGTAGCAGAGCAAACTTGTGAAACAGGGCGAGTGAGTCCTCGTTGTTCCTTGCTCCCGAGCCGGTCACGCTGTTTTCCGTGGGATGGTGGTGCGAGAGAGTGCTATACTCCAGCACCACCCCAATTTCTCCTGTCTTTTGTTGAAGTCCCGGATTGCAGTCATTC
>ERZ761602.8395-NODE-8395-length-10421-cov-9.512155_pt1 | contig 10421 bp, 8 predicted proteins | sample MGYA00512165_ERZ761602 | MGnify/ENA primary metagenome ERZ761602 (study PRJEB28899, sample SAMN02445085) | bioreactor sludge metagenome | biome: EBPR sludge; isolation source: Thorneside wastewater treatment plant | place: Australia: Brisbane, Thorneside...
CCTCCCTCGTGACCGTGCCCACCCCTGCCCCGCCCGCCCAGCGCTTCGGCAAGTACCAGATCCTGGAGCGGGTCTCGGCCGGAGGCATGGCCGAGGTCTACAAGGCCCGGCTGGACGGCGAGGGAGGCTTCCAGCGCCTGTTCGCCATCAAGCGCATCCTGCCGCACCTCAGCAGCCGGCCCGAGTTCGTCGAGATGCTGGTCGAAGAGGCGAAGATCGCCGGCCTGCTCTCCCACGCCAACATCGTCCAGATCCTGGACCTGGGCGAGGTCGAGGGCACCTGCTTCGTGGCCATGGAGTACGTCGACGGGCCCGATCTCGGCAAGGTCTTCGAGCGCTGCCGGCAGAAGGGCATCGCCCTGCCGGTGCCACACGCGACCTTCATCGTGGCCGAGGTGCTCAAGGCGCTGGAGTACGCCCACTCCCGCCGGGTGATGCGGGGCGGCAAGGAGCTGCCGCTGGAGATCGTGCACCGCGACGTCTCGGCGGCCAACGTGCTGATCAGCTACCAGGGCGAGGTCAAGCTGACCGACTTCGGCATCGCCCGGGCCAGCGTGAAGGCCCTGGAGACGGTCTCGGGGGTGGTCAAGGGCCGCTTCGACACCATGGCGCCCGAGCAGGCCGCCGGCCAGCGGGTGGACGCCCGGGCCGACATCTTCTCCGTCGGGGTGCTCTTCTACGAGTGCCTGACGGGGCGCCACCCCTTCCGCCGGGCCAACGAGGGCGCCACCCTCGACGCCATCCGGGCCGGCAGCTTCGAGCCCGCCTCGCAGGTCAACCCGGACGTGCCCTACCCGCTGGAGCAGGTGCTGGAGCGCGCCCTGGCGGTCGATCCCGCCGATCGTTTCGCCTCGGCGACCGAGATGAAGGAGGCGCTCGACCGGTTCTTCCACGAGTCGGGCTTCCTCTTCAGCCACTCCACGCTGGCTGCGTTCCTCCGCGGCCTCTTCCCCCAGGAGGCCCGCCGGAGCGAGCCGCGCCCCGCTCCGCCGGACGCGCCGGGCGACCCGACCGAGGCGCTGCCCGAGGCCGCCCCCCGGGCCCGAGGGGTCCAGCGGCTGCAGCGCTCGCCGGGTGATCCCTTCGCCGTGGCGGACAGCACCGCCCGCAGGGCGGCTGCGACCCAGGTGAGCCCGCCTCCGCGGTCCGCCCTGGCGCAGGCCGCCGACATGCCCGAGATCGAGGGCGCCCCCCCGGTCGCCGGCTTCGGAGAGGAGGCCACCCTGATCCGGCCCCCCCCGGGACAGGCCTCGCCGGGACAGGGCCCGGCTGCGCCTCCGGGATCCGGCCTGAGCGCCTCGGAGTGGGGCGAGGCCGAGACGGTCATCAAGCCGATGCCGGCGGGCTTGCAGGCGCCCTCCCCCCGACCGACCGGCCGACCGCCCCTCCCTCCTCTACCCGCCCAGCCGCCCGCCAAGGCCCGCTGGGGCCTGCACGCGGCCTGGTTCGCCTTCACGCTGGCCATGAGCGCGGCGGGCGTCGTGCTCGGGCTGGTCCTGGGCCAGCTCACCTTGGACAACAGCTCGCTGGCCGCCGAGCTGCCCGAGCCCCCACGCCACCCGCCCCAGCTCCGCGTGTTCCTCCCCGAGGGCGCCAGCCTGCTGCTGGACGGCGCGGCGGCCGGCGGCGGCTCGCCCGTCGACCTGAACCTGAGCGCGGGCGTGACACACCGGATCGAGGTCCGGCAGCAGGGCTTCCAGCCCTTCGACACCCGGGTCGTCCTGCAAGACAACGAGGTCCGGATCCTCCGCGTCCAGCAGGAAGTCCTCTCTCCCAGCGGGCGCTGATCGCCGCGTTCGGGTTAGTCCCGCGCGCCTTCCGGCCCTCAGGAACTCGCTTGACCGACCCTTCGCTCCCCTCGCCCGCTGGCGGGCCCCTGCGGCTCGTCGCGGCTTCGTTGCAGGCCCTGCGGCCCAAGCAGTGGGTGAAGAACGTCCTGCTGCTGGCCGCCATCGTCTTCTCGATGCAGTACACCTCGGTCGACGCCTGGGTCCGCACCGGGCTGGGCATCGCCGCCTTCTCGCTGGTCAGCAGCTCCGGCTACATCCTCAACGACGCCCGCGACCGCGAAGCCGACCGCCTGCACCCGCGCAAGAAGCAGCGGCCGATCGCCTCGGGGGCCCTGCCGGTCGGCCTCGCCTGGGTGCTGATGGGCGTGGTCTTCGCGCTGGGGCTGGGCATCTCCTGGTACCTGTCGCCGGCCTTCCTGGTCGTCATCCTGCTCTACTTCCTGACCACGGTCAGCTACTCGCTGTACTTCAAGCACATCGTCATCCTCGACGTGATGATGCTGGCGGCCTGCTACCTCTGGCGGGCCGCCGCCGGCGCCGTCGCCATCGGCGTGCCGATGAGCCCCTGGCTGCTGACCTGCACCGCCTTCCTGGCGCTCTTCCTCGGCTTCAACAAGCGCCGCGGCGAGCTCGGCGAGCTCTCGCCCGAGGACGTCGGCAAGACCCGGAAGAACCTGCTGGAGTACAACGCCGAGACCCTGGTGGAGTTCCAGGCGATCACGACCTCGGGGACGATCATCAGCTACGCGCTGTACACCGTGCTCGGCTCGCCCACGCCCTGGATGCTGCTGACCCTGCCCTATGTGCTCTACGGCGTCTTCCGGTACATCTGGCTGGTCAACACCCGCCGCGAGGGCGCGGCCCCCGACGAGACCCTACTCCGCGACGTGCCCATCCTGGCGACCGGGCTGCTCTTCGGCGTCACCGCCATCGCCGTGCTGGTCATCAACGTGGCGCGGCCGCTGGGCTGAGGCGACCGGGCGCGCGCCGCTACTGGGGCGCCGCTACTGGGGCGCCGGGCGAGCGGGCCCGTCCGGCTCCAGCAGGAGGCTGCCCAGGGTCAGGGCCGCGGGCCAGGGCGCCGAGCTCAGCAGGGTGACCGGCTGGCCGGGATCGCCGTCGACCAGCTCGACCATCAGCTCGGGGATCGACCGCCCGGCGGGGAGGTGGTCCAGCCGACCCTGGGCCGCGATCCGCACCTCGACGGTCCGCTCGTAGGCCCGGGCCAGGCGCGCCTCGGCCTCCCAGCCCGGTCCGACCTGGCGCAGCGTTGGCTCCAGGCCGATCCTCAGCTCCTGCTCCCCCCAGCGCACCAGCAGGGCGTCCCGGTCGGGCTCCCAGTGGTCGTCGCGGATCCGGAAGGCCAGCACCAGCTCGCCCTGCGGGTCGCGTCGCGCGGCGACCCCCATGGCGCCATCGCGCTCTCCCGACCAGCTGCTCTGGCCCATCAGGACCTGCGAGGGGTGGCGGAGTGCGATGGCCTGCTCATCCTGCCACTCCCTCAGGCTGCCATCGAATTCCGCCAGGCCGGCGCTGAGCCGGATCAGCGAGATCTGCTTGAAGCGGTCGTCGAGCACCCGGAACTGCCAGGGCGGCAAGGTGCTGGAGTCGATCCAGCTCAGGCCGATCAGGTGCTCGATGTCGACCAGCAGAGGCGTCCACTGCTCCTCTTCCCGGGGCAGGCGCAGCTCGAAGCGCCCATCGACCAGGCGGGCGCCCAGCCCGACCCCCGGTCCCGGGTGCTCGGCGACGTTGTCGGCGACGGCCGGCGGCGGCGCGCCGGTGGGGGTCGATCCGCTGGAGCTGAGCTGGAACCAGCCCTGCCCCTGGCTGGCGACGGCCAGGCCCGGCGTGAAGGAGTGCAGCTGGACGGGCCCGGGCAGCAGGGTCGAGACCCGCTCGCCGCTGCGCAGATCGTAGAGCTCGACCTGGACCGGGCCCTCGGAGACGGCCTGAGGGTCGGGGGCGGCCTGAGGGTCGGGGGCGGCCTGAGGGCCGGCCATCCAGACCTCGACCCGACCCTGGTCGACGGCCAGCGCGCCCGGGCTCATGCGCACCACGGGGTCGACCCCCGGCCGGGGCAGCCCTACGAGCACGCTGATCAGCTCACCGCCGGAGGTCCGCAGGACGACCGAGAGCGTATCGGGCAGCCCGGCCGCGGTGGAGGGAGGGGCGCAGCCGCTCGACAGCAGGCAGAGCGCCCCCACCGAGACGGCCACCAGGCCGCGGCTCGGCCGGGGCGACGGAGAGCTCAGCAGCTCAGCGCGCATTCAAGCAGGGCGTCGAGATCGGGGCTGGCGGTGATCGACGTCTCGTAGCGAGCCAGGGCGATCCGCCCGTCAGCCCCGACCACGAAGGCGGCGGGCAGCAGGGTGGCCCCGTCGTGCCGCGCGCCCTGGCCGTGGGTGAGGACCTGCCGGAGCGCATGGACCCCGTCGGGCCGCAGCAGGCTCTTCAGCGTGCCCTTCAGCATCCGGTCGGCGCCGATCCCGTAGCTGCGGAAGATGTCCCCCTCGACATCGACGATCACCGGAGCCAGGACGTGCATGCGCGGGACGAAGTCCCGGGCCCGCGTCAGCTCGGTGCGCGTCAGGACCACCAGCGCGATGCCCTGGCGATCGAAGTCGCTGTAGCGGGCCTGGATGGTGGCCATCGCCGCACGCCCGAAGGGGCTGGCGAAGTCGCGCACGAAGCAGAGCACCACAGGCCGCTTGCCCGCGGGCGGGGGGATCTGGACCTGCAAGCCGAATAGCGGCTGGGCATCGAAGGCGGGCGCAACATCGCCTGGAGAGAGCATCGGGACCTCGATCGGGCCCGGGGCCTAACGCGTTCTCCCTGGCGCGTCGCCGGGGCACCGACCTCCCCGCTGCCGGGTCGCCTGCCGGGTCGCCTGCCGGGTCCCAGCGGCCAGCTTACGAGGCCAGGTGGCTCCTCGCCCCACGACCTCCGACCGCCCGGCCCTCGTGCCAATCCGCGATCGGCTCACCGACCTCGGGCCGCTGCTCGGTCCGTCGGCCACCGGCTCGCTCTGGGCCTGGAGCGAGGCCGAGGCCGGGCCGGGCGGGCTGAAGGCGCACGGCGCGCGGGCCTGGCTCGACGCGCTGGACCTGCCGACCCACCCGCATCGCCGCAGCCCGGTCCTCACCGCCGCGACCACCGGCAGCCACCACCTCTCCGGCCTCGCCCGGCTGGCCGCCGCCCGCGGACGTCCCCTGGCGGCCATCCTCCTCCCGCAGCCCCCTCACCCGCACGCGCTCGCCAACGCCCGGATCAGCCTGCCCCTGCTCCAGGCCAGCTGGACCCTCACCCGCTGGTCGGAGCTGCCGCCGGCCCGCGCGCGGGCCCTGGCCGAGCTGGAGGCGCAGCATGGACACGAGGCCGTCTGGCTGCCTCCCGGTGGGGGGGGCGAGGTCTGGACGGCAGCCCTGAGCGAGGCCTGTGAGCAGGTGGTCCGCCGCGCCGCCGAGCTCCAGGTCGAGCGGATCGTCCTCGCCGCGGGCAGCGGCACGACCACCGCCGCGCTCTGGCTGGCCCTGGGTCGGCTGGGCCTGGAGCTGCCGCTGCTGGCCGTCTCGGCGGTCCCGAGGGCGGCGCTCTCGGAAGCGGAGCTGGCCCGCCGCTGCCGCCCGCGCGCTGGCTCGGATGGGCGACCTCTCCCCACGCTCATCGTCGACCCCTCCGGGACCCCCTACGGTCGGGAGAGCCCGGCCGCGCAGCGGGCCCGCGACCAGGCCCAGGCGCTGGGCCTCCCGCTGGACCCCTTCTACAGCGCCCGCGCCCTGGCCTGGTGCCTCGCCGAGCACGATGGGGGGCGGCTGAGAGGAGCCAGCCTGCTGGTCTGCGGCAACGAGGCCCCGCCCGCTCAGTCCTGACCGACCCGATCCACCGACTCCATCGCGTCCCGGAGCAGCTCCTTGCGGGTCGCCACCTCGGCCTCGGGGTTGGCGATGAAGTCGTTCAGCCGGGAGTTGACCGCCTGCAGCTGGCTGCCCAGGGCCAGGATCATGGCCCGTCGGAAGGCAGAGCCGGTCATGCGCGGATCCGCCAGGAGCCGCTCGAAGGGCTTACGATCCAGGCGCAGCAGCAGCCCCGGCGAGGACGCCACCCAGGTCGCCGTCCGCGGCTGCTCGGAGAGCAGGCCGACGTGGCCGAAGAACATGCCGGGCTTGAGGATGCTGACCGGGACCTCGACCCTGCGCCCCTTGTAGCCTTGAAGCCGCCGCACCTCGACCCGACCGTCGGCGATCAGCCAGACCGCCTCGGAGGGCTGCAGCCGGGTCGAGAGGACCTCGCCCGCGACCATCGGCTGCAGGCTCATATGCATGGCGATGGAGTGCAGGACGTCGGTCGAGATGCCCCGAAAGTAGGGCGAGCGGGCCAGGGCCCGGATGATGTCGGTGGCGCTCATCGGCGGAAGAACTCCTTGAGGCGGGTGAAGGCGGTGCGAGGCTCGTCCGCCTCGAAGGCCGAGGCCAGCACCCCGTCGATGGCCATCACCGAGTCGTGTACCCGTCGGGCGAGGGTGCGCATGACGGCCTCTTCCAGGGACCGAGGCACGCCGTTGCCCTCGCGGGCCAGCTCGTCGAGCGCGCTGGAGTCCAGCCGCAGCACCAGCCCGTCCTCGACCGCGCGGACCCGGGCCGAGCGCAGGGAGCCACGCCGGAACAGCGCCGCCTCGCCCAGGATCTCGCCAGGGCCGACGAAGGCCAGCGGCAAGGTGCCCTCGCCCGAGCCCAGCTCGACCGCGAAGCCGCCGCTGAGCACGATGACCAGGTCTTCGCCCTGATCGCCGACGTCCATCAGCAAGGACTCGCTGCTGATCGGCACCGGCGGCGCCAGCTCCAGCAGGCGCGCCAGCTCGGGGGGGCTCACGCCGGAGAACATCGGCATGTGCAGCAGGATCTCGTGTGGGTCCATGGGCAGGGCTCCGTGGGCAGGCAGACTACAGCAATCGCGCCCGCTCGGTGGACGGACTCGCCCGCCGGCATCGCGTGGAGGGTGCTAGCATGGGGCGATGCTGCTCGCCGGCCCCCTCACCCTCAGCCTCCTGCTGTCTTGCTCCGCGGACCGGCCGGCTCCGGCGCCAACGCTCAGCCCGGCGCTGCAGAGGGCGCTGGCCTGGCCGCTCCCCCCAGCGCAGGGCGGGCTCCCTCTCTGGCAGGGCGAGGCCGTGCGCGTCGAGGGCATCGAGGCCCGGCCGCTCCTGCTCGCCTTGGACAGCGCCGCCCGCCCCTCGCCGATCGCCATGATCCTGCTCGAGCCCGAGCGCGCCCTGGACGTCGGCGTCCTGGTCGCCCACGGCCACTTCGAGGGCGGCAAGAACGACCCCAACGCCTGGGAGGTGGCCTGGGGCCTGGCCCGCCGCGGCGCCCGCGTCGTCCTGGTGGACAGCCCCGGAGTGGAGGAGTGGGCCGCCGAGGCCTACGATGTCCACCTGGAGCGAGGCGCCCACAACCGGGTCTTCCTGGCCGCCGCGGGCACCAGCGCGATGGCCCTCCAGGTCGCCGCCCTTCGCCGGGGGCTGGACCTGCTCCAGGCCCGAGGCGCGCGCGAGCTCGGCGCCACCGGTGCCAGCGGCGGCGCGGTGGCGACCTTCTACCTCGGGCTGGTCGACGACCGGGTCGGCGCCCTGGCCCTGGCCAGCCCCCCTCCGATCCCCCGCGAGCCCGAGGCCGGCGGCTGCCCCTGCGATCAGCTCCCCGCGGTGCCCGGCCCCGATCCGAGCGTGCTCGCCGCGCTCACCCGCCCCACTCTCTGGATGAGCGAGCAGGCCGGGCCTCGCCCCGAGGGCCTGGGCCGCGCGGTCGAGCGGAAGGTGCTGGAGGGGGCGCACGCCTACACCCCCCCGATGCAGGCGCAGGCCTGGGCCTTCTTCGACCGGGAGCTCGGGCTGCGCCGGCCTTCGGCCGAGGGCGAGGCACCCCGCCTGGACCTGCACAGCGCGGGGCCCGAGGGCACCCCCGACGTCGCCAGCCTGCGGGCCCTGGCCCTCCCCGACCCGGGGCCCTGGTCGCCCCAGGTCGACGCCGACCGGCCCTTCCCCTACGAGCTCTCCTGCAGCGGAGAGGGGCCCACTGTGCTCGCCCTCGGCGCGTCCGCCCCGGACCTCGACGCCCTCCAAGACGCAGGCCTGAGCCCCTGCGCGCTGGTGATCCCCGAAGACCCGCGGGCCCTCGCCCGGGCCATCGGTGCTGGCCGCCCGCCGGCCGACGCGGTCCTGGGCGCCGTGCGCGCCGCCACGGAGCGCCGCCAGGTCCGCGGCCTGTTCGCCCGCCGAGGCTGGGCCCTGCTGGCCGCGCGGGCCGACCGACCCTACGTCGTGGCCGACCCGCTGACCCAGCTCGGGCAGCTGGACACCCAGCTCGACCCCCCCTGGGTCCACGTCCCGGGAGCCTGGACCGGAGGGGCCCAGGCGGCCGTCGCGGGGGCCCGCTCCCACGGGCAGGACCTCCAAGCCCTCGCCCGCGAGCTGCGCCTCGCCACCGTCGAGGCCCCCTGATGGGCGAGCGCCGGTCCCGAACGCACGAGCAGGGAGCCCTGCTCCTCGTGCTGCTGGTCCTGCCGGCCCTGCTGCTCTGGCCGCTGCCACTGGTCGCGCATCGGGAGCTCCTGACCGCCCCGGAGTACGAGGCGGCCAGCCACCTCTGGGGCCTGTGGGCCGCCTGGCAGGAGGCCAGCCCGGTGAGCATCTCCTCGACGCTCCTGGCCTGGCCCTCCGGCGTCGAGCTCGTGCTGGTCGACCCGATCCACCTGCCCGCATTCGGGCTCGGGCTGGCCCTCTCCGGGCCGACCCTGGGCTTCAACCTCGTGGTCCTGCAGGGGCTGCTGGTGGCCGGGATGGCGGGCGCGCTGCTGGCCCGCGAGAGCGGCGGAGCGCCCTGGCTGGGCGCGCTGGCCGCCATGGCGGTCCCCGGGCTGGTGGCCGCCTCGGGCGACGGGATCACCGAGGACCTCGCCGTCGGCTTCGTCGCCCTCTTCGCCGCCTTGCTGCTGCGCGCCCGCCGCCTGGAGGGCCCGGCACCGACCCTGCTGGCCGCGCTGGCCCTGGGCCTGTGCGGCTGGTCGGGCCCCTACAACGCCCTGCTGGCCGCGCTGGTCCTGGCCGGGATCACCCTCGCGGCCCGGCCCTCGCGCCGTACCCTGCTCCAGTCCGTGGGGGTGGCCCTGGTCGGCCTCGCCCTGGCGGCGCCCCCCCTCTGGGCGATCCTGCGGGTGCGCTCGGCCGAGCTCCCGGGGGCCGCCAGCCGTGCCGGGATCCCCGCCCCCGACGTCGGCCCCGATCGGTTCCGAGGCGGCCTGATGCACGGCGTCGACCTGCTCGACCCCTGGCTGCCCGCGATCGTGACCGAGGGGGTGCCCCAGGTCAGCCACAGCGGCTACCTCGGCCTCGTCGCCTTGCTCGCCGGCCTCTACGCCGGGTGGAAGCAGCCCCGCCTTCGCCTCGCCCTGCTGGGCATCGCCGGGCTGGTCGTCCTGGCGCTCGGCCCCTGGCTCAGCCTGGCCGGTCGCCCCGTCGAGCTGGGCGGCCAGCCGCTGATGGCCCCCGCCGGCTGGCTGATGCTGCTGGCCCCCCCCCTGGCCCGCCTCACCCGCTGGTACCGAGCCGCGGTGCTGGCCGCCTTGCTCCTTGCGCCGCTGGCCGCCGCCGCTGCCGGGAGCAGCCGACGGGCCCGCCTCCTGCTCGCCGCCGGGCTGCTGGCCGACACCCTGCTGCTGGCCCCGATCCCCTGGCCGCTGCCCTCCACGCCGCTCCCTGGCGCCCCGCTGGTCGAGGCCCTGGAGGGCCTGCCGCCGGGCGCTGTGCTGGAGCTGCCCCTCTCCACTACCGGCTCCCCTCCCCCCGGCCAGTGGCGCGACATCGGCCCGCTGGTGCAGCTCGGGCACGGCCGCCCCTTGGGCGGCGCGATGATGGGCCTGCCGCCCTCGGATCCGGCACGACGAGCCCAGCGCGCCGTGCTGGAGCTGGCCCGGGGAGGAGGCATGCGCCCAAGCGAGCGGGAGGCCCTCACCGAAGCGGGCTTCCGAGCCCTCGTGTTGCGCACTCGTTTCCTGCAGCTCCCGCCCGACGCGATCGAGGACCTCAGCCGCTGCCTGGGGCCGCTGGTACACCAGGAGGAGGGCCTCCTGCTCCTCTCGATCGAGGCCGAAGGCGGTCCCTGTGAACCCCACAGCGGCGCTGGGGTCAAAGGCACACGGCGTTGACAGCATCGCGTCGATGCTGTAAAAACCGCGATTCCGTGACACGAACTTCGACGCTCTCCAGCCCTTGGAGTCAGCACGAAGCGGCGCGCGCAGGGGAGAGAGAACATGCGAGTCGTCTGCGACAACTGCGGGGCCAGCTACAAGATCCCGGAGACCAAGCTGGTCAAGGAGGTCAACAAGGCCACCTGCCGCAAGTGCGGACACCGGATGCTCATCCGCAAGGGAGGCGACGGGGACGGCGCGACCCAGCAGATGGACGAGAACCCCTACCTGTCCTCCGTCGGCTCGGAGGAGTTCCGCTCGGCCATCGCCGCCGCTTCGGCGGGGGTCCCGCGCGTCGACGTCGCTCCGCGCTCCGAGTGGGAGGAGGAAGACCCCACCCACATCGCTCAGATGGACGAGCACGGCGATCCCATCCCGCCGCCGCCC
>ERZ761602.8396-NODE-8396-length-10418-cov-6.556403_pt1 | contig 10418 bp, 12 predicted proteins | sample MGYA00512165_ERZ761602 | MGnify/ENA primary metagenome ERZ761602 (study PRJEB28899, sample SAMN02445085) | bioreactor sludge metagenome | biome: EBPR sludge; isolation source: Thorneside wastewater treatment plant | place: Australia: Brisbane, Thorneside...
GGCAGCGTCAGATGTGTATAAGAGACAGCGTCCACGCAGTCCGCTTCCGCGCGTGCGCGCTCGAAGGTGCGATCCGTGAAGGCGTTGACCCGCCCATCGGTCGCCTCGATGCGGGCGATGGCGGCGTCGCACACCTCGCGCGCGCTGCGCTCGCCGCGCGCGATGGCCTGCAGGAGGGCGGTGGTCATCGGACAAGCCTCCGCGCACCCGCCCCGTCATTCCCGCGCAGGCGGCAATCCTTGCCCTCGTCATTCCCGCGCAGGCGGGAATCCAGGAGGTCCTCGCCGGCCACCTCCGCCTGGATTCCCGCCTGCGCGGGAATGACGGGCGTTGAGGGAGCGATGAACGCGTGGTCAATCTGAGGATGTGTCATCACGCGTCCTCCATCGGGAACGGCGCGGGCCGATAGATCTCCGCCAGTTCGTCATGCGGCGCCAGGGGCGCGCCCTCCAGCGTGGCGGCGATGGCGGCCGAGCGGGCCAGGTGCTGGGCCACGGCGGCGACACAGGCCTCGTCCAGCGCCAGGCCGTTGAGCCGTGCCGCGGACTGCACATACGGGATCAGGTCTTCAGCTTGCATGGGATGCGGCCGATCAGAAGGCGGGGAGTTCGTCGGTGAAGTGGCAGGCGGCTTCGCGCCACGCGCCCACCTCGCGCAGGGCGGGCGTGCGGGTCTCGCAGTCGGCGCGCCCGTGCGGGCAGCGGCCATGGAAGCGGCAGCGCTCCACCGGCCGGCCCGCGATCTGGATCGGGCTCTGCGGCTCGCCGGGCAGCAGGTGGGCGATGGCGTCATGGCCGGAGCCGGGAATGGAGGCGATCAGCGCGCGCGTGTACGGGTGGCGCGGATCGGCGAACACCTCGTCGGCGGGGCCGCTCTCCACGATGCGGCCCAGGTACATCACCAGCACGCGGTCGCACAGCAGGCGCACCACATTGAGATCGTGCGAGACGAACAGGAAGCTCATGCCCAGCTCGCGCTTGAGGTTCGCCAGCAGCTGCAGGATGACCACCTGCACCGACACGTCGAGCGCGGCGGTGGGTTCGTCCAGCACCAGCAGGCGCGGGCGCAGCACCGCGGCGCGCGCGATGCCCACGCGCGCCTTCTGCCCGCCGGAGAGCTGGTGCGGAAAGCGCGGCAGCAGAACCCGCGGCAGGCCGGTGAGATCGGCGATCTCCTCCACCTGGCGGCGCAACTCGGCGGTGTCCTTCACGCCGGCCAGCAGGCGCAGCGGCTCGGCGATGGTGTCGAAGGCGGTGTAGCGCGGGTTCAGGCTCTCGTGCGGATCCTGGAACACCATCTGCACCTCGCGCCGTGCCTTGTGCTCGGGCATGAGACGCGGATCGACCAGCCCCAGGTCCTGTCCCAGGAAGCGGATCTGGCCGTCGCTGAGCGGCAGCGTGCGCGTGAGCAGGCGCACCAGCGTGGACTTGCCGCAGCCGGACTCGCCCACCAGGCCCACCGTCTCGCCCACGGCGATCTGGAAGCTCACGCCGTCCACCGCATGCAGATGGCCACTGCCCTGTGGCGTCTTCACCGGGAAGCGCTTGGCGAGGTCCATCACCTCGAGCAGGGCGGCGGTCATGCCGTGGCGCTCCGTGCTGCGGGTTCAGGGGTTTGATGGTGCTCGTCATTCCCGCGCAGGCGGGAATCCAGGAAGGAGCGGCCCGCTGGAGCCACCTGGGTCCCCGCCTGAGCGAGGACGACGGGGGGGATTTCGTCATTCCCGCGCAGGCCTGCGCGGGAATGACGGACGGGGCATTCACTACCGCCTGATGGCACCGCACCAGATGCCCCTCTTCCACCTGCGTAGGCAACGGCGCATCACAAACCGCGCTGCGCTGGCCGCAACGCTCCGCGAAGCGGCACGGCGGCAGATCGGCGCGCCGCAGATCCGGCAGGCTGCCGCCGATGGCGGTGAGCTCCGCGAGGCTGGCGCGGCCCACCGGCGTGGCACCGATCAGCTGGCGCGTGTAGGGATGCCGTGGCGCGGTGAACAGCACCTCCGTCGGTGCCGCCTCCACGATGTGCCCGGCATGCATCACCACGATGCGGTCGCACTGCTGGCGCGCCAGGCCCAGGTCGTGCGTGATCAGCAGCATGGCCATGCCGCGCCGCACCGTCTGCTCACGGATCAGCGCCATGATCGCGGCCTGCGTGGTGACGTCCAGCCCCGTGCTGGGCTCGTCGGCGATCAGCAGCTTCGGGCCGCAGGCCAGCGCCATGGCGATCATCACGCGCTGGCACAGACCGCCGGACAGCTCGAACGGATAGGCGTGATAGCGGCGCTCCGGATCGGGAATGCGCATGTCGGCCAGACACTGCACCGCGCGCGCCTTGCGCTCGGCAGCGGTCACGGTGGTGTGCCGGGCCAGCACGTCCTCCAGCTGGTGCCCCACCTTGCGGATCGGGTTCAGCGCCACCTTCGGGTTCTGGAAGATCATCGAGACCTCGCGGCCGCGGATGGCCTGCAGGTCCGCCTCCTTCGCGCCGATGAGATCGAGGCCGTCGAAGTTCGCCAGCCCCTGGGTGATCTTCGCGGCGCCGTCCGACAGCCCGAGGATGGCGTAGGCGAGCACGCTCTTGCCCGAACCGGATTCGCCGACCAGGCCCACCGTCTCACCCTTGGCGAGCGAGAGACTCACGTCCTCCAACGCGCGCACGATGCCGTCGCGGGTGCGGAACTGCAGCGACAGCCGCTGCACGTCCAGCAGATGGTGCTGGCTCTCGATCATGTCCGCCTCCGCGGGTCGATCAGGTCGCGCAGGCCGTCGCCCAGCAGGTTGAAGGTGAACACCGCCAGCATCAGCACCGAGCCAGGGAACAGCGCCACCCACCACTCACCGGAGATGATGTAGCCGGCGCCCTCCGCCACCATGATTCCCCACTCCGCCGCCGGCGGGCTGACCCCCAGGCCGATGAAGGAGAGGCCGGCCGCGTTGAGGATGGCCCAGCCCATGTTGAGCGACACCTGCACCATCATCGGCGGCATCGCGTTGGGGATCAGGTGCACGAGCAGGATGCGCGCGTCACCGTTGCCGGCCAGCCGCGCGGCCTCGATGAAGCCGGCCTCGCGGCGCACGTTCACCTCGGTCCGCGCCACGCGGATGTAGAAGGGCAGGTTCACCACCGCCGTGGCGAGGATGATGTTGGCGACCGAATTGCCCATCGCCGCCACGATGCCCATGGCCAGCACGAAGAGCGGGAAGCTCATCACCATGTCGCAGCCGCGCATGACGATGCGTTCCAGCCAGCCGCCGAAGTAGCCGGCGCACGCCCCCAGCAGACCGCCGACCACGAACGACGCGCCGACCGCCGACAGCGCGATGACGAAGTCGATGCGGGTGGCGACGATGACGCGCGAGAGGATGTCGCGGCCGAGTGAATCGGTGCCGAACCAGTGCTTCAGGCTCGGCGGCTGCAGGCTGGGCCCCACGTTCGTGGCGAGCGGGTTGTAGGGCGCGATCCAGGGACCGAGGATCGCGACCAGCACGAACAGCATGAACAGCGTGGCGGCGAACAGCGTGATCGGGTTGTCCGAGAGCACGTATTTCGCGTGCGACCAGAAGGTCTTGCGGCCTTCCTCCTTCCCACCTCGGGGGACGGCCGTTGCGGGGGCCACCACCGCGCTCATGACGCCAGCCTCACGCGCGGATCGATCACCACGTACAGCAGGTCGATCACCAGGTTGAGCAGCGTGTAGAGCAGCGCCATGGTGAGCACGAAGCCCTGCACGGGGGCGTAGTCACTCGCCACCAGCGCCTCCAGCGCGAAAGAGCCGACGCCCGGCCAGGCGAACACCTTCTCCACGATCACGCTCATGCCGAGCAGGAAGGAGAACACCATGCCCAGGGTCGTGACCACCGGCAGCAGCGCATTGCGGAAGGCGTAGCGCACGAGCACGGTGCCGGTGGACAGGCCCGAGGCCCGCGCGGTGCGCACGAAGTCCGCCGACAGCACGGCCAGCATCGAGGCGCGCGTCATGCGGGCGAGTGGCGCCAGCACGAAGATGCCGAGCGTCAGCACCGGCAGGATCATCTGCTTGGCCGCGGCGACGAACAGCTTCGCGTCGCCCGCGAACAGCGCGTCCACCGTGTAGAGCCCGGTCACGGTGGGCGGCGCGGTGAGATAGGGATCCAGCCGGCCCAGCGGCGAGGGCGCCCAGCCGAGCAGGAAGTAGAAGACATAGGCCAGCAGCAACCCGGTGAAGAAGGTGGGCAGCGAGACGCCGGCGGTGGTCAGGATGCGGCACAGCTGGTCGATCCAGCTGCCCGGCCGGCTGGCCGCGGCCACCCCCAGCGGGATGGCCACCGCGCAGGCCAGCACCAGGGCAATCAGCACCAGCTCGATGGACGCCGGCAGCCGCGTCAGCAACTCCTGCAGCACCGGCTGGCCGGTGGTGATGGACAGGCCGAAATCGCCGCGCGCCAGCCCGGCCACGTAGTGCAGGAACTGCTCGTGCAGCGGCCGGTCCAGGCCGAGCTGGCGCCGCACCTGGTCCACCGCCTCCTGGGTGGCGGCACCGCCGGCGAAATAGGCCGCCGGGTCGCCCGGCAGGGCGCGTGTCAGCACGAAGGTGATGACCACCACGCCCAGCAGGTTGGGCAGGGCGGCCAGCAGGCGGCGCAGGATCAGGCGGCCCATGCGTTCAGCCGATCATCAGCCCATCAGGCTGACGTGCGCGGCCACCACGCGCCAGCCCTCGGGCAGGCGCACCCAGGTCTGGCTCTGGCGGCCGATGCGGTCGCTGCCGGCGCGGCGGAATTCGGTCATCGCGGTGGCCAGGTCGGTGCCGAAGGTGGTGATCACGGTGTGCTGCAGCGTGCGCGCCAGGCCCTGCGCCGGCCGGGCCTGGCGGAAGGCGCGGATGGCCTCGATGCCGTACAGGTTCTCGCCGACGCCGAAGCGCACGGTGAAGGCGCTGGACCAGAACAGCTCGTCGAGCACGTCGACGCGGTTGTTGACCAGCGCGTCCTCGTAGCGCGCGAAGACGGCGCTGACCTCGGCATGCACGTCGGGGCGGTTGATGTCCATGGCCTTCATCCCAGCGCCGCCACCGGTGCGCGTGCCACGCCCTGCGACTCCAGCGCGGCGGCGGCGGCCAGCACCAGGTCTTCGCGCCAGGGCGCGGCGATCAGCTGCACGCCGATGGGCAATGCCGGGTGCGCACCCCAGACCGGCACCGTGCACACCGGCAGCCCGATGCACGACACCGGCTGCGTCAGCAGGCCCAGGCTGGCCCGGGCGGGCAGGCGCCGGTCGCCCAGCTGCAGCCATTCGGTGCCGATGGCCGGTGCCACGCAGGGCGTGGCCGGGGCCAGCAGCAGGTCGACGTCGGCGAACGACGCGGCCACCTGGCGCGCAAACCAGCGCCGCACGCGCTGCGCCTGCACCAGCCAGGCGGCGGGCAGCAGCGCACCGGCCAGGAAGCGGTCGCGCGACAGCGGCTCGAAATCCTGCGGCCGCTGCCGCAGGTCGGCCAGGTGCAGCGTGGAGCTTTCGGCCTGGGTGATCAGGAAGGCGGCGGCGCGGGCACGCGCCACCTCGGGCCAGTCGACGGTGCACTTGGCGCCCAGCGCCGCGGCCACGGAGTCGGTGGCGGCACGGGCCTCGGGCAAGGCCATCTCGCGAAACCAGCCACCCAGCACGCCCACGCGCAGGCCGGCCGGCAGTGTCTGGCCCAACGCCGCGGACGTGGGTTCGAAAGGCCGCGCCACGCAGCTGGGGTCGGCGGCATCGGCACCCTGCATCGCGTCGTAGGCCAGGGCCAGGTCGCGCGCGCTGCGTGCAAAGGGCCCCAGGTGGTCGAGGCTGGCCACGAAGGGGTAGCTGCCGGTGCGCGGCAGGCGGCCGAAGGTGGGCTTGAGTCCGAAGACACCGCACAGCGAGGCCGGCACGCGGATCGATCCGTTGGTGTCGGAGCCCAGCGTCAGCGGCACCTGGCCGGCGGCCACCGCGGCCGCCGATCCGCCCGACGAGCCACCGGCCACGCGCGTGGGGTCGTGCGGGTTGCGCGTGGGCCCCTCGTGCGAATTCTCGGTGGTGAAGCCGTAGGCGTACTCGTCCATGTTGAGCGCGCCCAGCAGCACCGCGCCGGCGGCGTCCATGCGCTGCACCAGGACGGCGTCGCGCGCGGCCGGCGCACGGTCGCGCTCGATCTTCGAGCCGGCCAGCGTGACCACGCCCTCGATGTCGAACAGGTTCTTCACCGCATAGGGCACGCCGGCCAGCGGCAGCGCCTGCGCGGTGGTGTCGCCGGCGGCCAGCCGCGCGTCGAGCGCCGCGGCACGGGCAAAGGCACGCTGCAGCGTGCGCTGCGTGAAGGCATTGACCACGCCATCGGTGGCCTGCAGCCGGGTGGCGGCGGCCTCGGCCAGGGCCAGGGCGCTGCAGTCGCGGCGGCGCACCGCCTGCGCGATCACGTGCGCCGGCTGCAGCAGCAGCGCGTCGGCGGTCATCGCGGCGGCTCCACGGGCACGAAGACCTCGGCCGGCTCGTCCTCCGGCCCCAGCGGCAGGTCCATCACCTGCCCGGCCATGCCGGCGGCCAGCGCGAAATACTGCAGCACGCCCGGGCGGTGCGCGGGCGCCAGCGGCAGGCCCAGCACCGCGGCCGTGGCGTCGACATGGCGCTCGATGTCGGCGGGGTCCACTGCGTCAGGCCTTGCTCAGCTGCCGGTAGTCGGGCTGCAGGTGGAACCAGTACATGTAGCCCTGCACGTCGGGCTGCATGGCCACGTCCATGGTCGGCTGCGCCAGCGGGATGCGCGGCACCTCGTCGTAGGCCAGCTGGATCATGTCCTTGACCATGGCGTCGTACAGGGGCTTGCTCTCGGCGAAGCGCGCGTTGTCGATGATCTTGTCGAGCTTGGGGTTGCGGTAGCTCATCGTGTTGAACACCGCGTTCTGGCCGTGGTAGCACCAGAAGAAGAAATACTCCGGAAAGTTGAGCCAGCCGCCGAAGCGGTTGACGATCATCGGCATGTCCTTCTTCAGCAGCGCCGACCGCCAGGTGGCGCCCGGGATCTTGTTGATGCTGGCCTTGATGCCGATCTGCGCCAGCGACTCCTGGATCAGCACCACCATCGGCTCGCCGACGGTGGCGCCGCCGAGGTCGAAGCTCAGCGTGGTCTCGAAGCCGTTGGCGAAGCCGGCCTCGGCCATCAGCGCCTTGGCCTTGGCGATGTCGGTCTTGTAGGCCGTGGGCTGCGGCCACGCGGTGGTGGTGACCTTGTCGGATGCCGCGCCGTAGAGCTTGACGCCGCGGCCGTAGAGCGCGTTGTCGAACATCTTGTCGTAGGGCAGCGCAAAAGCCACAGCCTGGCGCAGCTTGACGTTGTCGAACGGCGGCTTGCTGACGTTGAGCCCGAGGTAGAACATGCTGTTCTCGATGGGCATGCTGCTGACCTTGAGCTTGCCGCCCTCGCGGCTGAGCTCGGCAAAGTCCTTGGGCGGCAGGTCGTAGGTGATGTCGATGTCACCCTTGAGCAGCAGCGCGCGCCGGTTGCCGGCATTGGGCACCTCGCGCTGGATCACGCGGCGCAGCTTGGGAAGCGGGCCGCTCTTCCAGTCGTCGTAGCGCACGTAGACGATCTCCTGCCCGGGGCGGAAGCTCTCCACCTTGTAGGCGCCGCCGCCGGCGGTGTTGTTGCGCGTCCAGGCCAGGCCCCAGGGGTCCTGCGGCGTGGCGTGCTTCTTCACCAGCTCGCTGTTGAAGACGCAGGGCACGACCACCGCCAGGTCGTTCATCGTCAGCTTGTCGCGGCGCAGGAACTTGACGGTGAAGGTGTGGTCGTCGACGACCACGAACTGCTCGGGCTTCTCCAGCGAGCCGGCCGCCATCTGGAAGGTGGGGAAGCCGCCCACGGTGACGGCGCGGTCGAAGCTCCACTTCACGTCCTTGGCGGTCACTGGCGTGCCGTCGTGGAACTTGGCGTTCTTGCGCAGCTTGAAGGTCACCGACTGGCCGTCGGGCGCGATCTTCCAGCTCTCGGCCAGCTCGGGTTCGAGCTTGTTCAGGTCGTACATCACGCGGCCATCGGGCAGCGTCTTCCTGCCGTAGGTCATCAGCCGGTCGTAGACCAACCAGCTCACGCCATAGGCCGGCCGGTTGGCGCCCACGGTGTGGATGTCCAGCGAATTGGGGCCGAACTCGTTGGCCACCACCAGCACGTCCTTGGGGCGTGCCTGGGCGCCGGCCGACAGGGGCAGGGCCAGCGAGGCGGCAGCGCCGCTGCTGCCGAGGAAGTCGCGTCTTTGCATCGGGGTGTCCTTTCGAGAGGGGGTCGGTCGCTTCAGCGGGGCTGGGCCAGGCTGGCCAGGTAGGCGCGCCAGCCGCCGTGGTGGCTGATGTCCTGCGCGCCGGCCAGGGCATGGGCCTCGCACACGAAGCCATGCACGTGGCGGCCGTCGTCCAGCTGCACGCTGCCCAGGCCCAGCGGCGGCGGAATCAGGGCCAGGAAGGAGCCGACCTGGTGCATCGGCATCGCCCAGACCTCGAGCGCGATGGCGTGGCCGCCTTCGGCCACGCGCTGCAGGCCGGGCTTGGGCGGCGTGGTGCCGGGCAGTGCATACAGGCGGTAGTGCGGTGCGGTGGTCGTGGTCTCGATCAGGGCGGCACCGCGTTCGCGCAGCTGGCCGTTGAGCGGCAGGCCCGAAAGGTGCGCACCCACCACCGCCAGCGGCAGCGTGGGCTGCACCGCGGGCAGGGGCATGGGGCCGGTTGCCTCGGCCCCCCAGCCGCGCCAGGCCTGCAGCAGCGCCACGTCGAAGCCGCCGGGTGCAATGGCCGTCACGCCGAAGGGCAGGCCGCCGGGCGTGCGGACGGCCGGCAGCGCCAGCGCGCACCAGCCGAGCAGGTTGACGAAGTTGGTGTAGGTGCCCAGCCGCGCATTGGTGCCCAGCGGGTCGGCGTCGACCTCGTCGAACGTGGGGTGCGTGGGCGTGCTGGGCACCAGCAGCTGGTCGACGCGCTGCCACAGCGTGGCGACTTCCGCGGCCAGTTCGCGCAGCCGGTAGGCGCCGCGGAAGGCATCGGTGGCGCTGAAGTCCAATGCCCGGCCGATGACGCGGCGCACGGCGGGGTCGAAGGCTTCGGGCTGCGCGGCCAGCAGGTCCTGCACCACCGCATGGCGCTCGGCCACCCAGGGCCCTTCGTACAGCAGCGCGGCCACCTCGTGCAGCGGCCCGAAGTCCAGCGGCACCAGTTCGTGGCCGGCCTCGCGCAGGCGCTGCAGCGTGGTCTGCCAGGCCTGGTCGTAGCCGAGTGCGGCGTCCAGTTCGGGGGCGGCGGGAATGCCGATGCGCGCCGGCGCAGGCAGCACCGCCGGGCCGGGTTCGAAGGCGCTGTAGGGGTCGGCCGCATCGGGCCCTTCGATGACGGCCAGCACACGGGCGGCATCGTCGACCGTGTGCGCAAAGACCGATACGCAATCCAGCGACCGGCAGGCCGGCAGCACGCCGGCGGTGCTGACGCGCCCCGGCGTGGGCTTGAGCCCCACCAGGCCGTTGAAGGCCGCGGGCACGCGGCCCGAGCCGGCGGTATCGGTGCCCAGCGCAAAGGGCACGACGCCGGCCGCCACCGCCACCGCCGATCCCGAGCTGGAGCCGCCGCTGATGCGCGTGGCATCGGCCACGCTGGCCGGCCGGCCATGCGGCGAGCGCGTGCCCACCAGGCCGGTGGCGAACTGGTCGAGGTTGGTCTTGCCCAGCCACAGCGCGCCGGCATCGAGCAGGCGCTGCACCACGGTGGCGCTGGTGCCGGCCTCGAAGCCGAAGGCCGGGCAGGCGGCCGTGGTGGGCTGGCCGGTGATGTCGATGTTGTCCTTGACGGCGAAGGGCACGCCCAGCAGCGGCCAGCGCTGGGCCCGCGTGGCGGTGTCCTCGTCCAGCCGCGTCAGCAGCAGGCGCAGCTGGGCGGCCCAGGCATCGGCCGGGCAGGTGTGCAACCAGGCGGCCGCCGGTTCGCCGGCCAGCGCACGGGCCCGCGCGGCCTGCAGCGCCTGCAGCAGGGCCTGCGGTGGCAGCGCCAGCCAGTCACCGACCCTGTGGGGTGGTGCCGCCGGCTCGGGGGAAGAAGGGGCAGCGATCGACATTGGTGCACTGGCTTGTATACCAGTGAACCCATGCAGGAGCCGTGCCAGGTTTGACCTGCCGCAGGTCGGCAGCGTGGAGCATGTGTCCGCGGGTGCTCAACCATCTGGGGATGCAAGCCCTGTCCGGCAGCTGCCGGCGCAGAGCCGCCGCTCAGAGCGCAAGGAGCCTGGGTCTTGGCCACCTCCACCGCCCCCGGCCGGGATTTCGGCCCGGCGGCCGACTCCCTTTCTTTGCTGGTGCAAAGAAAGGAAGCAAAGAAAGCACCCGGAAAGCAACACCCACGGCTCGTCGGGTGCCGATCGCTCGCTGCGCTCGGTGCGGCTGTCA
>ERZ761602.8397-NODE-8397-length-10417-cov-8.077784_pt1 | contig 10417 bp, 8 predicted proteins | sample MGYA00512165_ERZ761602 | MGnify/ENA primary metagenome ERZ761602 (study PRJEB28899, sample SAMN02445085) | bioreactor sludge metagenome | biome: EBPR sludge; isolation source: Thorneside wastewater treatment plant | place: Australia: Brisbane, Thorneside...
TTTCTGCCTGTCTCGTGGGCTCGGAGATGTGTATAAGAGACAGGTGTAATGTAACCTGTATAAAAAGCTCTATAGACTATAATTCAATGATTTATCAGTTGGCCCGAGCTTCAGTTCGCAAAACGAGTTCTAAGGCACCGGGCCGGAGACAGAGAAAATGAATATCAAACGCAACTATTTCAGTAGGTTCGGTACGTTCGCCATTACGATTTTCGTAGCCGTTTCGCTTGGCTGCAGCGGACAGCAGATGGGCAGCGGCAACGGCACGACAAGCTCCTCGGGAACGATCAAGATCGCCGGAACCGGCTCGACCTTCGTCAAGCCGATCATGGATAAATGGGGCAGCGAATATGGCAAGATTAACCCGAACATCCAGATCGACTATAGCGGAACCGGCTCGGGAGCCGGCATCAAGGGCATTCAGAACCGCACAGTAGATTTCGGCGGCAGCGATGCCGCAATGACCGACGACGAGATGAAACAGACGACCGGCGGTGAGATCGTCCACCTTCCCGTCGTGCTCGGTGCCGTTGTGCTGACCTATAATCTGCCCGATGTGAAAGAGCCGCTCAAGCTCACGCCCGAGCTCATCTCTGACATTTATCTCGGCAAGATCCGTAAGTGGAACGACCCGAAACTCAAGGCCGAGAACGCGAACCTGAACTTGCCGGATACGGACATCACGCCGGTCTTCCGGGCGGACGGCAGCGGCACCTCGGACATCATCACCGACTATCTTTCGAAGACCGTTCCGGAATGGAAAGAGAAGGTCGGCCGCACCAAGAACCCGCAGCTTCCGCAGGGCATCGGCATCGGCGCCAAAGGCAATGAAGGCGTGATGGGCCAGGTCAAGAACACACCGAACACCATCGGCTACGTCGAGCTTACCTTTGCCAAGGCGAACAACCTCCCGGCGGCACAGATCAAGAACAAGGCCGGCAACTTTGTAACGGCGGACAGCTCGACCGTATCGAAAGCCGCGGCCGCGTTCACGGACAAGATGGCCGACGACCTTCGGTTCGAGATTACCAACGCCGATGGACCCGAGGCCTATCCGATCTCGGGCACGGTCTTCATGCTTGTTTACAAGGACCAGCAAGATGCCGTGAAGGGCAAGGCGTTGGTTGATTTCCTATGGTGGGCGATAAACGACGGCGAGAAATTCGTCGTTGACCTGCATTATGCCCCGCTTCCGGACACGCTGGTCCAAAAGGTCGATGCCAAGCTCTTGTCGATCACCAGCGGCGGCAAACCGCTCCGGCAATAGACAGAAGTAACCGTTAACCGAACGTGGCACAGTCGAGCACCCTCGGGGACAAGGTCTATCGCACCATTCTCTTTGCTGCGGCAACGAGCATCTTGCTCATTGTCGCAGCGGTGTTTTACATGATGGTGCAAAGCTCGATGCCGACTCTTCAGCGTTTCGGTATTGGCTTCCTCTGGGCGAGCGAGTGGAACCCGTCGCAGGAACTGTTCGGAGCCTTGCCGTTCATCTACGGCACTGTCGTTTCCTCGATCCTTGCCCTACTGATCGCGGTGCCGATATCGCTCGGGATCGCAGTTTTTCTTGTCGAACAGGCTCCGAAAAAGATCGCCAAGCCGATCGCCTTCATGATCGAGCTTTTGGCGGCGATCCCTTCGGTCGTTTACGGCCTTTGGGGCATTTTCGTACTTGCTCCGTTCATCCGCGTCTATCTTGGGCCGGTGCTGCAGGACAACCTCGGCTTCCTGCCGTTCTTTCAAGGAAGGCTGACCGGCATCGGTATGCTGACGGGCGGCATCATTCTGGCGATAATGATCACGCCGATCATTACCGCGGTGGTGCGTGATGTGCTTGAAGCCGTGCCCAACACGCAGCGTGAAGCGGCGCTCGCCCTTGGGGCGACGAAGTGGGAAACGACGATGATCGTGCTCGGCAACGCGGCCTCGGGGATCGCGGGAGCCGTTGTACTCGGACTTGGCCGTGCGGTCGGCGAGACGATGGCGGTGACGATGGTCATCGGCAACTCGCCGCAGATCTCGGCCTCTCTCTTCGAGCCGGCATACACGATCGCCTCGGTGTTGGCAGCAAATTTTGCCGATGCAACGGATGAGCTCTACCTGAGCGCATTGATCGAGATGGCCCTTGTGCTATTCCTGGTCACCGTTGTAATCAACGGATTGGCGAAACTATTGATAATGAGCGTTGCCGGGCGGGCAAACGCCTCGAAACACACTTAGGAAATTAGAGAACCGATGGCTGAGGCAGCGACAGTACATAGCAAACGGCGGATCATCAATCTGGTGATGACGTCGCTTACTGCCGTTTGCGCGGTCTTTGCTACGTCCGTGCTGCTGATCATCATCGGCTTTATTGCCTATCAGGGCATTTCGTCGCTGAGCTGGGAATTCCTGACCGATACGCCAAAGCCGGTCGGCGAAGGCGGCGGCATCGGCAATGCGATCGTCGGCTCGGCGATGATGACGCTTCTGGCGGCGGCGATCGGGCTTCCGGTCGGGATCGCGGCTGGCGTTTACCTCGCAGAATTTGGCAAGAACTGGTACGGCAATACGATCCGGTTCATTGCCGATACACTGATCGGCGTGCCATCGATCATTATCGGTATTTTCATCTATACGGTGGTCGTTATGCCGATGGGGCGGCAATCGGGACTCGCCGGCGGGCTTGCGCTCGCGATCATAATGATACCGATCGTTGCACGGACGACAGAGGAGATGATAAATCTCGTGCCGAATTCGATGCGTGAGGGAGCTCTTGCTCTCGGCGCACCGCAGTGGCGTGTTTCATGGAACATCGTTCTGCCGGCGGCGACTTCGGGCATCGCGACAGGTGCGATGCTGGCCATCGCACGCATCACCGGCGAGACGGCCCCGTTGCTTTTCACGGCCCTTAATAGCCGTTTTTACAATTTCTTTTACGACCAGCCGATGTCGTCGTTGACGGTGCAGATATATAACTTTGCGACCGGCCCGTTCGAGGTAGAACATGCGATGGCGTGGGCGGCAACGCTGCTTCTGGTCGGGTTCATCCTCGTCATCAATATCGCTGTAAGGTACCTGACGCGGAAGAAGTATTAGCAGGTTGGAACAGGATGCAGAGCAAAATTAGCATAAAGGACCTGGATTTCTTTTACGGGAAGGCGCAGGCGCTCTTCGATATCTCTCTTGAGATTCCGGAGCGTGAGGTCGTTGCATTCATCGGCCCTTCCGGCTGCGGAAAATCAACGTTCCTGCGGACGCTGAACCGGATGAACGACACCATCCCGATCGCCTCTGTCAAGGGACAGGTGATCATTGACGGCAAGGACATCTACGCGCCGGGGACGGACGTCGTCGCACTTCGCCGGAAGGTCGGAATGGTCTTTCAGAAGTCGAACCCGTTTCCGAAATCGATCTTTGAGAACGTTGCTTACGGCATTCGCATCAACGGAATCCACTCAAGCAAAGAAGACCTGAACGACCGCGTTGAGAAGGCCCTTCGCGACGCGGCGCTCTGGGACGAGGTAAAGGACCGGTTGAGCATGTCGGCATTTGGGCTTTCGGGCGGGCAGCAGCAGCGGCTTTGCATCGCGCGTGCGCTCGCCGTTCAGCCGGATGTGATCCTGATGGATGAACCGGCATCGGCTCTCGACCCGATAGCGACGCAGAAGATCGAGGAACTCGTTGTTGAGCTTAAGAAGAACTACACCATCGTCATCGTAACGCATAATATGCAGCAGGCGGCACGTGTTTCAGATCGGACGGCCTTTTTTATGCTCGGAAAGCTGATCGAATACAACCCGACGCAGAAGATGTTCACCAACCCTGACGAAAAGCTGACCGAGGATTATATCACCGGACGGTTTGGATAAAGCGGGAAAAAGGACTAAAATAAGGGATTTTCCCGCTGAGGTAACTTAGTATCGATGGAACACAGAATCATTGACCAACAATTGGACCTGCTAAGGGACAAGATCCTTCTGCTCGGCGGAGCGACCGAAGCTGCCGTTAACCGGGCGATGCAGGCGTTGGTAGAGCGTGACAGCGAACTCGCAAAGAAGGTGCTTGACGAAGACAAGATCATCGACCAGATGGAGCTTGAGATCGACCAGATGAGCATCGAGATACTTGCGCTGCAGCAGCCGGCAGCACACGACCTCAGGTTCGTCATATCGGTCGCGAAGATCACGCCGATCCTTGAGCGAATAGCCGACCACGCAAGCAGCATTGCCGATGCAGCGATCGTACTCAACAACGAGCCGCAGATAAAGAACTACGTCGATTTTCCTATCATGGCAAAGACCGCCGCCGAAATGCTCCGCTCGGCTCTTGATGCTTTCACATCTGAGGATTCGCAACTCTCGCGTGAGGTCATCAAGCGGGACAAGGAGATCGATTCGAGCTACAAGCGGGTCTTCAATGAACTGCTTGAAATGATGATAGACAATCCGCAGTCAACTACCGGTGCTGCCCACCTGCTTTTTGTTGCAAAGCACCTCGAACGCATCGGCGATTACGTAAAGGATATCTGCGAGCTGAACGTTTACCTGACGGAAGCCGCGTTCATCAAACACAGCAAACACTCCTAAGCCCTCTGCGGGACGGCATTTGGAACCGCCCAGCTTTTTCTGCCACTCGCAACACATTGTTCACATCGCTTCTCTATACTTTATATACGCGCTATCCGAGGTTCGCTCGCAGCAATTTCTCAGGTCGGGAAATGGCCGGGAATGAGTGTCTTCTACGGCCTTGTCACGCGGGGAGGTCTAGGTGATGTCTTCAGTTGCTGAAACAATTGCGGTTGTTGTGGTCGCGGTCGGTCTGGTCCTTGCATTCGCGGCGGGCTTTCTGCTTGGCTGGCGTTGCGCGGTTCGTCGAGTGCTGGTCGAGAACGAGGATCTTGGCTGTCCGGTCGAGGACGGAAGTTAATCTTAACATCGATTTCTCCTGGCCGTAACACTCATTTCATGGCGGTACATTACTATAATGTTTGAACTGTAACAAGACTGAACGGTTATCCGATCTGAAAAAGTCGGAACGGTTCGCAGTTCTCTCCAAAGGGCGAGGTTTGGCAAGACCTCGCCCTCCTCATTTGTAAAGCGGGTGATTCGCCGGGCACAAAAAACGGCCCTCGAATCGAGGGCCGGAATGATCGCCTGATCGAATTCCGAAAGCCGGGTTCGCCGGCATCCGGTATTGACTCAAATGTTACGGACGAGCGAACTGCGGTGTCGGCCGGTCGGTGCTGATACCGAACTGCTGGACCGAGACGCCACCGGTGGAACGGTTTACCCACCATTGGCCGTTGCGATAGATCGCCTGATCCTCTGTTCCGTCGCCGTCGTAGTCACCTACGACCGGGATATCACCAGTGGCGCCGAATTGGATCACCGGCCGTGAACCGTTGCTGCTGAGGATCGGCCGCCATGTCCCATCCGAAGGACGGAAGACAGCCTGATCGTCGCGACCGTCGCCGTCGTAGTCTCCGGGAACCGGGATGTCGCCGGCCTGGCCGAGTGCGATGTTGACCTGCGGGCCGCTCGAAAGCGTTCCGACCCAGTTGCCGTTCGTGTAGATGATGCCGTCTGCCTGGCCGTCGCCGTCATAATCGCCCGGAACCGGTGTGTCGCCCGGATTGTTGACGATCACGGCCGAACCGTTCGAGCTAAGAACGATGTACCAGGTGCCGTTCGAGGGGCGATAGACCGCAACATCGGCCCTGCCGTCGCCGTCGTAATCCGCAACCGCGGGAACGTCGCCCGCGATACCCCATGAGGAGCCCGAGAAGGTGAAGCCGTTGCTGTTGAGGATCCAGAAGTCGGGCTGTGCGGCATCGGCCGCCGCACGGAAGACCGCCGTGTCCGTCTTGCCGTCGCCGTCGTAATCAGCCGGGACGATGACGTCCGTACTGATGCCCCAGTTAAGGACGCTGAAGCCCGCGGTCGAACCGAAGAGGTACCAGTTGCCTTCTGAAGGACGGAAGACCGAAAGATCGGTGCGGCCGTCGCCATCGTAGTCGGCACGTGCCGGAGTGGTCGGAGCCGCGGCCGGAACGTTCGGTGCACCGGGCGTAAGAACGCCGCCGGTCGGGAAGTTGGCGCTTCGCGGATCGACAAATGCGACCGCTTCATCAGGCGAGGTTGCGATCTCGCCGTAATAGAAAGCAGCCGAGCTATTCGGCGTGTCGTTGCCCGGGAAGCGGACGAACGCGTCCGGCACGTCCTGGAACGGCGTTCCAAGGATCGCGCTTTGTGCTATACCGTTCGGGTAAACATAGTGCTCATCCGGATTGATCAAGAACGCAGCGGCGTCATAAACGGTGCTAACCGAAATATCGAGAACTCCGTCGTCGTTAGCATCGATATCAAGGCCGGCGAAGATGTTCGCGGTCGTCGTGATGATGGCAAAGCTTTCGGAGCCGACCTCGAGGTTTCCACCGCCGATGCGGATGACCGAGCTATAGTCAACAACGGTCGTGCCGGCCGCTGCCGTGCGGTTCTGGCAGACCGGTGCGACGGTATTGCGGAGGTAGATAAGGCCGTTCGAGCCGACAGTAACTCCGCCGACCGGGACAACATGGTGAAGGCGTCCGGGAAATGCAGCGTCGCTATCGATCGCGACAAAGTAGGTGTTTGCCGGAACGGTCGAGCCCGGCGCGCCGCGGAGCTCGATGTACTGGCACGAGTCGTTCTGCTGATTGCCGGGGTCTGCCTCGACCTCATTGATCAGAAGCGTGAAACCGCCGGCCAGGTCTCCGCCCTTAGAAATTGCCTGCCCGTCGGCGATGGCCGCCGAGCTAAATAAGATCGCACAGGCCGCAAGCAGGGCACCGAGCGTAAAACGATAATCTTTTCTCTTCATTCTCATCTCCTTGTTTGTGACTCTCATCACTCTTTAGGGCTCAGGACAAAATAGTGATTCAGACGATTACGGACTTTCGGGCGCGCCGCCCTTTCTATTCAGAAGCTGCCGGTGCTTCGGCCGGCACTTCGATCTTGCTTTTCGCCATATATTCGTCGACCAGTCGGTCTCGCTTTTCGCGCTCAATCAGCATTCGAGCGATCTCTTCGGCCGTCATGAATGGCGGTGGGATCTCTGGGTTGTTGACTCCCGGTTGCTCGAACTTGTTTTGAAAAAGGATCTGGCGGTAGGTGTATTCGGTCACCTCGCGGCCATCATCCCTTCGTTTCGCCGTTCGCTTGACGAGCATAAGAACATGCCGACCGAGTTCGCTCTCGACCACCTGCGGAAGTACCTTTCCCGGCGTTGCGGCGAGAAGAGCCTTCTCGACCGGGCCGGGGTTATCGCCGGCAACGATATTCTCGATCAGTCCGCCGGTCGTTTTTGTCGGACGATGTTCGCTGAACTCGGCTACGAGCTTGTTGAAGCTTTCGCCGGCGAGGGCCCGTTTGAGAACTTCATCAGCTTTTTGCCATTTCCGCTTCAGGTCATATTCGGGCCGCTTGGCGATGAACTCACCGATCTCGCGGTCGGTGGCACGGATGCGTTCGGCCCAGTGCTTCCGGAGCAGATCCGATGAGAGAAGGCCCGCGACAAGCACGTTGACACGTAGCTTGACCTCTTTGCTCTCCATGAACTCCGTGTCTGCCTTGGCCCGGTCGGAGAGCAGCTTGGCGCGTGCCCAGCTTTTCCGTGCCCGCTCAAGGCTCTCGCCGGCGAGAATTCCCGGCTGAATACCTGTGCCCATTTTGGCGTTAACGTCGTTCTGTATCTGCTGAAGCGCGTCCATGTCGCGCTTAAAGGCGGCGGCATTGCCGCTATCGGCAAAGACGCGGTCGATCTCTTCCTTCGAAAGCTTGAAAGGATTCTCAGCGTTATGCCCGAGCTTTGCCTCATACAGATCGGCGAGCAACCGATCGACCTTATAGTCGCGATTGATCTTGAAAAGCGGGTCGTCATCAAGACCCTCTTCCTTGGCCGCGGCGGCAAGAGCGAGGTGCTCCTTCATGCCCTTCAGGAACGCTTGCCGGGCTTCGGGAACCGCGAGAGACTCGACGAGCGACTTGTCACCAAGCTGCTCCTGCGAACGGACGATCGCCTCGACGTCAGCTTCGGTTAGCTTGGTCAACGGTTCCGCCTCTGCGGACGAGCCCGAGAAGATCAGGGCAAGTCCGCCGATGATAGCGGCGACGATGGCGACAGATGCGATAATGTACTTCTTATCCATTTTCGTTTCCTCCGTTCTCGTCCGCTAGAACCTAAGCTTCGCACCGAACTGCATCACACGCGGTGCGCCGACCGTCCTCGTTATCTGCCCGAAGTCTGTCTCATCGCTGAGGTCGGAGTTCGGATTGGCGAAGTTCGCCCAGTTGAAGATATTGAAGACGTCCCATTTGAGTTCGAGGGAAAGTCGCTCGGAGAGCCGCGTCGTTTTCTGCAGACTGAAGTCAATGCGCTTCTGCGAAGGGCCGCGGAGCGTGTTCCGGCCGAGATTTCCAAAACCGCCGAGCGGTGCGACGAGCGCACACTCGGAGTTATTCGGGTCCTGGCAAATATTAAAGAACTCGCGGAGCCTGTCCGCGCCGCCGCGGCGAAGCAGCTCAAGGCTGCGGACGCTCGGGCGACCGAAGGCGGCATTGAAGATCGTTCCGCTTGCACCGCCGACGTTGAAGATCCGCACAAGAGTGTTGAGCGGGATCAGCGGAGCGTTGCGTTCGGTCGCCTCAAGGAAGATGCCGAAGAACTGAGATTCGATATCGCCGCTCGTGCGGAGCACCTCGAAGCCCGCATCCGAAGCGATGATGCTGAACGGAGCACCTGACTGCCACTGGCCCGAGCCGACAAGCTGAAAGCCGTTGATCCATTTGTTCTTCGACTTATTGAACGGCAGGTCCAAGGTGAAAGTACCGGCAAGCTTGTGCGGACGGTCGAAGTCCGATACCGCCTTGTTCGCGTTCAGGTCTCGCTGGTCGCCCTGAACAACTAGGCCGAGATTCGGCGTGTCCGGACGGCCCGAGGCGGTCGTGCTGCCCGGGTCTGTCGAGCCGATATCGATCGATTTCGACCAGGTGTAAGAAAGGTTGAGGCCAAATCCCTTCGAGAACCGGCGAGTCACATTGAGCAGGCCTGAATGATATGACGAATATCCGCGTGACTGCAGAAGGATAGCGTCTGTCGGGTCAAAGCCGAGGTAGGGTACGCGAACCTCGGCGGCGATCAGGGCATTAACGAACTGGAAGTTTGCCGCCGATGCGTTGAGGTCGATGCCGCCATTGCCGTTGTTGCAGACGATGTAGCCCGGAAGTCCGCGCCAGACCGTGCTGCAGGCGCCGAAGGCTCCGTCAACGTTGTTGTTCGGACGCGTTCCGCGGGCACGCTCGCTAAGTCCCGGAGCACGTGCCGGAAGCACGCCCGGACGTGCGAGGTCAAAGGCGTCATTCAATCGGCCATAAATGTAATCCGGAGTATTCGGATCGTTAAGGTCATAGGGCTGGTTAAAGCCGACCGCAAGCAGCAACTGCTGGCCTTTTGAGCCGATGTAACGAGCCTCTACGGTCCAGTTCTCATTCTTTCCGAAGGTGAACTCACGCTGGAGGCCGACGTTCCACTGTTGAACCATCGGGGTCTTCAGGTCACGGTCAATTGCACGAAACTCGAGCGACTCCACTCCGGCGATCGGATCGGCGCCGGGGCCCTGGTCAATCAGAACATAGGGCGTAAAGCGGTCTGCATCGCGGAATGCGACCCGGAACGGGAAGTAGCTCGAGAACGGCAGCATCGGGTTCGTCTGGTTGAATGCGGTCGTCGTCTGCACGGTCGAGGGCGAACTCTCTGTCGCGACCTCGATCTCCTTGAAAAAGGGATAATTCGAATAGATCGTGTTAATGAACGCAGCCGAGGGCCGGTCAAAGAAAATGCCGTAGCCGCCGCGAATGACGGTCGAATCATTCTTGAACGGCTTGAAGGCAAAACCGACGCGCGGTGCGAAGTTGTTCAGGTCGTGGCCGTTCAGCGTGTGCTTATTGCCGGCCGAGGCGATCGAGCCAAGCGATTGGTCGATGGCCGCGACGCCCGTATTGGCGATGTTCGTCGGGAGAATGAATCCCGGCTGGATGTTGTTAGGGTCGGTAACGCGTGAGAAATCGAAGTTAGAGAAGCGTCCGAATTTCTCGATCGGCCAACCGAACCAATCCCAGCGAAGCCCCATCGTGAGCGTCAGCTTTTGCGAGAACTTAAATTCATCCGAAATGTAGAAGCTCAGGTCGTTGAAGCGGAACTGCTTATCGGTTATACCGAAAGCGACGTCTGCTTCGGGCACAAAGCCGGTCAGTAGTTCGGTGAAATTGGTCAGGCCCTCAAATTCAACGCCCTGCTCCTCGGGCAGATTCGTGTCGTAGAGGTTCCGCTTGTGCTCCACCCCGAAGCGAAGCGAGTGGCGGCCCTTGATCCAGGTTGTGTTGTTGGCAAAGGTCAGGGT
>ERZ761602.8398-NODE-8398-length-10417-cov-4.982050_pt1 | contig 10417 bp, 7 predicted proteins | sample MGYA00512165_ERZ761602 | MGnify/ENA primary metagenome ERZ761602 (study PRJEB28899, sample SAMN02445085) | bioreactor sludge metagenome | biome: EBPR sludge; isolation source: Thorneside wastewater treatment plant | place: Australia: Brisbane, Thorneside...
TGAGTCGTATGTTGCTCTTCGCAAGCGCATTCGCAATTGATTTGGTATCGGTCGCCGAAATGCTGTAATTGGCCATCGAGATTGTGGAGAACACCGCGCCCCCTCGACCGTCGTCATAGGCGCGCGTTCCTAAATCTCGCATACATGCGAGCATGCGACCCGTGAAGGATTCAGCGTAATAAAAAACTTCGATATTGGGATCCTTGCTCATCTCACAAATGTTTTTCATGAGCGGCTTTCCTTGATTGCATGGGCCCCCATTTTTGCCGGCTGCGATCGCTCTTTCTGCTTCGCCATAAGTGCCATCGAGAGCTTGTCCACCAATTCCCGCACGCACAAAGAGGAGTCGCTTCGGTGAATCGGGGGCGGATCGATTATTGGAAGGAATACATTCGCGAGGAAGTGGGCGACGCGCATTTGCATTCTCCGCATGACTGAGTACGCGGCTCACTTGGCGAACTTCGGGTTTCGCGGGAGCGCCTGTGGGTTGCGGACAAATAGCCGGACCCTTCACCTTTTGTACAAGTGGAGTCGTGCGCGGTCGGCCCTTAGGGAGCGTGGCGAAGCCTTGTCGCACTTCATTTTTCCAAAGATCATAACCTTGAGAATTCAAATGCAGGCCATCGTCGAATAATTCGCTGCGAGGATTGCCGGCGCTATCGAGCATTTGATCATGCACATTCGTGTAGGACATGAAATTTTTGTTCACTTCAACTTCCTGACGGAGTTGAGAATTCAGTTGTCGCACCTGGGGCATCTCGGCTCGACGATTCGGCGAGGGTTTCACTGAGATTACCTGGATGTGCGCTTGCGGAGCGGCGGCGTGAAGGGCCGCCACCACTTTTTTGAAATCATTCAATGTTCCTTCAACGCCTCTGGCATCGGGGAAGAGAGGAATATTTCCCGCGAGATCATTATCTCCCGCATAGAGCACGATCTCCCGAGGTTGAATCGCACGCACTTGATCGATGTCTTTCAGAATATCTTTGTAGTAACCGCCATTGCGACCAATCGTACGCACATCATATTCAGGAAAATCATTCGCCGCGCGGGATTCCCAGCGCTTGATCGAGGAACTTCCGAGTAAAAGCGCGATGGGTTTCTTTGCAACGGTGGAAGTCTGGGCGTGTGCCGTGAATGAGGGGGAAATGAGGCAAGCAAGCGCACTCATCCAAACGAAAAGGGATTTAACCTCAACAGACATCCAGGCTGTTTAAATGCAATCCTTGCGCCATCGGGAGGTCCCTTATAAGTGGCGCAGATACGGCAGAATTGCCCGGTATGCAAAAAGTAGCTGCCCCATGGAAAACCTTGCAAAAATTGGGGACAGGATACCCTTTCACTTTTTACAGTGATGAGCAGGTACTGCCGACGGATTACCCGACGCTCTAGTTTTCATTTCCACCTTTAATTAGTGAAAACATATACTGTCCCCAATTAAATTAATTTGTCTTCCATTTGATGCTGCAGCCGATGGCGGAGGTTTGCTCAAGGCGGGGCGATTTTCCGGCGAGTAGATCCTCGATCGCGTTTTTTAAATAAGGTACTTTCACAGTCGAGGGTTCTCGAGGTGAGTCGTCTAGTTTTCCGTGATAACGAAGTTTGCGTTCTTTATCGTAGACATAAAATTCCGGCGTGCATGCGGCGTTAAATGCGCGCGCGATTTCTTGTGTGTCGTCGCGCAAATAATCGAAATTAAATTTCTTCTCCTTTGCGCGTTCTTGCATTTTCTCAAATGAATCTTCGGGATGGCTACGATCGTCATTGGGATTGATACAAATGAAGGCGATACTTCTGCCCTTAAAGCTATCCACCAACTGAATAAGCCGCTCCTCATAAGCCTGCACATAGGGACAGTGATTGCAGGTGAATCCAATCACCAAAACCTCCTTAGACGCGTAGTCCTCCAATTTATGAAGACCTCCGTCGACTCCTGGAAGCGCGAAGGACGGGCTCGCGGTATTCAACTCGATCGGTTTGGTTTCTAAAGCCATACAACCTGTCTAAACGCGCTTTAGGTTCGTGAGAACTTGAATTTATAAGCCATTGGTCGGTGGCTCACGAATGATTGACACATCGCGGCGCGTTTTCGTAGACCGAAAGGTAGGGAACAATTTGAGGGGGGTTTGTCGTGAGGGGAATTCGATCCATTCTGATCGCTTTAACAATCGTATCGCTGACATCATTCAAAAGAGCCGAGTGTATCAGCCTCGTCAGCAGCCACGATGAACTTCAATACGACGCCATCATTGTAGGCGGAGGATTGGCAGGACTCAGCACGGCACTCTACTTGAGCGACCAAGGAAAGCGCGTTCTCATTTTGGAAAAAAATGATTTCGTGGGCGGGCTTGCCAGCCACGATACCACTGCCGATGGCCTCACCCACTCGCGCGCGGCAGCGTACTGGAGCTCACCTGACAAACGCTGGCAAAAAAAACTCTTTGAACGTTTAGGAATTGGCGAATCCACGGATCGATTTCGAATATATCGACCGTCCGACTCCTTTCTCTACAAAGGAAAAATGTATCGCCACATTTGGGGAAAGGAATTTCTCGCGGAGGCACCTCCAAATTTTCAACTCTTCTTGGAAGAACTAATGCGAGCGGATGATCGAAATCTTATTCCCATTCATCCCATTGAGGATGCAAAGAATTTGACGATGGATGATTGGACAGCAGAAGAATGGATCCGAAATATGCCCGTCGCTCTGAAACGACGCACGAGCCCGGAAGCTAAAGCGCTTTACAAAAAAATTATGAGCGATCCTCGCATCAGCGAGGACGATCCCATGCGCGCGGTGCTCGATTTAATTGATGTGTATACGCGATCGGCTCTGGGACTTTCGGTCGGCGAAGTTTCCGCATTGGCGCTCGCAAATTTTTACATGTCGGAAGTGGAAGATCGCTTCACCTCCACCAAAGCCACCGGGGAGATTGTGGAAAGAATTCTAAATATTCTCAAATCGCGATCGAAGTTGGTGGAGATTCGAACGGGCGTTACGGCGTCTTCGGTACAACCTCGCGAAGAGGGGGGAACCGTCACTTCGGAGGATATTCATTCTAAGGTCGCGCGAATCGATCACGCCAAATCCGTCGTGATGGCACTCCCTCCAAAAGTTTCCGCCAAGCTCGTGAAAAATTTCTCGCAGATCGCATCGGACAAAGTCGAGGCGATCGAATCGATTCGCTACACTCCCTACTTGATTCACCAAGTGTGGGTGCGAAATTATCCAAAGGATGCTGGTTACGATGTTTGGATTCATGACGGTGAATATCAGGTGGGCGAACCCACCGACGCAATTGCCACCCAGTGGATGGATCCTAAGCATCACTATGATTCTGAGGTCACCTTGATTAATCTTTATCAGCCTCTTGTAGAAGAAAAGGAAACGCCTTCCAAAGAGCGAATTGAAGAGCTTCGAAAGATAGCCATCAGCAGCTTTCTGAGGATCTATAATGAATCCCCCAATCAAAGAGTTCCCCTCACGGTGGAAAAATTTCAGAGTATTTTCTGGAAAGATGCCATTCATCAAGTGAGACCGGGCTTCTTCCGAAAAATTCAATCGCTCTCGCAACCCGTCGGCGACATCTACTTCGCCTCAAGCACGCTTGGACTACCTTCAGTGGAAGAAGCGATGTATCGGGGCTATCGCGCGGCGAAGGCGATCATATTGAAAGAGAGATTAGCGAGGTCTCAGCAAAATTGTGGCGATTCAGTGGAGGCGTTGGCTAGCCTTTCACATTAGTCAGCACTTTCTCATTCGCAATTTTGATTTTGGCGATGAGAGCTTTGATGAGAATTTTCAGCCAGTCGGGTTGCTGCTTGAAATAAACTTCGAAATTGAAAGTATCGAGTTCATACACGGTGGTGGGCATCGCCGCTTCGACAGTGGCCACGCGAGGCTCCTCGGAGAAGAGCGCCATTTCTCCGACCAATTGATTGGGACCGAGCTGACCAATCTCCTTTCGCCCCGAACTGGTCGTGACCGATACCCGCAACCGGCCAGAAATCACGACAAAAACAGATTTGGATTTCTCGCCTTCACGAAACAAAACCTCGCCGGTCTTTAAATCAATGGTGGTTACTCTTACGGAAGATTCTGCGGTGGTCATAAAGGGTCCCTTTTTGACAATTGTAGCGCTCCTTTTGTGCTTTTCAGAACACTTTTCGGTAGACGTAGCCCGTTAGCAGCCAACCCGATATCGAAGACCTGGCAGCTTAAGTTGGGGTTAAATTACATGGATTTCAGTCGAGCGTGGGCTTCATTCAAACTGCGGCTCAGAAGATCAGCATTTTTCTCCAGATTTTTCATCTCAGAAATTTTCGCAGCTTCTCGCAACGCTTCCGCCTCGTTGAGAAGAGTGGCAAGGCGCAAATCGAACTCCGGTAGATAATTCGAGATCGGCTCGCTGCCACCTGCAGCAAGCGCATTCTTTTTCGCATCGGCAATTCGGAGGGTAAGCGACTGGGCGCTTTCACCTAATCTTTGGAATCGCGCGAGAATTGCTTGAACTTCGGCTTGGCGACTTTGGAACTCCTCCATGCGTCCAGCGACGAGTTCGGCCGCAGCCTCCGCGCGCGTACGCATCGAATCGAGTTCGCTCGCTAAGACTTCCACACCCGAACCGACGCGCGCGCCACAGTCGGCAAAATGACCCATCAATTTTTGTGCCCGAAGAAGTCCCGATTCTTTATCAAATCGAACTTCACTCAATTGATGAGCCAGTCTTTCTAATTCCTGCACGTCATTATCAAATGCCGTTGCCACCTCAAGAAAACGTGAAATAGTTTTTTGTCCCATGAGAAGGGCTTAACAGGTCCTTTAAGGGGTCGCGAGGCCATTCCCTCTAACTAAAGCCGAGTCGCTCAACGATCGCATTTTCGAAGCGGGAGAATTTGGCGAAGACGAGGCTCACGCAAATAAATCCCGAGCCACACGATAATCCCGAATAAGGCCTGCTGATAAAAAGGATCCCCCACTCGAAGGTGCGCAAGAATCGCGCCCCCCATGTAACCCGCCAGAAGAATTGCTCCCAGAATCGCGGTGTGCGGAACGAGATAGAGAATGACGCAACTGAGTTCCAAAATCGCCAACCCGAACAAAACTCCTTCGGGCAATCCAAGATGCGCCATTCCCTGAATGACTTGTTCATTCGGATTCAACTTCATCAGGCCACTGATCACAAAGGGGACCGAAATGAGCAGGCTCAAAACTCTCCCCACCCAAACCTTTTTATCGGACGTCTTCCAATTCATGTCTTTATGGTAATGCGAAGTGAAATTTTTCAGCTACTAAAATTAAGGCGCGCCCACGAGTTGTCCTACTTGAGTGGTGCAGCTCCTCACATCGGAAAGCGCAGGCGCTGAGTCTCCGCCCAAAGAAGAAACAGTGGATGGGAAGTACTTCCGAAGCTCTTCCGGCAGTGCAGCTCGGACTTCCGCACTTGGCGAGACTAACTTCGCCATCATTCCCGGCAAATCCTTTTCAAAGATTGCTTTACTGGAGAATACGCGATCAAATGCGGCGGTCCACATCGCTACATCATTGGGGTGCTTATTGAGCATCACGATGATCGACGCCACAATTTTAGGATCCACATACATTCCAAACATCGAGGGTCGCGCTGAACGACTTAGAAGATGCTTAAAGAGCTCTTCCGAAACATGATTCTGACGATCAAACCATTCACAGACGGACTCATTGTCAAAATCTTCCGCGCGCCTCACGATTTCCGCTGTAAGCGAATCAGTCGGAAATTTTGCCGCAAAAACCCAGCCCAACTGACGAACGCCATAATCACGCCCGGCGTTCGCGATCCGATCGCGATTCTGAGAAATCTCTTTATCGCTTATGCGATCGGTGACCTGCAAAGTCCGAGCAAGTCCAGCCGCTCGATTTGCCGTCGCGAGATCAGTCTCGACAATTTCAGCTTTTATAATCGGGACGAAGTGGTCCCGAATTTCATCTGTCACTTCACCTTTCTTCACGAGCGCCTCGGCAAGTTCGCTGACGTAGTGCGATGTACGCTTCGACGCAAGCAACATCTCTCTAGCCTTTTTGATTTGCGCCTTCACCGCCAGGTTCTCAGAAATAAGGCTCGAAAGAAGATGTAGTTGGGCATTGCGACTCAGGCCTTCCGGACGAATCGTCGTGGGATCCAACGCAAAATTTCGAAGTGCATTGAGCAAGGGCTTCTGATTTTTCATCTCCTTTTCTCTTAGCCTGATCGACCACGGGTGCTCCTCCGAATCCTCCCCGTGTCGCAGGGAGCGCTGTGCAATGGCGAAAGAATTAGGCCCAAGTGTCAGGGTGATATAGCGATTTGTTTCCAAACGGAGTTTATCGCCAGACAGTTGATTGGCATCGTAGATATCGGTCCACACCTCTTCCGAAAATTTTCGTCGGATGCCGTAGTCGACCAATCCATGGGCATGAGAATTAGAAGTTTTTAGGAGCTTCATCACGACGCCATCCGTTCGCTTCAGAATCGCCTCTTCGTCCTCTGGCTTCCCGAGCTTCCAAGATCGTTCAGAATTTGTATGAAAAATTGCTTCGAGCATTGGAACGGCAATATCGGACTTGTCTGAGAAGTTGTCTAAAACGCGCTCCCAAACTTCAATTTTTTTATTGTCCGCGAGCCTCCACTCCTTGTTCGAATGAATTTCCTCTGGTCCAAACACATTTTCCAAAACATACGCTGCCTGTTCCATAGACTGCGGGATTGGATACCCCTTGATGACGAGGCCATTGGCAATCCACTCAAGGATCGTATCTCGGTGTTCACGGTCCTTAAAATAACGGGCGATCATGGCCAATCGTTTGGTGACACCCCAATCCACCCCATTATGATACTCTCCCGAGTATTTCTTAGAAAAATTTTTCGCGTGTTCTCGCAGAAGAGTCTCAAATGAGTTCACAATTTTGCTTCCCTCCGGAGTGGGATGAGCATTCGAAAATTGAAGCAGAATGCTCCATCGTCTTAAGACTTCATAAATTTCGGAATTGCTCCATTGATAGTCATACCGATTTGGATTTGGAGCATTTGCTATTTTCTCCAAATCTGAAAGTGATTTCGCCATATCGGTGAGAACAGCCCGGGTCATTCGCGCCTGAGAATTTTGAACCCCTTCTGAAATTAAAACTTTTGAATAATTTTCGTTGGCCATCACTTTCGTCCACAAAAGGAGATTGTCGTCATTGGTAACGGTCCGACGAGAAAGCGATGCCTCCAACGCCGTAAAGAAAATCTTTTCGGTCTTTGTTTCTACAGCATAGCGATATGCTTCATCTAATGTTTCAGCGGTGACGTCCCAACCAAAACCCAAGTGACGATTGTACAAATCCGTCATATTTCGATTTCGAATTCTCTCTAAATCGTCATCTGCCAGCGTCAGCTGCTGATCCGTCTCCCCCAAATGAAATGCCTGCAGAATGGGATTCATAATGGCGTGTTGAAAATAGATGGGCATCCTCTTTCGTTGAACTGCATCAAAAGTTTCTTCTACAACCGCACGGACAAAATGCGTGTAGGCGTGCGTGGCTCCGGCAAGATTGTGCTTCAACCCTGCTTGCGTTGTAAGAATATCGAGATCGCTTTCAAACAGGTGGGGAAGAATTTTAGAGGTTTCCACTCCAGCGAGTTCGGAAAAAATACGCACGGTTCGTCCATTAAAATCGGAATAAGGATGAATCGAAATCAATGTGGCCATGAAATGGGCATAATTGATGGGCGTATTATGAATTGATTTTATATAGCCACGCAACAGCTCAGAAACGATCTTCTGATTTGTTTCATTTCGAAGCTTGTCATCGGTTTTAAATTTTTCAGGATCCGTGGTTTCAAGCAAATGATAAAGAGTATCGCTGAGGCGACCCTTCAATTTTTTGAAATGATAAACATCGGGGTAATGATACTCCACCAGCAAACCTCTCTGTTGAGGGTCTGGAACGACATTCAGTTCAAGGTAAGGATTTTGAGCGAGAGCGGCAGCTTGCGAGTGAGTAGCAAGAAATCGATTGCCCGCTTCCGGACCACCAGCGCGAACACTCTCCGTCCGAAACGACGAAGCGATGCCTCTCACATCGGAATTAATTCTCGTAAGGAGATCGATTTGGTCTTTGACCCACGTGTCGCGGCTCTGACCAAAAAAGAGTCCAGATGGCTTTCCAAAATTAGCATAGCCATCCGTAATACCATCTTTGCTAGACAATCGCCCCCCAGAAGTTTGCAGGGCATGCGCTTCATTTAAATATTTTGCTCGCATTGCTTTGTACCGTTCGAAATTCTCCGGCTCAAATTCATGCCATGGATTGGTGGGATTCACCGTCGTGGCGCGGTAGAGACTGAGGCCATCAGAATAAGATGCTAAGTGAAAAAAACTATCCAGATAGTCCGCCGCCTGAGGATTCAACTTTCGAATATGCTCGAGAACTTTTTGAATTCGATCGAAGCGCGGCTCTTCTTTTAGGAATTCTACAAGCACAGGATTCACAGGGTGACTTAAATTTTCCGCATGATGAGTGAGCCACCATTGAGAGGTCACCTTCCTTAAAAAGGGAATTCGCTTACCGAGCTCGGTAATTTCGTCATTGGTGAGCGATCGACCCATGATTCTCTCCACAATTTTGTTATCGTAGATCGGCTGCCCCTTTCGCACTTTCCAAATGGTGAGAAAACTTCCAAATGTTCGACTGCTCTGCGGGTCTTCAGAGAAATAAATGCCGGCGCCATAGACCTGTCGATCACCTGTAGGTTGGTTGTAAAAATCCATTTCGCCTTGATCGAGACCACCCTGCTGAATCCAGCGTTCTCCCACATCGGGCTTTGTCCAATGATAAAAAATTCGCTCTTCTTCTGTTTTGGGAAGTTCTCGCCAGATGGAATCGATTTGCTCGGAAGTGAATTGCGCGTGAAGTGAGTCGAATGCCTGACAAAACAACATGCATGCCAAGCCGACGAAAAACAGTCGTCCTCTAAACCATTGCGCCACGGGCAACTAAGATGCAAAAAACAGGCCCGATGTTCGCTCAAAAACCCGAGTAATATGCGCGTATTATCGGAAAAAAACGGGACCCAGATGACCCACCCCGAGGACCGAATCTCCCATGTCCTGATAGTAGTTACTTCCCACATGAAAGGAATGCTAAAATTTCTCTCGCGGTGAGGGGCAGTGTCTTACGTGTCATTTCGATCGTTGCAGCTTTTGTTGCACCCGTTCTTTTGCTCCCTGAGCGTGAGCATCAAAAAAAATTCGTGGCATTTGACGATAGGCCACTTGTTAAGCTGAAAGAAGATAAGCCCGATTTCATATTGATTGGAGATTCTATCTTAGAATCCCAAATCAATCCCCCCATTCTGGAAGAATATCTGAAACCTAAGAAGCCGTTCCTCCTGGTCCAATATGGAAGTGGATCTGCATTCTGGTACTTGGTTTTGAAAAATATCGTCATTCCATCAGGAGTCCGTCCTCAAAGGATTTTTATTTTTTTCAGAGATAATTATTTTACCCTTCCGAAAATTGGTGCCACTGGTTCCCTCAAAGGGAAGGTCGATCAATTCAGTACCGCTGATGAGCCTGTAATCGATAGCGTTCTATATCCTAAGACGATCAAGGAACAAATATTCACGCGCATCACTGACCTCTTTAGCATGCGATATTTGAGGGGTGAAGTTTTACAGGGATTTGACTCTGTCTATCCGTTCTTGGCGGGCATTCCACCGGAGCGCACTTTTGAGGTGAAAGAAAAAATCAATGAGCTCTTCCACCATGAAAACTTTCGAAGACAGTTATTTATCGAAGATGTTCATCTACAAAAGGATGAAGACCTCGACTTCAAAATGCTTGTTTCTAAAGGATTCCTTCCTTCGATTGTCGAGTTAGCGAAAGCGAACAATCTGAATCTATTCTTCGTACGAATGCCACGCCACCCTCACAAAGAGAAGCCCGCCAATAGTGAGCGGATGAAGAAATATCAGAAATCCTATATTGAATACTTATCCGCGGAAGGATTTGGCTTCTACGATTTCACGGAAGATCCTGAGCTTCGAGAAGAAATGTACCAAGCTGACGATCACATCGCTCGAGAATATAGCCCGGAATTCACTAGACTCTTTGTGAAACGATTGCGCCCCTTTTTTGATGACGAGCAAAAGCGATGATTTTTAATTCCATCGATTTCATTATTTTTCTGATCTTAGTGTTGGCATTGCATTGGAGCCTCCCAGTTCGGTTTAGGAATTTATGGCTCACGATCGCCAGTTATTTTTTTTATGGCTATATCCATCCTTGGTTTCTCACCCTTATTTTTCTCACGACGTCCGTGGACTACACCCTCGGAATTCTGATCGATCGATTTCAAACGCGTCGAAAAGTATTGCTGAGCTTAAGCGTCGTCTTGAATCTCGGACTCCTGGGC
>ERZ761602.8399-NODE-8399-length-10417-cov-3.621502_pt1 | contig 10417 bp, 8 predicted proteins | sample MGYA00512165_ERZ761602 | MGnify/ENA primary metagenome ERZ761602 (study PRJEB28899, sample SAMN02445085) | bioreactor sludge metagenome | biome: EBPR sludge; isolation source: Thorneside wastewater treatment plant | place: Australia: Brisbane, Thorneside...
ACTGGCGCGAGCACCTCGCCGCGCTGGACTACCTGCGCCAGGGCATCCACCTGCGCGGCTACGCGCAGAAGCAGCCCAAGCAGGAGTACAAGCGCGAGGCCTTCGAGCTCTTCGGCCAGATGCTCGACGCGGTGAAGAACCAGGTGACGCGCGTGCTGATGACGGTGCAGGTGCAGTCCGGCGAGCAGCTGGAGCAGGCCGCCGAAGACATGGAAAGCCGCGCCGAGCGCATCGCCAACGTGACCTACACCGCGCCCACGGAAACCGGCGAGGTGGAGAGCACGGTCGACCCGAGCACGGCCCAGGCCCCGGCAGCCAGCCTGCCGCGCGTCGGTCGCAACGACCCCTGCCCCTGTGGCAGCGGCAAGAAGTACAAGCACTGCCACGGCCGCCTCAGCTGAGCGCGGCGGCCGTCGCCGGATACATCCGCGTACGCGGGCACCCGCGCGAGCAGCTATATTGCCGGCATGAGCGACGATGACGATCGCACCGCGTCCCTGATGACGCCCGCGCGCCTGGCGCAGCTTCGCACGCAGGCGCGTCCGGCGTCGCCCAAGGCCTACCTCGACCAGCTCGCCGCGGACGCCGGCAGCGGCCATGCCCGGCGGTTGGTCGACCTGCGCACGCAGATCGAGGAGCAGCTGCGCGGGCGCAACCTGGCGGCCATCCAGGCATCGCTGGGTGTGGCGCGCAGCACGCTGCAGGGCGTGGACTTCTCGGCCCTGCAGCCGCGCGGCCTGCTGGCGCGCGCCATCGGCAAGGGGCGCGAGGAAACCGCCGCCTTCGCCGGCCGCCGGCGGCAGACGGCCGAGGCGCTGGACGATCTGCGCGAGCAGGCCGTCGAGGGCCAGCGCCGCGACGAGGCCATGGACATCGGCGTCGGCCTCAGCCTGGCCGAGATGGCCACCGAGACGCAGGCCATCGAGACCATCATCGACCAGGGCTCGCGCTGGCTGCACGACATGCGCAACCAGCTGCGCGTGCGCCAGATGCAGAAGCCCGACGCGGCCGCGCAGGTCGCCATCGACGAGGACACCCGCCGCTGCGAGCTGCTGGTGGCGCGCATCAAGCTGCTGCGCGCCGCCAACTCGACGGCGCGTCATGCGCAGGAGATCTGCGAGACCGCCATGGCCCAGCGCGCCGGCTTCCATCGCGCGCTGCTCGCCGCCCTCGACCAGGAGGGCGCCGAGTGGCAGCGCATCACGGGCGAGCTGGCCGACGACCCGTCTGCCGCCACCACCCGCCTGGACGACGCGCGGCGCGCGCACGAGGCGCTGCAGATGGCGTTGGCCCGCTGCGAGCGCGAGCTCACCGCCAGCCGGGATGCCCATGCCAACCTGCTGGAGGAGCTCGCCGTGCTGGCCACGCCCCTCTCGGCGGCGGCCTGAGTCGCGCGTGAGCTTCCTCGCCATCGACATCGGCAACACGCGCCTGAAGTGGGCGCTGTACGAGCAGGCGGAGCCGGGCGCGACGCCTCTGGCGCAGGGCGCCGAGTTCCTGGAGCACGTGGACAAGCTGGCTGACGGCCCCTGGGCCGGCCTGGCGGCACCGGCGCGCATGCTCGGCTGCTGCGTGGCCGGCGACGCGATCAAGCGACGCGTCGAGGAGCAGATGGAGGAGCTCTGGGACGTGCCGGCGCACTGGGTCGTGGCGAGCGTGGCCGAGGCCGGCCTGCGCAACGGCTACGACCATCCCACGCGCCTGGGTGCCGACCGCTGGGTGGCCATGATCGGCGCTCGGCATCGCCTGCTGGCGGCCGGACCGGCGCGGCCGATGGTGGTGGTGATGGTTGGCACGGCCGTCACGGTCGAGGCGGTGGATGCCGAAGGCGGCTTCCTCGGTGGCTTCATCCTGCCGGGCCACGGCATCATGCTGAAGGCGCTCGAAGGCGGAACCGCCGGCCTGCACGTGCCCACAGGCGAGGTGCGCGAGTTCCCCACCAACACCAGCGACGCGCTGACCAGTGGCGGCACCTATGCCATCGTCGGTGCGATCGAGCGCATGGTGCAGCACGTGCGCCGGCACTGCGGCGCGGACCCTGCCTGCTGCATGACCGGCGGCGCGGGCTGGAAGATGGCGCCCTACATGAGCCAGCCGTTCGAGCTGGTCGACTCCCTCATTTTCGACGGCCTGCTGGTCATCGCGCGCACTCGCGCCGCCGCCGGGGGCTGAGGGCCGGCTCAGCCGGCCAGGCCGTCCACGGCCTGCTCCATCGATTCCAGCGCCTGCGCCAGGATGCGGCCACGCCACTCGTCGGTGTCGGTGTAGAAGGCGTCCATCACCGCCTGCTTGATCGCGCGCGCCTGCTCCGGTGGCGCCTCGGGGTGGGCCTGCAGCCACTGGTCGCCGCGCAGCGCGTGCATCACGGCGAGCAGCGGCTGGGTGCCGTACTCCATTGCCAGGCCGGTGTACTCGGCCTGCGGACATTCCTCGTAGACCGAGTTCCACATCAGCCCGGTGAGGAAGGCCGAGGTGGATGAGCCGTCGTAGATGGAGGTGACCGGCGTGCGCCCGCCGCCCGCCCACCAGGCCCGCGCGCGAGCGGTGGCCGCGGCGTCGTCACGGCCCGCGTAGATGCGCTCGCCCACGCCGTTCGGGCCCAGGCCGGTGTGGAAGTCGATCCAGCCGATGCGGCCGGCCACGCGGCCCTGGGCGCGCAGCACGCCGCGCAGCGTGGTGTTGCTCCACGAGGGGGCGGTGCCGCCGAAGAACAGGCCATCGGGGTATTCGTGCTGGCCGCCACTGACCGCGGCCTGCCAGACCTTCTCGCCGCGTTCGGCGATGAAACTTGCCACGGCCGCCTGGTTGGCGGCATCCGGCGGCCACGTCTGCGGCACCAGCAGGGGATGCACCTCGCGGTAGCCGGTATTCACCGGCAGCGGCTGCGAGAAGTCGTGGAAGTTGCGGTTGATGTCGATGTTCTCGTGCGTGGTGCGCCGCACGTGCGAGAAGCCGTGCGGGTTGAGCGCATGGATGTAGAGCACGGCCACGCCAGCCTCGCGCGCCCGGGCGCGCCACGCGGCATCGCGCAGGGCGGCCACCTGCACGCCGCTGCCGCAGTAACCCTCCACGCCGTGGCAGGCGCTGCTGAGAATCAGCAGGCGCGCGGCATCGGCCGGGCCGTCACGCGCCACGTCCATCGCCAGCGCCTCGCCGTCGCGGCCGCGCAGGGGGTGCGGGTGCGACTCGACCGCCAGGCCGGCTGCCGCCGCGGCGGCCAGGAACTTGTCGCGCGCCTCGGCATAGCTGCGCGAGAAGGCCTGCATGTCATCCGTCATCGGTCGGGCGGTGGTCATGCACGCTCCCGCGCCAGCCAGGCCTCGGCCAGCCGCACCCAGTAGGTGGCGCCCAGCGGGATCAGGTCGTCGTTGAAGTCGTAGCTGGGGTTGTGCAGCATGCAGGGTCCGCCGCCGTGGCCCATCTCGCGGTGGCTGCCGTCGCCGTTGGCGATGAAGCAGTAGGCGCCCGGCTTGGCCTGCAGCATGTAGGCAAAGTCCTCCGCGCCCATGGTGGGTTCCTGCGCGTCCACGTGCTCCGCGCCGACGATGGAGACCATCACTTCGCGCGCGAAGGCGGCCTCGGCCGCGCTGTTGACGGTGGGCGGGTAGTTGCGCACGAACTCGAACTCGCACTGCGCGTCGTGCGCGGCGCACACGTGCTCGGCGATCTGCTTCATGCGCCGCTCGATCAGGTCCAGCACCTCCAGCGTGAAGGTGCGCACGGTGCCCTGCAGCTCGCACGAGTCGGGCACCACGTTGGTGGCTTCGCCGGCGTGGATCATCGTCACGGAAATCACGCCCGCGTCGATCGGCTTCTTGTTGCGGCTGATGATGGTCTGGAAGGCCTGCACCATCTGGCAGGCCACCGGCACCGGGTCGATGCCGTTGTGGGGCAGGGCGGCGTGGCTGCCCTTGCCGCGGATGGTGATGCGGAATTCGTTGGACGAGGCCATCACCGGCCCCGGGCTGACCGCGAAGCGCCCGACCGGCGCGCCCGGCCAGTTGTGCATGCCGAAGACGGCCTCCATCGGAAAGCGCTCGAAGAGGCCGTCCTTGATCATCTCGCGCGCGCCGCCGCCGCCCTCTTCGGCCGGCTGGAAGATCAGGTAGACGGTGCCGTCGAAGGCGCGATGCCGGGCGAAGTGCTGCGCCGCGGCCAGCAGCATGGCGGTGTGGCCGTCATGGCCGCAGGCGTGCATCTTGCCCGCGTGCCGGCTCGCATGGGCAAACTGGTTGTACTCCTGCATGGGCAGGGCGTCCATGTCGGCGCGCAGGCCGATGGCCCGATCCGAGGTGCCGTTCTTCACGATGCCCACCACGCCGGTCTGGCCCAGCCCGCGGTGGATGGGGATGCCCCACTCGGTGAGGCGTGCGGCCACCAGGTCGGCGGTGCGGACCTCCTCGAAGCAGAGTTCGGGGTGCGCGTGGATGTCACGTCGCAGCGCGGCAATGCCCGCCGCCTGGGTGACGATGGAGTCCAGCAGTTTCATGGCTTGCTTTTCCTTGGCAATCCTGCAGTCTATCGGGCCGCCGGCAGCGGGCCAAGGCGGGATTCCGCCACAATCGAAGGCATGCATTCCGCCCCCCTGGAACCGCGTGCGCTCGAGCTGGCGCGCACCCTGGTGCAGTTCAACACCGTCAGCGCGAACTCGAACCTGCCGCTGATCCACTTCATCCGCGACGAACTCGCCCGCCTGGGCGTGAAAAGCCGCCTCACCTACAACGCCGATCGCACCAAGGCCAACCTGTTCGCCACCCTGGGCGAGGGCAAGCCGGCCGGCCTCATCCTCTCCGGCCACACGGACACCGTGCCGTGGGACGGGCAGGACTGGTCGTTCGATCCCCTGGGCGCGGTGGTGAGCGACGGCCGCCTGTACGGCCGCGGTTCGGCGGACATGAAGAGCTTCATCGCGCTCGCGCTCGCGCAGGCCGAGCGCTTCCTCGCGAGCGAGGCGCCGTTCGCGATCCACTTCGCCTTCAGCTACGACGAGGAGGTCGGCTGCTTCGGCGTGAAGGAGCTGATCGCGGACCTGCGCGAGGCCGGCATCGCGCCGCTGGCCTGCATCGTCGGCGAGCCCACCAGCATGGTGCCGGCCATCGCCCACAAGGGCGTGTACCGCTACCGCTGCTGCGTGCGCGGCAAGGAGGCGCACTCCTCGCTCACGCCGCAGTCCGTGAACGCCATCGAGATGGCGGCGCGCGTGGTCGGCCGCGTGCGCGACATGGCTGAGACGTTCGAGCGCGAGGAGCCGCGCTACGAGGGCTTCGACGTGCCTTACTCCACCGCCAGCGTGGGCCAGTTCCACGGCGGCATCGCCGACAACGTGGTGCCGCGCGACGCCGAGTTCCGCTACGAGTTCCGCGACCTGCCCACCGCCGACGCGCGCGCCATGCAGGCCGAGGTGGAGGCCTATGCCCGCTCGCTGGAGCCGGCCATGCAGCGCGTGGCGCCGGGCACGGGCTTCCGCTTCGAGACGATCTGCGAGATCCCCAGCTTCCTGGGCTCGGCCGACGACGAGGTGACGCGGCTGGCGCTGCGCCTGGCCGGCGCCGAGCGCACCACGCAGGTGGCCTTCGGCACCGAGGCGGGCCTGTTCAAGCAGGCGGGCATCCGCACCGTGGTGTGCGGTCCGGGGTCGATCACGCAGGCGCACCAGCCGGACGAGTACGTCGCGCTCGATCAGCTGGCGCGCTGCCAGGCCTTTCTTCAGGGCCTGGCCGAGGCGCGACGCGTCGCCTAGGTTCGCACCCGGCCGTCGCCGGTGAGCATGGACAGCTCGACGAAGGTGGAGGCCACGTGGCTGGCCGGCGAGAACGCCACGTTGAAGCCGCCGAGGGACAGGCTGCCCATGCCCTCCAGGCTGCTGATGAGGCCGTCCCGCGTGATCTTCGCCGGACCGCGCCGCAGCCCTTCGACCAGCGTGCGGGCAGCCAGATAGCCTTCCATGCTGGAGAAGTTGGCCTGGTAGTCGGCGCCGCCCTTCTTGACCGCCTCGATGTACTCGCGCGCGATCGGCCGCGCGGCGTTGTAGGGTGAGGGCACCACCTGCGAGACGACCACGCCCGCGCCGTCCTTGCCCAGTTCGTCGGCCAGCGCCTGCGTGCCCACGAAGGACACGTTGTAGAACGTGCCGCCATAGCCGGCGGCCTTCGCCGCCTTGATGAAGGCCGCGCACGACTTGTAGGCGCTGATCTGCACGATGGCATCCGGCTGGGCGGCCACCAGGGTCTTCACCGCCGCGGCCACGTCCACGCTGTTGCGCTCCACCGTGGCCCTGGCGACGGGCTGCATGCCCTGCGCCGCGAGCGCGAGCTCCACGCCGTCGAGGCCGGCCTTGCCGTAGGCGTCGTTCTGGTGGAAGACGGCGATCTTCTTCAGGCCCAGGCTGGTGGTCTGCTTCACGATCAGCGCCGTCTCGTCGTTGTACGAGGCGCGCAGGTGGAAGGCGTAGCGATTGAACGGCTGGCGCAGGCCCATGGCGCCGGTGAAGGGGGCGAAGAAGGGGGCCTTGGCGGCCGTCGCCAGGGGCAGCGCCGCCAGGCTGGTGGGCGTGCCGACGTAGGCAAACAGCGCCAGCGGGTCGTCTGCCAGCAGCTTGCGGGTGTTCTCGGCGCAGCGATCGGGCTCGTAGCCGTCATCCAGGCGGACCAGCTCGATGGGCTTTCGGTGCACGCCGCCCTGGGCGTTGACCTGCTCGAAGTACAGGCGGGCGCCCTGGTGGAACTGGATGCCCAGTTGCGCGGCGGGGCCGCTGAAGGGCGCCGATTGCGCGAGCAGGATGCGTTCGGGCTGGGCGCGCAGGGCGGGCACGGCCAGGGCGGCCGCTGCGCCTGTCGCGGCGCCGGCGAAGGTACGACGGGTTAGCATGCATCCATTGTCGGCGCGGCAGGCTTCGCGAGGCTGACGGCCGCCCCGGCCTGCCCCCCGCCGCGCGGGACGGCTGCCAGCGCTACTCGCGCACCCGGCCCTGCGAGTCGATCAGGCTCAGTTCCACCATCTTCGACGCCACGCGCTCCTCGGCGAAGTGCACGCGGAAGCCGCCCACGCTCACGTCGTCCAGCGCCTGGATGGCGGCGCGGAACTTGGCGCGGGTGGGGTCGCCCTTGGGAATGCGGCGCAGTGCCTCGGTGAACACGCGCGCGGCGATGTAGCCCTCCAGCATGTACACGTTGGGCTTGCCGGCCTGGGCCGCCTGGGCGTCGGCGGCGAGATCACGCACCACCGGCACCTTGGCGCTGTCGCTCTTGGGCACCACGCGCACCACGACCACGCCGGCGCCGGCGGGGCCCAGCTCCTCGGCCAGCAGGCTCTCGCCGGTGTTGGAGAAGCCGTAGATCGGGCCGCGGAAGCCCTTGGCGCGCAGGTCACGCACGGCGTTGGCGGCGGTGTTCGCGCTGCCGATCACGAGCACCGACTCCGGCTTCGCGCCGATCACCTTGTCCACGCTGTTGGCGATGCTGCCGCTCTTGAGCGGCGCATTGGCCACCACGTTGGCGCCCATGCCGGGCATGGTGCGCGTGGCCGAGTCGAGCGCGGCCATCGACTCGCCATCCGACTCGTGCAGGATGCCCAGCTTGCGCGCGCCCAGCGTCTCCGCGTGGCGCGTGATCGCCGCGGCTTCCTCCGCGTAGCCGGGGCGCAGCGAGTACACGTTGGTGTAGAGCGCGCCGCGGAACTCGTCGGCCGCGGCCATCGGCGCGAACAGCATGATCTCGGTGTCCTTGATCAGCGGGTAGGCCGCCGTGACCTGCGGCGACCCGTAGTAGCCGAACAGGGCGAAGACGCCCTGATCGACCAGCTGCTTGGTGTTGGCCGCCGTGGTCTGGGGATTGCCCCGGTCGTCCAGCGTGACGAGCTCGATCTTTCGGCCGCCCACGCCGCCGCCGGCGTTGACGCGGTCGAAGTACAGCTTGGCACCCTTGTGGAAGGCGCTGCCCAGCGGCGAACCGGGCCCGGTGAGCGCCACCGACTGGCCCACGACGATGCTGCTGCGGCTGACGCCCTCGACCGTCTGCGCATGCGCGGCCATGCCGCTGGCGGCCAGGGCGGCTACCATCACGAGCCGGGTGAGGAACTGGATGGTTCTCATGCTGTCTCCTTTGACATCCCGCCGCAAGGCCGGCGGGCAACGACTGTTTTCATCGATCTTCCTGCTCAGACATGGCTGAACTTCCCGCCAGGCCGGCCTTGACGCAGCACGTGGTGCGCGGCGCGTGCCCCCACGACTGCCCGGACACCTGCGCACTTCTGACTACAGTACAGGACGGCGTGGCGCTGAAGGTTCAGGGGAATCCCGCCCATGGGCCGACGGGCGGCGTGCTGTGTGCCAAGGTTTCGCGCTACCCCGAACGCACCTACCACCCTGATCGTGTCCTGCGGCCGCTGCGCCGCGTGGGGCCCAAGGGATCGGGCCGATTCGAGCCCGTGGGCTGGGACGAGGCGCTGGACGACATCGTCAGCCGACTGCAAGCCATTGCGGCGCGCGACCCACAGGCCATCGTGCCTTACAGCTACGCGGGCACCATGGGCCTGGTGCAGGGCGAGTCGATCGCCGCCCGCTTCTTTCACCGCCTGGGCGCCTCGCTGCTGGATCGCACCATCTGCGCCTCGGCCGGCGGCGAGGGCCTGGTGCACACCCTGGGCGGCAAGGTCGGCATGCGGGTGGAGCATTTCGCCGAGGCGAAGCTGATCCTGATCTGGGGCAGCAACTCGATCGGCAGCAACCTGCACTTCTGGCGCCTCGCGCAGGAAGCCAAGCGCCAAGGCGCGCGGCTGGTGTGCATCGACCCGCGCCGCACGGAGACCGCCGAGAAGTGCCACGAGCACGTGCAGCTGCTGCCCGGCACCGACGCCGCGCTGGCGCTGGCGCTGATGCACGAGCTGGTGGCGAACGACTGGCTGGATGCCGACTACATCGAGCGCCACACCCTGGGCTGGGCGGCGCTGCGCGAGCGCGCCCTGCAGTGGCCGCCCGAGCGCGCCGCGGCCGTCTGCGGGGTGCCGGCCGAGCAGATCCGGCGGCTTGCGCGCGACTGGGGCACCACGAAGCCGGCGGCGATTCGCCTGAACTACGGCGTGCAACGCGTGCGCGGCGGCGGCAACGCGGTGCGGGCCATCGCCTGTCTGCCGGCGCTCACCGGCGCGTGGCGCCACCGCGCCGGTGGCCTGCTGCTGTCTTCCAGCGGCTGGTTCCCGGTGGACCAGGCGGTGCTGCAGCGGCCGGACCTGCTGGCCGGACGGCGGCCCCGCACGATCAACATGAGCACCATTGGCGACGCGCTGCTGGCGCCGGCCTCGCCAGACTTCGGCCCCGCCATCGAGGCCCTGATCGTCTACAACAGCAATCCGGTGGTGGTGGCGCCGGAGTCGGCGCGGGTGGTGCGCGGCTTCGAGCGCGAGGACCTGTTCACCGTGGTGCTGGAACACTTCCTCACCGACACGGCCGACCATGCCGACTACGTGCTGCCGGCCACCACGCAGCTGGAACACTGGGACATCCACCGCGCCTATGGCCACACCGACGTGCTGCTGAACCGGCCGGCCATCGCGCCGCTGGGCGAGGCGCGGCCCAACACCTGGATCTTCCGGCAGCTCGCCGCCCGCATGGGCTTCGACGATCCCTGCTTCGCCGATGACGACGAGGCGCTGTGCCGCCAGGCTTTCGGCAGCCGAGTCGATTTCGGCGTGCTGCTGGAGCAGGGCTTCGCCAGCCTGTCGCTGCCCGAGGCGCCGTTCGCCGAGGGCGGCTTTCCCACGCCCTCGGGCCGCTGCGAGTTCTACAGCGAGCGCCTTGCCCGCCAGGGGCACGACGGCCTGCCGGACCACCTGCCCAACCACGAGCCGTTCGGCAGCGACCCGCGCCATCCGCTGGCGATGATTTCGCCGCCGGCGCGCAACTTCCTCAACTCCACCTTCGTGAACGTGCACAGCCTGCGCGACGCCGAGGGCGAGCCGCTGCTGGAGATCCATGCGCAGGACGCCCAGCCGCGCGGCATCGCCGACGGTGCCATCGTGCGCGTGTTCAACGACCGCGGCGAGTACCGCTGCCGTGCGCGCGTGAGCGACCGCGCCCGGCCGGGCGTCGTCAACGGCCTGGGCATCTGGTGGCGCAAGCACGGCCTGGCCGGCACCAACGTGAATCAGCTGACCAGCCAGCGCCTCACCGACCTCGGCCAGGCCCCCGTGTTCTACGACTGCCTGGTGGACGTGCGGCCGGCGTGAAGCGCGGGCCGCTCCTGGTCATGGCGGGCCTGGCGTCCCTGTTGCTGGCTGGCGTGGCCGTGGTGTGCCTCGGCGGCTGCGCGAACGTCGGCTACTACGTCGATTCGGCGGCCGGCCACCTGCGGCTGATGAATGCCGCGCGGCCGGTGCAGGAGGTGGTGGACGACGCGCAGACGCGGCCCGCGCTGCGCGAGCG
>ERZ761602.8402-NODE-8402-length-10414-cov-15.970654_pt1 | contig 10414 bp, 9 predicted proteins | sample MGYA00512165_ERZ761602 | MGnify/ENA primary metagenome ERZ761602 (study PRJEB28899, sample SAMN02445085) | bioreactor sludge metagenome | biome: EBPR sludge; isolation source: Thorneside wastewater treatment plant | place: Australia: Brisbane, Thorneside...
GGAGAGATCTATATCTTTTAGGCATAATTTTCAATATTGATTATTAAATTAATCTTTGCTCTTAAAATCATAAATTCTAAGGGACTTTCATTTTGAACTCCTATAACTACTCACATTATATCTAACAACTTTATTTAATCCGCACTTACTGGACTTGGTTGTGGTCTATCTTCCAATTTGATTCTTGGAGCAACGAACACAGCCAATAATGAAAGTGCGGCGGCGATGAATCCGATAGTGAAAACTAAATTGATTGAATTTGCAACTGCGAGTCGTGCGCCTTCGTCAATCACAAGTTGGGATGTAGATGAAGGCTCCAGTAATTGAGTCACCAAGTTTGGGTCAAGACCCGAAGCGGATAAATTCGAAGCGAGTCGCGCGCCTAAGGCAGCTCCCATCACGCTCACACCTAATGTCCCGCCAATCGAACGACTGAATTGCATAAACGATGTAGCAGTGCCAAGATGTTTTCGTTCAACGGTTGTTTGCACTGCAATCAAAAATGGGGGAATGCACAACCCCATGCCAATGCCTAATAATGCTAAGAAAATCATCATCCATGTTTGCCCCGTGTTTGCAGAAACGGTTGACATACAAAATGATGCAATCACAACCAAGCTTGTACCAAGCCATGCTAATTTAAGATAACCAACTCTTAATAACAAACGTGTGCCAATGATGCTCGCTGCTACCCAACCCAATAACAATGGCGTAATGGTGATGCCTGCTTGCATGGCGTTTGTGCCAAGTACCGATTGCACAAATAACGGCGTGAATGAAATAAAACCATACAATGCCCAACCCGTTAACATGCCGTGAAAAATTGTCGCAAAAAATAAACGGTCTTTGAAAAGATGAATCGGCACCACAGGGTCAGATGCGCGCATTTCAACCCATAACAAAGCAATGAACAAAATAATAGATATTGCAATCAATATCAAACCACTTGATGATTCAAATTCCAAGCCGAGTAATAACGCGACAACAGCCGCTGAAAGTAAAACGGCTCCTGCATAATCTATAGCGCGTCTTTCTTGACCTTGAGCCTGTTCACGCCACCCAAACACCACCAACCCTGCGGCTATGACTCCCGGAAAGATGTTGATTAAGAATACCCAATGCCAACTTAATTGTTCAACGATGTATCCGCCTAACAACGGACCAATAATTGAGGAAAAACCCCACACGCCAGAAAAGAATCCTTGCATGCGTGAGCGTTGTTCCAATGTAAACATCTCACCAATTAAGATAAATGCAATTGGCATTATGCCACCTGCACCGATTCCTTGTAACCCGCGTGCGATAATTAACTCGGTCATACTATTTGCAATTCCGCACCAAACAGAACCCGCCAAGAATAATCCCATGGCGATAATATAAATTTTTCTTCTGCCGTATAAATCAGAGAGCTTTCCATATAAAGGAACAGTCGTGGTTGAAGCGAGCATATACGCGGCGAACACCCATGAATAATTATCCAACCCGCCTAATTGACCAACAATCGTCGGCATAGCAGTTGCAACAACCGTCGCTTCCATTGAAGCGAGGAATAAACTGAGCATAATTCCAATCGTGACAATAATGATGCGATTACGAGACATAAATTCCTTTCAAGATTAAATCGTCATTGCGAGGGCTGATGGGTGAGACGCAGTCGAAACCCATTAATCATACCCCCAAATGAAAAGGTGACAGTCACTTATTAAGTGACTGTCACCTTAAGAAATTGACATGACGATTTATTGCTTCGGTTTTGTGCCAATTAAACCGAAAATAATCAAAGCCACACTCACGCCAATCACTACTTCAGAGACATTGCCAATTAACCTCGTAAATTCAACAGGGTCTGTGGAATACTGCCCGAGGGATGGAACAAATAAGAAAATTGCAAACCCAATTACGATAAAAAATATTCCTACAATCACCAAACGCCAATTTCGTTGTCGCATAATAATTCTCCTTGCGCTTATTGTACCCAATTCCATGCCAACCAAATGGTCATTCCATTAAATACAAGGCTAACTGCTAACAAAAATTTATCATATAGTGATGGATAACCTGGCAAACCAATTAGATTGAATAACAAAAAGAACCCAGCCACAATAATATTTGACCAACGATTGGCGGGGTAATCTAGGAATAAAGAAAACAAAACCATCAAAATTGGAATCAACATTAATACAGCGGCAATCAAATACATATTTTTGCTGACCACTTGCCCAGCCATTTCGCCTGGTTTTGTATCACCACTGAACAAGCGTAATACATCCCCTAAAAGATAAATCAACATCGTGGCAACCCATAAACCTGAAAGTTTGATTTGAATTTCATCCATGTTTGCTCCTTGAATAAAGTAGGGACACAGCGGAATGATTGATAATCAAAACCATTAAGTGACTCGCTGTGTCCCTACAATTGGTTAATGACTTATCACCACTTTCCCTTTAACTTTTCCAGACTCAAAATATCGAAACGCATCAGCTAATTCAATCAAAGGAAAAGTTTTATCAATCACTGATTTTATTTTCCTGTTTGCAAGTAATTCTTGAACAAATAATAAATCTTTTTTTTTCGGCTTGGATGATAAATTCTTAACTTGTTTGCTTCCAAAAATCAGCGAACTAAAAATTTGTTTCAGCGAGCCGCCTGTACAAACATAAATCCCATTAGAGGTTAATGCATTTTTATATTTTGCAAGCGGAAGGTTACCATTTGCGGCGAGAATTAAATCATATCTCTTTCCATTTTCAGAAAAATCTTCTTTGGTGTAATCAATCACTTCATTTGCGCCGAGTGAACGAATCATTTCCACGTTGCGCGTGCTACACACGGCGGTCACATGCGTCCCGAATGATTTGCTGATTTGCACCGCCCAAGTTCCCACTCCGCCTGAAGCGCCATAAATCAAAACTTTTTGATTTGGCTGAATCTGACCTTTATCTTGTAGACCTTGCAACGCTGTGACGGATGCCATCGGGACAGCCGCCGCTTCTTCAAACGTGATGTTAGTTGGTTTTGCTACCAAAGCATTTTCTTTCACCGACACATACTCCGCAAATCCGCCCCAACCGTTTGCAGAAATATCGCCAAAGACTTCATCACCGACTTTAAATTCTTTTACATTTTTCCCAACTGCCTCAACCTGACCTGCAATATCTGCCCCAAGAATTTTTTTCTTTGGTGTGAAACCGTTTTCCAAACGAATCACAAACGGACTGCCTTTCAGCATATACAAATCTGCGCGATTGATAGACGATGCTTTAATTTTCACCAACACCTCATCATCTTTTGGAGTTGGTTTTGTTACTTCTTCAAGCTTTAATTCATCTGGCGAGCCGTATTTGTGATAAACCATTGCTTTCATAAACTATTCCTCAGTGATTTTTTAGTTGACTATTTTACGAGATAACGGAAGAAAAGTTGCATAAGAACTAATGAAACTGTAATCTCGTTTCTCATCCTCTCATTTCTTTTCTAGTTATAATACTTGCATGGATTTTTTCGTATCAAAAGACGGGCTGACCCGCGCTACCCCCGAAGAAACAAAAATTACAAATCTCACAGCCAAGCCTCGCCCAGATGGTCGGCGGGTGTTGGTGAATATGCAAATTACGCCGTTTCAAAAACGCCCGAGTTTGGAAGTGAAGTTGCAAAATGCAAATGGAGAAGAAGTTGCCTCCACAAATATTCTTGAAACACTTGGATTCAAACTTGAATTCACCATGCACATTCGCGGTGAGATTCAAAATCCATACACATTAATTGCAAAATTGTATTATCTTGAAGGTCCAAGTGCAGAGCCATATACAATTTCTTTTGATGTCTATCCATCGTCTGAACCTGATGTTGAAAATTTCCCTGAATAATTGATATTTTATGTTTTTCTTTGTTAATTCCCAACGTTTGAAAATTTTATATCTTTTCTTAATCGCCAGCCTTTTACTTTCTGCTTGTAACCAGTCGAGTCAAAATGCCACACCGACGGAATTCGTCCCTGAGATAAATGTTGAGGAAACAGAAGCAGTTATCCCCGAAAGTAATGGAAGCGATTTTGTGTTTTTATCCATTGAAGAAAATGGATATGCTCATCTGTTTTTATATCATCCACAAAATTATCCGCTAACTCGCATTACAACAGGCGAGTGGAATGATATATCGCCAGCATTGAGTCCTGATAAAACTCAACTTGCATTTGCATCAGATAGAAGTGGTTTTTGGGATTTGTATGTGATGGATTTGCAAATTGGTGAAGTGACTCAAATTACAAATTCAGATGAATATGATTCTGCGCCGTCGTGGTCGCCAGATGGTTCGTTTTTGGCGTATGAAACATACATCAATGACAATTTAGAAATTGCTGTGGTGAATGTGACGGATGGTGAAGTGATTCAATTGACGTATGATTCCGCTTCAGACCATACGCCAACTTGGGCGCCGGATGGTCGGCATATTGCTTTCATTTCAACACGCGGTGGTGACAGTGATGTGTGGCTAGCAGATTTAGATATTGCCGGTGATGAACGTTATCAAAATTTAAGTAATACACCATTCGCTTCTGAAAATTATCCTGTTTGGAATTTTGATGGCTCACAATTGTTATGGAGTTCAATTTCGCAAACTGTTGGTTTTAGCGGTTTGTATGTTTGGGATGCAAATGAACCAAATCGTGCCGCGCAATGGATTGGTGATGGTTATATCGGCACATGGAATGAAAATGCAAGTCAAGTGGTTGCAGTGGTTAGTGCGCCGAATCAATATTTTGTAACTTCGTATGATGTAGAAGGAAAAGTTTTGCAATCATCACTTCCTTTAAGTGGACGAGTGCGTGGAATGACTTGGGGAAATGCGGAGTTATCAATCCCATTGCCTGATTCATTTTTGCAGGCGGAAAATGTAAACCCAACGCCGTTATGGTCGCCGATTGTTACGCCCGGCGCAGAAGTTCCAAACCAGAGATGGTATGTGGTGAATATTGAAGATGTGCAGGCACCATTTCCACAATTGCATGATTTGGTAGATGAATCATTTAATGCGTTACGAACACGAGTCATTATTGAAACAGGTTGGGATGCGTTAGCAAGTTTAGAAAATGCCTTTGTTCCATTGACAACAAGTCTTGAACCTGGTTTTGATAATGATTGGTTGTACACAGGTAGAGCGTTTGCAATTAATTCGTTGATGGCAAATGCGGGTTGGATGGTGACTTTGCGTGAAGATATTGGCTCGCAAACGTATTGGAGAATTTATATCCGCGCCAGTGTGCAAGATGGTTCATTAGGTGAGCCGATTCATAACGCGCCATGGAATTTGAATGCTCGTTACGATTTAGACCCTGTCACATACGAACAAGGTGGCGAATATTCACTTGTGCCGTCAGGTTATTGGATTGATATTACATCTTTAGTCTCTGCGTATGGATGGGAGAGATTGCCTTCACTGCCGAATTGGAGAACATACTACAAAGGCGCAAGATTTTCTACATTTGCTTTGACAAGTGGATTAACTTGGTACGATGCCATGAAAGAGTTGTATCCAGCCGAAGCGTTAGCCACACCGACAAGAGTTTTCGCGCCGACTTTGACTCCGACGCCGACAGCAACCTTTACGTCAACACCAAGACCAACACGCACGCCTCGCATCACATTTACGCCTTCCTCTACACCAACGATTACGCCTTTGCCTTCAATCACGCCCACACCGCCGACAGTGATTCCGTAATGCTAATAGGTGCGTCGCGCTTTTTGATGTTAGCAATATTCTAAGTTTAGAAACGCGACGCACTCTTTCAATTTACTATATGAAAAAAATTTCCTCGATACTTTTATTTATCTTTATATTATCTGCTTGCTCAAATGCAGTGACAGACTCAACTCCAACGGCAGTGATTGCTGAGGTTGAGAATCAAGTTGAAGCCACGAATGAGGCGGTGGTTTCTCCATCACCTGCACCATTTCAATTTAGTCTTCCAACGCCGGGGGCAGAACCTATCACAGGTTGGCGCCCGCCTTTGTATCCTGTGCCGTGGGCAATTGCTCCGTATGACCATTTCTTTTTTACGCGCCCCATTGCGGCTGACCAAATCAATTGGCCCATTGCAGATTATCGTTATGGTGGCGTGTTTTTTGGAAGAAATATTGTGCATACTGGCGTAGATATTCCATCACCCGAAGGCACACCTATTATGGCGGCTGGACCCGGCACCATTGTTTGGGCTGATTGGGGTTTGTTTGCCGAAACGCCGGGCAATCAAAGTGACCCGTATGGTTTAGCAGTTGCTATTCGACATGATTTTGGTTACAACGACCAACAACTTTATACAATTTATGCACACATGAGCATGATGAGTGTAATTGTTGGGCAACATGTAGAAACTGGAGATATCATTGGCTTTGTGGGTACAACAGGTGCGACGACGGGTCCGCATGTGCATTTTGAAGTTCGTATGCCAAATAATTCTTTTTTCTATACGTACAATCCAGAGTTGTGGATTGCTCCGCCACAAGGTTGGGGAGTATTAGCCGGGCGCATCATGGATACTAAGGGCGAACTGCTTCAACAAGTGGAAGTGACTGTTTCACCTGAACAGGGTGGACGAACATTCACAATTCGTACTTATGGCAAAGGTGGGGCAGTTAACCCAGACCCGTATTATCAAGAAAACATGGTGCTTGGTGATTTACCCGCCGGGATATATAAAATTACTTTTCGATATGAAGAGAAACGCGTGCAAACTTGGGTAGAGATTTTCCCCGGGCAAGTAAGTTACTTTACCTTCAAAGGCGAAAATGGGTTTGATTCAACACGCCCACCTGCCGCAACTTTGGATTTTGTTCCATTGGATTTGCCTGCTACGCCGACACCTCAACCATAACCTGAAACCTCATTTTTCCCTCTTGACGAGCAGAACATCTGTGCTATACTCGCTTTACACTTAATTTCCTTAACCCTTTGCGAACTTTTATCCTTCGTGGTTAAGTGACCCTATACATAAAATGGAGAATAAAAATGGCTAGAAAACGTGCTTCCGCTGAACAACCTGCTCAAAATACAAACATAGATTCCGCCAAACAAGCCATGCTTGATAAGGCTGTGGGTGATATCCTCAAAAGTTATGGCGAAGGTGCCATCATGCCGCTTGGTAAAGCGCATGGCATGGTGACTGAAGTCTTCCCAACAGGCTCACTTTCACTTGATATTGCATTAGGCGTTGGCGGCATCCCACGTGGACGCATCACCGAAATTTATGGTCCTGAATCTTCTGGTAAAACAACGTTATGTCAACATGTGGTTGCCGAAGCCCAAAAAATGGGTGGCACCGCCGCATTTATTGACATGGAACATGCTCTCGACCCAGTTTATGCCGCACGTCTTGGTGTTGACATTGATAATTTACTTGTCTCCCAACCTGATACAGGTGAACAAGCGCTTGAAATCGTTGAAACACTTGTGCGCTCTGGTGCAGTAGATGTCGTCGTCATTGACTCCGTTGCCGCACTTGTACCACGTTCCGAAATCGAAGGTGATATGGGCGATGCCACTATGGGTGTGCAAGCTCGTTTAATGTCTCAAGCACTTCGTAAATTAAGCGGTGCGATTAGCCAAACCAAAACTGCTGTTATTTTCACAAATCAACTTCGTCAAAAAATTGGCGTCATGTTTGGAAACCCCGAAACAACCACAGGTGGTCAGGCATTAAAATTCTATGCCTCACTTCGTTTGGATGTTCGTCGTATTCAATCTATCAAAGTTGGTGAAGAAGTTATCGGTAATCGTACTCGTGTCAAAATTGTTAAAAATAAAGTTGCGCCTCCGTTCCGCACTGCTGAATTTGACATCATGTTCAACGAAGGCATTTCCAAGAGTGGTGATGTTTTGGATTTAGCAACCAAGTTTGAAGTCATCACGAAGCGTGGCGCATTTTTCTCGTATGGTGATATTCGCATCGGCCAAGGACGTGAAAATGCAAAAGATTATCTACGTTCCAATCCTGATTTGATGAATGAAATTGAAAGCGTCATTCGCCAAAAAGCGTTGAGCGGCGAAATTGCTCTTCCGCTTGATATGGGCGAAAGTGCTGATGCTGGCGGTGACGCAGGTGGCGGCGAAGAAGAAGCATAAAGTAAAATTAATGGACACGACATCGTGTCCATTTTTTATTATGAGATACAAACGCTTCATTCTTACCTTCAACCTGATTCTGTCATTCATCATTCTCTCCGCCTGTGCTGAGCAGACTACACCTACACCTTTCCGCCCGCCAACTTCGATTCCACCTACTCAAATTATTTTCACATCAACACCTATTCCAACTACTTTTTCTATTACTGAAACACCAACGCAACAAATAATTTTTACACCAACTGAAAGTGTTTGTACGAATGTGTTATCTTTCCTTGACGATGTAACCGTAGAAGATGGAACATCTTTTTTACCCAACGCACAAATTGATAAACAATGGTTAATCAAAAACGATGGCACTTGCGATTGGGACTCAACCTATAAACTTCAATGGGTAGGCGGTGACCCAATGTCTGCAAATACAACACAGGCTTTGTATCCCGCACGTGCAGGCACACAAGCCACAATTAGAATCCTATTCACAGCCCCAACAGATGTTGGAGAATACGAATCCGCTTGGCAAGCCGTTGACCCTGATGGTAATTTCTTTGGCGATTTGATTTTTATTCAAATTGTAGTGACGCAATAGGAGTTTTGATTTGACAATCGAGCAATTAATTATCTTCGGCACACTTCTCTTAACCCTCATCCTTTTCATTACAGGTCGCTGGCGTTATGACGTTGTGGCATTGCTTTCGTTGGTCATTGTCACACTCACGGGGCTTGTAGAGGCGGAGCAAGCATTTTCGGGGTTCAGCAACCCAGCTGTCATCACGGTTGCGGCGGTGTTAGTCATCAGCCGCGGATTGCAAAATTCTGGAATCGTAGAAATAATCGGTGGTTGGTTATCAAATCTCAAAGGCGGAATTTCCACACAAGTTTTTGCGCTTTCAGGGTTTGTGGCGTTACTTTCAGCCTTTATGAATAATGTTGGCGCATTGGCATTGCTGTTACCTGTTGTGGTGAAAATTTCTCAAACGAAAAAAATTCCCGCTTCCTATTTGTTTATGCCTGTTGCTTTTGCTTCGTTACTTGGTGGCATGACCACATTAATTGGCACGCCACCAAATATCATTGCTTCTTCATTTCGCGTGAGTGCAGGTTTGCCTGCCTACAACATGTTTGATTTTTCACCTGTCGGTGTTGGTGTAACATTTGTCGGGTTGATATTTATTTCTTTAATTGGTTGGCGTTTTATTCCTGTTCGCAAAGGCAATACGGCGGATGAAAAATTATTTGACATTGATAACTACATCACCGAAATAAGCGTTCCTGAAAAATCTTCAGTCAATGGGAAGCGGTTATATGAAGTCAGCGAGTTTTCAAAGGCAGAAGTTTTGGTTGTTGGTTTAATTCGTGGCAATGAACGACGCATGGAACCATCGTCGCATACCAAATTACAAAGTGGTGATGTGTTGATTGTGAGTGCTGATGCCGAGAACATCAAAAAAATAATTGAGTCGCTTGGCTTAGAAATGGTCGCCGAAAAAGAAATTCACGCAAAAAATTTAGATTCGGATGATGTCACGCTCGTTGAAGGCGTTGTTATGCCAAACTCAATTATGGTTGGCAACACTGCTCGCACACTGAATTTACGCGGCAGTTATGGCGTGAATCTGTTAGCCATTTCGCGTCAGGGAAAATTATTGCGAACCAGTTTGGATAAAATCCGTTTTCAAAATGGCGATGTACTACTTTTACAAAGCCATATTGAAACATTGAAAGAAGTTGTGGAAAGACTAGGATGTCTGCCACTTGCCCAAAGAGACATTCGCATCGGTCAAACACGGGGACAGTTGTTTGCTGGACTTGGAATTTTTATTTCGGCTTTGGCATTTTCGGCGCTTGGAATGATTCCTGTTCAAATTGCATTTATGATCGCCGTGTTGCTCATGCTAATTACAAGGCTTGTCAGCCTAAAAGAAGCCTATGAAAGTGTAGATTGGCCCATTATTATTTTGCTTGGCGCAATGATTCCTCTCGGCGCCGCATTAGAAACCACTGGTGGAGCAGAATTAATTGCAAATAGCATCTTACAAATTTCTAGCCAATTTCCACCTGTGTTTGCATTGACTGTTTTACTGGTTGCATCCATGCTTCTTACTGGATTAGTAAACAATGCCGCCGCAGTTGTCTTAATGGCGCCAATTGCCATCAAAATTGCACACGGCATGAACGCTTCTATTGACCCTTTCCTCATGGCAATTACGATTGGTGCCTCTTGTGATTTTCTAACCCCGATTGGGCATCAATCCAATACACTTGTGATGGGACCAGGTGGATATAAATTCAGCGA
>ERZ761602.8403-NODE-8403-length-10414-cov-4.751810_pt1 | contig 10414 bp, 4 predicted proteins | sample MGYA00512165_ERZ761602 | MGnify/ENA primary metagenome ERZ761602 (study PRJEB28899, sample SAMN02445085) | bioreactor sludge metagenome | biome: EBPR sludge; isolation source: Thorneside wastewater treatment plant | place: Australia: Brisbane, Thorneside...
GTGTTTCGTGGTTGGCGTCCGCGACGTTTGCGTTCCATTCTATGTGGGTGCGGCTGTTCATATAGAACCAGCGATGGGACGTCGCGTCAACTTCACCATTCTTTGTGGTCAGGATCACGGAGCGGTTTGGCCGGAACTCGATGGACGCGATGTCCACGCTTTCGGATGCAACGGGTTCGCCTTGTTCGCTGTCTGCGAGTCCGATGGTCTTCCATGCGCCAACCATTGCGAGTTGTTGTCGCCAGTAGGCGTTTTCGCCAAATCGCAGGCGCGCGCCTTCGGCAGGCCCTTCCTGCATGGCCATGCTGATGCCGGAGACGGCGAAGATGGAAACGATGGCACAGGCCCAGGCGATCGCGTGGCCGGCGGCAGGCCGCCAGAGCGGATCGGAAGGTGATACGTGCGCACCGAGCGGTTCATGGGCGGGGCGTGATTTCAGCAGCAGCAAACTTCCGAGCGCGCAAAGGAAGACGAAGCTTGCGTCGACGAGCATGTGGCCGCCGCGATGGTTGCTTGGGAAATGCTGAATGAATCCGCCGATTGCGGAGAGCCATAGCAAGAGAATCAGAACGAGCGCGCCTTTGCCGTAGGCGGTGCGCGGCGCTATAGAAAGTTCGTTGCGAGCGTAGAGGTAGAGCGCGTAGAGCGCGACGGCGGTGATCACGATTCCGCCGGCGACGAACCAGAGCCACGGCATGATGCCGAGGGTTGGTTCATTTGCGATCACTTTATAGCGGTGAATCCAATCCATCGGCGCGCGGCGAAGGTTCACCCACATGAGAGCGATTAGCATGACGAACACGGCGTAGATGTCGAGCGGCTTGCGCGGGCGGTCTTCGTGGACCGCGGCGAGCCCGTGGCGTTCGAGTCGCGATACGCCGAGCGCGAGGGCGACGCCCATGAACAGCCCGAAGAGTTCTTCCGCGATTTTCCATTGCGGCAACTGATCGGCAATCGGCGCGATCGGTTCCCACGCGATCCGAATGGGATGGCGCAAGAAAACGGCGAACATGAAACCGAGACCGCCGCCGAGTATGCCGTAGCGGCAGAGCAGCATCGCCGCGCGATTCTTCGCGAAGACGAGATAGATCATGAGGGCAATGAGCAGGCCCAGTACACCGCCCCAGCTTTCGCTACGGAACGGCGGCGCGAGAACGAGTCCGCCGAACTTGGTGAGGGTGAGATAGCCTATCCACCATCCCAATGCGCACCAGAGAAAAACGAAGGCGGCGTGACGGTCGGCGCGGCGCGCGAGGAGATGCGTGCATGCGGCCATGGGCACGATGATCGCGGCGAGCCATTCGCCGTCGTGAAAATTGTCCGCGGTGAAGAGTTCGTATCCGGTGCGGGCGGCTTCGTTGAACTGAAAGTAAAGGTAGATGGTAAGAAATGATGCGCACACGGTTGTGAACACACGCGCGAACTGTTCGAGTCGGGATCGTTTGAGGGTGAACGCGAGGCCGAGCGTTGCGCCGCCGATGCCGGCCCAGAGCGCGCCGAGAAAGAACAACATTGCGTAGCCGAAGAGAACATCTGGCCAGGAATCGGTTACGGCGAAGAGGGTGTGCTCCATATAACTGAGCGAACCGCCCCAAGACCAGCCAACGGCTGCAAACAAACCTGCGACGGCTGCGCGGCGATGCCAATCGAGACGTTGCGACGCGAGGCAGACGGCGAGGCCCAGCATGGCACCAGGGACCATTGCGCCGCCTTCGTGGCCGGTGACACCGCGGTATCCCCAGCCAAAGGCCATGACAATCGCGGCGAGCGCGCACATGCGCAGTGTGTTGTCTTTTTGCGCGAGATTCATTTTTGTTTTTCGATCGTGGCTTTGGTTGCGCCGGTGGTTATGCCGCCATCGACCAGCAGGGTTTGGCCGGTGATGTAGGCACTGGCATCGGACGCAAGAAAAACGACGGCGCCGTCGAGATCAGTAGGTTGACCGGGACGTTTGAGGGGAATGCGGTCGCAGATGTAGTCGACCCAGGCTTCGTTCTCATAGAGCACTGCGTTTTGCGCGGTCTTGAACCAACCCGGCGCGAGACAATTCACGGTGATGCCATAGACACCCCAATCGTCGGCGAGGCTCATGGTGAGCTGTTTGGTGCCGCCGCGACTGGCGCAGTAGGGACCGAGTCCGGAATAGCCTGCGACACTTGTTACCGAACCGATGTTGATTACACGGCCGTATGCGTTTGGAATCATGCTGCGGGACGCGATGGCCTGTGCAACGAAGAAGGTGCCTCTGAGGTTTGTATCGAGCACGAGGTTCCAGTCTTCCCACGTCACATCGGCGGCGCGCTTGCGGACATTGCAGCCGGCATTGTTTACGAGTACGTCAATCTTGGGGCATTGCGCCACAGCTTCATCGGCCATGCGCTGAATGCTGTCGTAGTCCCGCACATCCAGTTCAAGGGCCATGCAGGCGCGACCCAACGATTCAATCTCGCGTTGAAACGAGTCGAGACTTGCGCGCGTGCGGCTGGTGATGATCAAGTCGGCGCCGGCTTTTGCGAGGGCGCGCCCCATGTATTGACCCAGGCCTCGGCTTGCGCCGGTGATGAGTGCTGTTTTTCCGCTGAGGTCGAAGATGCTTGTGCTCACGGGCCGATTCCCATATTGGTTTTGGTTGCGACGCGCATGCGTTATGGCGTGAGAATGACTTTCATCAGCCCCGGTTCGCGCGCGTGCAGTCGCTCAAACCAGGCAGGTCCCTCGCTCAGCGGGGCGTTCGCGCTGATGAGGGAATCCACGCGGAGATGTCCGCGCGACATGAGTTTGAGCGCGGTTGCGTATTCGCCAGCGGACGCGCAGGATCCGAACAGGTTAATCTCGCGCGTTACGACGCGCTGCAGCGGCAACTCGACAGTCGGACTTACGTTGCCGACGAGGACCACTGCGCCGCCTTTGCCAACGGAGGCAATGGCAGTTTGGAGTGCTGCATTTGTGCCGACGGCATCGAAGGCTGCGTTCGCGCCGTTGCCATAGGTAAGCTTGAACACTTCGGCTTCGACGTCGGTGGTGTTTGGATTATATGCACAGTGGGCTCCGGCCTGCCGTGCACGGCTGAGGCGTGATTCATCGACATCCACCGCGACGATGAGCCCATAGGCGTGCGCGCGAAGCGCCTGCACAATGAGCAGACCTATCATACCCGCGCCTACGACGACTGCTGAATCGTTGGGGACGAACGAGGCGTGACCGACGGCGTGCAGCGCGACGGCAACGGGCTCGACCATTGCGGCGTGATCGAACTGCACGGTGTCCGGCACGCGATAGAGTACGCGTTCTGGGACGCTCACGTACTCCGCGAATGCGCCGTCTTTGCGATAGTCATCGCAGGATACGCCGAGAACGCGCCTATCGTCGCAAAGATTTATTCGCCCTGCCTTGCAATGTGCGCATGTGCCGCAATATATGGTGGAATCAAAAGTCACGCGATCGCCTTCGCGCCAATTGGTGACGTCATTGCCGAGCGCCGCGATTTCGCCGGAGGCTTCGTGCCCCATGATGATTGGTGGAATGCGGCGGCCTGTTGATCCGTCCATGCCGTGAACATCACTGCCGCAGATGCCGCAGGCGCGGACGCGGATGAGCACTTCGCCGGGACCCGGATTCGGCGTTGGCACGTCGCGCAGTTCGAATTGGTTATATTCTGTGAGGACGAGCGCCTTCATACCAAACCTGCCATCTCGATCAATTTGAAAACGCAAAACGTTGTGTAGACGACGAACGCCAATGCGAGTCCGAAGATGAAAACTTTGTGGGCGCGAAGCATTGGGCGCACTTCATCGTTGAGCATTTTGGGGAAGACGAAATAGAGCGTCATGCCGACGGCGATAGCCTGCAGGGGTGTGAGGAGCAGGCCATCGAGAATTGCGCTCATCTGCACGAGGAACTCCGGCTGTTTGCCGATGGAATAGATGATGCCCATGTTGGTGGCTGCAATGGAAAGTAGAATGACGCGAAAGCGCAGTTTCCAGGGCCATCTTGTGGTGCCGGGGAACAGCACGCGACCACAGTCTGCCAACAAACGCGGCCAACCGCCGAACTGTCCGATCATGGTGCTAATCATTGCGGCGAGCGCGGCGAGAATGAAGAGGTTTGCGCCCCAGCGTCCCCAGTGTTCGCCAAAGATGCGCGCAAGATCGAGGGCAACATTTTCGCCGCCGGGCACAATTTGCGCCGGGCGCAAGATGCCGTTACCGGCAAGCAGGAACATGGACGTCACGACAATGCCAATAGTCAGGGCGAGCGTGGCGTCGAACGTTACGACGCGGCGCCAGCCGAGGAGCGCGTTCGCTTCTTCTTTCGTGATGTTGCGGAGGCGCTCGGTGTCTGCCGGGCGGCCAACTTCGCCTTCGCCGGTCATGCCATACCCGGCACCCATGACCCAGTAGGTGTACCAAACCTGACTTGCAAATCCGCCGGCGGCCCAGCCGAGCAGCGGGAGGATCTCCATCCACGGCGCTTTGGTGGACAGTGCTTTTTCGACGGCCCAGTCTGGGGGTTGGGGAATCTGAAATCCGAAGAGGCCGGTAAGGACGTTGGCCGTGCCAGGCCACGTACGAACCGCGACTACTGTCGCGCCGATGATGATAAGGAGAACGAGCAAAGACATGGCCTGCTTGAGCGGCTCGAACTTGCCGCTCCATACGACGCTGATGACGAGCAGCACGGCAATCCACCCGATCAGGACGGGCGAAATGTTGGGTAGGAAATAGGTCGCGAGTTTTCCCGTCAGGCCGGCGAGCGCGGCGGTGGAAGTTGCGCCCGCGAGCAGTTGTCCGATGAAGACGGGCCAGATGACCCAGTTCTTCGGGCCGGGCGTTCGGGCCATCATATCAATCATGCCTTCGCCGGTGGTGACGGTGTAGTGCGCACCGGCGAGACCAATCCAGTACTTCGAGAAGATGGCGAGTACAGGGACCCAGAGGACGGCGAAACCGAAGATCGCGCCGGCACGCGTGGCGAGGAGCACTTCGCCGGAGCCTATGTATTCACCACACCAGACCAGCCCCGGGCCGAGCGCCATGATAAGCGCGATTCCCCGTGGCGGCGTGCGGATACCTTTTGTTGCGTCGGTTGCTGCGCCCATGTGCTTCCCCAGTCGTAGATGAGGTACGAGCATAACGGGCGCATGGGCTTACGGCAAACTTATCGGGTCTGGCGGAAATCGAAAGCGGTGTTGGCCTCCATCATGGAAGCCAACACCGCTGTTCTTATTCTGGATTGGCGATGTACTAGTTTGTGACGCTGAACTTTACATCGAGTTGGGTGATATTGCCTTGTTTGTCGGCCACTTCAGCGTGCAAGACGCCTTCGGTGCCGGTTGGCAAGGGCTGCGACAAGGTGTATTCGTAGACGCCATCGTTGACCACGCCGAAAAGATCGGCGAGTTCCTGGCCAGCGGCGCGCCCGCCGATCGGGATGTCTGCCGTGACGGACAGACTGTCTTGCTGAATTCCGGTATACGCGTCTGCTACGCCGACACGAAGTACGCCGAGTGGACCGGGATTTTCGCCGGGACGCGGTGAACTTACGGTGAGCGTCGGCCGCAGATCATCGAGGAACCAACCGAAGTCCTCGTCGTCAGTGCCTTGGCTCGTATTGATGGGACAGCCGAGATCGATCCAGCGGACGATGGTCATTTTCTGCTCTTCCGTGAGCGGTTTCACGCCGCTGTCCGGTGGCGGCATTATCGTGCCTTTGTAATCGAGGTCGGCTTCATTGATAGAGCCGTTCTTCAGGGTGCTTGCGACGCCGGGGACTTTTTCCGTTGGATGATCCTTGTTCTTCCAGCCGTCGAGGCGTTTGCCGTAGATCTTCCAGGTCAGCAGGCTTCTGCGACTTTGAAACATACGTATGTAGCGGCTGGCATTGGTCTGGCGCCAGCGCGGTTGGCCATTGACGGTAACGAGTGGCTTGTGACCCCAACGCGCATTTTGATCCCATGCGAGGCGCGCATAGTCGCCCGGAAAATCTCCTTCCACCTTGCGGTCATCCAGCACGAGATTTCCAGGTGGATTGCTGTTCTTCTTGGTGTGGCATTGCACGCAATGCTTTTTGAGGATCGGGCGAATGTCTTTGTAAAACTCGACGTTTACAACGCCTTTGTTCTTGGTTGAGACTGTCGATTCGCCATCAATAGTTTTCGCGAGGAGGGGCGTTTGTTGTGAAAGGTCCCAAATCGGATAGCCCGGTTTTCCGGCTTCCGTTGTGTTGAAATCGAGCGGTTTCTGACTGTGTGCGTGGCAGCCGCCGCAATCCTGACGGACTTCGCCGGGCCGCACCTGATGCCAGGTCTGCGCCATATTCAGGAGCATGCCGTCCTTGTCGATTGTTTGAAAAGTAAACGGCGTGTCGGCGGGAATCTTTGCGAGAAAGCTGGTATCCGGATTTCCTTCCTGATCGAGAATGGGCGATCCATCGGGATTGAATTTGCGCACCGGAATTTCGCCGAGGATGCGGAGCCGTTCTTCCGCGTGGCTGCGGAAGTGTCGACCGTTGTTCGGGCCGAGGTATCGGTCGGTGATGGGCTCCATCACGAGAATTCGGACGGCCCAGATGTCTTTGTCGGAATAGAGACCGGCATCGGCACCCTGCCAGAACCAGTTGCTGCTTTGTTCATTCTCTGCGGTGTTGAACGCATCCAATCCGTTGAAGGTATTTGACCAGGACAAGACCGTTCCCGGCTTTGTATCGCGCTTGATAAGGCTGCTGCTGCCGACGAGGCCGTAGGGCGTGCCTTCGGGAAGGTGCGGCGATTCGCTTCCGTCGTTCGGGAGCCATTCGAGTTCGACGGGTTCGTCGACGCCGTAGACATCGCGGTAGGTGACGACGGGTCGTGGCCAGACTTCGTTCCAGTTGCTTGAGTTTTTGATGAGAACGAGTTCGTTCGGGCTGTTGACGACGCCACCGCCGGGGATGAGATAAAGGCCGGAATTGGGCGCGGGCAACGAGACCGGGCGATTCAATGCGTTGACGGGGCCACCGGAGTATGCGACGAGCAGATCATTGTTCGGAGCACCGCAGGGGTGCGTGAATTTTCCGACGCGTTGGCCGTTGGAGCCAACTGCCGCGGCTTCATCGGCACCACTGGAGAACGGCGTGATCACTTCGATGCCTTTCGGCGTGAAGCTCATCTGTTGCGGCCACACGACGCCATTCGCGAGCACCTGCGTAAGCGCGGTGTTTTGTTTGCGATCCCAGCTTTGAAAGGGGGCTTCGCCCGCAGGCGGGCGGGGGGGAATCTTGTAGAGCGTGCCGAACCCGAAGTTATTGAGATTGTAGTAATTTTCGATGATGAGGTTTTCATCGGAAAGCTGTGTGACAAAGTGGAAAGCCTGGCCGAAGAGGAACGAACTGACGACGGGTTCCCAACGCCGGCCATCGGGCCAGATTGCCCAAGTGCCCCACATGCGGCTGTCGCGGAGGCCTTGCGCTTCGTAGGTGCTGAACAGGATGCGGCCATCCTTCAAGGCTGTGGGGTGCATGGCGCTACCGATGCTCATGGGCGCGATGCATTGGACGTTCGATCCGTCTTCGTCCATTACATGCAACTGAAGCGTCGGGGCAGTGTAATACAGGCGCGGCGGCGTGAAGGCGTTGCGTCCGCTGACGAAGGCGACCTTTCCGCCCGCGAGCGGGCATGGTCCGAGATTCACGATGCCGTGACGCAGTTGGTTGTAATCCCAATCAGGCGGATCTACGGGGTTGGAGAAATCCCATGTTCCTGCGCCGGTGTTCGGCGTGAATTCGCCATGCGTGAGTTGGACGACTTCGCGCGTTTCGAGATTGATTTTGAAAATGTCGGAGCCGGCTTTGGGAATGTTGTACGCGCCGCGCGGGTGCACCTGGTGGAAGTAGGCGTAATAGACCCATTTGCCGTCAAAGGAGACGTATGGGTCGGTGACAGCGCCGAGTCCGCCTTCCACGAGCACCTCTTCCGAGCCATCAGGATGCAGGAGCATCAGGTCGCACCCCTCGTCGATGAGGGCAGGATGGAACACTTCCGGCCAGCTTACTTGCTGGTTATCGCCGTTGCGCGGTTGGCGCACATAGACGATGTCATAATCGACTGCCGCGAGCGCGGTCAGCGAGCTGCTCGAAGCGAGGGCAGCGAGCAGGCAGGCAATCACCCCAAACTTTGTCTGCACGATACTTCCTTCCAACACAGTCCTACCCATTGACCGGGGAGAACGCCTCTTGGTCCCCCCGTGGGGTAGCAACATGTGTTCCCAACACGTCCACTTTTGGATGCGATTTTGGTACCTACCGAGCACACGGGGAGGAGTTCCCCCTCGGTTCGACTTAACCTATTGCGTGGATTGCTCTTGTGCAAACGGCAGGTCGAATCTGTTTGTGTAGTGTGCGGTACCTAAATCGAGTGACACAGCGTCGCCCGAATCGAGCAGGCCCCCGCCTGCGACGATTTGTGTCACCAAGTGGACAAAAACGTTCCCCCGTCCAGTACGACACTCCCAACGAGGTTCCGCTTCCGGAACGAGTGAGTTGTAGCACGGATTAAGTCATAAGTCAAGCAGGTTCAATTGTTTACAAAAGAATAGCGCGATTTTGTTGAAAACTACGAATAGGCACAAAACATGCGCGGCGAGCGGGGGTCCATACAACATCTTGTGGTGTATGTAGTTGGGCGGAGAGAACCGGTTTTTCAGTTATCGCTGGTTTGCAATGCGAACAGCGGTGTGGAAGGAGAGTGTGGCGATCGCGTACAGGGCGAGTGCGCAGAGAAACGTCCAGCGAAAGCCGATGTTCATTGCGAGAATAAGCGCGATAAATATGCCTACGACGGAACAAGTGCCATTTGCGGCCCACGCCAAAGGCACCCAGGCGGGGTTGCGGTTGCCGAGTGCGCGGATTCCAAGGGGAAAGTAGATGCCGAGGAGTATGCCCAAGGGAAGAATTGTGATGACAGTGATGGCAATGCGCGCGGCAAGTGGGAGATGGAGGAGGCGGAGAAGCAGCGCGTCGCCGAATAGCAGGTTGAAAAGGCTTATGGCGAGGAGGCACGCGAAGCCGATCCATAGGGTTTTGCTGGAGGTGGGACCGATATTTCGGGTGAGGAAGCTTCCCGCGCCAGTGGCGAGGAGAAGGGAAAATAGGACGACGCTCAGCGAATAGGTTGGATAGCCCAAGAAAAGAACAAGGCGCTGCATGAGTGGAATTTCGAACATCATGAACCCGAGGCCGATGGCGCAGAAGAACAAGAGATCCGGCACGGCGAGGCGCGAAGTTTTAGCACGACGGCGCGCGATGGAGGAGGGGATCACGATGATCAGGATGCTGAGTGTCAGCGTGGTTGCGAGGGCCAATAGCAAAACGATATCGCCGGTGGGGCCGAGGTAACTTACCTCGACGGCGCCACTGACGAGAGGATTCTCGAACAGATCGCGCCAGCGGTAGAAGCTGAAAAAGAATGGCTGATCGTCGGTGACGGCGTGCAACAACATTTTTTCATTGCGCAGGACTTCGGCGCGTTCGGCTTCGTTTGCGGCGAGGATGCGGGAAGTGGTCACTTCACCGGGGCTACGGCCGTCGTGCCAATACTTAAAGCCGTTGTCGTGGACATAGGCGTCGTATTGCGCGAACTCTTCAGCAGTGAACGGTTCCGCTTTCGCCAGGATAGAAACGAAGAGCGTGTCCTTCTTATCGTCGACCACGACGAGAACATGCGAAGAAGGGTTTTCGACGCCACGCGCGGACAAGGCTTCGGCGATGGTGGCAGCAAGGCGCGGAATCATGCGGGGCGGTCCGAAGTGTCCGCTGGTATCACTTGTGGCGAGGCAAAGTATGCCGTTTGGCGCGAGGTGATCGAAGAAATCGGTGACTGCATCGACGGTGTAGAGATAGCTTTCGCTCAACAGGTGTGCTCCCGCAGCGACAGCGGTGATCGTATCGACGGCGGTGAGGTTGATGACGTCAAACTTTTCGTTCGACCTGCGGATGACGCTGCGCGCATCCCCCACTTCGATCTTGACTCGGGGATCCACAAGGCGGTCGTTGGTGAGATGCGACAGGGGGCCGGTAATGACATGTGCGGTAGATGGGTCGAGTTCGATGCCAAGCACGGACTGCGCGCCGTTGGTTAAAGCGGAAACGACATCGACGCCGCCGCCAACGCCGCCGATGCAAACGCGCGCGCCGGGCTTGAACCTATAGGGAAGCCCGAGCATGTGTGTGGTGTAGAACTTTTCGATGTCCTCGTCGGATTCGAACGTGTGAATCGTTGCGGCAGCGCCGCCGTCGTGCAGGATGAAGGTGCAATAGGGCAGCGTGCCATCAAACTTTTCGCTCAGGCCCCAGCTTCCATAGGAGATGCCGCGCGATGTGCGGGGCACGGGAAACTTTGCGACTTCGGTGCGGAAGACGCTGGTCCACAGGTCGTAGACGA
>ERZ761602.8404-NODE-8404-length-10414-cov-4.117386_pt1 | contig 10414 bp, 7 predicted proteins | sample MGYA00512165_ERZ761602 | MGnify/ENA primary metagenome ERZ761602 (study PRJEB28899, sample SAMN02445085) | bioreactor sludge metagenome | biome: EBPR sludge; isolation source: Thorneside wastewater treatment plant | place: Australia: Brisbane, Thorneside...
GCCTCTTCTCCACGGAACTTCAACAACAGTTTGCGCTCGTCCGACCGGCTTTCGCCAACCGCGGTAACGTAGACCGCGCGCTGGTCCTTGACCGGACATTCCGTCTCGCAGATCCCACACCCGATACACAGGTCCGGCACCATGAACGGCTTGTTCAGCACGACAATATTACCGTAAACGTCCTTGGCTTCTTCATCTTTTGTTTGGATGGCCTTGGGCGAGGTCGGGCAGACCTCTTCACAAACCACGCACGGTATTTCCATGGCATGCGGCAGGCAGCGGCCCTTGTCGAAGAACGCCGTGCCCAGCCGAATCGGGCCTTCCTCCCGGAAATTGCCCTTACCCAGCTTCTCTTCAACGGTAATCTTGCGTATCGCCCCCGTCGGGCATACTTCCGAGCACAGCGTGCACTTAAGCTGGCAATGCCCAATCTTGAAGTTCATGACGGGCGTCCACAGACTTTCCAGGCCGCCCTCCTGATAGGTTGCGGGTTGCAACACATTGGTCGGGCAGGCGTTGATGCATTGATCGCATTTGATGCACTTCGCGAGGAAGTCCGTCTCTTCCACGGAGCCTGGCGGGCGCACCAGCTTTGGCGAAAAGTTCTCGTTGGTGTTCACACCGTGATTCTTCACAAACGGATAGGCCAGCAACCCAAGAATACCGGCGAACACCAAACGGCGTCGGGATATGTCCGGACCAGCGACTACCTGCTTCGTATCAAGCTTCACCATGGAAAACGAAAGAGCGTCTTCGGGGCAGTCGTCAATGCAGTTCATGCAGGAGAAGCATTCGCTGAGGCGCAGCTTGCCCTGCGGGTCGGCCGCGCCTTCGCAGCGGGTAAGGCAGAGATTACAATCCGTGCACTTGTGAACGTCGCGATTAATCCGAAATACGGAAAACCTCGCGAATACCCCGAGCAGCGCGCCAAGCGGACACAGCACCCGGCAAAAGAAGCGCGGAATAATGATGTTCATTCCGACAAGGCCAACGATAACAAGGCCAATCCAGAACGAACCGACGAACACGCGACTAGCGACGCCCGGCTTGAACTTCAGATTGTCGAGCCACACCGTATCCAGCGCCATGCCGTTGGCCGTAAGCGATACGCGGTCGATAGCCATGTCCGCCGCGGGCGATACGACGGTGGCGAAAGTGCGATACATAAGACAAATCGGATCGAGCAGACCAATCTGCAAGGCACCCATCGACGCCATCAACAGGAAGACAGTCAGGATGCCGTACTTAAGAAAGTAAATGCCGCGGTAGCGGTTCTCGTCTATGCGCGATTTGGCGTTGCCAATATTAAACAACCAGCCAATGAACTGGTGAAGCGTGCCGTATGGACAAATCCAGTTGCAAAAGACGCGGCCAAAAAGCAGTGTCAACGCAAGTACAAGTATGCCCCAGCCGAGATAGCGATACACATAGCCGGTTGACAGCATCGTGGCGATCATCACCAGCGGATCCATCTCCAGAATGCGCGATACGGGATAACCGCCCAGCCGCGAAGTCCACGTCGCCCAGATGGAAAACGTAAATATCGCAAAGAAGAATATCTGCGACAGGATTCGCGCATTGGTAATACGGAATGCCTTGCGCGAATCGAAGTTCTTGATGTAACTGACAATTTTTTGCATGGGTTTGCTATACGATCCGGACGCGACCGTCCCAATTAAGAATTCCGCTGCCTTTTTGCTCCGCCTTGTACAAATATTCCGGGTAATCACGTCCGCGTTCCAGCAGATGTTCAAACGCCCATGCGTCCGCGGCGACCGGGTCGACGGCTGCGATGACGGCGTCGCCAGGCTTCACATTGGAAGGATCACCGCCGGTCGGACCGTTCTGCATAAGAATATGGGTGCCGTCGAGTATCGTCATCGTCGGGCGAATCATGATCGAAAGATCGGAAACGATCCCATGGATGTCCTGGTGAAACTGGTTGCGCGTGCCCCCGAGCAATCCATACCAATTCTTGATCCCCATCGACGCATGACAAAGGTTGTGGTCTTTTATCGGCGCGAGGCCAATTACCTTGTCAACGTTCGTGAATGGGCGCTGAAAGAACCACCAGTTTTCGATCAGTTCTGCGCCCGGCGTGTTGAGCATCTTAAATGCGTTCGAATCGGGCAGATAGATTCGCCCTCCGCCTTTTTCAGTCGCGTAACGCACCTTGCTCTTCTCGAAGCAGTCCGCGGGAGACTCGATGGGATTGTCCGCAACGCGCACTTCCTGCGCGCGGCAATCCACGAGCAACATCTTAATGATCAGTTCGACCAGTTCCGGGTTCGAAGTCGCGCCGAGGTTGGGCGCGCGATCAAACGCAACGTTTGGCTTAAGCAGGACGATGTCGCCGGGCTCTATGTAATGCTTGATGCCGCCGATCGCGTCCAGTGCGGCCATTAGCTTCTCTTGCGGCGTCCCTTGACGGCCAATGCCGACGTCGGCCTTGCCAAAAGGCTTTTCGACGCGAAAATCTCTGAGGCTGAATGGCTTGTGCTGCGGAACGCTGCGCAACCCCGAACTGTCGCGCATGGAAAGGGGCCAATTCTCCGGCGCCGCCGCGACATACGTCGCCGCGCCCGCAATACCGCCCACCGTCGTTAAGCGCCGGAAGAACGTGCGCCGATCCATCTCTGCCTTGACGTAGTCAGGATGCTGGATAGGCTTCGTCTTCGTATTCTTCTGGCTCTTCGCTTGCTTCGGGCTGTTGCTCGGGCTGTTGGGGTTGTTCGGGTCGGGGCTGTCTGTCTGCATCGTCTTGACCGTCCAATGCCGCTCTCAACGAGGCCAATGCCTGATCCAGTGCAGCGGTTTCCGGCGCGCCATCGACGCCGTACACGATATTGCCTTTTTTGCCAATGGACAGATACGCGTTGAGCACCTTGTGCTTCAACAGCACTTCGTCGTCTGTCCGGCTCACCTCGTCGTTGTCGAAAAGCTGATTCTCAAGGAGCTTGCTGTAAAGCGCCGCCGCGTCCTCGGTGGACTTCGCTTCATGCACGAAATAGCGGAATGCCGGATCCGCTCCCGCCTTGCCAAACCAGAAATCCGTTGCGAAATCGAACTGGAAGACGTCCGACTTCTCGAAAAGTATCGCGTCAAACGGCACGTTCAGATCCTGTGCAAGCACTCTGAACGCTGTCGGCAAGGGCGCAGATCCTCGGCTCGCCATATCGCTGAAAACGGTAGCAAGCGCCTTGCCTTTGTCCTGTATCTCCGCCGCTTCGGAATTGCCGGATACCTTGAAGAAATACTGGCCCGCAATTCCAATAGCGCCGGCGGCCGTCGGATAGTAGTGCGCCGCGCCGGCGCTGGTCACCGCCACACTGGCGTCGCGCTGCGCACCAAAGATGCCAAGGGCGTTCTCAAGATTGCCCATGTCGTAAAGCTCGATTGAAACTTCGGACTCACCACCGGTTTTCTTCAGGGACACATAGTGCATCTGAACAAACCCGAACTGAAAGAATTGATCGGCGGCGCCGTTGATCTTCTCGTAGAGGTTGTCTTTGGTAAAGTGCTGCAGCCGGGAAGAAGGCTCCCAAGCGTTGTCGAGGACGCTTGCCGGAAACGGCGTCAGGTCAGGTTGCGTCGCGCCGCCCGTGGCCGTCCGCTGCAAAGGATCGACCCAGCGAAGCATTGGGGTGCGATACAGGTTGTCGACAACCGATCCTTCTTCGAGAAGGGCAACGGCGATGTCCCGTTCGCCAGGATCGAAATCATCTTTCCTGTCGAAGAACCACGCACCCATGAGCACGACAATTACGCCGAACACAATGGTGAATGCGACTTCACCCTTTGTGATGCGTTTGCGCAACACTTTCCGTTTCCGGTCAGTAAAAATCTTGTGTTCGCGCGAACTGATAAACCACCGCGGCACTGCTCTCTCCACAGAAGATTATGTTCACAATACGTCGGCGTTCACTATAGCAGAATTCACCCGGAGCGGGTAACATTCAGCCCCCGGACGCCAATTGAGGGTACCCCGAGCAGCCTACACCCTTGGCTCGCAGTGACTTGCAGGCCGCCCGGGGCGATAACCGTATTGGCTTACGGCAGTCCGATTATCGTGAACTCCTCATTGCTCGTGTCGTTTATCAGGGGCGACGCGATGGAGATGACTCGGACCGTGTAGTCGTCGTCCACCTCGATATCGGTCGGCACTACCCATTTGGCCCTGCCGTCGTTCGGCGTTATGGCCTTGATTGTTTCGACCAGTTGACCGTCCTGCAATAGTTCTATGCGGACATTTGCGCCGGTGAAACCAAATGACCGCCACTTTATCGTCTCCCGGTCGCCACGCACCCATATCTCCCCGCCATTGGGCTTTTTGACCTTAATACGAACGCCTTTCGTGTCGGCGTCAACCGCCTGCCACGACGAAACGGCAATCGCAAGTGCGCAGGCCACGGCAACCATAATTGCCCCAAACGGTTTCACAATCGACATTGGTGAATTCCTCCAGTTTTGTCGCCAAAATCCGCTAGCCCGGACGGCGCAGGTAATCTCTGGTGTCACGGCAAACGCTCTGCAGGGCCTGCAAATGCCCACGATCCAATACTGTCGGCGTTGTCCTACAAACTTTCCGGAAAAAGGGTAATCGTTGGACGCCACGCTCAAGGTTGGTATACGCTCGCGGATGTTCTGAGCGCGCATAGGGCGGGCGATGAAAGGAGTGTGCGTGAGCGTCGTCGTGGTTACCGGTTCCGGCGGATTGGTGGGCGCTGAATCCGTGCGCTTCTTTTCCCAACACGGATTCGATGTGGTCGGCATCGACAACGACATGCGCAGGTATTTCTTTGGCGACGAGGCATCAACGGCATGGTCCGTGAATGCACTGAAATCAGAAATACCTTCGTACCGACATCACACGCTGGACGTGCGGGATGTCACCGCCATCGATTGCGTTTTCGCCGAGTACGGCGCCGACATTTCGCTCGTTGTCCACGCGGCCGCGCAACCGTCGCATGATTGGGCCTCACGGGAACCGCTTGTGGATTTCGGGGTCAATGCCAACGGAACGCTCAACATGCTTGAATCTACCCGCAAACACTGCCCGTCCGCCGTGTTCATTTTCACGTCTACCAACAAGGTATACGGCGACCGCCCGAACGCGTTGCCGCTCGTCGAAACGGAATCCCGATGGAACATCGCGGGCGGCCATGTATATGAAGCGGGCATCGACGAATCCATGCCGATAGATTTCACGACACATTCGGTCTTCGGCGCATCCAAGGTTGCGGCGGACGTAATGGTGCAGGAGTATGGCCGCTATTTCGGCATGAATACGGTCTGCTTTCGTGGCGGGTGTCTTACGGGGCCGGGCCATTCCGGCGCGGAATTACACGGGTTTCTGGCGTACCTGGTGAAATGTTGTGTTACGGGAAGGCAATATCAAATCTTCGGATACAAGGGAAAGCAGGTTCGCGACAACATCCATTCGCACGATTTGATACAGGCGTTCTGGCAGTACTACCAGCACCCCCGACCCGCGGAAGTCTACAACATCGGCGGTGGCCGCTACTGCAACGTATCGCTGATTGAAGCAATAGCGATTGCCGAAGAAGTCTCAGGCAAGAAAATGAACACCCTCTACCACGAAGAAAACCGCATCGGCGATCACATCTGGTGGATCAGCGGATTGAAAAAATTCGAATCGCACTATCCCGAATGGAAAATCACCTACAATATCCGCGCAACCATGGAGGAGATCCATCACGCACTCGTCGACCGGCAATAACTCCCGGAAAAAGATCGTTTGACGACATCCCCCAAAAGGGCTTCCAATCAAAAAACACAAGAAACACAGGATATTGCAGCAGCTCGCAATCCGCGCCAAAGGCGCACAGCAACCATAGCCAGGGGCAACGCCCCTGGAAAAACACCCACCCACATCCACGCCCCGTAAGGGCAAAGCAATCTCAATCCAAAACCAAACATCACTGGCGCGTTTCCATGAATTTGTCCCAGAGCGATTGCCGGATAAAGACCACTCGAAGCACTTTTGGACGAAGCGCGTGGGTCTCGCTGTGGTACTCCCCTTGGAGCTTTGCCTGCAGGTCGCGAGCGGATTGCGGTGACGCGATAATCATGGATGCGTTGTAGAGCGGATCGTCGGGTTCCGTTGGCGGCTGGGTCCAATAGCCGGTGTTCTTGAATTCGCGCAGATACCACGGCAAGGGCCAGTAGTCGCCATCCGGCGCGATCACGCCCACAAGCATATCATCGCCATCGGGACTTACCGCGGCGATTTCGGCCAAACGCTCCTCGAGCCGCGCGATTGCGCTGGAGGTATGCGCGTAGACATACGGGTTCCGGACATCGGCGTAGTACACGAAGCTCGCGCGATACGCCTGCGTCGCAAGCTGTAGTATCAACAGTGCCAACAGCGCGGCAACGCAAATGCGCGCGTATCGCCACCGAATGCCGCGCATGAATGCATCCGCCCCAACGCCCGCCATGACGATCATCGGTTGCAGAAAGTTCAGCGCGCACCATGGCGTCTTATACGGAATCACGGAATAGGCCACGGTGATGCCGACCGTGTAGAACGCGATAAACCGCAGCAGATTCAGCGCTGGGCGATCCGGATTACGTTTAGCGAGCAGCGTGACGATGATGCCTTTGACCGCGAACACCAGAATCAGCGCTTCGCTGAACCAGGGATTTGGCGTGTGCCGCGTGAGCAGGAGCATCCGCAGATAGTAATCCCAGGGTTTGTCGTGGATGGCGAAATTTCCGGCCTTATGGGTGTAGTTCGCGTAGGTCATGATGGAATCGACAACACCGCGAGGGTGGGTAAAGAATGACGAGAAAAAAAGCATGGACACCGCAACCGCAACAAACGCGCACGCAAAGGCCCGCGAATACCCGATGCCTTTGACGGCAGCGGCAGTTTGAAAATCGCCATCACGCCAGCGCGACCATACCACCGAGCATCCCCACGCGCCGGCGTATGACGCAAAAGCGAGAATGCAGGTTTCCTTGCTGGCGTGCGCCAACCCAACGCAAAGCCCCGCGAGCACGGCCGCGCCGTATGATTTGCGTTGAACGCAATGCCAACCAGCAACGATTGCGCCAAACGCAAAAAACACGAGCAGCATTTCCTGAATAAAATACCGGCTGTAATACACCATCGCCGGGGAAACCGTCGTGAGGATTGCCGCGATTAAGACGGCACGCGCGCCAAGCGCATTTCGCAGCGGCAAAAACAACAACACCATGGCCGCGCCGAACAGCACCGGCACGATGCGATACGTCGCCTCCGTCGTGCCCGCGAAAGTGCCGTCGGTAAACAGCCAGGCAAAGGGGAGCATGAAATAGTAAATCGTCGGACCGTGATGTTCGACGGGGTCGTAGCGGTACTTGCCCGTCTCCAGAAGCTGCCCGGCCTTGTAGGCCTGGTTTGCCTCGTCGCCATGAAAGGGTTTGAGATCAAGCAACGGCAGCCGGAAGGCTAACGCTCCGGCTGCCGTCAATAAAAGCAGTATCAATACGATATGCGAACCGCTGGAGCGGGTCTCCGATTTTGCATTCGCGAGTCCCATGCTCCGGCGCGCGTTTCGCTACTTGCCTGCGGCGGGTTGGCCCCAGACTTCAACTTCCACATAGTGGTTCGTGTCGTCGGACGTGTTGCCCTTCGAGTACAGACGCACGTACCGGCCCGAGGTGGGCTTGCCGTCTTTCATCGCGTTCACAAGACGGCCTTCGTAGGTCTCGATGTATTCCTTGTCCTTGCCAACGCCAAGGCCGGACGAGTTGTCGTAGTCATTGTTGTAGACGGTCTGCACGTTCTTCGTGAACTCGGCATCGTCCGCGGTGCGCACCACGAAATCGAAATAGACGCGGTCGGCGGCGTGAAAGTGCCAAACAAGAATCGCGTAGATGTCGCTCTGCTGACCCAGATCAATCTGCACCCACTGCGTGCCCGCGGCGAGTTCCGTGAGGTACTCAGTCTGGTATCCCTTTTCGCCATCGGTGATCATGCTCAGCTTGCCATTGGTCGGATCCGGGTCGCTGCTCGTTACAGCCTTGCCCGTCGAAAGAATCGTCGCACCCTTCGGCGCCACAAATGGTTCGCGCGGCTTGAAGCTGCGCTCTTCGAGGTGTTCGCTGAAGTAATCCAGCGGGGTGCCCCCAAAATACGGCGGCGGCAGCTTGATATCCAGCGGGGCTGCCTCGCCGGCGGGAGCGGCCTCTTTCTTGGCTTCCGCCGCGAACGACGGGATGGACACGCCATACGCCGCGACAAGCATTGCTGCGACGGCCCGGCGAATGTACGAAACACGAATCATGACTTCCTCCTGTAGCGCCTTGTGACAATTGGGGAACAACGGGCACATTTTCCGAATTACCAGACGAATGTGCCGCCCAAGTTATTCGGAATAGTATTTGATCCGGCGGCGGGATATGTCAAACCGCCGATTCCGGCGCCGAATGGCTACTTACCGTCGACCGGCTTGCCCCAAACCTCGACTTCGACGTAGTGGTTCGCGTCGTCCGAAGTGTTACCCCGGGAATACAGCCGGATGTATCTCCCGGTCGCGGGTTTTCCGTCCTTCATCGCATTAACCAGGCGGCCCTTATAGTCTTCGACATATTCCTTGTCTTGGCCAATCCCAAGCCCGGAAGAGTTGTCGTAATCATTGTTATAAAGCGTCTGGACGTTCTTGGTGAATTCCGGGTCGTCCGCGGTGCGCACGACAAAATCGAAGTACACGCGGGCCGCCGCATGAAAGTGCCAGACGATCAGCGCATACAATTCGCTTGACTGCCCCAAATCAATCTGTACCCACTGCGTGCCGGATGCAAGCTCAACCAAATGCTCGTTCTCGTGACCCTTCTCCCCGTCGGTAACCATGCTGAGCTTGCCATTGACCGGATCCGGGCTACTGCTGGTCACCGTCTTCCCGAACGAAAGAATGGCCGCCCCTTTTGGGGCCGAAAAAGGTTTGCGAGGCGCAAGATCGAGCGGTTCAAGGTGTTCGCTCTCGTAGAGGAGGGGCGTTCCGCCGAAATTCGGCGGCGGCAGCTTGATGTCGAGCGGCGCCATCTCAGGCTCCGCAAACGCGGCTACCGAAGCAATGACCGCAGTCAAAAAAACCATGCGCAAATGCATGACATTCTCCACGAATTTCGTCTGGGTAGTAGCGATGCCGATAAGTAGTATGTTGGTTGCGAACCCACTTTTCAACGCGCGTGCATGCGCGTTCCAGGCCTATCGCTTTTCCACCAACTCGATTGCTGCCGGGTTCCCAAGCAACAAAACGCGTTCACTGCCAACCGCGCGGCGCTCGATGAGTTCAAGCCCGCGCAGTTCCGGCGCGAACGGAAGCAGCCATCGCCAATCGGGTTCCTGCACGATCAGGAACGCGGCATCGCCAGTGGTGACCTTCTCCGCAAACGCGTGCACCGATTCCCCCACGGCCACTTTGAACTGATCGACGTAGGGCGATTTCGCTTTCGCAAATGAAAACACGCTCTCGGATGTGGCGCGCAGTTTCTCCACTTCCGCATCGGAAATCTTCGACCAGTCGGAAATGGCGACGTTCCCGGTCGCTTTTCTCAACGCATTGCCCAGCGCACGCTGTTGGGCCATGAATTCAGCGGGATCAATATCGGCGGGCGCCTCGAGCGGCCACTCCTCGACGAGAAACGGTTCATGCTCGTGTTTCGCATAAAAGATGTACTCCTCCCGCGAGAATGCAGCCGAGTACAACCGGTAATCCGTGCCGCGCTCCGTCAACGCGCGCAGGGGTTCACAAAACGCGCTCGCCCCTTTGAACTGGTTAATCTCGGGCATCAGCAAGGTCGCGGCAATCACGGCAAGCCCCGCGAAATGTCCGGCCATCGCGAAGTGGAGACTTCTCCCCTGCTTCCTGATGGTCGCAACCAGTGCGTGAATCGAAAAAATCAGCGCAGCGGCAGTGAGGACCGAGACCGCGCGCAGCAAATCATAGTGAACGGAAATGCCAAGACCGTCCAGCGGCCAATATGCGCCGATGTCCGGGTATAACTTGTCATCAAACCATGCGAGATAACCGATAGGAACGGCAACGGCGCCCATGGCCAGCAGGATAAGCGTCCACAGTGCGCCGATGGTGCGCCGCACCCAGGTTCGATCGGGTGTGCGCATGAGTTCGACAACGGCATACGCCACGACAATCGCCACTGCCGGAAACAGGGGCAAAAGATAAACCGCGCGCTTGCCTGAGCTGATGGAGAAAAAAATCAACGCGGGAACGATCCAACACAGCAGAAAGCGCATGGCATCGCTCTCTCGCCGGCGCTTCCACGTAAACCAAATCACCCACGGCAGGAAAAGCGTCCACGGGAACAGATTAAGCGGCAGGTTCTCCAGGTAGTAATACGGCGGGCGCGCCTTGCTGGTGACTGGCCAACGCTCTTTTCCAAA
>ERZ761602.8405-NODE-8405-length-10413-cov-6.051844_pt1 | contig 10413 bp, 10 predicted proteins | sample MGYA00512165_ERZ761602 | MGnify/ENA primary metagenome ERZ761602 (study PRJEB28899, sample SAMN02445085) | bioreactor sludge metagenome | biome: EBPR sludge; isolation source: Thorneside wastewater treatment plant | place: Australia: Brisbane, Thorneside...
CGTCAGGGCTTCCCGGGCATCGGCGACGGGCTTCGCCAGCCACCAGGAAAAGAGGGGATCGTAGCCTTCACCATGGGTGAACCAATCCATGAGGGCGTCGCGGAGCTTGACCGCCAGGGTTGAGGCCCGGTGGGCAAGGTGAGGAGGGGCCGCCAGGTGGCCGGTCTCGACGTCGGAGCGGCACTCATCCACCGTCCGCACGAGGTTCTGGATCGACTGGGCGGCGACCTCGGGTTCGATCGGATCGAAGTCGCGCCTCGCCTCTTCGAGTCGAGTCACGATTCCTGCGAAGGGCAGCAAGGATTCAAGTTCCCCGTCACGCGCTTCTTCATGGCGAAGATCGGAGAGGTCCCGTTCGATCCGCAGACGAAGCAGGGTGGCGTCGACTTTGCCGGCTTCGTCGAGCCCGTCGAAATCGAGGGCCTCCACTCGTGCCCGCCATGCCGCGAGGTGCTTTCCGAATCGTTGGCGACGAGAGGGCGAGAGCGGCGTCGGATACCGACGGTCGAGCGCCTCGAAGTCGGCGCAGAACTCCTCGACGAGGGGGAGCAGATCGCTCATCGCTTGGCCAACCCGGCCCGATCGAACGCTTGCCGCAGGTCGGCGAGGAGGTCGGTCGGGGTTTCAAGCCCATTGAACAGCCGGACCACCCACCGGCGCTCGTTCCATCCGATCGGATGCATCGTGAGGGGCACGCAGAGGCTCTCGAACCCGCCCCAACTGACGCCGAGCTGATAGAGTTCGAGCGCGTCTGCGAACGCGCGGATTTTGGCCTCGTCTTGGTCGACCGGCTCGAAGCTGAGGAGCCCACCCGATCCGCGCATCTGCTTCGTGAAAAGCTCTCGTTGAGGGAAGGTCGGCAGGCCGGGATGGAAGACCTGCGCGACTTCGGGCTGATCGAGGAGCCAGTTCGCGACGAAGTTGCCGACTTCCTGGTGGGCCTTCATGCGAATCGGTAGCGTCCGCACGCCACGAAGCATGAGCCAGGCAGGGAAGGGCGCGAGAATGCCGCCGAGGAGGGCGAGCTCATGCTGGATGATCGCGTCCATGCGCTCTTGACTCGTCATCATCGCGCCCGCGACGATGTCGCTGTGTCCGCCGAGGTACTTGGATGCGCTGTGGACGATGATGTCGACCCCGAAATCGGCCGGATTCTGGAAGATCGGCGAACTGTAGCTGTTATCGTGGATCGTGGCGATGCCCTTCGCCCGCGCGGTGGAGCAGATCGTCTCGAGATCCTGAAGCCGGAAGAGGATGCTGCCCGGCGATTCAAGGTAGATCGCCTTGGTCTCGGGACGGATGGCATCGAGCACGTCCTCCGGGCAGAGTCCCGCGACGAAGGTCGTCGTGACCCCGAACTTGGGGAGGTACTCCTCGAGGAACATCCGCGTCGGGCCGTAGCAGGTGTCGATCGCGACGACGTGACTGCCCGACTCTACGCAGTGCATGATCGCGGCGCTGATCGCGGCCATACCGCTTCCGAACACTTTGCCCGCCTCGCAGTGCTCCATTCGGGCGAGCTTTCTTTCCAGCATGTCGAGGGTCGGGTTCGAGATGCGGCTGTAGTTGTGCGGCTTGCGCTCCGCACCGGTGGCGTCGAACGACTTCTCAAACGCGGAGCAGTCTTCGTGGACGAAGAGCGAGGTTTGGAAGATCGGGGGAGTGACGGCACCCAGCACGTGCTCTTCCTCCCCGAGGTGCTGGATTTGGGATTCGAGCCCGAGACGGTCGTAGCGACTCATCGGCCAAGGTTATCCCAAAGGACGCGCGCCCGTCGGCGTCGATGCCAGGGGTCGTGGGCGCACGGATGGGTAGAGTGGCTTCCGGTGACGCGGTGAACGAGGCGAAGCTTTACATATTCGCGGGACTTCCGGGCAGCGGAAAAACGACGCTCGCACGCCTCCTCGCGCAACGCACCGGTGGTGCCCACCTGCGGATCGATACGATCGAGCAGGCTCTGAGGGACCTTTGCTCCGTCGACGTTCAGGGTGAGGGCTATCGCTTGGCATACCGAATTGCCGAGGACATCTTGAACGTCGGTGTCGGCGCGGTCGCCGATTCCTGCAATCCGATCGAACTCACCCGACGCGAGTGGGAAGCGACGGCGCGTCGAGCCCGCTCGCCGTATGTGAACATCGAAGTGATCTGCTCCGATCCCCGGCAGCATCGGGAGCGGGTCGAGACGCGAACTTCGACGATTCCGGGGCATCGGCTTCCGACCTGGTCCGAGGTCGAGACACGCGAGTACCACGCCTGGACGGTGGCGAGAATCGTCATCGATACCGCGGGGAAGACCCCGGGTGAGTGCATCGAGGAACTCCTCTCCCAAGTGTCGGACAAGACCGGCTAGGCTCAGCACCACCCAGGTCGATCCGGCAACCGACGGCTGCTGCGATACGGTGTCGAAACGGGATTCAAGAGAAAATTGCGTGGGCCACCCCCGGAATTCGGGGATTCCGTTCGTATAATGGACCCGGAGGGAGGGGTATGCATGGTTAGCAACACCATCTTGTACATTGCACTGATGTCGACGGGCCGGCTCAACGTCGCCCTGACCAAGGACCTTCTCTTGACGGTGCGTAAGCTGAAGAGCCGCTCGGGCTCGGTTGAGGGGATCGTCTTTCTCGAGGAGTTCGATTCTCTTCGCGCCGCTGCCGCACGTTTGGTCGAGCTGCGTTCGTTGGCCCCGACCGAGCTCTGGACCCTCGTCAAGGACGTCAATCCGCAGCTGTCGGATCTATCGGGCGAGTTCGTGCCGGTCGCCGCCACTTTCGACAGTCTGTCGTGGCTGATCGACGACTGGAGCGACGAGGGCGATGAGGGCGGCGGGGTGCTCGCCCGTCTTCGCAGAGGCCCGACGGGACCGATTCGTTCGAAAACCGCTTCGCACGCAGAAGGTCTCCCTGAGCTCTGGGCGCGGGAGCAAGAGTACCGCGCAGTATTCGGCGGCTGAGAAAGACGACAAAGGCGGCGCCGAATCCGTCCAGAATGGTGACATGAGCGATGCGAATCGCACCCAGATGCTCACCGACCCCCATCGCACCGTCATGGGTGCGCCCCCGTCGGCCGACCCGAACAAGACGATCATGGGGACGGCACCGACCCTGAACGCCACCCAGACCATCAAACCCGTCCAATGTCCGGTCTGCAAGACCTTCAATCCGGTCGGCGTGATGTTTTGTGTCGAGTGCGGCTTGATCTTCGATCGCGCTCTTCCCGGCGATGCATTCGGGGCGCCGACCGTGATCCTCCCGTGCCTCGTCGACGAGGCCGGTCGCGAGCATGCGCTGCGGCCCGGGCCGAACGTGATCGGACGCCAAGGCGATGTGCTCATCGAAGACGGACGAGTCAGCCGGCGGCACGCCCAGGTCATCTCCGAAGGGGATGCACTGTATGTGGAAGATCTGGGCAGTACCAACGGCACTTCGCTTAACGATGCTGCGGTGACCGCCGGCGAGCGCACGCACATTCAGTCCGGCGACAAGATTTCGGTTGGCGGCTACCTCTTGGTGCTCAGTCTTCCGGGCGAGTCGGCCAAGACCGCGATGGGCCTCTCGGGGCGCACGGCCGCGATCGCCGCTGCCCCGACCGTGGAAACCGCGGCGGCATGGCTCGAGGGTGGAGATCTTAAGTTCCGGCTCCACGACGGCACGAACACGTTCGGCCGCAAGGCCGACAACGACGTGCAGATTTCGGACCCTTACGTCTCCGGTCGCCACGGGACGATCGAGGTGACCGCCGAAGGAGTTTTCCTCACCGACACCGGGAGCACGAACGGAACGCTCCTCAACGAAGCCCGCCTCGAGCCGAATCGCAGAACTCAGATCGGACCCGACGACATCATCAAGCTCGGGGGTCTCGAACTTCGAGTCCGGGGCGCCAAGGAGCCGGCATGACCGAAGACACCACCGCCGAATACGCCTCGCCCGACCTGCTCCCGCCGGTCGACCTCCGTTACCGACCGGTCGTCACCGTCGCCTGCAAGACCGATCTCGGTCGGGTGCGCGAGAACAACGAGGACAAGTTCGAGTTCTTTCTCCCGGAGGAGGAGCGAGCGCTTGCCACGCGAGGTCTTGTGTTCCTCGTGTGCGACGGGATGGGCGGACACGCCGCCGGCCAGATCGCGAGCGAACTGACCTGCAAGACGTTCATCGACGTGTATCTCCATCATCCGAGTGAGGACCCCGAAGTCGCGGCTCGCGCGGCCGCTACGGCGGCGAATCGCTTCGTGATCGATGTTTCCCGCGCCGTTCCCGGTCGCAGTGGCATGGGAACGACCCTCAGCGCTCTCCTGTTGATCCAGGACCGTGCGCTCGTGGTTCAGGTCGGCGACTCCCGGATCTATCGTCTCCGAACCGGCGCATGCACGCTCTTGACCACGGACCACACGTGGGTGGAGGAGGCGATCGCATCCGGCGTGATCCAAGCGAGCGAGGCGAGCACGCACCCGTACCGCCATGTGCTCACGCGCGCCATCGGAACCGAGGCGACGGTCACGCCGGACGTCTTTTGGGCCGACGTCCAAGTCGGCGACACCTACCTCCTGTGCTCGGATGGCGTGATGAACCACGTCTCCGATGGCGAAATCGAGGACGTCCTCGCGCGGCATGCGCCGCCGATGGCGGCATGGAAGCTCGTCGCCCAGGCGCTGGCCGATGGGGGAAGCGACAACACAACCGTCGTCGTCGTGCGTGTGGACGACCTCGTTCAGCCTTAACGGGTACCCTCCCTACCCGCCATGCGACCCAAACTTCCCGTCGTCGTGATCGTCGGCCGGCCCAACGTCGGGAAGAGCACGCTGTTCAACCGCATCGTCGGCAAGCGTGTTGCCGTGGTCGAAGACAGCCCCGGCATCACCCGTGACCGTCTCTATGCCGAGACCCAGTCATCGGGCCGTCACTTCGTCGTCGTCGACACCGGCGGCATCTTGTTCATGGACGACGACCCGCTCGTCGAGCAGATACGGGTCCAAGCCCAGATCGCCCTCGCCGAGGCCGACGTGGTCCTCTTCCTGGTCGATGCGGCCGAGGGCATCAATCCCGCAGACATCGATCTGGCCAACCACCTGCGTGGCTTCAAGAAGCCGATCTTGGTCGTCGCCAACAAGGCCGACAACCCGAAACGAGAAGCGACCGCCGGTGAGTTCTACGAACTTGGGATCGGCGATGTCTACTCCGTTTCGGGCCTTCATGGGCGTGGTGTCCATGCGCTGATCGATCATGTCGTCGGCTTGCTCCCTCCGGTCGAAGTCCTTGCCGACGAGCGTGAGGAGATCCGCCTCGCGATCGTCGGACGGCCGAATGTCGGCAAATCTTCCTTGTTCAACGCCTTCACCGGCGAACAGCGTGCGATCGTCTCGAACATCCCGGGCACGACCCGCGATGCGATCGACACCCTGATCGAGTACCGTGACGAGCGATTCCGCCTCATCGACACCGCCGGCCTTCGACGACGCGGCAAGACCCAGGGAACAGTCGAGTACTACATGGCGCTCCGCGCCACCAACGCGATCGAGCGCGCTCAGTGCGCGCTGATCGTGATCGACGGCAACGACGGCCTAACCGACGGCGACAAGCGGATCGCGAAGATCGCTCATGACGAGGGGCGGGCACTTGTCGTCGCGGTCAACAAATGGGACCTGATCGAGCCGCCCGACGGCTATCCCCGTCGGCCGTCGCCGGAAAAGAAGGCGTTCGTCAAGCAGCTGCGAAACGAACATCCCGAGATCGCGTACGCCGCCATCTGCTTTACCAGCGCGATCGAAAGCGCGGGCCTCGAGCCGGTTCTCGACAAGGTGATTTCCAGCGTGGAGTCGTGGAACTTCCGAATCCAGACCGGGCCACTGAACCGACTGATCCAAGACGCGATGTTCTCGAGACCCTACACGTCGAAGGGCAAGATCTTCAAGGTGTATTACGCGACCCAGGTCGGTGCTCGGCCTCCGAGCTTCGTGCTTTTCTGCAACGATCCGGACCTCATGCACTTCTCGTACAAGCGCTACCTTGAAAACCAGATTCGCAAGATGTATCCGCTCGAGGGGACGCCGATCCGTGTGATTGCCCGCGAGCGCTCGAAGGACGAGCGCGATTGACGGAGGCTCCCTGGCGGCTAAGTGATGCCGTCGCGCCCGGGATTCGCGCTCTCAAAGCCCAGTGGGCGCCGATTCTCGTGGTTCAGATCCTCGCCGTGGGCCTGGTTCTCGGCTACTACCGCAGTGAGACCGTGCAGAGCGTCGCCCACACGCTATCGGTATGGAAGAAGGACGGCGGCTTGGTTGCCGCATTCGTGGCCGGGTTCTTCGCCGGCGGACTGCTCCCCGAGGTAGCGAAGGCGCTTGCCGGGCGGTTGGGTCGGCTCGATCGGAGTTGGCTTGGGCGAGCCGCGTTCACGGGCTTCGTCTACGGGGTGATCGGCCTTGAGGTCGACCTGTTCTATCGGTTTCAGGCCGTCGTCTTCGGGGAGGGAACGGACTTCGCGACCATCGCGATCAAGACCGCCGTCGACATGGCCCTCTTCGCGACTCTCGTCGCGATCCCGACGACCGTCTTCCTGTTCGATTGGCGGAAGGCGGGGTTCTCGTGGCGAGCGCTGAAGGGCGAACTGCGCCCGATCTGGTACCGCGACCGCGTACTTCCGGCTCTGATTCCGAATTGGGCGTTCTGGACTCCGGTTCTCCTGTGCGTGTACGCGATGCCGACGGATCTGCAGTTCGTGTTCTCCGTCGTGATGGAAGCGGCCTGGAGTCTGGTCTTCGTGTTCATCGCGACCGAAGGCGAGACCATGGCCTGATCATTCCAAGTATCCTCAAGACATGAAGTGGATCCAGAGCCTGGCTTTCGCCTCGATACTTTGCGGCGTTTCGGTTTCCATCGCACAAGCGCCCAGTCGGGGCACCGTCGCGATCTATCCGGTCATTTTCGACGAAACAGGGACCGAAACGTCGCGGGAGACGACGAAGAAGGCGATCTACGAGGTGATGCAGAAGGCGGGTTTCAAGCCGGTCGAAGAGCGCAAGGCGATGGCGGCTTGGGTCAACCTTGGTTTCGCGGACGCCACGATGGAAAGGCCGCCGACCGCCAAACAACTGACTCAGTTCGGAAAGGACACCGGTGCCAAGTACGTGGTCACCGCGACCGTCCATTTCCACACGCGATCGATCTGGGTCAACCTGGGTCCAAAGACCATCTCGACCTGCGACGTCACGGTCACGATCGTCGATCCGAAGACCGCCAAGATCGCCTACGAGAAGCAGGCCTCGGGCCGCAGCGACGAGAAGAGCGATCCGATCAAGGTGGCCGGGGCGGTGCTGATCAGTCCACTCGTCACCGCGGTCAGCGGCGGCCCGAAGACGCCGCAAGAGAGTCGCGCGGGTCAGATCGCGGTCGCCAACGCGTTGTACAAGTTCGTCGTTCCGAAGTAGCCTAGCCGGCGGCGAGCCAAGCGGCTTCGATCGCCGCGATGTCGATCTTCGTTTGGGAGATGAGCATCTGGAACGCGGCTTCGGCTTGGGCGGGAGTCCCGGCCGTCATCCACTCGGTGTACCGGCTCGGCGTGACCTGCCAGGTCACGCCGAATCGGTCCATCAGCCAGCCGCACGCGTGTTCGGTACCGCCTTCGCCGAGGGCCGACCAATAGCGGTCGATCTCTTCCTGGGTATCGCAAAAGAGCATGAAGCTCGTCGCCATCGAGAATGCGCACTCGGGTCCCCCACTGATGAGCAGGAACTCGGTTCCGTGGATTCTCAGGGACGTGGCGATGTGCGCCCCGTCCGGTGAGCGTTGCTCGAGGACGGTCTCGGCATCAGGGAAAACGCCGAGGTAGAAGCGAATCGCTTCTTCGGCTCCCTGGGGAAAGAGAAGGGCAATGGCGGCGGGTCGGCTCATGGGCCGACTCTACCTGGCGTTTCGGCCGCGCGAGCGGCGCGACATCATGCGATTGCGTCGCTTGTCCTGCCCCAAGCGCCCGTCGCTCGTCCCGAGCAGACGCCGCAGCGCGTCGATCTCGTCGCGGACTTCCGCCGCCTTCTCGAACTCCATCTCCTTCGCATAGGCTTTCATCCGGCGCTCGAGGTTGTCGATCAGCATCGGCAGGTCTTCGAGCCGGATCGGAGCTCCCTGATCGTCGAGGAGGACCGTCGGGACGTCGTCGCCATATTGCGCGGCGACTTCGGCGACGGCATCGTATGCGCGGACGGTCTCCCGTACGATCTTCTTCACGGTCTGGGGCGACACACCGTGCTCATCGTTGTAGCGCTGCTGGATCTCGCGGCGTCGATCCGTTTCCGCGATCGCGCGCTGCATGGAGCCTGTCACCTCGTCCGCGTAGAGGATGACTCTGCCGCCGACATTCCGTGCCGCGCGTCCGATCGTCTGGACGAGCGACGTCTCCGATCTGAGGAAGCCTTCCTTGTCGGCGTCGAGAATCGCGACGAGCGTCACCTCGGGGAGATCGAGGCCTTCACGAAGGAGGTTGACCCCGACGATGACGTCGTAGACCCCAAGCCGGAGATCGCGCAGGATTTCGGGCCGTTCGAGGGAGTGGACGTTGGAGTGGATGTACTGGACCTTGACCCCGACGTCCTGAAGATATCCGGTCAGGTCCTCGGCCATCTTCTTGGTCAGGGTCGTGACGAGCGTGCGCTCGCTGCGGCCCACGCGATCGGTGATCTCGCCGATCAGGTCGTCGATCTGACCCTTGGTCGGGCGGATGTCGACGTCGGGATCGACGATGTAGGTCGGGCGGATGATCTGCTCCGCGATTTGGGCCTGAGACTCTTGCTCGAACGGCCCCGGGGTCGCGCTGACGAACACCACTTGTGGCACCCGCTCCAGGAACTCGTCGAACTTGAGGGGCCGGTTGTCGAGCGCGCTCGGCAATCGGAAGCCGTAATCGACGAGCACTGACTTCCGCTGGAAGTCGCCGTTGTACATCGCGCGGATTTGTGGGATCGTCTGATGCGACTCGTCGATGAACACGATCGCATCGGATGGAAGAAAGTCGAGCAGAGTGTACGGCGGCGACCCGGGCTCGCGACCGTCGAAGTAGCGCGAATAGTTCTCGATTCCGTTGCAGTAGCCGACCTCGCGCATCATCTCGAGGTCGAAGTCGACGCGTTGCTTGAGGCGTTGGGCTTCCAGGAGCTTGTTCTCGGCTTGGAAACGCGTGATCTGGGTATCGCGTTCAACCAGGATCTGGTCGATGACCGACTCCATCCGCTCCCAAGGCGTGACATAGTGCGTCGCGGGAAACACGGAAATCCGCATCGGCTCATCGAGAACCTCGCCCGTCAAGGGGTCCATCAGGCGGATCCGCTCGACCGTGTCCCCGAAGAACTCGACCCGCGTGACGATCTCTTCGTCCTTGGGCTGAACCTCGAGAGTGTCGCCACGGACTCGGAACGTCCCTCGCTCGAGGATCATATCGTTCCGAGTGAACTGCATTCCCACGAGCTTCTTGAGCGCCTCCTGGAGATCGAACGGCTGCCCTGTCTCGAACGTGATGACCGACTCCGCGTAGGTGTCCGGCGAGCCGAGTCCATAAATGCAGCTGACGCTGGCCACGATGATCACGTCCCGTCGTTCGAGAAGTGCCTGGGTCGCGGCGTGGCGGAGGCGATCGATCTCCTCGTTGGTACTCGAGTCTTTCTCGATGTAGAGGTCGTTCTGCGGGACGTAGGCTTCGGGCTGGTAGTAGTCGTAGTAGCTGATGAAGTAGTGAACGGCGTTGTCGGGGAAGAACGCCCGAAACTCCTGACACAGCTGGGCGGCCAGGGTCTTGTTGTGGGCCATGACCAAAGCCGGCCGCTGGGAGCGCTCGATCACGCTCGCCATCGTGAACGTCTTACCCGTCCCGGTAGCGCCGAGCAACGTCTGAAACCGAAAACCGGCATCGAGTCCCTCCAGAAGCGTCGCGATCGCGCTCGCCTGATCCCCCTTGGGCTCAAAGGCCCCCGAGAGTCGGAACGGCGTATCGAAGCTGACGATCTGCATGGGCTCGTAACAGACTACACCGCGATCGCGGCTCGCGTTCCGGTTTCCCGCCATCTCGGCCAAGAGAGGGAGAGCGTCGGTCAGGCCGCCCCCAGGCCTGGAGAGCCGTCCATCCATGTGAGTGATCCGCTCCCGGGGGACGGAGGGGGTCTGGAACATCGGGAGACGCACTCCACACCGGAACCCCACCCGGTTCGCTTCGCTCACCGACCTCCCCGATGCCGGGCACAAGCATCCCGGAATCAGGGTGGTATCTGTCTAAACCCTGGTGAAATGCAAGGTCCTCCCCTGATTCGGCGATGTTTCGTGCGCCGCATCGGGGGAGGTGGCCCGCTCCCGCGGGACGGAGGGGGTCAGGAACGTCGGGAGCGCACTCCACACCGGAACCCCACCCGGTTCGCTTCGCTCACCGACCTCCCCGATG
>ERZ761602.8406-NODE-8406-length-10412-cov-12.659650_pt1 | contig 10412 bp, 9 predicted proteins | sample MGYA00512165_ERZ761602 | MGnify/ENA primary metagenome ERZ761602 (study PRJEB28899, sample SAMN02445085) | bioreactor sludge metagenome | biome: EBPR sludge; isolation source: Thorneside wastewater treatment plant | place: Australia: Brisbane, Thorneside...
CTTCGCCGACGACGGCGTGCAGGCCAGCGACCTGGCGCTCGTCGCGGCGCGCCACGCGCTCGAGGCCGCCGGCCGGCGCGCCGACGAGATCGACCTGATCATCGTCGCGACCTCGACGCCGGACATGGTCTTCCCGTCGACCGCGTGCATCGTGCAGGCCAAGCTCGGCGCGGCCGGCTGCCAGGCCTTCGACCTGCAGGCGGTCTGCTCGGGATTCGTCTACGCGCTGACCGTGGCCGACGCGATGATCCGCAGCGGTGCCGCCACCCGGGCGCTGGTCATCGGCGCCGAGATCTTCTCGCGCCTGCTCGACTTCAACGACCGCACGACCTGCGTGCTGTTCGGCGATGGCGCGGGTGCGGTCGTGCTCGAGGCCAGCGCGACGCCGGGCATCCTCGCGACCGACCTGCATGCCGACGGCCGCCATGTCGGCATCCTGTGCGTGCCGGGCTCGGTGGCCCACGGCCGAGCGGTCGGCGACCCGCTGCTGAAGATGGACGGCCAGGCCGTGTTCAAGCTCGCCGTGGGGGTGCTCGAGTCGGCCGCACGTCGCGTGCTCGAGAAGGCCGGCCGTACCGAGGCCGACCTCGACTGGCTGATCCCCCACCAGGCCAACATCCGGATCATGCACGGCACGGCGCGCAAGCTGAAGCTGCCGCTGGAGCGACTGGTCGTCACCGTCGACGAACACGGCAACACCTCGGCGGCGTCGATCCCGCTCGCGCTGGACGACGCGGTGCGCCGCGGCCGCGTCAGGCACGGGGACACCGTCATGCTCGAGGGTGTCGGGGGCGGCTTCACGTGGGGCGCCGTGCTGCTGGACTTCTGAGAACGAGACGATGAAACCCTTTGCCTTTGTCTTTCCCGGCCAGGGATCGCAGTCGGTGGGCATGCTCGACGCCTGGGGCGACCATCCGGCCGTGCGGGCGACGCTCGAGGAAGCCGGGGCCGCGCTCGGCGAGGACGTCGCGCGGCTGATCCGCGAGGGCCCGAAGGAGGCCCTGGACCTGACGACCAACACCCAGCCGGTGATGCTGAGCGCGGGCATCGCCTGCTGGCGCGCGTGGCTGGCCGAAGGCGGCGCCGAGCCGGCCGCGGTGGCGGGCCATTCGCTGGGCGAGTTCAGCGCCCTGGTCGCCGCCGGTGCGCTGAGTCTGGCCGATGCGCTGCCGCTGGTGCGCTTCCGCGCGCAGGCCATGCAGGAGGCGGTGCCGGTCGGGACGGGCGCGATGGCCGCGATCCTCGGCCTGGATGCCCCGTCGGTCGGCGAGGTCTGCGCGAAGGCCGCCGCCGACTGCGGGCAGGCCGTCGAGGCCGTCAACTTCAACGACCCGAAGCAGACGGTGATCGCCGGCACGAAGGACGCCGTCGCGCGCGCCTGCGAGATGCTCAAGGCCGCGGGCGCCAAGCGCGCGCTGCCGCTTCCCGTCTCGGCGCCGTTCCACTCGTCGCTGATGAAGCCGGCCGCCGAGCGGCTGCGCGAGAAGCTGGCCGGTGTCGCGATCGCCGCGCCGCGCATCCCGCTGGTCAACAACGTCGACGTCCGCGTGGAGACCGATCCGGCGGCGATCCGCGACGCGCTCTACCGCCAGGCCTTCGGCCCGGTGCGCTGGGTCGAGGTGGTGCAGGCGCTGCGTGCGCGCGGGCTCGCGCACATCGTCGAATGCGGCCCCGGCAAGGTGCTGGCCGGCATGGTCAAGCGCATCGACGCCGAAGCGCAGACGCTGACGCTGCACGATCCGGCCACGCTCGCGCAGGCGCGGGAGCTGCTGGCATGAGCGGGGCCGCGGCGCAGCTGCAGGTCGCGCTGGTCACCGGCGCGAGCCGCGGCATCGGACGGGCCATCGCCGCGGTGCTCGCCGTGCAGGGCTTTCGGGTGATCGGCACGGCGACGACCGATGCCGGCGCCGAGGCGATCACGCAGGAGCTGGCGCCGCGGGGCGGCCGCGGGCTGCGCCTGGACGTCAATGACGCGCCGGCGGTCGAGGCCGCGGTGGATGCCATCGTCAAGGCCGACGGCGGGCTGCACGTCCTGGTCAACAATGCCGGGATCACGCGCGACACCCTGGCGATGCGCATGAAGGACGAGGACTGGGACGCGGTGCTCGACACCAACCTGAAGGCCGTCTTCCGCTGCTCGCGCGCGGTGCTGCGCACGATGATGAAGCAGCGCTACGGGCGCATCGTCAACATCACCTCGGTCGTCGGCGCGAGCGGCAACGCCGGCCAGGCCAACTATGCGGCCGCGAAGGCGGGGGTCGCCGGCATGACGCGCGCGCTGGCGCGCGAGCTCGGCAGCCGCGCGATCACCGTCAACTGCATCGCGCCGGGCTTCATCGCCACCGACATGACCGACGGGCTGCCCGAGGCGCAGAAGGCGGCGCTGCTCGCGCAGATCCCGCTCGGGCGGCTCGGCACGGCCGAGGAGGTGGCGCATGCGGTCGCTTTCCTGGCCAGCCCGCAGGCCGGTTACATCACCGGGACGGAGCTGCACGTCAACGGCGGCATGTACATGAGCTGAGGCCCGTTCGACCGGCGGCCGCGGGGCTGCGGGTTACCAATGGATACGGCAGGAGCCCGGCCGGTAGAATCGCGGGCTGTTTTTCCGAACACACTCCCGGAGGAGTCATGAGCGACATCGAAGCCCGCGTCAAGAAGATCATCGCCGAGCAGTTGGGTGTCCCCGAGGCGGATGTCACCAACGAGAAGGCCTTCGTGGCCGATCTGGGCGCCGATTCGCTGGACACGGTTGAGCTGGTGATGGCCCTCGAGGACGAGTTCGGCATCGAGATCCCGGACGAAGAGGCCGAGAAGATCACGACCGTGCAGCTGGCGATCGACTACGCGGTCAAGCACCAGAAGACTTGAGCTGTCCGCGATGAGCAGGAGGCGCGTCGTCGTCACCGGCCTCGGGCTGGTCAGCCCGGTCGGCAACAGCGTCGCCGAGGGCTGGTCGAACCTCGTCGCAGGCCGATCGGGCATCGCGGCGATCACGAAGTTCGACGCCTCGGCCTTCGCCTGCCGCTTCGCCGGCGAGGTCAAGGGTTTCCGGGTCGAGGACGTGATCCCGGCCAAGGAAGCCCGGCACATGGACACCTTCATCCACTTCGGGCTCGCCGCGGCGGCCCAGGCGGTGCAGGATGCCGGGCTGCCCACCGGTGAGGCGCTGGACGAGGCGCAGGCCGAACGCATCGGCTGCATCGTCGGCTCGGGCATCGGCGGCCTGCCGCTGATCGAGGAGACCGACGGCGAGTACCGGGCCCGCGGGCCACGGCGCATCTCGCCCTTCTTCGTGCCGGCGTCGATCATCAACATGGTCTCCGGCCACATCTCGATCCGCTACGGTTTCACCGGTCCGAACCTGGCGATCGTGACGGCCTGCACCACCGGGTTGCACTGCATCGGCGAGGCCGGCCGCCTGATCGAGTACGGCGATGCCGACGTGATGATCGCCGGTGGTGCCGAGAGCACGGTCTCGCCGCTGGGCATCGGCGGGTTCGCCGCGGCGCGCGCGCTGTCCACCCGCAACGACGACCCGGCCACCGCGTCGCGCCCCTGGGACAAGGACCGTGACGGTTTCGTGCTCGGCGAAGGTGCCGGCGTGCTCGTGCTCGAGGAATACGAGCACGCGAAGCGGCGCGGCGCGACGATCTACGCCGAGCTGGCCGGCTTCGGCATGGGCGCCGACGCCTTCCACATGACGGCGCCGAACGTCGACGGCCCGAAGCGCTCGATGCTCGCGGCGCTGCGCAACGCCGGCGCGAATCCGGCCGACGTGCAGTACCTGAACGCGCATGGAACCTCCACGCCGCTGGGCGACATCAACGAGACCAACGCGATCAAGCTCGCCTTCGGCGACCATGCGCGACGCCTGGTGGTCAACTCGACGAAGTCGATGACCGGGCACCTGCTCGGCGGCGCCGGGGGCATCGAATCGGTGTTCACGGTGCTCGCCGTCCATCACCAGGTGTCGCCGCCGACGATCAACATCTTCAACCAGGACCCCGAGTGCGACCTGGACTACTGCGCGAACACCGCGCGCGAGATGAGGATCGACATGGCCGTGAAGAACAACTTCGGCTTCGGCGGCACGAACGGCACGCTGGTCTTCCGGCGCGCCTGAAGCCGTCGCGCCGCAGCGGCGCCTGCGCGGCGCTGCTGTCGGCTGCAGTGCAGCCCCCGTCCCGCGAGCCGCCGTCCGGTGCGTGCCCCGCCCGCCGCCAGCTGGCCCGTTGCCGACGACCGGCGATGGCGGGCCGTCCACGCGCTGCTGTTCGCGGCCGCCGCCGCGAGCGCCGTCGTCTGGCTGGCGCGGCTGGCCGAGGCCGCCGGGCCTGCAGCGGTCGCCGCGGCCTCGGCGGCAGCGCTGGCCGGCGCGGCGGCCGGCTGGTGGCTCGGCCGGCAGCCGCAGGGCCGGATCGACTGGACCGGCAGCCAGTGGCGCTGGAGCGTGCGTGACGGGCCGGGCCAGGTTGTCTCCGCGCCCGAGGTGATGCTCGATCTCCAGGGCTGGATGCTGCTGCGCTGGCGGCCGCAGGCGGGTGGGCGCCGATGCTGGTGCAGCGTGGCCCGCGGCGGGCCGCCGGGCGACGCCGGCGGCACCGATGCGGCCCTGCGCTGGACGGCCTTCCGGGCTGCGGTATATTCCGCCGCCTCCCGACACGACACGCGCTCCGGGCCGGAGCGCCCCCTTCCCTGAATGGCCGACGCGGACTCCGACGCGCTGCTGGTGGAGCGCGTCAAGCGCGGGGACAAGCGCGCCTTCGAGATGCTGGTGGTCAAGTACCAGCGTCGACTGGAGCGCCTGGTGGGCCGCATGGTGCGCGACCCGCACCTCGTCCAGGACATCGTGCAGGAGTCCTTCATCCGGGCCTACCGGGCGCTGCCGAGCTTCCGCGGCGACAGCGCCTTCTACACCTGGCTCTACCGCATCGCGGTCAACACCGCGAAGAAGGCGCTGGTCGATCTCAAGCGCGACCCGGTCGTCACCGAGTCCGCGCTGGCGAGCGCCGACGATGCCGAGGAACCTTCCCGGCCCGAGATCACACTAACCGACGCCGAGACGCCGGACGCCGTGCTGGCGAGCAAGGAGATCGCGGCGGCGGTCAACGCCGCCGTCGAGAACCTGTCGGACGATCTGCGCCAGGCGATCACCCTGCGCGAGATCGAAGGGCTGAGCTACGAAGAGATCGCAGAGGTGATGAACTGCCCGATCGGAACCGTTCGTTCGCGGATCTTCCGCGCGCGCGAGGCGATCGCGGCCCGGCTTCGCCCACTGCTCGACACGCGGGAGGGGCAACGATGGTGATGCTTCCACCCGAACCCCGGAGTGACCGATGAACCCCCTCGAACGACAAGCCGATGCCGAGTCTGCCTCGCGGCAGACGATGTCGGCGCTGGCCGACGCGCAGCCCGATGCCGTTGACGCCGCGCTGGCGCTGTGGGGCCAGGACGCGCAGGCGCGCCGTGCCTGGCACGAGTACCAGTTGATCGGGGACGTGCTGCGGTCCGACGAACTGGCTGCCGTCGCCGTTCGCGACGAGGCCTTGCTGCTGGCCGTGCGCGCCCGGCTGGCCGACGAGCCGGCCATCGTGGCGCCGCTGGCGGCCGCGGCCGACGGGCGTTCGCGCAGTGCCCTGGTGCGCCGGCGCTGGAGCGTGGCGGCCGTGGCGGCGGGGTTCCTGATGGTGGCCGGGGTCGTCTCCGTCCTGCAGGCGCCGGCGGACAACCCGTCGCTCGCCGGCCAGGCGCCTGCCACCGGCATGGCCGGTCTCTCGCCCCGCGACGGCGCCGGAGCGATCGCGCGGGTCAGGTCGCCGGCCGGCCTTTCGGCCGCGGTGCAACCCGCTTCGAGCGAGGCATCGGCGGCCGGCGCCATCGGAGCCGACCCTCAGTGGCGCATGCTCGACGGCAAGATCATCCGCGACGCGCGGCTCGACGCGTACCTGCGGGCGCACCGGGGCAGCGGAGCGGTGTCCGGCCGCTTCGAGACCGTCGTCCTCGATCGCTGAGCGCGGCGCCGCGATGCTCAGCCTCCCAAGGGCCGTCACCCTGCGCTGGCGACGCGTGCCGCTGGTGCTCGCCGCGCTGGCGGCGCCGGCAGTCGCGGCGCCGCCGCCCGCCGCAGCCGCCTCGGCCATCGGCGAGCCGGCCGGCTGGGTCGAGCGCCTCAGCCGCGCGGCCCAGCAACACAACTATGCAGGCACCTGGGTCTACACGGCCGCCGATGTCGTGTCGAGCACGAAGGTCGCGCGCTTCGGCATCGGCGACCAGGTCTACGAGCGCACCGAGGCGCTGGACGGGCAGCAGCAGCGCAGCTTCCGCCACAACGACGTGATCCACACCGTCTGGCCGGCGGCCCGGCTGGTGACGGTGGAGCGGCGCGGACTGCAGGACCAGTCCGCCGGCTTGCCGCAGCTCGACCCGCGTCTGCTGTCCCACTACGAGGCGCGCCTGCTCGGCACGGACCGCATCGCCGGACGCGCGGCCGCCGTGGTGCTGCTCAAGCCGCGTGACGAGGCGCGTTTCGCACAGCGTGTGTGGGCCGACAAGGACACCGGCCTGATGCTGCGCGCCGACGTGCTGTCGCCGCAAGGCCAGCTGCTGGAGTCCTCGGCCTTCTCCGATGTCGAGATCGACGGGCGTCCGAGCCGCGAGCACACGCTCAATCCGGCCAAGCGCCTCGAGGGCTACCGGGTCGTGCAGGTGCGCGCCGAGGCGGCTGCCCTGGAGTCCGAGGGCTGGTCGGTCGGGCGGCTGCCGCCCGGCTTCAAGCTGCTGGCCTGCGTGCAACGGCCGCTCGGCCATGCGGCCGACGATGCGAACGGCCGCGTGCCGCGTGCGTTGCAGGCGGTCTTCTCCGACGGCCTGGCGCGCGTGTCCGTCTTCATCGAGCCGGCCGATCGCGGCCGGCAGCGCGAGCCCCTGATGACCAATCTCGGCGCGACCCACACCCTGATGAAGCCGCGCGACGGGCGCTGGTGGATCACGGTGATGGGCGACGTGCCGATGGCCACGCTCAAGACCTTCTTCGACGCGACCGTCCGCAAGCCCTGAGCCGCGCGGCGCGCGCCGACATCCCCGAATCGTTTCCTGTCATCCGGAGCTCCGGACATGCCGATGATGCTGTTGCCCGATTCCCTGATCCTGCTGCGCCGTGCGCTGCTGGCGGCCTTCCTGCTCGGCGCCATGTGGTTGGGCGCGCTGCCCGGCGCGGCGCGTGCGCAGAACCTGCCCGACTTCACCGATCTCGTCGAGCGCGTCAGCCCGTCGGTCGTCAACATCCGCACGCTGGAGCGCAACGGCGGCCGCTCGTCGGTGTTCGGCCAGGGCGAGATGGATCCGCGCATGGAAGAGTTCTTCCGCCGCTTCGGCATCCCGCTGCCCGGCCCGGGCCAGCGCCGCGGGGCGCCGCAGGACGAGGAGCCGCAGCAGCGCGGCGTCGGCTCCGGCTTCATCGTCAGCGCCGACGGCTTCGTGCTGACCAATGCGCACGTGGTCGACGGCGCCGACGAGGTGCTGGTGACCCTGCCGGACAAACGCGAGTTCAAGGCGCGCATCGTCGGCACCGACAAGCGCACCGACGTCGCCGTCGTGAAGATCGAGGCGGGCGGCCTGCCGGCCGTGCGCATCGGCGACGTCAACCGGCTGCGCGTCGGCGAGTGGGTGCTGGCCATCGGCTCGCCGTTCGGCCTGGACAACACGGTCACGGCCGGCATCGTCAGTGCCAAGCAGCGCGATACCGGCGACTACCTGCCGCTGATCCAGACCGACGTGGCCATCAATCCGGGCAACTCGGGCGGCCCGCTGCTGAACCTGCGCGGCGAGGTCGTGGGCATCAACTCGCAGATCTACAGCCGCTCCGGTGGCTACATGGGCATCTCGTTCGCGATCCCGATCGACGAGGCCATGCGCGTGGCCGACCAGCTGCGCACGAGCGGCCGCGTCATCCGCGGGCGCATCGGCGTGAACATCGCCCCGGTCACCAAGGACGTCGCCGAGTCGATCGGCCTGGGCAAGCCCTCCGGCGCGCTCGTGCAGAGCGTCGAGTCCGGCGGTCCGGCCGAGAAGGCGGGTGTCGAGGCCGGCGACATCATCACGCGCGTCGACGGCAAGGTCGTCGAGCGTTCGGCCGACCTGCCGCGCATCATCGGCGGGCTCAAGCCGGGCGCACGCGCCACGCTGCAGATCTTCCGCCGCGGCACGACGCGCGACCTCGGCGTCACCATCGGCGAGCTCGAGCCCGAGCGCACACCGGCACGCCGCGCCCAGTCCGAGGCCCCGCAGCCGCCCGCGGCGAAGAACGCGCTGGGCATCAGCGCGTCGGACCTGAGCGATGCCCAGCGGCGCGAGCTGAAGATCCGCTCCGGCGGCGTCCGTGTCGACGCGGTCGACGGCGCGGCGGCTCGCGCCGGGCTGCGCGAGGGCGACGTGATCATCGCCTTCGACAACGTCGAGGTCACCGATGCGCGCCAGTTCGCCGCCCTGGCCGCCAAGGCCGACAAGTCCAAGCCGGTCAGCGCGCTCGTGCGCCGCGGCGAGTGGACCAGCTTCATCGTGATCCGGCCCGCCCGCTGAGCCCGGATGGCCGCGGCGGCGCGCGTCCTGCCGCCGCCGCCGCGGCGAGCCTCGCCAGCCGCGGTCGCGACGGCTGCCGCTGTCTATCCGACTTGCCAGCCCGGCTATTTCATCATGCGGAAATGAGTGTAATCCCTCGTATCCGGACGACCGCCTGGGCTTGGCAAGTCAGTGTGCGCTAGCACACGCTGTTCCCGGATCGCGGCATTGCCGATGTCAAACGGCTAGAATCAGCCGCGATCGGCGCCGATTGGGCGCGATCTGCAGGCCAGTGAGCAGACCGCCAACCCTCTTTCGGGGTGCCTCCCGGCCTGTGGACAAGATGTGCACAATTTCCGCTGTGTTCTTCCTGCAACGAGCGGAAATCCAGCATTGGCGCGGGTTCGCGGGCGGTCGATTTGCATACAATGGTCGTCCAACAAGCAGTTGCCAAGTCTTTTGTTGGAAGGCGCGTCACCGATTCGACGCGCCTTTTTTTTGGGTCCCCCGCGGCACGGTGCTGCGGCCTCGGCATGACGTGATGCGTGAGGAGTCTGTGTCGCGACCTCACCGCCTTGCATGCCCGGCCCCGGTGCCGGTGCGCGTGGGTGGTGCACGCGAAGGCATGGCCCGGCCGCTGCGTCTCGTTGCAGTCGGCGCGGCCGGCCGGCGGTCGCGGCGCACCGGTCGCGCGCGCGCCAGCGCTGTCGACGACACCTCGAGTGCCGTTCGTCGCAGCTGCCGCGCGCCGCGGGCGCCGGATGCTGTCCAATGCAGTCCTCGATGAACCACATCCGCAACTTCTCGATCATTGCCCACATCGACCACGGCAAGAGCACGCTGGCCGACCGGATCATCCAGCGCTGCGGCGGCCTGTCGGACCGCGAGATGGAGGAGCAGGTGCTCGACTCGATGGACATCGAGCGCGAGCGCGGCATCACGATCAAGGCCCAGACCGCGGCCCTGCGCTACACCGCGCGTGACGGGCAGGTCTACAACCTCAACCTGATCGACACGCCCGGCCACGTCGACTTCAGCTACGAGGTCAGCCGCTCGCTCTCGGCCTGCGAGGGTGCGCTGCTCGTCGTCGACGCCTCGCAGGGCGTCGAGGCGCAGACGGTGGCCAACTGCTACACCGCGCTGGACCTCGGCGTCGAGGTCGTCCCCGTCCTCAACAAGATGGACCTTCCGCAGGCCGATCCCGACAACGCGAAGGCCGAGATCGAGGACGTCATCGGCATCGACGCGAGCGACGCGATCCCGTGCAGCGCGAAGACCGGCATGGGCATCGACGACGTCCTCGAGGCCGTGATCACCCGCATGCCGGCGCCCCGCGGCGATCCCGACGGCCCGCCCCGCGCGATGATCATCGACAGCTGGTTCGACAACTACGTCGGCGTGGTGATGCTCGTGCGCGTCGTCGACGGTTCTCTGAAGAGGGGCGAGCGCATCCGCCTGATGGCGACCCATGCCGTCTACCCGCTCGAGCAGCTCGGTGTCTTCACGCCCAAGAGCGAGCCGCGCGAGCAGCTCGAGGCCGGCGAGGTCGGCTTCCTGATCGCCGGCATCAAGGAGCTGCAGGCCGCGAAGGTCGGCGACACCGTCACGCTCGAGAAGAAGCTGCCGAACAACGCCGGGCCGGCGGGCGAGCCGCTGCCCGGTTTCAAGGAGATCAAGCCGCAGGTCTTCGCGGGGCTGTACCCCACCGAGGCCAGCGAGTACGACTCCCTGCGCGATGCCCTCGAGAAGCTCAAGCTCAACGACTCGAGCCTGCGCTACGAGCCCGAGGTCAGCCAGGCGCTGGGCTTCGGCTTCCGCTGCGGCTTCCTCGGCCTGCTGCACATGGAGATCGTCCA
>ERZ761602.8408-NODE-8408-length-10412-cov-5.275369_pt1 | contig 10412 bp, 7 predicted proteins | sample MGYA00512165_ERZ761602 | MGnify/ENA primary metagenome ERZ761602 (study PRJEB28899, sample SAMN02445085) | bioreactor sludge metagenome | biome: EBPR sludge; isolation source: Thorneside wastewater treatment plant | place: Australia: Brisbane, Thorneside...
GCGGTCGGCCCGAGGAGCGCGAGGATCTGCTCGCGCATCGGCTCACGCTGGGCGCTCGGCACGAGCTCGAGCACGCGGTGGGCTTCGCGCCGCATCTCTTCGTAGCGACCGGACGCGCGGAAGACCCGCGCCGCGCCGAGGCGCGTCTGCCAGTCCTGCGGGCGCCGCTCGATCGCCTGCTGCGCGTAGCTCGCCGCGCGCTCCTGATCGCCGCTGCGGAGATGGAACTCCGCCCAGAGCATCGGGAGGATCAGCGTCTGCGGCTCGAGGCGCTCCGCCGCCTGCAGCTCAGTCTCCGCGAGATCGGTCTCACCCTGCGCGAGGTGGATCGCGCCGAGGGTCGCGTGCGCGCCCGCGAAGTCCGGGAACTCTTCGAGCGCCGCCGCGACCTCGCGGTTGGCTTGCTCGAAGTCGCCCATCGCCATGAAGACCGCCGCGACGTTGTTGCGACGCGGACCGTCGGAGCGGAGCTGTGTCGCCGCTTGAAGCTCCTGCACCCCCTGCTCGATCCCGCCGTTCGCGATGAGCACCGCGGCCTGCACGCTGCGCAGCGAGGGCGAGCGCCCGTCGAGTCGGATCGCGCGCTGCACCTTCGAGAGCGCCGCCGTCGAGTCGTTCTCGTGCACGAGCGCGTGGAGCGCTTGCGCGCCGAGGAACGCCGCCACGACCTTCACGTCGTCGAGCACGCGGAAGCGACCTTCTTCGGGCTCCGTCGCGCGGCCGAGGTAGGGATCGAGGATCGTGCTCGGGTCGCCTTCGACGTCACCGTCCCAGACGGCGACCCCGAAGTAGCCGAGGCGTCCGCTCGGATCGGGCGGCCGTCGATCGCCGGGGTAACCCCAAACCTCCGCGACCATCGCGTCGACACCCGCTTCGCGCAGCGCCGCGACGCTCACGATCGCGACCTCCAGCGGATACACGTGCGCGCGTTCGGTCTCCGCCAGCATCGCCGCCACACCGGGCGCGCGTTCGATGGGGCTCTCCCGCGGCGTGTCGAGCGACCACGGCTCGAAGGCTCCCGCCGTCGCGCGCGCACGCACGTGCTCGACCAGCGCCTCCGCCTTGGCCTTCGGCGAACCGCCCGTCGCGTGCTCCGCGAGCGCCTCGACCGCGTCGTCCACCTCGAAGAGGCGCGCGTGCTCGCCGTCCGCGTTCTGCGCCGCGAGGTGCCCACGAAGCTCGGAGAGCTCGAGCGGCGCGAGCGGGACCTCGCCGCTCACCGGATCCGGCGTCGACTTCGCCCAGAGCGCGTAGCCGCCGCCGACCACCGCCACGACCGCCACGACCGCCACCGGCGCGACCCACGCGCGACGCTTCGCGGTCTCGTTCGCGGCGATCGCCTCGAGGCCGCCCTTGCGCATGCACGACGGACAACGATCGGGCTCCTTCGCCGCCGCGAAGCGGTGTCCGCAGTGCACGCAGAGCCAGCGCGGCTCGCCGCTCGCGGCGTCCTTCGACGGGTCGCCCTGGGTCTTGCCGGCCGTGCCGCTCGACTTCGCGCTCGCCTTCGCGCCGCTCTTGGCGTCACCGCTCGGCTCGCTCTTGCCACGCTTCTTCGGCATCCGTCGCTCGCTCGACGCGTCGCTCTTCGTGTCTTCGACCTTCGCGTCTTTCGTCGCGCGCTCGTCGGCGTCCTTCGCTTCGCTCATCGCATCGCCCAATCGCTCTTGGTTCGCTCACTCGCGGTGCCGTGGTCACCGCGAAAAATCACCCCGAAGGGAGCCACGACGGTGCGCCACGCGACGCGACGTCGCGGCCCGCATGGCGAGCGGCGGAGCATAGCAGCCCTCGCCCGACGTCCAGTCCCACGTGTCCGCCCAGCCCGAGCACACACTGCCCAGAAGTCGGCGGCTGACCCCGCCGACCCGGTCGAGAAGTCGGCACAGCCGACCCGCAAACCGCGGTTCTCATCCGCGCCGCGGGTGGTAGGATGCCCCTCGGCATGAGCGACGAGGACGATTCCGCGCCGGACCACCGGACCGACAAGCGCGTCACCATCAACAAGGAGTTCGAGTCGTTCGACGCCTTCATCCACGAGTACGTGACGAACATCTCGCGCTCGGGTGCTTTCGTGCGCAGCAAACAGCTCCTACCCCTCGGCACGCGTGTGGATCTCAAGTTCACCGTCGTGATGGACGAGATCGAGACGATCGAAGGTGTGGGTGAGGTGGTGCGCGTGCAGAAGGATCCTCCCGGGATGGGCGTGGTGTTCACCGAGCTGAGCCAATACAGCCAGCACCTGATCGCGCGCCTGCTCACGACGCGCACCGCGACGAAGACCGACCCTCGCGAAGAAGACTGACGTGCCTCGTTCTCTCGATCCGAAGGTGCTCCGCCGCATGAGCGACGCGGAGCTTCAGGAAGAAGCCCAACGACGGCGGAAGGCGCGCGCGCGCGGTGAGACCCCGGGCGCGCCGAAGAAGCCGAGCCCACCGGGTTGGCTCGACGAGCGTGAGGCGGCGCAGGTCCTGCAGTGGTACGCGAACCTCGAGCTCGCCCCCGGCGCGCGCCTCGAAGACATCGACGCCGCGTACGAACGCCTCGTGCGCAAGTACCACCCGGAGCGGCATCGCGACGCGGAGCGCAAACGCGCGGCGGAGAAGCTGATCGCGAGCCTCGAGACGGCGCGCGAGGGCCTCAAGGCCTACGTCCGCCGACGAAGCTGAAGCTGAGCGCCGCCGCGTTCCGCGAAGCGCGCGCCGCGCATCGCGCGCGGGAGCGCGATGCGCGCGGAAGCGCATCGCGCACGGAAGCGCGCAACGAACGCTACTCAGTCGATCTTCAGGTAGCCGCTCTTCACGAGCTTCACGAGGATGTTGCTCGTCTCGAGATCGCTCGCGAGGCTCTTGTTGAGCACCGTCTCGACGTGCCCGTAGTTGTGCGCGAGCTGCAGCACGTCGAGCTCGTCGGGCGCGAGATCGCGGAGCGGCGGGATCAGCGGCGTCGCCATCGAAATCTGCGACGCGAGCGGCGGCATGTCCGGCCCGAGGCGACGCACCTCGTCGAGCTGCCGCATCGCCTCCATGAGCAACCCTTCGGTGCTCATCTCGATGGGCTCGAGGAACTCGCGGTCCTCGGGCTGCTCCATGTCGAAGGTGCCGGTCTGCCAGGTGATGATCCGGTAGAAGCTCTTCACCGGCGCGACATCGTAGTTGTCGTTGATGACCGCGTAGATGACCTTGCCCTTGTCGAGGTGGATCTTGCCCACCTCGTGGTCGGTGCGGATCACCAGGGTCCCGCTCTTCTTGCTCGCCGCGAAGAGCTGCAAGAGGTCCGGCAGCGGCACCTCCGCGATCGAGCCGGTCATCGTGCGCACCTGCGACGTGCGCTTGCCGGCCGCCACGTCCTCGAGGTGCGCCTTGGCTTCGCGCAGCGAGGCCGGGCCCTCGGTCGCGATGACCTTGATGATGCTGGTGCCGATCAGGATGCGGTCGCCCTCGTTCAGGCGCGCGCGCTTGATCTTCTCGCCGTTGACGAAGCTTCCGTTCGTCGAGCCGAGGTCTTGGATGAAGATCTGCCCGCCCGTGACGGTGATCTTCGCGTGACGGCGCGAGACCATGTCCTCCACGAGGACCATGTCGAGCTCGCTCGACCGTCCGATGACGATCTCGCCTTCCTCCGGGAGCGGAAACTCGCCGCCCTGGTACTTGCCGGAGATGAACCGCAACGCGAACGAACGGGCGGGCCGGTTCGGCGGCGGCGTGATCTTGGGAATCGGCGGTTCCATGCGGAGGCAGCGACCTGCGTCGGAGTGTCCGTAGGCTAGTGAGAAGCGGGACGAAAGGTCAAGGTTGGGGATCGCCTGGCACGTGTTGCATCTGCGCGGAATTGAAAGACTAGCCGCCCTGGCCTTCCGCGCGGGTTTTGCGCGCCCTCGCCCTTCCCCTGCCCGCTTTGCTACCAAGGGGCCCGTGACGTCGCGCGCGCTCGCTCGATCGTTGATGCTCGCGTCGTTCGTCGCGGGTTTCGTCGCGTACGCTGCGTCCGCCCACGCGCAGACCCCACGCGATCGTCGCGTGCCGTGGCGCACCGTCGAGACCGAGCACTTCGCGGTGCATTACCCCGAGCCGCTCGGACACCTCGCGCGCCGCATCGCCTTCGTGGCCGAGCGAGCCCACGCGCGGCTCTCGGACGTGCTCGATCACGAGCCACGCGAGCGCGTGCACGTCGCGCTCACCGACGACAGCGACTCCGCCAACGGCTCCGCGACCTCGCTGCCCTATGCGCAGATGGCGCTCTTCGCCGCGGCCCCCGAGGACATCGGTCCGCTCGGCGACTACGACGACTGGTTCCATCTGCTGGTCACGCACGAGCACACGCACGTGCTGCACCTCGACACGATGAGCGGGCTGCCGCGCTTCCTGAACCGCATCCTCGGCAAGACCTTCGCGCCGAACCTCGTGCAGCCGCGCTGGTTCATCGAGGGCCTCGCGACCCACGAAGAGTCGCGCGAGAGCGCGGGCGGCCGCCTTCGCTCGACGCTCTTCGCAGCGTACCTGCGCATGGATGCGCTCGAAGATCGGATGCTGAGCCTCGATCAGCTCTCCACCGACGTCGATCGTTGGCCGCGCGGCAACACCTGGTACCTCTACGGCTCGTACTTCGTCGATTGGATCGCGGAGCAGCACGGACGCGAGGCGCTCACCGCGATCAGCCACGAGTACGGCCGACGGCTGATCCCCTACGCGCTCCACCGAACCGCGCGGCGCGTCACCGGCCGCACCTTCGACGAGCTCTTCGCGGACTGGCAACGCGACGTGCGCGAAGAGGCCGAGGCGCTGCGCACGCGCGTGGAAGCCGAAGGCCGCGTCGAAGGATCGCGGCTGACCTTTCACGGCGAGACCTGCCGCAGCCCACGCTTTCTGCCCGACGGAAGCGTCGTCTACTCCGTCGCGGACGGGCATCGCGATGCGGGCCTGCGACGTGTCTTCCTCGACGGCAGCGCGCCGGTCGATCTCGTGCGCACGCTCGGCGAGTCGTACGTGGACGTGATCGAAGGTGGCCGCGCGCTGCTCTACGACGCGATCGACGCGCACCGCGACATCTACTTCTTCAACGACCTGCACCGACTCGATCTGCAGAGCGGCGAGGTCACACGCCTCACGAACGGGCGCCGCGCACAACAGCCGGAGCTCGCGCCCGACGGTCGCCGCCTCGCGTTCACGCAGAACGGCGCCGGCACCACGCACCTGATGATCGCGGATCTCGCGGACGTGGAAGGCACCGCGCGCGTGCTTCGCCGCAGTCGCCGCTACGAGCAGGTCTTCACGCCGCGCTGGTCGCCTGACGGACGCACGATCGCGGTGAGCCTCTGGTCGCCGGGAGGTTTTCGCGACATCGCGCTCGTCGACGCGGAGACCGGCGACACCACGCGCCTCACGAACGATCGCGCGATGGACACGAGCCCCGCGTTCTCGCCCGACGGACGTTGGCTCTTCTTCAGCAGCGATCGCAGCGGCGTCGCGAACCTCTACGCGATCGAGCTCGCGAGCGGGCGCGAGCGGCAAGTCACGAACGTGCTCGGCGGTGCGTGGTCGCCCGACGTCTCGCCGGACGGCCGTCGCCTCGTCTACCTCGGCTACACGAGCCGCGGCTTCGATCTCTGGACCCTCGAGCTCGATCCTTCACGCTTCCGCGAGGCCACGCCCTACGTCGACGATCGTCCGCCTCCGAGCGAGACCGGCGAGCTCGCACTTCACTCGCGCCGCTACCGCGCGTGGGAAACCCTCTACCCGCGCAACTACCTGCTCGACGTCACGCCGGACGGCTTCGGACAACAGCTCGGCGTCACCGTCGCCAGCAACGACGTCGTGAACCTGCACGCGTACAGCGCGCGCGTCGGCGTGAGCCTCGCGGAGGGCTACGTGAACGCCGACGTCTCGTGGCGCTTCCAACGATCGCCCGCGCCGATCTCGCTGCGCGCGTTCCACACCGTCGCGCCGCGCGGCGGACTGCGTGTGGGCGGCGAAGATCGTGTGTGGCACGAGCGCGCGATCGGCGCCGAAGCCGCGATCTCGTATGGCATGTCGCGCATGCTCCACAGCGAGTCGATCAGCGCGAGCTATTCGCTGACCCACCTGAGCGCCGCGCGGCCCTTCGGCGGCGAGCTCGATCCCACCACCGCGCCCCCGCAGCTCCCCGAGACCGGCCGCCTCGCGACCTTCCGCCTCGGCTGGGGCTACAGCGACGTGCGCCGCCGCACCTACGACATGTTCGCGAGCGCGGGACGCAACTTCGGGCTCAGCGTCTCCGCCGCGCACCCGGCGATCGGAAGTCGCTACCGCGTCGCGACGCTCACCGGCTCGTGGGCCCGCTACGTCACGCTCGCGCCACATCACGTGCTCGCCTTCCGCTACGGCGCGGGCATGAGCGGCGGCGATCTCGGAAGGCGCGGCGTGTTCGGCGTGGGTGGCTTTCCGAGCACCTCGATCGTCGACGCGCTGATCGATCAGATCACGCTCGGCGGCGTCGCGCTGCGCGGCTACGCGCCCTTCGTGCGCACCGGCACGCGCTTCCAGCTCGCGCAGCTCGAGTACCGCTTCCCGCTCGGCCGGATCATGCGCGGCTACTCCACGGTGCCGGTGTACCTGAACCGCGCGTACGGCCTCGTCTACGTCGACGTCGGCGACGCGTGGAACGGTCGCCCCGACGTCTCCCGCACCCTCGTCGGCGCGGGCGCGGAGCTCTTCCTCGACTTCACGCTCGGATACCTGCTGCCGTTCACCCTACGCGTCGGCTTCGGCTACGGCTTCATGGAAGAGGGCGGCCCGCAGGTCTACGCGCACTTCGGCGTGCCGTTCTGAGCGGTGTCCGCCAGCTTCGAGCGCGCGCCCGCGGTCGTGGCGCGCGTTCTCGCCCCCGAGCCCGCGTGCATGGATCGAATCCATGCACGCGGAGCACGCATTCAGAGCTTCGCGAAGTCCGCGAGCACGCTCGCCATGCACGCGGTGAGCTTCTTCGCGCACGGCACGTGGAGGAACTCGTTGGGTCCGTGCGCGTTGCTCGCGGGGCCGAGCACGCCCGTGATGCAGAACTGCGCCTTGGGGAACTTCGCGCCGAGCATGCCCATGAACGGGATGGTGCCGCCCTCGCCCATGTAGGCCGCGTCCGCGCCGAAGAAGGTGCGGCTCGCGCTCGCGAGGCTCTGCTCGAGCCACGGTGCGAGCGGCGGCGCGTCCCAACCGCTCGCGGCCTGCTCGGCCTCGAACTTCACCTTCGCGCCATAGGGTGGATCGCTCTCGAGCACGTCCTTGAGCGCGCGCGACGCCGCCTCTCCGTCGACCCGCGGCGGGATGCGGAGCGAGAGCTTGAAGGCGCTGCGGCTGCGCAGGACGTTGCCGCCCGAGAGCCCCGGCACGTGACCGACGCCGACGATCTCCAAGAACGGCCGCCACGTGCGGTTGAGGATCGCCTCCGCGCCGCGCGCGACGGGCTCGGTGCCCTTCAAGAGCGGGAACTTGTGGGTGACCGCGTCGCCGAGGATCGCGGCCGCCGCCTTCGCTTGCTCCGCACGCTGGGCGGGGATCTCGGTCTTGCAGGCCGCGAGCAGGATCTCGCCCGTGGCGGTGTCCTCGATGCGCTCGAGCAGCTTGCGGAGGATGCGGGTGGTCGAGGGCACGACGCCGCTCGCGTCACCGCTGTGCACGCCGGAGACGCCACCGTCCTGCGTCGGCTCCATCACGTCCACCGTGAGCACGCCGCCGACGAGGCCGCGTAGCGAGGTGGTGCTCCAGAGCTGGTCGTAGTTGCCGCAGCCGCTGTCGAGACAGATCACGAGCTCGGGCGAGCCGATGCGCGCCTCGAGGTGATCGAGGTACGGAGGCAAGTCGAACGAGCCGCTCTCTTCGCACGCCTCGATCAGCACCACGCAACGATCGTGGGGGAGCTTCTGCTGCTGCAGCGCCTCGATCGCGGTGAGCGACGCGTAAGCCGCGTAGCCGTCGTCCGCGCCGCCGCGGCCGTAGAGCTTGTCGCCCACACGCACGGGGATCCACGGGCCCTTCCCTTCGTCCCAGCCGCTCATCTCGGGCTGTTTGTCGAGGTGGCCGTAGAGCAAGACGGTGCGGTCGTCGCGCCCGCCGAACGCGGCCGGGATCTCCATGAAGAGCACCGGCGTGCGCCCGGGCAGGCGGACGACCTCGACCTTCAAACCCACGATCGGGCGCTCCGCGCACCAACGCCGCGCGTGCTCGACCGCGGCGTCGAGCTGCCCGTTCTCTTGCCACTTCGGATCGAAGTGGGGGCTGAGCGCGGGGATGCGGATGTAGGCCTCGAGCTCGGGGACGATGGACTCGTCCCAGCGCTGCTCGACGTAGGAGCGGATCGCGTCGGTGTTCATGAGCGAGGAATATCGCGCCGCCCTCCGCGAGGCGACGGAGCGGCGCGCGCCTCGTGCGGGAGCGCACCTCGCGGTCGACCGCCGACGAACGAGTGCAGGAGCGCCAGCGGGAGCAGCACGATCGCGAGCGCGATCGAAGCGAGGAAGGCGAGTGAGAAGAGAGGGAGCAGGACCAAGAGCAGAAATCCCGCCGCCAACCGAACGACGAGCGGGTCCTGCGGCGGGTCGAGCTCCGACTCCGCACGAACGAGCGGTGGCGCGCAGGCCTCGTGCGCAGCGGGCTCGGCCGGTGCGATCACCACTTTCCGTCCCGCACCTTTCCGTCGCCGACGAGGGCGGACCAGAGCTTCTGCACGAACGGCGCGTCGACGCTCGAGTCGTCCTGCAGCGGGTGGGTGCTCTTCTGCGCGTCGATCGCCGCGACGCTCTTCACGCCCGCGAGGGTCGCGCTCGGGGCCACCGTCGGCGCGTGCTCGTCGTAGAGCTCGAACCAAGGCAGGCCGTGCTCGGCGTAGGTTCGTGCGCTCACCGGCGAAGGCGGCGGCGCCTCGCCCGTGATGTCCTGCCATTGATCGGAGCTGACGATGTGCACGAAGACGCGGGTCGAAGCGCCGAGATCCCAGGTCTCGAGGCCGTGCGGATCCGGATAGATTTTCTGCTTCATCTGCCCGCCCGCGGCGAGCCCCATCGCGGTCGCCTTGCGGGCGCGCGACGCCATGGGCGCGCCCGGCATCCCGCTCGGCGCCGCGCACGCGGGCGGAGGCGGCGCGGCGGACGACATCTCGCAGAGCTCGCCGTCCCACTCCGCGCGACGCGGCGGCGGGGGTGGCGGCGCGAAGCGGCCGGGCTTCGGTGGGACCACCTTGAGCTGCAAGCCGCCGAAGCGCTCCTCGCCCGTGACCTGGCCTTCGACCGTGTAGCCGAGGCCGAGCGGCATCGCGACGAACTGTCGGATGGTGCCGTTGCCGGTGCAGATCCCGTCGAGCCACGGTTGAGGCGGGAAGACCACGTAGTCCTGCTTCGGCGCGTCGCCGCGGAAGATCCCGCGCGAGGGGAGCGCGTGCAGCTCTTCGCTCCAACGCTCGCCCGTGATCGCGCAGACCTTGCCGACGCCGACCTTGAGCGCGTGTGGCTTCCAGTGCGGCGCGCTCAGGTGAAGCCACATCGCCTCGCGTTGGTACATCGGCAACATCACGCCGCCGCGCTCGCGCCACTCGTCGGGCACGCGCGAGGCGTAGTCGTCCACGCGACGGAGCGGGAAGGCGCCGAGGCCGGGCGGCAACGGGTAGCGCTTGCCGTCGTCGGGGATGCGCAGCGTGCGCTGGAAGCGGATCGTGACGTCGCCGAGGTGGAGGGCGTCGTGGGTGAGCGTGAAGGTCATGGTGGGCTCCTCTCGAGGCTCCCGCGACGTGCGGGATCGTCGCCTCGCAGAGGAAGGCGCCCGGGCGCGCGGCTCGTCACGAAGCCGACGTTCGATTCTTTCAAACCATCGTTTCGATTGAACAATTCGACGACCTGCAAAATCGTCGGTGACAAATCCGCGGCTCGTTCGTCTACTGCCCTTCGTGCTCGACGCGGCCTCGTTCCACGACGCGCTCGGCCGCGGCGATCACCGCGCGGCCGCGACGTGGCTGGTGCGCGCGCACGCAGGCGACGTGCTCTCGCTCTGTCGCGCGATCGTGCGCGACGCGACGACCGCGGAGGACCTCGCGCAGGACACGTTCGCGAGCGCGTTCGGAGGGCTCTCGGGGCTGCGGCTGGAGAGCTCGCCGCGGACCTGGCTGCTCGCCATCGCGCGCCATCGCTGCCTCGATCACCTGCGTCGCCTCAAGCGCGCGCCCTACGCGGTCGCACCGGACGTCGAGATCGTCGAGCTGCACCCCGACGACGGCGCGCCCCTCGGTCCCGAGCTCCTTCAACGACGCGACGACGTGGTGCGCGCGCTCGAGGTACTCGACGAGCCTTCGCGCGCGCTCGTGATGCTGCGCTTCCGACACGGCCTCGAGTACGACGAGCTCGCGGAGGTCTTCGGTCAGAAGGAGGGCACCATCCGCATGCGGCTCTCGCGCGCGCT
>ERZ761602.8409-NODE-8409-length-10411-cov-8.959540_pt1 | contig 10411 bp, 11 predicted proteins | sample MGYA00512165_ERZ761602 | MGnify/ENA primary metagenome ERZ761602 (study PRJEB28899, sample SAMN02445085) | bioreactor sludge metagenome | biome: EBPR sludge; isolation source: Thorneside wastewater treatment plant | place: Australia: Brisbane, Thorneside...
GGCCACGGGCCGGGGCGACACCAACTACGGCAACTTCCGCAACGCCGAGGTGGACGCCCTGATCCAGAAGGCGGAGCCGGAGATGGACGCCGCCAGGCGCCAGGGCTACATCAACGAGGCGATCCGCATCCTGCAGAAGGAAGTGAACGCGATCCCGCTGCACCGGCAGGTGACGCCGTGGATCTCGCGGGCGAACGTGACGGTGACGCACCGCTCGGACAACTGGCTCTGGCCCCTGTGGGTCACGGTGAAGTAGCGGCCCTCCGAACCCTCCCGCCCACCGCCCCGGACCCGTGCCGGGGCGTGCCGCCATGTCCCTGAACCACTTCTGGACCGCGTTCTTCCTGTTCGCCTTCGGCGCCTCGGCGGCGCAGCTCGTCTTCGCCGGGGACGTGGACGTCTTCAAGCGCGTGGTAGACGGCATGTTCGAGTCGGCGCGCGTGGCCGTGATGGAGATCGCGCTGCCCCTGGCGGGCGTGATGACCTTCTGGCTCGGCATCCTCGCCGTGGCCGAGAAGGCGGGGGCGGTGGCGGCGGTCGCCCGCCTCATCGCGCCGTTCTTCTCGCGCATCTTCCCGGGCATCCCGAAGGACCATCCGGCCTCGGGCCACATCGTGATGAACTTCTCGGCCAACTTCCTGGGGCTCGACAACGCCGCGACCCCGTTCGGCCTGAAGGCGATGGAGAGCCTGCAGCAGCTCAACGAGCGCAAGGACGAGGCGACGGACGCGATGATCATGTTCCTCGTCCTGCAGACCTCGGGCCTCACGCTGATCCCGATCACCATCATGGCGCAGCGGGCGGTGCTGGGGGCGGCCAATCCCTCCGATGTCTTCATCCCGATCCTGGTGGCCACCTACTGCTCGACGCTGGCGGGGTTCGTGGCCGTCGCGCTCAAGCAGCGCATCAACCTGCTCGATCCGGTGATCCTCGCCTGGCTCGGGTCCATCAGCGCGCTGATCGGCGGCGTCGTGTGGCTCATCACCACGGGGCTCACGCGGCCCGAGGTGGAGACGATGTCCAAGGTGGTCGCGAACGTCGTGCTCTTCGGCCTGGTGGCCGCGACGCTCGTGGCCGCGCTGTGGCGGCGAGTCGACGTGTACGGCGCCTTCATCGAGGGGGCCAAGGGCGGGGTGCAGACGGCGCTCCTGATCATCCCGTACCTGGTGGGCATGCTGGTGGCCATCGGGGCGCTGCGAAATTCCGGCGTGCTGCCGCAGGTCGTGAAGGCCTTCGCCTGGCTGTGCGGCGCGCTGGGCATCGACGGCGCGTGGGTGGGCGCGCTGCCCACGGCGATCATGAAGCCCATCAGCGGCAGCGGGGCGCGGGCGATGATGATCGACGCGATGAAGAGCGAGGGGCCCGATTCCTTCGTGGGGCGCCTCGCGTGCATCGTGCAGGGCTCGACGGACACCACGCTCTACGTGGTGGCGCTCTACTTCGGCTCGGTGGCGATCGTGCGCACCCGCTACGCGATCCCCTTCGGCCTGTTCGCGGACTTCGCGGGCGTGGTCGCCGCGATCCTCGTGGCCTACGCGGTGTTCGGCTAGGCGGGGCGCGTGAAGCCGGCGATGAGGCCCGTCACGGGCTGGCCGGCCTCCTTGCGGATGACCGAATCGGCGAGCTTCCACTCGACGAGGCCGTGGGCCGCCGCGAGCGAGCGCAGGTACGCCGCCGAGTGGGCGTAGCGCCCGGAACGCGCGAGGCGGTAGGGTTCCTCGCCCTCGAGCCGCTCGACGGAGAACGCGAAGAGGCCGCCGGGGGCGAGCGATCGGGCGACGGCCGCGAAGATCGCGTCCAGGTCGCCGATGTACACGAAGACGTCCATGGCGGCCGCCAGGTCCGTGGCGCCCGCGGGCCGCGCGTCGAGATAGCGGGCGATCTCGTCCTCCGCCAGCTCGTCGTACAGCGCGCGCTCCCGGGCCTTGTCCAGCATCTTTCCCGACAGGTCCACGCCCGCGAGGCGCCGCGCGAAGGGCTTGAGCACGAGGCCCGACAGGCCCGTGCCGCAGCCCAGGTCCTCGATGGCGAGGGCGCCTTCCTTGCCCGCGAGCCAGGGCGCGAGGAATTCCGCCATGCGCTGGGGCGTGCGGTACTCGAGATCGCCCACGAGGCGCTTGTCGAAATCGGCCGCGAAGCGGTCGAAGAAGCCGCGGATGAACTCGTCCGGCGCGCGGCCCGTCTGCACGCCGGCGATGGAGTCGCGCAGGTGGCGGATGCCCGCATTGCCGCCATCGAGCTTGAGAGCCTCGTCCAGCGCGCGGACGGCATCCGCATCCCGCTGGGCCATGTAGTACTGCTCGCCGAGGTTGATCCAGGCCTCGGGAAAGGCCGGGCGGATCGCGACGGCGCGCTCGAGGTGCGCGACGGCCTCCTGCGGGCGCTTGAGGCGGCCGAGCACGATGCCGAGGTTGTTGTGGGCGGTGGCGAGGTTCGGGTCCGCCGTGACGGCGCGGGCGAAGCATTCCGCGGCGCGGGGAAGATCCCCCAGCGCGAGCAGGCAAAGGCCCAGCCCGTTGAGCACGAGGGGCACGCCGGGCTTCGCGCGCAGCGCGGCCTCGTAGGCCTCGACGGCCTCCGGGTGGCGGTGGTTGCGCTCGAGCAGGTTGCCCAGGTTGGCGGAGGCCTCGAAGAAGACGGGCCTCAAGCGCAGCGCGGCCCGGTAGGCCTCGACCGCTTCTTCCACCTGGCCCATGCCCGCCAGGGCCATGCCGCGCACGAAGGGATACTGCGGGTCCTGCGGGGCGAGGGCCGCGGCCCGGTCCAGGGGCGCGAGCGCGTCGGCGGGACGCTGCTGGAAGAGGGCGGAAAGGCCCAGCGCGTAGTGGGCCTGGGCGTTCGACGGATTGGCGCGCAGGACCCGGGCGGCCTTCTGCTCCGCCGGGCCGAAGCGGCCGGCGTGCACGTCGTCCAGGGCTTCGCGCAGCAGCTGCGCGACGGGTGCGACGGGACCCATCCCGCTACTTGGCCGCGGGCAGGATCTCGAAGACCTTGACCACGCGCGTTACGCCGGCGGTGGACCGCGCGACCTCCACGGCGGCGTCGGCTTCGGCGGCGGAGACCAGGCCCATCAGGTAGACCGTGCCGCCTTCGGTGACCACCTTCACGTGGTTCGCGGAGAATTTGCCGTTGCGCAGCATGCGCGACTTCACGCTGCCGGTGATGGCCGTGTCGTTGCCGCGGGAGGCGAGGGAGGAGTTGCCGGCGACCGACAGCTCGTTGGTCACGTCCGTCACGCCGGCCACCGTGCGCACGGCGTCCTCGACGGCCTTGCGCTGGCCGTCGTCGGGAACCTCGCCCGTGAGGAGCACCTTGCGGTTGTAGCTGGTGGCGTTGATGTGCGCGGCACCGAAACGATCGCTCGTGATGCGCAGGATCTTCCACTCGATGTTCTCGTCCTCGACATAAGTGCCCGCGGTGCGGCGGTCCTCCACCATGAAGGCGGCGGCACCGACGCCGGTGGCGGCGAGGCCGACGCAACCCGAGAGCAGGGGGGCGACGAGGCAGGCGATGAGGAGCGGGAGGATTCGGCGCATCACTTTTCTCCGTGGAGGGTCCGGTCGACGAGGTCGCACAGGCAGTGCAGGGCGAGGATGTGCACTTCCTGGATGCGGGCGGTACGGGTGTGGGGGACGTTCAGGTGATGGTCGCCCGTCCCGAGGGCGGCGGCCATCTTCCCGCCGTCCCGGCCCGTGAGGGCGATGACGGCCATGCCGCGCTCGCGCGCCGCGGCCATCGCGGCGAGGACGTTGCGCGAATTGCCGCTGGTGGAGATGGCCACGAGCACGTCGCCGGGGCGCCCGAGGGCCTCCACCTGGCGCGAGAAGACGCGGTCGAAATCGTAGTCGTTGGCGATGGCCGTGAGCGCGGACGTATCCACCGTGAGGGCGATGGCGGGCAGGCCCGGGCGCTCGACCTCGAAGCGGCCCGTGAGCTCCGCGGTGAAATGCTGGCAATCGCCGGCCGAGCCGCCGTTGCCGCAGGCGAGGACCTTGTGCCCGGCGCCGAGGGCGCGGGCGAGCGCTTCGCCGGCGCGGGCGATGGCGGGCGCGAGGCTTTCGGCCACGCGCTGCTTGAGCGCGACGGCCTCGTCGAACTGGGCGCGGACTTGCGCGGTGGCATCCATGGGAAGGGGCGTTCGGAAGGCGTGAGTCCGGATTGTAGCCGCTAGGCGTTCTCGAAGGCGCCGCGGATCCAGCGGGCGCGGCCGCCCTCCCATGAAACGACATCGAATCGGCACGCGGGTTCCCGGCCGAGCCGCGCGAGGAAGTGTCGCGCGGCGGCGATGAGCTTGCGCTGCTTCACGCCGTCCACGCTGGCGGCCGCGCCGCCGTAGCCTCGACCGGCGCGGGCGCGCACCTCGACGAAGACGAGCGTGTCGCCGTCCCGCGCGACGATGTCGATCTCGCCGAAGCGGGTGCGGTAGTTGCGGGCGACGAGCGCGAGGCCGTGGCGCTCGAGAAGCGCGGCCGAGGCGTCTTCCGCCGCGCGGCCGGCAAGGGCGGCGGGCGTGGGGACGCCGGAGGCCATCAGGGCGCCTTGCCCAGGGGCACGGCGCGGCCGGCGTCGATGGCGGCGGGTAGGAGCGTGCGGCTGAAGTGGCGATCGGCCTCGAGCTGGATGCGGCCCGTCACCCCGTCGAGGGAGAAGCGGCGGTCCTCGGCCTGGGCGAGCAGCAACGACAGGCGGAAGGCGTCGATGCCGAAGGCGTAGAGGCGCTCCTGCTCGACCGGCATCGGCGCGGCGGGCGGCGGATAGGCCATGACGGCCGGATGATCGGGTTGCACGAACCAGGGCATGTCCACATAACGCACACCCTCCAGGTCCACGTTGACCGTGGCGTCCGCCCGCGGGTCCACGCCGAGGGAGGTGGTGTACACGGGCAACGAGCCGGAAATGTAGGGGCGCACGGCACGGGTGGCCGCGCGGTCGAGCGCGAGGAAGACCATGTCGGCCTTCACGGCCGCGATGCGCTCCTTGAGGGCGGGAGCGTCGTTCTCGCCGCCGGCGAAGGCGACGCGGATCTTCACCTCGCCCGCGGCCCGGGTCCATTCGCGCTCGAAGGCCTCCTGCACGCGCTTCGCGATGGGCGAGGCCGAGGCGACCACGATGGCCTGCGACCAGCCGTCGTTCACCGCGAGGAGCGCCACCTGGCGGGCTTCCTGCTCCACCGCGAGCGAGATGGCGTGCATCCGGGCGGGCAGTTCATCGTCGGCCGCCTGGTTGAGCGCGAGCGTGGGCTGGCGCGGGCAGTCGCTCTTCGCGAGGGCGTAGGCCCCGTCCCGCGTGAGGCCCGCGACCACGACCACGGCGCCTTCCTGCTGCGCGCGGCGGCAGGCCTCGAGGGCGCTGGGGCCGTCGTCCGCCGCCGGATAGACGCGGACGGGGGGCGCATCCCTGGAGCCGGCCGCGGCGGCGGCGAGAAAGCCCTGGCGCACCGCGTCGGCCACGGGGCCGAGGGTGGGCGAGGCAAGGGGCAGCACGAGGGCCACGTGGGGTCCCGGACCCGCGGGAATGGGCTGGCGTGCGGACTTGTCGGTCGCTGGCGACGGGGCCCCACCTTCCTTTGCCGCGGACCGCTCGGGTGCGCCCGGATCGCGCAAGGGCGTGACGACCGTGCCGGGCGCGAGGCCGGGCGAAGTTGTCTCGCGTGGCGGGTCGGCCGAGAATGCGGGCGGCGCCGCGAGGAAAGCGGCGAGGAGAACGGCCGTGAGGCGCACGTTGGACGAGGGCAAGAGCGAAGGCTCCGGTTCGCCGGCGGCGGAAAGCCGCGGGGCATCATTGCCCGCCGGATTATATGTGGTGGCCACGCCCATCGGGAACCTCGGCGATGTCTCGTCCCGCGCGCTGGAGACGCTGAAGCGCGCCGATCTCGTGGCCGCGGAGGACACGCGCGTCACCCAGTCGCTGCTTTCGCACTTCGGCATCCGCGCGCGGCTCGTGTCGGTCCGGGAGCACAACGAGCGCGGCGCGGCCGAAACGGTGCTGCGTGCCCTCGAGGCGGGACAGGCCGTCGCCTACGCGAGCGACGCGGGCACGCCCGGCGTGAGCGATCCGGGCGCGGTCCTCGCCGATCGCGTCCGCGCCGCGGGCTTCCCGGTGATTCCCGTGCCGGGCCCGAGCGCGCTCACCGCGGCCCTGAGCGCCTGCGGCCTGGTGGCCGACGGCGTGGTCTTCGCGGGGTTCCTTCCCGCCAAGGGCGGCGAGCGCAAGGCGCGGCTCGCGCAGCTCGCGGCGGGCCCGTGGGCCATCGCCCTGTTCGAGTCGCCGCACCGCATCGAGGCGACGCTCGCCGACCTGCACGCGGCCCTCGGCGATCGCGACGTGGTGATCTGCCGCGAGCTCACCAAGCGCTTCGAGTCGATCGCGCGCGTGCCCCTCGCGGCGGCGACGGAATGGTTGCGCGAGGATCCCAACCGCTCCCGCGGCGAGTTCGTGCTGGTCGTCGAGGCGCGGCCCGTCGAAGCCGGTCCCACTATCGACGCGGCCAAGGTGCTCGCGATCCTGCTCGAGGAACTCTCCGTGAAGCAGGCGTCGTCGCTCGCCGCGAAGATCACCGGGGCGAGTCGCAGCGAGATGTACGCGAAGGCGCTGGCGATGAAGTCGGAGGAAGTTCCGGCGACGAAAGCGGACGGGAACAGGGGAAGCCGCCGGTAGGGGTTCCCGTTTCCCTCGCGCTGCAAGCGTGGCGGCATCTCGCACGGCGCCCCCGGAAGGCTGGCGAAGGGACCGGCGGATCCTTTGGCGATGCGGCGGCGATCCTGTGCCGGGAAGAGCGCGGAGCGCATCCCGGCACTGTCGCGGGTGGCGTTTTCAGGCGAGTCGTGGGTTGACTCGCCTGAAAACGCCGGGCACCCGCCAGAGACGCCACGGGTGCATCGCCCAGGATTCGCCGGTCCCTTCGCCGGCCCCCCGGCGGCTTCGCCTTTCCGGCTCCCGCCTACCCCCGTGACGGCCCTCTATAATCGGGCGATGGCCCAATCGATCACCCTCGTCCGCCCCGACGACTGGCACGTGCACTTCCGCGACGGCGCGGCGATGCGCTCGGTCGTCCCCGCCACGGCGCGCCAGTTCGGCCGCGCGATCGTGATGCCGAATCTCAAGCCCCCGGTGGTCACGGTGGCGCAGGCCGCGGCCTATCGCGACCGCATCCTCGCCGCGCTGCCCGCAGGAAGCGCCTTCGAGCCGCTGATGACGCTCTACCTCACGGACAACACGGCGCCCGGGGAGATCGCGAAGGCGGCCGCGAGCGGCTTCGTGAAGGCGGTGAAGTACTACCCCGCCGGGGCCACGACGAATTCCGATTCGGGCGTCACGGACATCGCGCGATGCGACGCCGTGTTCGCCGCGATGGCGGACGCGGGACTGCCGCTCCTCGTGCACGGGGAAGTCACGGACCCGTCGGTGGACATCTTCGACCGCGAGGCGGTCTTCATCGAGCGGCACCTCGCGCCGCTGGTGAAGCGCCACGGGCGGCTGAAGGTGGTGCTCGAGCACATCACGACCCGCGAGGCCGCACGCTTCGTGGCCGATGCGCCGGCGACGGTGGCGGCCACGATCACCGCGCACCACCTGCTGCTCAACCGCAACGCGATCTTCGCGGGCGGCATCCGGCCGCACCACTACTGCCTGCCGGTGCTCAAGCGCGAGTCGCACCGGGCGGCGCTCGTCGAGGCGGCGATTTCCGGCAGCCCCAAGTTCTTCCTCGGCACCGACACCGCGCCCCATGCGAAGGGCGCGAAGGAATCGTGCTGCGGCTCCGCGGGGATGTACACGGCGCACGCGGCGCTGGAACTCTACGGCGAGGTCTTCGAGCAGGCCGGTGCGCTCGACCGACTCGAGGGATTCGCGAGCCGCTTCGGCCCGGCGTTCTACGGCCTTGCCGAGAACCGCGACCGGGTGACGCTCGAGAAGGCCCCGTGGCCCGTGCCCGAGTCCTACGCGCTCGGCGAGGACACCGTCGTTCCCCTTCGCGCCGGCGAGACGATCGGTTGGCGCTTCGCGGGGTAGGGCGGGCCGTGGACTGGGCGACGGGACGCGCCCGGTTCGGGGCGCCGATGCTCGCGCCCCTCGCGCCCTGGCTCGCGGCGATCGACGGAAACGACTGGCCCACCCGCGACGCGCTGAATGCGCTGGCGGCGGGAATCGTCACCTCGGGCGGGAGGCCGGTGCGATTCGTACCGCCGCCGAATGCCCGCGACGACACCGTTCCCTATTACGAGCGGCGAATTGCCGAGTCCGGCGAGATCGAGACGCGCCCGGGGAATTGGCACGACCTCTTCAATGCGCTCGCCTGGTGCGCCTTTCCGAAGGCGAAGGCGGTCGTGAACGCGCAGCACGCGGCGATCCTCGCGGAGGGCGGCGAAGCGGAAGCGCGCCGACGCTCGCCCGCACGCGATGCGCTGTCGCTTTTCGACGAAGGGGGCGTGGCCGTGGCCTCGAGCGACCCGGCGGTCTTCGGCCGCATCCGGGATTTCGAGTGGAAGGCGCTCTTCTGGCGCGAACGGGTGGCGCTCGCGAGGAGCACGGTGTTCGTGCCCTTCGGCCATGCGCTTTCGGAAAAGGCGCTCGAACCCTTCGCGGGCATCGTCGCGAAGACGGTGTTCCTTCCCGTGGCGCCGGGCTTCGCGGCGCTCGAGGCGGAAGAGCGCGTGGCGCGCGTGGACGCGATGCTCTCGTCGCATTTCGCGGACCGCGCGCGATTCGCGACGCCTCGCCTCATGGCGCCGTTGCCGGTGACGGGCGTGCCGGGGTGGCATCCGCGCACCGCCGACGAGGACTGGTACGACGACCGGACCCACTTCCAGCCGAAGCCGGCGGGTCGCGGGACCCCCGCCCTGTAGAATGGCGGGGTGAAGCGGGCCAGACGGTCGCCGCGCCACTTCGGTCGCGCGGAGGAAAGTCGGGACTCCACAGGGCAGCGTAGCGGGTAACGCCCGTCCGCCGTGAGGCGCGGATCAGAGGAACAGAGACGAGCCGGTTGAGTCCGGGTGAAACGGCCAATCTCTACGCGGAGCAACACCAAATAGGCAGGCGCTGACGGGGCCCCCCGAGCCTGCGGGTAGGTGGCTGGAGCGGCGCGGAAACGCGCCGTCGAGAGGAATGACCGTCATAGCCGCGAGGCCGTAACAGAATCCCGCTTATCGGCCCGCTTCACATTTTCCTTTCCCCCCGGATTTTCGCTGCACTGCGTTGCTGCGGCGCGCAAATCCCCCATGATCGGCACGGGCGTCGTGCCGCCCGCCGGAAAGCGCCGAAAAATCCGCTTCCGGCCTCCGGGACCCCGGCGCATGATTCGCCCTCCACAACGGGAGAGGACCGACGCCATGCACATCGGCCCCGACAGCACGCGAGAGGAATTCATCGCGCACGCCCTCGCCATCGAATTCGAGGCGGCGCGCACTTTGCGGGAACTGGAGGCGTGCTTCGCCGATCGCCACCAGGACGAGCTGGCGCGCCTGTGCCGGCAGCTCGCCTCGCTCGAGCAGGAACACTACGAGTCGCTCGTCGAGCGCGGTCGCGGCCTCGCGCTTCCGGAGGTCGACTTCCGCCAGTACGCGTGGCTCGAGACCGCCGAGTCCGAGGACAGCCCGCGCGAGCTCGTCTATCACGTGGCGAGTCCCCGGGTGCTGCTCGAGATGGCCCTCAAGGCCGAGCAGCGGGCCGCCTCGGTCTTCGCGCGCGTGGCCCGCGAGGCCCGGGATCCCGAGGTCGCTTCCCTCGCGCGCCAGCTCGCGGACGACGAAGGCGAGCACGTGCGCTGGGTGACCGATGCCCTCGCGCGGACGCCGCAGGACCTCAACGACTGGCATCCGCTCATCGAAGGCGGCACCGTGCCTTCGCTCGCGCTCGGGGCGGAACGCCGCGGGCGCCCGGGCCCGGCACCGAAGGACGAGCGCCGCCGTCCCTAGGGGGCTTGCGCCTCGAGCGCGGCCCAGTCGCCCCGGCGGATCCGGGCGATCACGACGAAGCGTCCCTCCGCGGGCTTGAGCACCGCCGCCTCGCCTTCCTCGAGGTGGGGCGGGCCGGCGATCGCGCGAAACGGGTTGCCGTGGCTCGTGATCATGCGCAGCGTGCCGGCCCTCGGCGCCGATGAAAGCAGCGCGACGAGCGCGCCGTAGTCCGCCCCCGCCGCGTTCGTACCCTCGTAGCCCCGCACGACCGTCGACGCCTCCGCGCGGCCGAACATCAGGCGTCCGGTCTCCATCGTCCGGCAGAAGGGGCTCGCGATCACCTCGCCGACCGGAAGGCCGAGCCGCCGGATCGCCTCGCCGATCGCCCGCGCCTGGCGCCGCCCCTCGTCGGAGAGGTTCCGCTGCGTCCGGCATTCCTCGTAGGCGCCCATCGCCCGGTCGTCCTGGGAGAAGTCCGTCGCCGTGTGCCGGAAGTAGAGCGTGAGCCCGCCGGCCCG
>ERZ761602.8410-NODE-8410-length-10410-cov-6.993240_pt1 | contig 10410 bp, 9 predicted proteins | sample MGYA00512165_ERZ761602 | MGnify/ENA primary metagenome ERZ761602 (study PRJEB28899, sample SAMN02445085) | bioreactor sludge metagenome | biome: EBPR sludge; isolation source: Thorneside wastewater treatment plant | place: Australia: Brisbane, Thorneside...
TCGGCTGCGTGGACTGGGTGGTGCCGTTTGCGGAGGACACGCCGGAACGGCTGATCTGTGCCCTGCTGCCCGATGTGCTGGTCAAGGGTGGCGATTACCGACCCGATCAAATTGTCGGCGCCGACTGCGTGCGCCGCGCCGGGGGCGAGGTCCGCGTGCTCGGCTTCGTCGACGGCTTTTCCACCACCGGCCTGATCGAGCGGATCCGCGCATAGCGCCGCAGCGCGGCGACCCCGCCCCCGCACGCTGCGGGGGGCAGATCGAGCGCTCGCCACCGCCCATGGCCGCACCGCCGAAGGTGTGACCGCCTTTCACGGGTTGAGCGTTTTTTCGTAGACGGCCAAGTTGCCCGCGCACATCGCATCCGTCGAAAATTCGCGCAAAATCAGCGCCCGGCCAGCTTCTCCCGCCCGACGACGCAGGTCCGGGTCACCGAGCAGACGGTTTATGGCGTTGGCCAGACCGGCCACGTCGCCGGGAGCGATCAGCAGGCCGTTCTCGCCGTCGCGCACCACTTCCGGCATCCCGCCGGCGCGGCTGGCGATGATCGGCACCCGCGCCGCCGCCGCTTGCAGCAGCGACACGCCCAGCCCTTCCATGTCGGCCGGGTGCAACAGCAAATCCAGGCAGCCGAGAATCGCCGGCAGGTTGTCCACGAAGCCCATCATCGACACGTGAGCGGACAGCCCGCGCTCGATGATGGTGCGCGTCAGCTCCGCTTCCAGGGGACCCCGGCCAAAAATCAGAACCCGCAGGGTCGGGTGGCGCGGCAGCACGTCGGCCAGCGCCGCGAGCAGGTAGCGGTGGCCTTTGCGGGGGATGAGTTGCGCCACCATGCCGACCACCGGGGTTTCCGGGGCGAGGCCGAGGCTGGCGCGGAAGCCGGCCTTGTCGTAGTCGACGAGATAGGGGGCGGCGTCCACCGCGCTGCGCACGCAGGTCACCCGCTCGGGCGCCAGCCCCTCCGCCAGCAACACTTGGCGAATGCCCTCCGAAATGGCGATGACGTGATCGTAGAGCCGGTATTTCAGCCGCACGATCCAAGGGGCTTCCGGGTTGTCCACCCGGCGCGAGAGCACGCAGGGCACGCCCGCCAGCCGCGCCGCCACCCCGCCCCACAAATCCGCGCCCCGGCGACTGTGCAGATGCACCAGGTCGGGCCGCGTCGCGGCGATCAGGCGCTTGAGGCGAACGACCAGCCCGACATCGGCATCGCCCCGCATCGGCATCTCGAACACCCGGGCGTGGGCGCGGGCGGGCTCGACGATGGGCGCGCCGCGCCGGCAGGCCAGCACGTTCTCCACCCCGCGCCGCGCCAGCCCTTCCAGGATGTAGAGCACCTGGTAGGCGCCTCCGTAAAAATGGCGGCCCGACTCGACGTGCAGGACCTTCATGCCGCCGATTCCACGGCCAGCGCGGCGCGAATGTCGGTCATGACCCGCTCCGGCGTGATGTCGCGCAGGCAGGGGTAGGCGCCTTGACAGGTGGGGCGGCGCCGGCAGGGCGAGCATTCCAGGCCGAGCCAGATAACCTTGCCGTTGGGTCGGCCGCTGTCGAGATAGGGCCGGGTGGAGCCGAACAGCGCCACCGTGGGCGTGTTGAAAGCGGCGCCCATGTGGGTCAGCCCGGTGTCGACCCCCACCAGCAACCCCGCCTGCCGGATCAGTGCCGCCGCTTCCGGCAGGCGGGTGAGGCCGGCGAGCTGCACCGCGCCGGGGGTGGCCGCAGCGATGCGCTCGGCCGCCGCTCGGTCCGCCGGTCCGCCCATGATCGCGGGCGCGAGGCCCAGCTCGTCCCGCACCCGTCGCGCCAGGATTTGCCAGGCATCCTCGAACCAGTGTTTCTGATCGCGGGTGGTGAACGGCGCGAAGGCCGCGAAATTCCCTGGAGCGAGACCGTGTTCGGCCATCAAGGCTCGCGCCTTGGCCTCGGCGGCGTCGGCGATGCACAGCCGGGGCAGAAATTCGCCGGTATGCAGACCCAGCCGCTCGGCCAGATACAGGTATTCCGAGCTGATGCGCCGCAACGCGCCGCCCTTCGGCACCACCTCGGTCATCAGCCACTGACTGCCCTCGCGCGAGCCCAGCCCGATGCGGCGCGGCGCGCCCGAGAGCCAGGCCAGCAGCCCGCTTTTCAGCAGGCTTTGCATGTCGATGGCGACATCGAAGCGCTTGGCCCGCAGCATTCGGCGGAACTCGCGCACGCGGCGCAGCAGTTCGCCGAGCCGCTTTTCGGCCCACAGCCGCTGCCATTCCGCCTTGGGCCAGAGAATCAGTTCGTCGATACAGGAATCGGCCGCCAGCAGTTGATCGATGCCCGGCTCGACCAGCCAGGCGAGGTGGGCTTGGGGGTAGGTTCGCTTGACCGCCGCCGCGAAGGGCGAGGCGAAGACCACATCCCCGATGGCCGAGGTGCGGACGATGAGGAGGCGGTTGAAAGCCATTGGCGGCGCGGTAGCCCCAGGGTCGGAAAGAAGGGTGAACGGACTCGCGGCGGTGTCGGTCATGCGCCAAAACACGTTAGAGCTTAATGCGATGCTGGCTCGGCCGAAAGGGCTTGACGGGAATCGTCCCGCCGGCGCGATGCCGGATTGTAACGTAGGCGACAGGCGATGCGGCGGGCGATTGCCCGTTGGCGCGCCACAACGGCGCCGAACGGCGCCGAACGGCGCCCGAAGCCACCGGGGTTTTGAGCGGCAGCGCCGGCCGCCCACCCGCCCGGCCCGCTCGGATGATGCGACCGCGCCTTCAGTTGGCCGCGTCATGCGGGCGCGACCGGACGTCACCTTGATCGGCGGGCGGCGCGGCGGCGTAAAGCAGCGTCATGAACATGACGAACAGCAGCGTGGTGTTCGAGCGCATCAAATAGGATTCCGACAGGCATATCACGGCGAACAATACCGGCAATCCGTCTCGCAGTCGTTGCCATTCACCTCGCCCGCGCTCGCGCCAGAGCGGCGGCGGAACGAGCATGGCGACGAGCGCGACGCCGCCCGCGATGCCCAGGGTCGAGAGCGTGTAGAGAAAATGGTTGTGGGGATTCCAGGTCGGGGTGACCGCGAGCGAAAGCCGGGCACTGCCGGCCTGCATTTGAGCGGGCAAATCGCCGACTCCGACGCCGAACAGCGGGTTTTCGACGAAAATCCGCCAACTGGCCCAGGCCCACGACAGGCGCAGGCCCACGGGCGTGTTGGGGTTTTCGCTCAGCTCGGTGGCGTTCGAGATGGCGGTGTCCACCCGTTCCTGGAAGTAGCTGTTGCCGAGGTAGGCGCCTGCCACCACGAGAGCGGCGCACAGGGCGGCGAGCGGCAGGGCGACGATCAAGCGCCCTTTGAACCGCTGGACGACCAGCAAGCCGAGCAGCGCCAAAAAAGCCACCATGCCGGCGCGTCCGCCCGAGATCACCAGGTTGAGCGCGGTAGTCGCTAGCAGCGCGACATAGAGCGCGCGGTGGCGATACCCCGGAAACAGCGCGCGCTGGCCGGCCAGATACCCGGCCCACGCCAGGATGGGCGCATACATGATGCGGTCGACGAACGGCGCGGTGTCCATCGGGTCCTTGTTCGCCCGAACGCCGGGGGGGAGTTCGGGAAAATGGTGCAGTTGCAGCCAGTTGTAAAAAGCGAGCAGCTCGCACAGCGCGACGGCGCACAGAAAGGCGCCGAGATACAAGCCGTAATGCTGCTTGCGGGCGACGCCGAAATAAAGCGGCGCCAGCAGAAAGAACGTGGCCTTGCCGAGCATTCGCTGACCGTTGGCGAGATCCTCGGTCCACAGCAGCGAGGCCGCCACGAGCGCGTAGTAAGCCAGCAGCGTCCAAAGCGCCCGGTTGCGCAAGACCGCCCCCAGCCTTTTCAGGCGGTCGCCTTGGGCGAGCCAAAGTGCCAGCAGCACCAGGGTGAGCGAGTAGGCGGGCGCGACATGGGTCGGGATCGAGAAGAAAATGGCCGCCAGCAGCCAGGAATTGATGCGCGGAAGATGGCGGGATAGCGCCATGGCCGTCATAGGATCGACACCCCGCTCAACGTCAGCGCAGCGCGCATTTTTTCGCGCTCGGCAGCGGATTTAAAAAGAACCCGGTCCAGCCCGAACGCGAGCACGACGCCAGGTTCGGCGTAGAGTTGCGCGGCGAACAGCAGCGCCGAGGACCGCACCCCGACCACCGCCGAGTAGCGCGCGTGGCTCATGTGGACTTCCAAGGGTTCGTCCGGGTCGATGAGAGTGTAGTCCGGCTGGCACAGCTCCCGGTGGGGGTCTTTCGGGTGGGCCTTGTAGTGGATCTCGGAAAAACCCCGAGCGCGCAACCCGTCGCGGATTTCCCGGCTGACGGCATCGCGATCTGCCGCCCGCATAAGACCGGCGCCCACCAGCGGTTGCCCGATGACCAGCGCGCGGCGCGGGATCGTTTCGTCGCTCGATGGCGAAGCATCGACCAGAGGCGGCAGGACGACCACCTTGTGGGCCGGATATTCGTGCGGCAGGCCGGACAAAACGTAGATGCGGTCGCAAAAGGGCGCGTCCGAGCCGATGCGATCGCCGGTGAACCGCCAGTAATCGAGTTCGGGCGCGGCGAGGCGGCGCAGCTTGCGGACGTATTGCACGGCGACCTTGAGCGTTGACAGGGGATAACGGCGGACGCTGACGATGCCGTCGGGCAGGATGCGGGCGCGCATCGTCCGCGCGCCGCAGGCGTCCGGCAGGGCTCGTAAAAAGTAGTTGATCGCCTCCGTGTCGAACACCGCGCTGTGAATGTGCAAGGAGTCGCAAGGACCGACCAGCGCGGCGATATCCCGGATGTTGGCGCGCAGTCGCGCGAGGCGGCCAAAAGGGCTGGGTAGCGGCTCCCAGCGCGGCCAGGCCATGTAGCCGGAAGCGTCCCAATCTTCCCGGCGGACGACGGGCGCGACGCCCCGCTTGTACCACGCCAGCACCTGTCGGGCGCCGGTTTCGAACCGCTCCGCGATCCGTCGCGCCGCGAGGTATTGCAGCGGAGAGGCGACAAAGTAGAGGGCGACGCGGCGCTCCATGATCGGTCGCGCTACCTTTGGCGCTCGGCCGCGCACCGGTGGCGCGCGAGCGGATCAGCGTCCGCGCAGGAGCGTGGCGTAGCAGTCAAGATAGGCATCGACGATGGCCTCCTCACCGTAATGGGCCAGCAGCGCCCGGTTGCCGTTGGCGGCGAGCTGCCGGCGCAGCGAATCGTCCCGGAGCAGCAACTCCATCGCCGAGGCCAGATCCGCCGGCTCATCGACCGGCACCAGCCAGCCGTTCTCGCGGTCGCTGATGATGTTCGTCGGCCCTTGGGCGCGGGTGGATAACACGGCGCGCTCCCGCGCCCACGCTTCCAATATGACATTGCCCAGCCCTTCTTGGCGGGAGGTGCAGACGCACAGATCGGCCAGCTCTTGAAAACGGCCGGCGTCATCCCGCCAGCCGGGCCAGCGCACTTGCCGGCCGATGCCCAGTTGCTCGGCATGCCGCGAGAGTTTTGTCGCCAGGGGACCGTCGCCCACCACGATCAGATAAGCCGGTCGATCTTGAATCCGGGGAGCGACCTTCGCGAACGCCCGGAGCAGGTTGTCGAAGCCTTTGACCGGATGCAAGCGGCCCACGGCGGTCACGATCAGGGCATCTTCGGGAAGGGCTAGCTCGCGTCGCAGTTGGCCCAGAGCGGTCGCAGGGCTGGGCTGGTGCGGCGCCACGAAGTTGCCGATGTGGAAAATCCGGTCGGCCGGAAAACCGTGGCGGAGCAGATGCTCGCGGATGCCGGGGCTGGCCGCGATCCAGGCGTGGGCGTGCCGGTAGCCGTGCGGGGTGTAATAACCGCCCAGCCGGGCGACATGAATCGGCCGTCCACCTGGGGCGATGCGGGTCAGGCGCGTGGCGCGGCCCATGTAGGTCTGCACGATCTCGGGTCGATGCGCCCGCAGCGCCCGCCCGATTCGCCAGCGGGACGGCAAATCGGCGACGCCCCACATGGGGATGTGGACTTGCGGGATCTGCGGGTCGAGGCGGGCCGAAATCCGGCTGTCGGCCACGGTGATGGCCAGCGGGGGGTGGTGTCGAGCCCGCAAAGCGTTGACGAGTCGGGTATAAAACAGTTCGGCCCCGCCTAGCGCCTCGCCGCCGATGATGTGGGCCGATGCGATCATGAACTCCCGTCAGGTAAGTGCAGGACGATATCGTGCATACTGTAAATCAAAATTCCGTCGAGGGCAGGTGACCGCATGACCGATCGAACGCCGCTATCCGTCTTCGTCACGACGTTCAACAACGGCCGAACCTTGGCGGCTTGCCTGGAAAGCGTGCGGTGGGCTGAGGAGATTGTCGTGCTGGATTCCTTCAGCACCGACGACACGCCGGTCATCGCTGGCCGCCACGGGGCGCGCGTCAGCCGGCACGAGTTCTTGGGCTATGGCGCGCAAAAGCGGCTGGCGCTGGCGGCGACCACGCATGACTGGGTGTTGCTGCTGGATGCCGACGAAGCCCTGTCGCCCGCCCTGCAAGCCGAGATCCGCCAACTGCTGGAAAGCGGCCCGACCGCAGACGGCTACGAGATGCCGCGCCAGGAGCAGTTGTTCTGGCGAATGTACCACCCCGCCACCCGCATGAACCATTTCCTGCGCCTGTTCGACAAGCGCAAGGGCGACATCGACGACATGCCGGTCCACGCCGCGCCCAAGGTGCGCGGGCGCGTCGCCCGCCTCAAGGCGCCGCTCTACCATTACGGCGAAACCGACATTCACGCCAAGGTCGAGAAAATCAACGCCTACTCCACCGGGCTGGTGGCCGACAAGCTCAAAAAGCGGCGCTGGGGTATCGCCCTGATCGCGCTGTTTTATCCGCCGCTGTTCTTCGTGCGCAGCTACCTGTTCAAACGCAACTTCCTGAACGGTTGGGCGGGATTCTTCAACGCGGCCATCGCGGCCTTCTACGTCTTTCTCAAGTACGCCAAGCTGTACGAGCACGGCCAGTTCGCCAAACACGGCACCCGGCTGTTGTCGGACGGGGCACCGCCGCCGCCGCGCCAGCGCCCACCATCGACTCGCTCCGCCGATTCGGCTTGATTCTCGACGGAGCCGGTTCGGGTTTTACCCCGTTTTGTGATCTGACGCCCGCAGATGCCGCCACACCAGCGGCGGGGTCAGCATGGCCATGCAACTGTGGTGCGAGCAGGTTTTGCGGTAGCAGTTGACGCAAGGCAGATCGGCTTGCAGCGCGGTCACGTTATCGCCCGGCGGCTTGACCCGGCGCGGGTCGGTGGGGCCGCACAACACCGTCATCGGCGTGGCGGTGGCGGCGGCCAAGTGGGCGGTGCCGGTATCGTTGGCCACGATGAAGCGCGCCGGTTCGCACAAGAGCGGAATGTCGAGAATCGCCGTCTGCCCGCACAAGTTCACCAGCCAGTCGCCGCAGGCCGATTCGATGCGCCGGCATTCCTCCACTTCGTCCGGCCCGCCGATCAGCGCGATTCGCTCCAGCCCGTCCCGGTGAATCCGGTCGGCGAGGGCGGCGTAACGGGTTGCTCCCCAGCGCTTCAAGTGACCGTCGGCGTTGCAACCGGGCAGAAAGACCGCGTAATGGCCCGGTTTCAGCCCGTGACGTTCCACGAGTTCCCGGACTCGGACGCGGTTGGAGTCGGAGATGTGCAGGACCGGCCTGGGCGTGGTGGCCGGGATGCCGCCCGCCTGGAGAGCGGCCCGACTGCGGGTGATGGTGTGAACCGGTTTGGGTAGCGCGGCGGGCGCGATGTTGTAAGGAAACCGTTGGCGGTTGCCGAGCCGATAAGAAATCCGGCTCCCGGTCAGCCACAGCAAGCCGAGCAACAGCCGGGAGCGGTCGTTGCACTGCAAGTCGATGATCAGGTCGTAGCGTTCCGCCCGCACTCGCTGCAACCACTCGGCGATCTTGCGGCCTCGCCGGCGCCGGTCGCGCCATTCGACCGCGAACACGCGGGCAAAACGCGCATCGGACTCGAACAAGCCCTTCCAGGCGGGCAAGGTATCGAGATGGATCTCTCGGCCCGGAAACGCGCGGGCGATGTCTTCGAACAGGGCCGTGGCGATGATCACATCGCCCATTGCGCTCCATTTGACGACCAGAATCCGGCGGATAGCGGGATCGTTCGGCAGATCGGCGCGATAGATCATGGCGCGGGTGGAAGCTTACCGCCGGTACGGGCTGGGCCGGCCCGGTGGCTGGGTTTTGAAGCGGCGGTGGACCCAGAGATACTGTTCGGGCGCTCGGCGGACGTATTGCTCCAGCAGCGCGTTGACGCGCCGGGTGTCGGCTTCGAGATCGGCGCTCGGAAAATCGGCCAGCGCCGGCAAAATGACGACTTCGTATCCGGCCTTGCCCGGCAGTCGCTTGGGAAAGTACGGCACGACCGCCGCGCCGCTCATCGCCGCCAAGCGCGACGTGGCGGTGACGGTGCAGGTCGGGATCCCGAAGAACGGCACGAAAACGCTGTTGCGAGCCCCGAGGTTCTGGTCGGGGGCGTACCAGACCGCCCGCCCCTTTTTGAAAGCCCGCAACAGACCGCGCAAATCTTCGTGCGGCAGCGGCGGCAGGCGGGAGCGTCGCTCGCGCTCGCGCCGCATCACGGTCTCGTATAGCCGGTTTTTGTGGGAGCGATACATGGCGTGGAACGGCTGGTGCCAGGTGATGAAGCGGGCGCCCAGCTCCAGCGTGGTGAAATGGCCGGTCAACAGGATGACGCCTTTGCCGCGAGCGAGCGCGTGCGCCAGATGCTCTTCGCCCTCGACTTTGGCCAGTCCTCGCAGCTTCGCGTCCGGCGCCCACCACGCCAGGGCCGTTTCGAACAGGCCGATGCCCAGCGCGGCAAAATGCGCCTCCAGTAGCTCGGCGCGCTCGCCCGGCGCCAGTTCCGGGAAACACAGCTCGAGGTTGATTTCGGCGATGCGGCGGCGACGGCGGGCGATTTTGCCCAGCCAGCGGCCGATTCGTTCTCCGATGGCCAGTTGCCAGCCAAACGGCAGCGCCGCCATCATCTTCATCAGGCTCAGGCCCAGCCAGATCGGCCAGTAGCGGGGCGCCAGAAATCCCCGATCAAACCGCCGGGCGGAGTCGGTCACGGTTGGTTGTGCGCGCGTCCATAAAGCCGGTATTGTAAGCGGCCTCAGCCCGACAAGCATCCACCCCTTTTCCGTCACCGGCCGGGAGCGCATCAGATGACGACCACCTATTTAGTGACCGGCGCGGCCGGCTTCATCGGCAGCCATTCGGTCGAATGGCTGCTCGGTCGCGGGCAGCGCGTGGTCGGAGTCGACAATCTGCGGACCGGGCACTTGGAAAATTTGGCCGGTGCGCGCTCGTCGCCGAATTTCGAATGGGCGCTCGCTGACGCCGGCGACGAAGCGGCGATGCGCGGCTTGTTCCAGCGCCATCGCTTCGCGGGCGTGTTGCATCTGGCGGCCTTGGTGAGCGTGCCGGAAAGCTTCCGCGATCCCGGGCTCAACTATCGCCTCAACCTGGCCGCCGCCGATGGCATCGCGCGCCTTTGTCTGGAATTCGATTGCAAGCGTCTGGTGTTCGCGTCCTCGGCAGCCGTGTACGGCGCTGTCGCCGCGTTGCCCAACCGGGAATCGGCGCCACCGCAACCCCAGTCGCCCTATGCCGCCGCGAAGCTGGCCTCCGAAATCATGTTGCTGGGCTACGCGGCCAGCTATGGGCTGGAAGCGGTCTGTCTGCGCTATTTCAATGTTTATGGGCCTCGCCAAGACCCCGCTTCGCCCTACTCGGGTGTGTTGTCCATTTTTACCGACCGGTTCCAGCGCGGATTGCCGGTGACCGTTTACGGCGATGGCGAACAAACCCGCGATTTCATATCGGTCCACGACGTCGCGCGAGCCAACGGTGAGGCGCTCGTCGGCGCGAGCGTCGCCGGCGGACGCTACAACGTATGTACCGGTCACGCGGCTTCTCTGAATCGGGTGCTGGCCATCTATCGAGAGCTGTTTCCAGATGCACCGGCGACGACTTATGTCGAAGCTCGCATCGGCGACATCCGCCATTCCTTGGGCGACCCGAATCTGCTGCGGGATATGCTGCGGTTTGAGGTATCCATTCCTTTCGCTCAGGGTTTGCGCGAGCTGGCTTTGGGACGCTGAAGCGAGCTTTCCTGGCAGATTTTATGGCAACATGTTGAAATTGTTATTTATAATTGATTCGTGCTGCTCGGAGCGAAACGGATCGGCCAAGGATTTTGATGAATGGCCCTGGAAAACCGCTTGCCAAGGGCTATTGCTGGGCTATAATAGCTGTCTCGCCACCATAGAGGTGGCAGCGAACAGGGAAGTTAAGCCGTAAACCAAAGGATGGCCGAGTTCCTTACACAGCATGGGCAGGTTGTTGGGGAGGGGGCTTGCGGGCGCGGGCGCGCGTCTGCGGG
>ERZ761602.8412-NODE-8412-length-10408-cov-5.324447_pt1 | contig 10408 bp, 8 predicted proteins | sample MGYA00512165_ERZ761602 | MGnify/ENA primary metagenome ERZ761602 (study PRJEB28899, sample SAMN02445085) | bioreactor sludge metagenome | biome: EBPR sludge; isolation source: Thorneside wastewater treatment plant | place: Australia: Brisbane, Thorneside...
CATGCTGATGGATCGCATGAACAGCAGCCAGACGGCGATGAACCGCGTCATGGACTTCTTTTTCAAGTCGATGAAGATCGTGGCGCCCAACATGGAAGCCAACAAGGACTGGCGTCCCGACCTCAAGGGTTTTGCCGAGCAATGGGCCAAGGAATCGACGGCCATGCTCGAGCGCAGCTTCGGCCTCGGTTCGCACCTCGGCAACCTGAGCGGCACCCTGAGCAAGGACCTGCCGGAGGCGATGGGCCCCTGGCTCTCGTTCCTGATGCAGGCCGCTTCGTCGGGTCATGTCGGTGAGGCCATGCTCGGCGGGACCGCCGGTCTGAATCGCCTGCTGTCGATGGAAGGGGATACCAGTGCGCTGGCCGGCGTCGGCGAGATTCCGCTGTTTGGCGCTTCGCGCGAGAAGAACGCCAAGCTGCTGCGTCTGGTGGACGCCGTGGTCGATCTGCGCAAGAACAGCCTGACCTTCCATACCGCTTTCGCCCAGGCACTGGCCCAGGCGGTCGAGGCAACCGTCGAGGAACTCGGCAAGGTGGCCGCGAAGGGCGAGAAGATCACCGCAGTGCGTCAACTGATGGGTCTCTGGTATCGCACGGCCGACAAGTCGCTGCTCGTGACCTTCAACAAACAGGAATTCCTCGACAAGCAGAACGCGTTCACCAAGGCGCAGCAGCAGTTCAAGCTGGCGCAGCGCGCGGTGGTCGAGGACATCTTCCGTGGCCTGGACATGCCGACGCGCAGCGAACTCGACGAAGCCTACCAGGTGATCCACGAACTCAAGAAAGAGGTGCGGACTCTCAGAAGGGAACTGCTCCCGGCGGCTCATGCAGCACCGGCCAAGGCCAGTGCTCCGGCGCGCAAGGCGACGGCGCGCGCCAAGAGCGAATGAGCAGGCCCGGACGACGTTGCTCGGGCCGATAAGCTAACAGACCTTTAGGAGGGTGCTACCCATGTTTTCTTTCCCAATCCAGATTCTTCCCGCTGATCTCGCGGCGGAGACCGCCGCCCTGAACGAGAAGCTCACCAAGGGCATCAACAACCTCACCAACCTGACCGACGACGACATCGACATCGGCAGCACGCCGAAGGACATCGTTTTCGAACAGGACGGGATCAGGGTCTATCATTACCACGCCCTGGTCGACCAGGCGAAGATCATGAAAACGCCCTTGTTGATCGTGCCGCCGCTGATCAACGGCTACGAGGTGGCCGATCTGCAGCCGGACCGCTCGCTGGTCCGCAACCTGCTGAACGAAGGCATCGACGTCTACCTCAACGACTGGGGATACCCGCGCCAGGTCGACAAGTACCGCAACATGGACGACTACCTCAACGGCTACCTGGACGATACGGTGGAATTCATCCGCCGGCAGCACGGGGTCGACAAGATCGCCTTGCTGGGGATCTGCCAGGGTGGCGCCATGTCGACCACCTACTCGGCGCTCAATCCGGACAAGATCGGCCACCTCGTGCTGACCGTGTCGCCGATCGACTTCGACGCCTACAGGGCAAACCACAAGCCGCACGAAGGCCTGATGTTCACCATGGGCGCCGACGCCGATGTCGAGAAGATGGTTGCCGTGCATGGCAACGTACCGGCCACGGTGCTCAACGAGTCGTTCATGATGGCGTCACCGTTCATCCTCAACTACGGCAAGTACGCCGACGTGATCGACATTCTCGACGACCGCGCGGCGCTGCAGAACTTCCTGCGCATGGAGAAGTGGCTGTTCGGTGGTCCCGACGCGGTCGGCCAGATGTTCAAGGAATTCATCCGTGACTTCCTCAAGGGGAACAAGCTGGTCAAGGGGACGCTGGAGGTGGGCGGCCGCAAGGTCGATCTGCAGCAACTGACGATCCCGATCCTCAACATCTATGCCGAAAAGGATCACATCGTTCCGCCGCCCTGCACCGTTGCCCTCGGCAAGCATGTCGGCAGCAAGGACTACACCGAGTTTGCCATCGCCACCGGACACATCGGCATCTACACCGGCGGCCTGTCGCAAAAGGTCCTGGCGCCGACCGTCGGCAAGTGGATGCGCGAACGCGGCGCCTGAGTCTTGCGCGGCTTTGCCCTGGCGAAGCCGCGCACAGGCGATGAAATGCCCCCGGCGCGATGCCGCGTGGCTGCTTCGGCAGCACCGGCCCGCGCCGGGGGCGTTGTCGTGTCTGGCGTGCCGGCGGCGCGCCGTGTGGGAGACTGCACAGGTCGCCCGCGTCCGGGCGTTCTTCGCTGCATGACACTGAGAATCGAACTGCGCAGCGCCATCCTGGCGCTCTCCGACGCCCTCGATCTGGTCGGGGTCAACGACTTCCAGCACGGCAAGCGCGTCGCCATGATCGCACGCGAGACGGGCCTGCTGCTCGGCCTGCCGGAGAAGCGTCTCGACCGGCTGGTCTGCGCCAGCCTGCTGCATGATCTCGGAGTTTCGTCCACCGCGCTGCGCCGGCGACTGCTGCGCCTGGCCGACCGGGATGAGCGGCAGGTTCACTGCGAGACCGGCTATCGCTTGCTGCAGCCCTTCGCCCACCTGTCGCTGGTGGCCAAATCCATCCGCTATCACCATACTCCCTGGTGCGAGCTGCCCGGCGACCTCGGCGAGATCGACGCGCTGGAGAGCAACCTGATTCTGCTGGGTGACCGGGTGGATGCGTTACTGCTGCAGCGTGGCCTCGAAAACCCGCTGTTCAACCGCGTCGGCATCGTCGATGACATCGCGGCGCTGGCTGGCCGCGAACTGTCGCCCGAGGTCGTCGCCGCCTTCGTTGCGGCGTCCGCCTGCGAGGCCTTCTGGATCGCGCTGGTACCGCGTCACGTCCAGCGCTACCTGAACGACCTGCTGCTCACCGATTGGCGCATGAGCATCGACTTTCCGCAGTTTGGCCATGTCGCCCGGCTGATCTCGAGCATCGTCGATGCCAAGAGCCCGTTCACGGCGGCGCATTCGCTGGGTGTCGCCCAACTCGCCCGTTTCCTCGGCGAGCGGGCCGGGCTGGCCGCCGACGTACTGGCCGAAGTCGAGGTGGCCGGTCTGATGCACGATGTCGGCAAGCTGTGCGTGCCGGACGAAATCGTCGAGAAACCGGCCCGCCTGACGCCGCTCGAGTTCTCGGTGATGGAACGTCACAGTTTCGAGACCTATCAGATCCTGAGCCATATCCCGGGTCTGGAGCAGGTCGCCGAGTGGGCGGCGTTCCATCACGAGGCGCTCAACGGCCACGGCTATCCGTTCCGGCGGAGTGCCGAACGTCTGTCCCGTGAGGCGCGCATCGTGGCGGTGGCCGACGTTTTCCAGGCCCTGGCGCAGGAACGCCCTTACCGTGGCCGGCAGCCTGCCGACGAAATTCCCCGCTTCCTCAACCACTTCGTCAGGCAGGGGGTGCTCGATCCCGATCTGGTGGCCCTGGCGATCGACAACCTCGACGCCAGTTGGCGCGCCGCGACCATGCCGCCGGCGGAGCGGGTCGCCGGCCTGCTCCCACCCGCCCGCTGAAGCTCGCGCCCTGAGGCCGGCCCGCTTGCCGCTTCGCCCGGCCGGATTTCAGTCGGCGGCAGCCCAATGGCGGCAGCGATCTACCGCCCGCCGCCAGCCGGCCAGCAGGGTGGCGCGCTGATCGTCCGACATGCCCGGCGCAAACTGCCGTTCGGCCCGCCACAATGCAGTCAGTTCGGCCTCATCCTGCCAGAAGCCGACCGCCAGCCCGGCGAGGTAGGCGACACCAAGCGCGGTAGTCTCGGTGATCCGTGGACGCACCACCGGTACACCCAGCAGATCGGCCTGGAACTGCAGCAGGAGATCATTGGCGGCGCCGCCGCCGTCGACGCGCAGTTCGCGCAGCCGCGCGCTGCAGTCCATCTGCATGGCTTCGAGCACCTCGGCCGACTGGAAAGCGATCGCCTCGAGCGCGGCACGCGCGACATGCGCCCGAGCGGTGCCGCGGGTCATGCCGAGCAGGGCACCGCGCGCATAGGGGTCCCAGTACGGCGCGCCGAGGCCGGTATGGGCCGGCACCAGGTAGACGCCGCCACTGTCGGGAACGGAAGCGGCCAGGGCTTCGATCTGGTCGGAACGGGAGATCATGCCGAGGCCATCGCGCAACCACTGCACGGTCGCCCCCCCCATGAACACGCTGCCCTCCAGCAGATAGGTCGTCTGCCCGCGCAGCCGCCAGCCGATCGTTGCCAGCATCCGGTGGCGCGAATTCATCGCCCGGTCGCCGGTGTTCATCAGCAGGAAGCAGCCGGTGCCGTAGGTGTTCTTGGCCATTCCCGGCGCCAGACAGGCCTGGCCAAAGGTGGCAGCCTGCTGGTCGCCGGCGATGCCGGCCAACGGGATCGGCGCACCGAGCAGCTCCGTGGCAAGCGTCGTGATCAGGCCGCTGCTGTCGACCAGTTGCGGCAGGACCGCTGGCGGGATGTCGAGCCGGGCCAGCAACTCGTCATCCCAGCAATGGCGCCGGATGTCGAAGAGCAGGGTGCGCGCGGCGTTCGACGGATCGGTCACATGCACGCGGCCACCGGAGAGTTGCCAGGCCAGCCAACTGTCGATCGTGCCGAAGGCGAGGTCGCCTCGTTCGGCCCGCGCCCGGGCGCCCGGAATGTGATCGAGCAACCATTTCAGCTTGGTGCCCGAGAAATAGGCGTCAAGTACCAGGCCGGTCCGCGCGCGGAACAATTCGGCGTGCCCCTGCGCCGTCAGGGTAGCGCAGAGACCGGCTGTGCGGCGGTCCTGCCAGACGATCGCCCGGTGCAGCGGTTCGCCGCTGGCGCGATCCCAGAGCACGCTGGTTTCGCGCTGGTTGGTGATGCCAACGGCAGCGATCTGGCTGGCCGGGATGCCGTTGTCGCGCAGCACGGCGCGCGCCACGGCAAGTTGCGTCTGCCAGATATCGCCGGCATCGTGCTCCACCCATCCGGGTTGCGGGTAGTGCTGGGTGTATTCCTGCTGCGCCAGGCCGCGAATGCTGCCGTCGCGGGCGAAAAGGATGGCGCGCGAACTGGTCGTTCCCTGGTCGAGCGCCAGGATGAAAGGCTGGCTGCTGGTAGCTTCTGGCATCTCGGTTGTTCCGGTGCAGGGGAATGTTGTGTCGCTCAGCCGGGGCTGTCGGGAGCGTCCTGTTGCGGTCTGACGATCAGCTCGGCGATCCGGCGCTTGAAGTCGGCGAGGCGCGGATCGTAATTTTCGCAGGCCATCAGGCTCTGTCCGAAGACGTAGGCGTAGAGGAGAAGGCTGCGGCTCTTGGCCTCTTCGTCCGACACGCCCAGGGCGACAAACAGCTTGCGCGTGCATTCGATGCGCCAGGTGTCGACCTCGGCGACGACGGCAGCCGCCTGCGCGTCACGCCGTGCCCACTCGCGCACCGCCAGTTCGATCGAGATCCCCTTGCGGTTTCGCGTCGCGCCATAGACGTCGATCAGGTGCAGGAGCTGGCTCTCCTCCCGGCCCGGGGTCGCCACGCTCTGCTTCTCGATGTCGCGGATGCGGCCGTCTCGCCAGGTCTGCAGAACGGCGTCGAAGAGATCCTTGCGGTCCTTGAAGTGCCAGTAGAAACTGCCCTTGGTGACCCCGAAGTTCTTGGCCAGCACCTCGACCCGCATCCCCTGAACCCCCTGCTCGGCGAGCGTTTCGATCGCCGACTGAATCCACTCGTTGCGGTCGAGCGCAGCACGCGGTCGGCTACCTGCCGGTTTCATCGTGATCGGGTCCTTTCCTGAATCGCGCGTGTCAGGCAATATTACTGCTTAGGCCTCATCGTCAGTCGAGGCAGTGTTGACAGCCAGCACTCCATACGGTACCGTACGCCATCCATACCATGCGGTATGGTGTATTGTCCGGTCAGAATTCGGGAATGTCAAACGCCACTGGCGCGCATGGCGTTCGACATCGGTTTGGGTGTAGTGATTAAGGAGAGAAAATTGAAAATCCTCGTTCCAGTGAAACGGGTGGTGGATTACAACGTCAAGGTCCGCGTCAAGCCGGATGGAACTGACGTGGACCTGGCGAATGTCAAGATGTCGATGAATCCATTCGATGAAATCGCCGTCGAGGAGGCGGTACGTCTCAAGGAATCCGGTGTGGCAACGGAGGTGGTCGTTGTCTCGGCGGGGGTTGCCAACTGTCAGGAGACCTTGCGCACGGCGATGGCCATCGGTGCCGACCGCGGCATTCTCATCCAGACGGATGGCGAACTGCAACCGCTGGCGGTCGCCAAACTGTTGCAGGCGGTGTGCGCCAGGGAGCAACCGCAGGTGGTCCTCTGTGGCAAGCAGGCGATCGACGACGACGCCAACCAGACCGGGCAGATGCTGGCCGGTCTGCTGAACTGGCCACAGGCGGCCTTCGCCTCGAAGATCGTGGTTGCCGGCCCACAGGCGACGGTCACCCGCGAAATCGATGGCGGTCTGGAAACCATCGAGGTTTCCCTGCCGGCGGTACTGACTGCCGACCTGCGTCTCAACGAGCCGCGTTACGCGACCCTGCCGAACATCATGAAAGCCAAGAAGAAGCCGCTCGAGAAGCAAAGGTGATCTGACCATGGCCATTCTCGTTATTGCTGAACACGACAATACCTCGCTCAAGGCCGCTACCCTGAATGCCGTCACGGCGGCAAGCCGGATCGGTGGTGACATCCATCTGCTGGTTGCCGGAAGCGCGTGCGCGGCAGCCGCCAGTGCGGCAGCGCAAGTCGCAGGCGTGAGCAAGGTTCTGGTGGTCGACGCCGCGCACCATGCCGATCAGTCACCCGAAAATCTCGCGGCACTGGTCGTCGCCAATGCGGCGGCCTATTCCCATCTGCTCGCTGCAGCAACCACCAGCGGCAAGAACGTCATGCCGCGCGTTGCCGCGTTGCTCGACGTGGCGCAGATTTCCGAGATCATGGCCGTGGAATCGCCCGACACCTTCGTCCGCCCGATCTATGCCGGCAACGTCGTGGCCACCGTTCAGTCGGCCGACCCGATCAAGGTGATCACCGTCCGGGCGACGTCTTTCGAAGCGGCAGGCGAGGGCGGCAGCGCCGTCGTCGAGAGCCTGCCGGCCGGCCCGGATCTCGGCCTGAGCAAGCTGCTCGGGCGGGAGCTGACCAAGTCCGAACGTCCAGAACTCACCGCCGCCAGGATCATCGTCGCCGGTGGTCGTGGCATGGGCAGCGGCGTCAACTTTCACAAGCTGCTCGAGCCGCTGGCCGACAAGCTCGGCGCGGCGCTCGGTGCGTCGCGCGCCGCGGTTGACGCCGGTTACGTACCGAACGACTATCAGGTTGGGCAGACCGGGAAGATCGTTGCGCCGCAGCTCTACATCGCGGTCGGCATCTCGGGCGCCATACAGCATCTCGCCGGGATGAAGGACAGCAAGGTCATTGTCGCGATCAACAAGGATGGTGAAGCGCCAATCTTCCAGGTCGCCGATTACGGACTGGTCGCCGATCTGTTCGAAACCCTGCCGGCCTTGCTCGCCGAGCTCGGCTGAGCGGCGAAGGGGGCGACAGGCAGCATGAATTTGCCGGATGGTCTGCTGGACGGCAACTGGCTCCTGCCCGCCTGGTTCCTGTGGGCCGTGCTGGCGGTGCTCGCCGTCTGGCGGGCACCCTGGCGTCGGCTGGCGGACAGCGCGCGTCTGAATGCCTTCCTGGGAATGATCGTCGCGCTGATCCTGCTCTGGCATCTGAAGGCCGGGATCAAACCCGGCCTCTCGCTGCACCTGCTGGGGGCAACGGTGTTCACCCTGTGCTTCGGTTGGGAACTCGCTTTTGTCGGTCTCTGTCTGGTCCTCCTCGGGGTCACGCTGAACGGTGCCGCCGGCTGGCAGGCTTTCGCGGTCAATGGTTTGCTGATGGCCGGGGTCGGGGTCGGGATCAGCCAGAGCGCTCACCGGCTGGTGGACCGCCTGCTGCCCAGCCACCTGTTCGTCTATATCTTCTGCAAGGGGTTCTTCACCTCGGCGCTCGCGGTGTTTGGCGTCGGCGTGGCGTCGTGTGCACTGCTCGCGCTGTCGGGAACGTACTCCGGAGCGTACCTGAGCGAGGACTACCTGCCGTATTTCCTGTTGCTCGGTTTTTCCGAGGCGTGGCTGTCGGGCATGCTGAGCACCTTGTTCGCCGTCTATCGTCCCTCCCTCCTGGCGGACTTCGATGACGCGTCGTTCTTGCGCGGGAAGTGAATCCGGTGCGCACCGGCTGCGAGCCAAACGGAGGAACCCGCTGATGAGAGTGGAGACCTCGCGTTTGCTGCTGTTTGGCGCGTTTGCCCCCTTGCTGCTGACACTGCCAGACGCGAAAGCCATCGTGCTCGGCGAAATTCGGACCAGTTCCCGCGTCGGCCAGATTCTGCGTGCCGAGATCGAGGTCGGCGAGCACCCGGCGGAACGTTTCGATCCCGGCTGCCTGAAGCTTTATCGGCCGTCGGTCGCCGGCGACGATCTGCCCTGGATCACGACCGCACGTCTGAGCTATCGACGGGAGGACGGCCAGGGCAGGTTGAGCGTGCTGTCGCAGACTCCCGTTGTCGAACCGGTGGTACATCTGGCTGTCCGTTCGGAATGCGCCAGCGGAACCGATCGCCAGTACACGCTCCTCCTGACAGCACCTTCCGCTGCCCCCCCATCCTCGGCACCCGGCAGCCGTACCGGGCCAGCGCGCGTGGCCCAGGCGGAATCGGCTGCGGGGAACAAGGCCGAACGTCGCACCGACGGCGACGCGGCGCCACCACACAAGCCGTCGCTGCCGATCGAGCCACCGTCGCGCGCCAGGGCGGACGCCGGGACAAAAGACGAAACATCGTCCCTCAGCCTCAGTGAGGAAATTTCATTGCGCGCCCCGGGCAGCGGACTGGAGCGCGACCTGTTCCGCCTCGAACGTCGGGCGCTCGACATGCTCAACGATCCGCTCGATGACCAGCAAGCGATGAGCAACAAACTTGCCTGGCTGGAAGCCAACGTTGCCGAACTCAAGCGGGCCGCCGAACAGCTTGAGGGGGGAGTGACCGCAACGCTGACGGCAACAACTTCCGCTGAGGGAGTGGCGACGGTGCGGACGGGAGCCGCTCCGGCAAGCACCACGCCCCCGCCTTTGGCCGGCGCACCACCGGTAGACCCTGGCACCACCGCGAATGCTGCACCGGTTGCTGTGCCAGCGGCGTCCCAGCCTCCCGCACCGCGCAGTGGGCCGAAAACGGCAGCGTGGAGCGATCCTGCCGACCCGAACGCGTGGCTGACCTATGGCGGTTCGGGTGTCGTCCTGCTGCTGCTTCTGCTTGTTCGTCACCGGCGCTCGGCAAGCAGGCAGGCGCGCTCTGCCGAGGGCGCGCGGGCAACGCTGCCGGCAGGCAGCGAAGCCGATTTCTCGATAACGGAAGAGGAGGCCACAGCTCTGGTGAGCGGGCGTTCCGCGCGCGGCGGCCGGCCGCGCTCCGCGCTTGCCCCGCCCGCGTCCTCGTTGCCGGCATCCACGCTGCCGGCTGCAACCCCGCCGGCGACCTCGCCGGCACTGTCTTCCGAACCCGAAATCGCCGGGGCTGCCCCGGCACTCGAACTGGCCGAGATCATGCTGTCCTTCGGTCAGGTCAACGGTGCCGCGCGTACTCTCGAGGAATACATCGCGGTCCTGCCGCAAGAGTCCGTCCGCCCATGGATCCGGCTGCTCCAGCTTTACCAGCGCAACGGCATGCGCAAGGAGTTCGAAGCATTGACAGTGAAACTCAACCGCAGCTTCAACGTCGAAGTGCTGCGCTGGGATGGCGGTCGGTCCGGCGCTGAACTTGAACTCGTGCCATTCGATTCGACGCGACAGAAGGCGGTGACCCTGGAAGCAATTCCGCACATTTGCGAGCGAATCGTCTCGCTCTGGGGAAAACCGGAGTGTGTCGGCTATCTCGAGCGACTCCTGCGCGACAACCGCGACGGCCAGCGCAGCGGATTCACCCTGCCGGTGGTCGAGGAAATAGTTTTTCTGATCGACCTCATCGCCAACCGCGAGGTCGGCCACCAATCAGCACAGCAACCATAAAAGGAGAAACACATGAGTGAATATGTTGCCCCGGTTCGTGACATGCAGTTCGTTCTGAAGGAACTCGCCGGACTGGACCAGGTGGCACAGCTACCGGGTTATGAGGAAGCGACTCCCGATCTGATCGACGCAGTGCTTGAGGAGGCCGCGCGCTTCGCCGAGGAAGTCCTCTCGCCGCTCAACTGGCCCGGAGACCAGGAAGGCGCCAGGTGGCACGACAAGACAGTCGTCATGCCTGCCGGATTCAAGGATGCCTACAAGCTGTTCGCCGACAGTGGCTGGACCGCTCTCGCCAACGAGCCCGAATGGGGTGGTCAGGGTCTGCCCAAAGTGGTTGCCGCGGCGGTCGGAGAGATGGGGAAATCCGACAACCATTCGTTTTCCCTGTGTCCGCTGCTGACCG
>ERZ761602.8413-NODE-8413-length-10407-cov-16.563756_pt1 | contig 10407 bp, 8 predicted proteins | sample MGYA00512165_ERZ761602 | MGnify/ENA primary metagenome ERZ761602 (study PRJEB28899, sample SAMN02445085) | bioreactor sludge metagenome | biome: EBPR sludge; isolation source: Thorneside wastewater treatment plant | place: Australia: Brisbane, Thorneside...
CCCATGAGGTGCAGGCACGCCTTGGTCGGCGCCGGGCTCGGCTCGGCGAAGAGCAGGTGGTTGAGCACGCGCAGCTGGTAGTGGATCTCGCGGGCGCGGCTCCAGTTGCCGGCGACCGCCGCGTCCCACATCTCCGCCATGCGCGCGGGCGCCACGTTCGACACCACCGAGATGACGCCCTTGGCGCCGACCGCGTAGAGCGGGAACGCGGTCGCGTCGTCTCCCGAGAGGACGTTCACCTGGTTGCCGACGCGGGCGACGAGCTCGCTCGCGCGCGCGAGGTTGCCGGTCGCCTCCTTGATCGCGACGATGTTGTCGATGGCCGCCAGGCGCACGACGGTGTCCGGCAGGAGGTCGCAGCCGGTGCGCGTCGGCACGTTGTAGAGGATGATCGGCAGCCGCGTGCTCTTCGCGATCGCCTCGAAGTGACGGAACAGCCCGTCCTGGTTGGGGCGGTTGTAGTACGGCGTCACGTGCAGGAGCGCGTCGGCGCCCGCGTCGACGGAGCGGCGCGTGAGGTCGAGCGCCTCGGCCGTGGCGTTGCCGCCGGCGCCCGCGATCACCGGCACGCGGCCGTTCGCGACCTTGACCGTGTGCGCGATGACCGCGATGTGCTCGTCGAAGTCGAGCGTGGCCGACTCGCCGGTCGTGCCCACCGCGACCAGCGCGTCGATGCCCGACGCGATCTGCCACTCGACCAGCTTGGTGTACGCGTCGAAGTCGACCTTGCCGTCGCGCATCGGCGTGACGAGCGCGGTCATTGCACCTTCGAGTACGGGGCGAGCGGTCATGACATCCTCTTTGAGTTTGGATCGCATGGGGCCTCGGGCGGCAGCATGCGAGGCGGCTGTGACACCGCACGCATCTACATAGCTGAGAACGCCGGACGGTGGTGGGTGATTTCGCGGGCGCGAAACCGAGGCCGCGTCAGGAGATGGCCGCGCCACCCGCGGCGAAGATCGCGCGGGCGGCATCGATATCGGCGCGGATCTGGGCGAGGAGCGCGTCCACCGAGTCGAACCTCGCCTCGTCGCGGAGGCGGTCGATGAAGCCGACGCGCACGCGCGCGCCGTAGAGGTCGGCGTCGAAGTCGAGGACGTGGACCTCGAGCACGAGGGTGCCCGCGTCGGTGAAGGTCGGGTTGGTGCCGAGGCTGGCGACCGCGGGCATCGGGTGCGGGTCGAACCCGGGCCGCTCGAGCACGACGGCGTAGATGCCCGCCGCGCACAGGAGCTGGCCGTCGGTGGCGACGTTGGCGGTGGCGACGCCGAGGCCCTTGCCACGGCCGGCGCCGCGAACGACGACGCCGTCCATGTCGTAGGCCCGCCCGAGGAGCGCGGCGGCGCGGCGCGTCTCGCCTGCACGCAGGTAGCCGCGCACGCGCGTCGACGACGCGACCTCGCCGTCGACGGAGACGGGCGGGACCACGGCGACCTCGAAGCCGTGGCGCGCGCCGGCGGCGGCGAGCGTGTCGACGTTGCCGCCGCGGTTCTTGCCGTACGTGAAGTCGGCGCCGACCACGATGTGGCGCGCGCCGCAAGCGGCGGCGAGGACCTCGGCGACGAAGGCATCGGGCGAGAGCGCGGCGAGCGCGGCCGTGAACGGCTCGACGACGACCGCGTCGGCGCCGGCGGCGGCGAGGAGCTCGAGCTTGCGGGCGTGAGTGGTGATGAGCGGCGGCGCGGCCTGGGGCGCCAGCACCTGCACCGGGTGCGGATCGAAGGTGAGGACGACGGCCTCGCCGTGGGCGCCGACGAGCGAGCGCGCCTGGCGCACGAGCGCGGCGTGTCCGCGGTGGACGCCGTCGAAGTTGCCGATGGTGATCGCGGGCGCGCGCAGCGAGCGCGAGAGCGCGCGGTGCCCGGCGAAGACGTCCATGGCGCGCACCCTAGCAGATCTGGGGCCCCGCGCGCCTGAGGCCTCGGGCGCCTCGGGCCTCGGGCCTCGGGCCTCGGGCCTCGGGAAGAAGGCGTCGAGCCTCGGCCGCAACGCTCGTGTCGTCGGTGCGGATCAGATGAGCATCTGCACGACCAGCACAGCGGCGAGCGCGACGCCGACCAGCGCCTGGTCGCGGATGCGTCCGACACGCGCGCCGACCGACGCGAGCGTCACGCCCAGCGCGAGCGCGACGCCGACCAGCGCCGCGCCCGGCGTGCTCGTCGTCAGCGGGAAGCCGGCCGCGAGCGCGCCGACGATCACCGCCGCGGTCCAGCGCGCGCGCCGGTCCGACACCGCGAGCACCGCGCCGATGGCGCCCACGACGATCGCGACCGGTCCGAGCCCGTCGACGGCGCCTTCGAGCCACACGCGCGCATCGATCCGCACGAGCTCGGGCGCCCACGCGGGCGCGCGTCCCATCGTCGCCAGCAGCGTGAGCACCCCACCGGCGATCGCCGCGACCCCGGGCGCCGCCGCCAACCAACGCCGGCGGCCCGCGTCGCGCCACGCGATCACCCCCGCGGCGACCGCCGCGAGCGCCCACGCCCGCGGCTCCATCACCACCAGCGCGACCGCGACCGGCACCGTCAGGATCGGCGGCGCCGTATCGACCTTGTCGGCGCGCGCGACGAGCATCGCGACGAGCGCCGCCAGCGCCAGCGCCACGGCCCCGTTCACGTCTACGCCTGCGGCTGCGAACGCGCCTGCGTCTGCGTGTGCGCCTGCGTCTGCGCCTGCGTGTGCGGATGCGTGTGCGGCCGCGGCCGCCGTCGCCGCCAGCCACACACCCGCGACCGCCCCCGCGATCACACCCGTCGTCCCGCGCACCGTCGCGATCGCGTGCGCGACCAGCGCCCCGCCCAGTCCGAGCGCTGCGGCGACGACGAGCTCGCGCTCCGTCATCCCGCCGCCGCGCATCCGCAGCACCGCCACACCGAACCCGGCGGCCCCGGTCACGATCGGCGCGAGCCGCCGCAGGCGCTCGTCGACGGCGATGTGCGGGGACACCTGCCCACAATAGGTAGGCGGCGAGGGGAGGGCAAAAAAACGAACGGCGCCAAGCGCGGCGCCGTCATCGTCACAACCCGAGGCCCGAGGCCTTCTCCCCGAGGCCCGAGGCCCGAGGCCCGAGGCCCGAGGCCTCCCGTGAGGCTACCGCCTCACGGGAAGATGCCGCGCTCGTTGTAGCAGGTCCGCAGCCGCTCGAGCCCGATGGCGTAGCTCGCGGTGCGCCAGTCGCACTTGCGAGCGGCGGCGTAGTTCCGCACCTGCTGGTACGTGTGCTTCATGCGCCGCTCGAGCCGCGCCAGCACGTCGGCGTGCTCCCACTGCTCGCTGCGCTTGTTCTGCAGCCACTCGTAGTAGCTGACGATCACGCCGCCCGAGTTGCAGAGGATGTCGGGGATGACGTCGATGCCCTTGCCGGCGAGGATCTCCTCCGCCTCGGGGAACGTCGGGCCGTTCGCGCCCTCGACCACGACCTTCACCTTGAGCGCGTTGGCTTCCTTGACGCCCAGCTCGAGCTCGAGCGCGGCCGGCACGAAGATGTGCGCGTCGAGGCCGAAGAACTCCTCGCGCGTGATCTTGCTCGCGCCCTTGTAGCCGGCGACCGAGCCGGTCTTGGTCACGTGCTCGCCGAGCTTGTGCGGGTTGATGCCCTCGGAGTTGGCCAGGTAGCCGCCTGCGTCGCCCACGCCGACGATGACCGCGCCCTTCTGCGAGAGCAGGCGCGCCGTGTAGCTACCGACGTTGCCGAAGCCCTGGATGATGACGTGGCAGCCGTCGAGGTTGAAGTTCCGGTCCTTGGCCCACTCGGTGATGCAGTGGACCACGCCGGCGCCCGTCGCCTCGCTGCGGCCGTAGCTGCCGCCGGCGGTGATGCTCTTGCCGGTGACCACGCCGCGGCCCGAGTTGCGCTCGTTCTGGCCGACGATGTTCACGTACGTGTCCATCATCCAGACCATGGTCTGCGAGTTGGTGCCGACGTCGGGCGCCGGGATATCCCACTCGGGGCCGATGTTGTTGCCCAGCGCCGACGTGAAGCGGCGCGTGATGCGCTCGAGCTCCAGCTTGGAGTGCTGGCGCGGATCGACCTTCACGCCGCCCTTGCCGCCGCCGAACGGGATCTCGTGCAGCGCGCTCTTGTACGTCATCCACGCGGCCAGCGCCTTCATCTCGTCGAGGTTGGCCTCGTGGTGGTAGCGCATGCCGCCCTTGTACGGGCCGAGCACGTTGTTGTGCTGGACGCGATACCCCTTGAACATCTTGATCGTCCCGTCGTCCATGCGGACCGGGAAGTTCGTGATGAGCTCGTTCTTGGGCTGGGCGAGGATCTCGGCGATGTTCGGCTCGAGGTTGACGAGCTTCATCGCCTTCTCGACCTGCTTGGTCGCGATCTCGAAGAGGTTGCCGCGGTCCTTGAGGCTCGTGGCCTCGGCCGGCTTGGTGCCGGACTTGGCCTGCGTGTCGGTACTCATGCTGGTGGGGTCCTTTGAGCGGGGAGCGTTCCCGCGCGGGGCGATGTATACGAGGCTCAGATGATGCGCAACCGCGACGGGCTTGTTCGTGCGAGCCGGATTCAATGACGGACCAGACGAAAGCGCAAGCGCATGACCAGCGCATGGCGTCCGCCGCGATCGGCGGTGGGCGGCTGCGCGCGCTCCTGCTCGAGCTGTGGCAGCGAACGCGGCTCGACTGGGGCTTCGTCAGCGACCGACTTTCGCAAACGTTTCGCAAGGAAGCGTGGCTCGGTGCGCACGAACGGCGGTTCGTGGCCGAGACGCTCTATGGCATGGTGCGTCAACTGCGGCGGATCGACGCCGCGGTGAGTCGAGGTGGGCGCCGCGGCGCGCCTCGCGACACCGACCGCCTGCTCGCCTACCTCCTCCTGGAGCAGCTGATCACGGTCGCCGACGCCGCGCTCGCCGAACCGGCGCTCGACTGGCGCGCGGTCGCGACGATCGACGAGCACATCGCGCGCGAGCGTGACCGTGCGAAGCGCGTCGCGCTCGCGTGCTCGCTGCCCGACTGGCTCGCCGCGCGCCTGGTCGCCGACTGGGGCGAGCGCGCGGAGCCGCTCGCGCGCGCGCTCGGGCAGCGGGCGCCGATGACGGTGCGCGCCAACCGCCTCAAGACGACGCGCGACGCGCTGGCCAAGGCGTTCGCCGGCCACGGCCTCGCGACGACGCCGGGCCGCCTCTCCGACGACGCGCTGGTCGTCGACACACGGACCAACCTGTTCGCGCTGCCCGAGCTCAAGGCCGGGCTCTTCGAGCTGCAGGACGAGGGCAGCCAGCTCCTCGCCGAGCTGGTCGCGCCGCCTCCGTCGACGTCCTCCAGGACGAGCGGTGGCGTCGTCGTCGATCTCTGCGCCGGCGCCGGCGGCAAGACGCTGGCGCTCGCCGCGATGATGGGCAACAAGGGTCGCATCGTCGCCTCCGACGTCGACGCCGGGAAGCTCGAGGAGCTGCGCCGCCGCTGCCGCCGCGCCGGCGTCACGACCGTCGACACCGTGCACCTCCCCGACGGCGTCTGGCCCGACGCGCTCGAGGATCGCGCGGGCGCGATCGGCCGCGTGCTCGTCGACGCGCCGTGCTCGGGCGTGGGCGCCCTGCGCCGCAACCCGGAGGCGCGCTGGCGCATGGCCGAGGCCGACATCGCCGACTTCGCGCGACGCCAGCGCGAGATCGCCGCGCGCGCCGCGACCCTGCTCGCCCCCGGCGGCGCGATGGTCTACGCCACGTGCACGCTGCTCGCGGCCGAGAACCAGGCGGTCGCCGAGGCAGTCGCCGACGCGCGCGGGCTCGCCATCGTACCCCCCGCCGACGTCCTCGGCGCGCGCGCCGCCGAGCTCACCACCGACGACGGGCGCTTCTTCACGGTGGCGCCCGACCGCCACGGCACCGACGGCTTCTTCGCCGCGATCCTCCGCCGGCCGCCCGCGTGATCGCGGGTGGCCGATCCGTGGATCCCGCTGATCGTACTTCAGTTCCTGAACTGAGGTAACGTGCCACCGCTCTCATGGCTGTCGACTTCACGGTGATCAAGGAGCTCGGCGCCCTCGTCGAGCTGTCGTCGGCGTGGCGCGACCTCGCGAAGCTCGGCGGCTCGGGCGCGCTGTTCCGCGGCCCCGACTGGATCCTGGCCTGGTGGCACGCCTACCACGCCGTGCTCGAGGCCGAGCTGTGCGTGCTCGTCGGGCGCGAGGACGGCGAGCTGGTCTGCCTCGCGCCGTTCTACGTCCGCACCACCAAGGGCCTGGTCGACGTGCGCGAGCTGCGCATGCTGGGCGACGCCGGTCCGCGTCCGCCCGCGCTCGATCTGCTCGTGCGCCCGGGCGCCGAGGACAGGGCCGGCACCGCGCTCGCCCGGGCGGTGACCGAGATGGGCAAGTCCTGGGACGTGATCGACCTCGAGCCGCTCGCCGATCCGTCGCGCGTGCGCGCCAACATGATCGCGCGCCTCGGCTCGTCGGGCTTCACCATCGAGTCGGCGCCTGCGGGCGGCGGCGCGCGCCGCATCGCGCTCGGCCACGGCGTGCCCGACGCCGCCGCCGGCGCGCCGATCATCGTCCACACCGACGACACCAACGGCATGCGCAAGGGCCTGTCCGCGCTGCGTCGCCTCTCGCGCCTCGAGTGGGCGGAGCGCGAGGAGCAGAGCCCGCTGGCCGACATCGAGGCCGTCGCCCTGCTCGAGGAGATCGCGATCACGCAGGGCCGCGAGGGCCGCGCGCGCATCGCGCTCCTCGACGACGCCGCCGGCGAGGCGATCGCCGCGACCCTGGTCGTCGACGACGGCGATCGCGCGGTGGTGCTCGCCATGGCGGTCGATCCCGAGAACCTCGTGCGCGGCGCGGCCGAGCGCCTGCTCGCCGAGGAGGCCGTCGCCGCCGCCGCCCGCGGCCGCGTCGCGCTCGACGTCGTCACCGGCGCCGTCGAGTATCCGCTGCCGCCGCTGCCGGTCTCGCGCCAGGGCGCGCTCTCGGTGCGCGTCTACAACGCGACGCGGTCGGCCGCGGTCTCGCGTCGCGTCGAGAACGTGCGCAAGCGCGCCCGCGCCGTGCGCGACACGCCCGGCGTCGCCGCGTCGCAGGCGCGCGCCGCGTGGGCGCGCATCCGCAGCGCCGCGCAGGAGGTCGCGCAGTACCAGCGCATGCACCTCTACCGCGGGCAGCTGTGGACGCGCGGCATCGCGCCGGCGCCCGGGCTCACGCACGCGCCGCTCACCGAGGCGGACTTCGACGCGCTCTCGGCGGCCGGCCGCGCCGATCTCGCCGAGCAGCTGATGCTCGACGAGAACATCGCGCGCACCGCCTGGCGCCGCGGTGACCTCGCGCTGCTCGCGCGGCTCCACGATCGGCCCGCCGGCATCGCGTGGGCGGCGCGCGGCCCCGTCGAGGTGCCCGAGCTCGGTCGCACGCTCTCGCTGTCGAAGTACGAGGCGTACATCCATGACGTCTTCGTCGCCGCGTCGGCCCGCGGCCGCGCGGTCGCGCCGGTGATGCTCGAGGAGCTCGCGCGCCGTCTCCGCGACCTCGACGTCTATCGCTCGTGGGCGCTCATCGGCGCCGACAACCAGCCCTCGATGCGCGCCTTCGAGAAGGCGAGCTACACCCCGGTCTGCGACGTGATCCACGCGCGCATGGCCGGCGTCGCCCGCCTGATCGTGCGCCCACCCGACCCGGAGGCCAAGGAGCTCCTCGGGCTGGCCTGAATCCGGCCCGATCCGCGCTAGCCTGAGGGAGCCGCATGACTGCCACCGAACGCATCACGATGGTGGTCCTCAACGAGGACGGGACCCGCGACAAGTTCATGCTCAGCTCGTGGGTCGGGATCCCACGCAAGCACGAGCTCATGTGGCTCGGCGACGATCCCTACATGGTGATCGAGGTGGAGTACGCGGTGGCCGAGGGGTTCTTCGGGGCCAAGTCGATCGACGCCGCCGGCATCTACGTGCGCCGGCTGACCAAGGACGAGCAGGAAGCGGTCGCTCGTCGCCTCGCCACGCCCACGCGCGGCAAGGACGAACAGCCCTTCCGCCCGTGAGGCCGGCGTGAGCGCGCCCGAGGGCGGGAGCCCGCTGGCGACGCCGGCGGCGTGGGACCTGGTGTCGGCGGCGTACACGGCGGAGGTGGCGCCGGTCCTCGAGCAGTACGCGCGTCGCGCGCTCGAGCTCGCGGCCCCGCCCGAGGCGGCCGACGTCGTCGACGTCGCCTGTGGTCCGGGCACGCTCGCGCTCCTCGCGGCGGCGACGGCGAACCGGGTCGCGGCGATCGACTTCTCACCCGAGATGATCGAGCGCCTGCGCCGCCACATGGGCTACGGCGTCCACGGGAACATCGACGCGTGTGTCGGCGACGGGCAGGCGTTGCCGTACGCCGACGACGAGTTCGACGCGGGGTTCTCGATGTTCGGCGTCATCTTCTTCCCCGACCGCGCGCGCGGCCTGCGCGAGCTGCGGCGCGTGGTGAAGCCCGGCGGCAAGGTGGTCGTGTCGAGCTGGCTCCCGCCCGACCGCGCGCCGGCGCTCTTTCAGATCCTCGCCGCGCTCGCGCACGACCTGCCCGCACCTCCGCGCGGTCCTGGCCCGGCGATGGCCGACGACGTCACGATCCGCGAGGAGGTGCGCGCCGCCGGCTTCGCGGCGGTCGAGGTCCACCAGGTGACGTTCGCGGTCGACTACCCGTCGACCGCGGAGCTCTGGGCCGCGGCCGAGCGTTCGTCGGCGCCGATCGTGCTGCAGCGGACGCGGCTCGGCCCGGCGGCATGGGCGCCGATCTCCGCGCGGGTGTGCGCGCGCCTCGAGGCCGTCATGGGCACGGGGCCGCAGTCCATGGCCATGCCGGCCTGGCTCACGGTGGCGACGGTGTGATCGCGCGCGGGAGCCCCGGCGGCCAGTGGCGCACCTCGGGCTCGACGTCGACGACGCGCGGCGCGGCGACCGCGGGCAGTCGCTCGCCCGCCGCGGCCGAGGCCGGGTGGTGGCGATCGTGGACGGCGACGCACAGGGCGGCCTCCTCGACGACGCCGGTCTTCGCCGCCCTGGCCAGACACGCCTCGGCGGCGGCCTGCGCGGTCTGCTCGAGCGGCGCGGCGGCGTCCTGGAGCGCGTCGCAGTAGGCGCCGCGCAGCTCGTCGAGCCTGGGCTTCTTCCAGGCTGGCAGCCGCGCGCTCGCCAGCGTGTCGGCCGCGTGCTGCGTGAGCCACGCGATGCGGCCCGCCGCCTGGACCGAGACGCGTACGTTCGGCGAGCGGAGGAGCTCCTCGTAGGCCCGCCGCGCGTCGGCGAGCTCCCGCTGCCACTCCGCCAGCCAGCTCGCGATCGCCTTCTGGCCGGCGGGCGTCAGGTCGCCGCCCGACGCGACGGACGGCGCTGGCATCTCGACCGCGAGCGCGGCCTCGAGCCTCGCGTCGGCGAGCAGGAGGCGCGCCATGTCGGCGATCAGCCGGGCGTGCTCGTCGCCGCTCGCCTGCGCCACGCGCACCGCCTGCACGAGCGTCGCGTGCGCGTCGCCGGCGAGCGCGGCGTCGCGCGTGGCCACCGCCGGCGGCGCCGCGCTGCACCGCGGCTCGGGATCGCGCCGCCGCGCCGCGAGGCACAGCCCGCGCGCCGGGGAGCCCTTCGCCTTGCAGCTCGCGTCCCACTGGAGCCGGCCGAGCGCCACGTACGCGCCGGCGACGACGTGACGGTCGGCGCGTCCGCCGAAGCGCTTCAGCCAGTCGCGATACGCGCGCACGCCACCGTCGAGCGTGCCGTGCTCGCGCGTGTGGTCGGCGAGCCAGAGCGCGATCTCGCCCGCCTCGCGCGGGCGCTTGCCGCCGAACAGCGCGATCCATCGCTCCCCGTTCTTCCTCGCCGCAGCCTCGTCGCCGAGCGCCGCGCGCAGCCGCAGCGCGTTCTCGAGCGCGTCGCTCGCCTCGTCGCCGCCCGGCCACCTCCGCGCGTACGCCTCGAGCTCCTGGGCGGCCTCCGCGTACCACCCGATCCGCAGGTAGATGTTCGCCCGCCGCGCCTGCGCCCGCTGCGCGAGCTGGTCCCGCGGGTACGCCCTCTCGAGCTGGCCGTACATCGCGAGGGCCGCCGTCACCGACCGCGCGTGCTCGAAGCAGACGCCGGCGTTGTAGAGCCCCATCGGCGCGTGGTGCGGCGCCTCGGTCTCCGCGATCCGCGCCGCCTCGACGTACGCCAACGCGCACCGCTCGAACGCCTCCGGATCCTTCGTCTCGATCCCGTCCTTCTCCGCCGCCTCCGCCACCCGCAGCTGCTCCTGCAACCGCATCCCATCCGCCGCCGCCACCGCCGTCAGCCCCATCACCACCACGATCGAAAGTGCGCGCATGCCCCTCCGACACCACCGGCGCCGATCGGTTCACGCCCGATGCCTGACGCCTTCTCCGTCTTCCCGAGGCCCGAGGCCTGATGATTCAACACAACGTCACGCCGAGGAGGAGACGGAGGGGGAGACGG
>ERZ761602.8414-NODE-8414-length-10407-cov-10.543760_pt1 | contig 10407 bp, 6 predicted proteins | sample MGYA00512165_ERZ761602 | MGnify/ENA primary metagenome ERZ761602 (study PRJEB28899, sample SAMN02445085) | bioreactor sludge metagenome | biome: EBPR sludge; isolation source: Thorneside wastewater treatment plant | place: Australia: Brisbane, Thorneside...
ATTTACGTGAATTGCGCATATTCAATGGCTTACGGGATTTACTGTCGAACTCAAGTGAAAAGTGCGCCAGGCATTGCTTCCCTGGTTAATCTGAACATAAGCAAATTTAATACCAAGTGTCGTAAGCAACGGATTTTATTGCTTTGGGTTGTATGCGCCCCGCGATATCGACACCCGGATGTAAGAAATGCTGACAGTTTGGGTAAGCTGCAGGGGACCGGCCGAATTCCCCGGCATCACAAGGTTTCGGCGCCGTACCGGCCTTCGTTGGGGATCGCCTAAGAGCTCTGGCAGGAGCGGCTGCGATTGCCGGCCTTGCTCGGCCGGACAGGTGTGCCCGCTCCACGGGGCAGGTGGGACGTTTTCAGGACTGCCTGATTGTCCCGCTCACATTCGACCCGCCTGCTTGCCGTCAGCGTTCTGGTGACGACGAAGGACCGCTTCGATCTCGCGGATCAGCAACTGCATCGTTGTTCCCCAGTTGGGGTTGTCGATCGTTGTCGCCTGGAAGCGCAGGAGTGCGTGCAGTTCGTCCGGAAGTTCCGCCGCTTCCGGCAGGCGGGCGCCCTCGACGAGCAGCGGAAAAATGGCTTTGCCCTGCCGGATCATGTCCGCTATCTCCTTGCGAACGATATCCTTGGCTTCGTGCAGGCGGGGCGTGTGAGCGTCGCTGCCGGCCAGCATCCAGGAGCGGCCGATGACCACGACGCCGGCCTTCGATGCCTGCAGCCCCTCGGTGATCGAGTGATCCCAGGGATGACCGGGCGCGATATCGCCGATGTCGAAAAAAACCCGACGGCTGCCGAAATGTTCGGAGAGATCGTTGTCGATGCGCCCGGCAGCCGCTGGCGCATCGCTGCGGCGATAGGAAATAAAGACATCCGGCGTTTCGGCGAGGGTGCCGCACAGCAGATTTCTCAACTGGCCGGTGCCGCTCACCCAGGGCTCGCCGAGTTGAAGAAACTGCCCGCGCTTTACTCCGGGTACCGGGTGGCCATCCCAGTTTTCAGTGATTTCCCGAACCACCTGCTCCGCCTCGCGATCGGCATCGCTCAGCCATGGCTGGGCAAGTTGCAGGAACTGCGCGCGGCTCACGCCCGGCACCTGATGGCCCTCCCAGGTCTTGAGAATCTCCTGAAAGACGAAGTCCGAGTTGCCGGTGAGGCCGCCCATGAAAGGGAGCGGGAAGACGGGTTTGCCCTGATCGATGATGCGCCGCGCGATGTCCAGTGCGCCGCGGCCGCCGCCGACCATCACCGCCGCGTCGCAGCGGGCGATTGCTTCGCGTTTCCAGGCCTCGACGTCATCCACGGCGACTATGCATTTCTCGTCCGCCGCGTAGCCCGGCAGGGGCAGGCCGCCGCGCTCGAAGAGCCGGTTCCAGCCCAGCGAAATCTGCTGAAAAGCGCCCTGTGGTGCTTCGTCGCGGAGCTTGAGCGCGGCGCAGAAGCTGTCTGCAACCCAGTGGTCGATCCCCGTCGAATTGCCGGCAATGAGCCCGAAACCGGCATCGGCCAGGGTCGCGCCGATCATGCGCGCGACGCGGCGCTTGGCGGCATTGGCCCAGCCGGTGCCGATGACGAGAACGAATTTCCTGCGATGATCGCTCATAGCCTGCTCCTGTTCCGGCAAGTCGGGACAGTTCGCCTTGGCCTGGAGACCCTCAAATGCACCAGGTCTCCTGCGCAGACTGCTCGGCGAGGTAGCTGAAGGCTTCAGCGGTACTCAGAAACACCCGCCCGCCGAGTCGGTGTTTGAGCAGCTCGCTGCGCTGCAGGCGGTCCATCACCGGCCCCTTGACTTCGCTCAGATGCAGCTTGATGGATTGGCCGAGCAGGCTGCGGTTGATTTCATTGAGGACGTAGAGGCCGGTGGTGTCGATGCTGCTCACCGCCGACATCACCAGCACCACATCGCGTGTCGCGCATCCTTCTGCTGCGCGCTCCTTGAGCAGGTGTTCGAGGTGGTCGATGACGGCATCGACATTGCCGAAGAAGAGGTCGGCGTCGATACGCAGGATCAGCACTTCGGGCAGGGTTTCGACGTGATGTCGTTTGACGTTGCGAAAGTGCTCGCTGCCGGGAATGCGGCCGATGACCGCGATGTGCGGCCGGCTGGCGCGCCAGATGACCGTCGCCAGCGACAGGACGACGCCGAGAATGACCCCCTGTTCGACGCCGAGAAGCAGGACGCCGGCGGTGGTCGCCAGCAGTGCGGCGGCGTCGCTGCGGTCGTGGCGCCAGGCGTCGCGCAAGGTGGCAATATCGATCATCCCGAGGACGGCGAGAATGATCGTCGCCGCCAGGGCCGGCAGCGGCAACCAGGATATCCAGGTGGTCGGCACGAGCAGCGCCAGGACGATCAGGGCGGCGGAAATCACGCTGGCCAGCGGCGTGTTGGCGCCGGCGGCGTAATTCACGGCCGAGCGCGAAATGCTGCCGGTGACCGCGAAGCCGCCGGACACCGCGCTGGCCAGGTTGGCGGCACCGAGTCCGAGCAACTCGCTGTTGCTGGCGATGCGCTCGCCGCGCCGGTGGGCCAGGGATTGCGCGGCCGACTGGCTGGACAGGAAGATCATGAAGGCGACCAGCAGCGAGGGCATCAGCAAGGGCTGCCAATGCTCGGCCGACACGGCCAGCGCGAGAGCCGGCAGGCCCGCCGGAATCTCGCCGACGATCCTGACTCCGGCCTGCGCCAGGTCGAGGCCGGCGACTGCGGCCGTCGCCGCGATCAGGACCACCACCGGTGCCAGTTTGGTCAACATTTCCGCCACTCTTCCGGAGGCGCCAAGAGCGCCCAGCGCGCGCGCCAGATAGGCTTTCGCCAACCACAGGGCAAGCAGCGAAGCCAGCCCCAGGATCGTGCTCGCCAGGTGAGGGCTCGCCAGCGGCCCGCCGAGCAGCGGCTCGATCTGGCCGCCGGTGATCAACAGGGCGGCGCCGGTGGTGAAACCGCTCATTACCGGCCGACTGAGAAAGCCGGCAACGAAACCGAGCCGGAAAACGCCACTCAGGAAAAGGATCACGCCGGCGATCAGCGCCATCTGGCCGGCGAGCACCATGCTCAGCGCCGATCCCGGCGGGGCCATGCTCGCCAGCGAGGTGCCGATCATCAGCGAGGTAATCGCCATCGGTCCCACCGACTGCACCATGCTGCTGCCGAACAGGGCATAGGCGATGGGCGGCAGGATGCTGGCGTAGAGCCCGGTGACCGGCGGCAGGCCGGCGACCAGAGCGTAGGCCATGCTCTGCGGGATCAGCATCAGCGTGACGATGATGCCGGCGCCGATATCGCCAGCCAGCAAGTCGCGTCGATAGTTCCGCAGCCAGATGAGCATCGTTTTTGTTTTCCTCTTGTCAGCTGAGTACCTGAGGGCGCTGCGCTCATGTTACAGCGTGTGCGCCGTGACTGGCTTTCTCTCGGCTTGCCTCGCGGCCGCTCAATTCCCTCTCAACCGCCTCTCAATGCAGGCTGAACAGCGCGGCCAGCTCCTCGCCGCCGAGATGGCCGATCCATTGTTCGCCGCTGCCGACGGTCAGCTCGGCCAGCTCGCGCTTGGCACGGATCATGTCGTTGATGCGCTCTTCGAAGGTGGCACGGGTGATCAGGCGGTGCACCTGCACGTTCTGCTGCTGGCCGATGCGGTAGGCGCGGTCGGTCGCCTGTGCCTCCACCGCCGGGTTCCACCACAGGTCGTAGTGGATCACGCTCGAAGCGGCGGTGAGGTTGAGGCCGGAGCCGCCAGCCTTCAGCGAGAGCAGGAAAACCTGCTCGGTGCGATCGTTCTGGAAGCGCTCGACCAGCGCATCGCGGCGGCTGCGCGTCAGGCCACCGTGCAGGAACAGCGGCTCGCGTGCATAGCGTTCGCGCAGCCAGCCGGCGAGCAGTTCGCCCATTTCGCGAAACTGGGTGAATACCAGCACCTTGCCGTGGCTGGCGTGGATCGCGTCGATCAGTTCGAGGAAACGTTCCGCCTTGCCGGACAGCGCGGCCTCGGTCTGCTCCTGGTCGTGCCGCTGCTCCGGCCCCTGGCTTCGTTCCTGTCCTTGCTTCAGGTACTGCGCCGGATGGTTGCAGATCTGCTTCAGCGCCAGAATCATCTGCAGCACCAAACCCTGGCGCCGGAAGGTGTCCGACTCGCCGGCGATGACCCGCAAGCCTTCCTGGACCACCGATTCGTAGAGCGCGCTCTGCGCAGCGGACAGCGTGCAGTACTGGTCCTGCTCGATCTTGTCCGGCAGGTCGTCGATGATCGTCCTGTCGGACTTCAGCCGGCGCAGCAGGAAGGGCGCGGTGACGCGTCGGAAGCGCTCGACCACCTGCTGGTCGCGATGCGTCTGGATCGGCACCGCGTATTCCTTGACGAACTGCGGCAGCTTGCCGAGATAGCCGCGGTTGGCGAAGTCTATGATGCTCCAGTACTCCGAGAGGCGGTTTTCCACCGGCGTGCCGCTCATGGCGATGAAGCTGCCCGCCGGGATGGCCTTCACCGCCCGCGTCTGCGCGGTCGCCGGGTTCTTGATGTTTTGCGCTTCGTCGACCACCAGCACCTGCCAGGCGAGCGCCTTGAGCGCTGCCGCCTCGCTGCGGGCGATGCCGTAGGTGGTGAGCAGCACGTCCGGACGCTGTGCTCCCGGCTTGGCCACCAGCTCGCGCCGCGCTCCGTGAAAGACGGCGATGCTCAGCGTCGGCGCGAAGCGGGCGATCTCCTTCTGCCAGTTGGTCAGCAGGCTGGTGGGGACGATGACCAGCGCCTTGGCATCGGCGAGCGCGCCGTCGTCGCGCAGCTTCTGCAGCGTGGCGATCACCTGCAGCGTCTTGCCGAGCCCCATGTCGTCGGCGATGACGCTGCCGAAACCGAGGCAGGCGTTGCGGTAGAGCCAGGCGTAGCCACGCTGCTGATAGGGACGCAACGTCGCCTGTACGGCGTCCGGCAGTTCGACATCGCCGGCCTCCCGCAACTGTTGCAGCAGGCGCTGTGCGGCCTCGTCGAGACCGATCGGCGCGCCAGCGTATTCGCCAGCCAGGGCGGCGCGCAGCAGCTCGCTGCCCGACAGAGCGGGTGGCCGCGCGAGCTGGGCGCGCAGGCGCTCGATTTCGCCAGCATCGAGATAGACGTAGCCGCCCTTGAAACGGATCACGCCGGTGGCCTCGTGAACCAGATCCTCGAAGGCATCGGGCGTCAGCAGCTGGTCCCCGACCGCTACCCGCCAGTCGAAGGCGAAAACGTCGTCGGCGTTGAGGAAGCCGCCGCCAGCGCTGCTCGCCTGGCCCTTGATCTGCAGCGACAGGCGCGGTCGCAGCAGGCGCTCCAAGGCTTTCGGCAGCAAGGCCCGGATGCCGAGTAGGCGCACCACCGGCAGGGTGTCGAAGAGGAAAGCCGGCAGCGCGTCGGCAGCAATGCGCAGGGGTGTGCGCGCGCCGGCACTGACGTAGGCATTGAGCGGCGGGTAGAACTCGGCGAGCAGGGAAACCGTTTGCAGAACCGCGAAGCGCGCCTGCGCCCAGGCGGGATCGGCGAGCACGGTCGCCAGCGCCACCGGTGGCTGCAGCGCCGCGCCGCTTTCCGCGGCCAGGGTCAGTGCGAAGGGGGCGTCGTTGTGCCCAGCGTGCTCACCCTCCTCATCCTCTTGCGCGGCTCCGTCGTCGAGGCACAGCACCGGCGCGTGTTCGCGGCGGGCGAGGTGAAAGCGCGCCAACCAGGCGTGGATGCCGGCAGCGAGCGAGCCTTCGCCGGGGCCATTGTAGAGCGCCCGACCGCTGAGGAAGAACAAGGCCAGCGTCTTGTCGGCGGCGGCTTTCTCGCGGTCGACAGCGCTCCACTCGCGGATGAAGTGATCGAGAAACAGTGAACAGAGGACCGTCGCCTGTGCCTCGGCGCTCAGCGGCAGCGTCTTGCGGCCCTGGCGCAGCGCCACCCGGCCGGGCGGCAGGGCCGCTTCGAGGCGCTGCAGCAGTGCGCGTACGGCCGGGTCGAGCGTCGCCGGCAGCCAGCGCAGGCCAACTTCCTGGCCCTTGAGCGCGAACAGCTGCGGCACCACGGCGCCGCGCGCAAGCAGATGCAGGGCGAGCAGGCGCAACGGCTGCAACGCGGCCAGTTCGGGCTGGAAGTCGGGCAGGCGGGCGGGGGCAAGATCGGCCAGCGCCGCGACCAGCTGCGGCCAGTCGCCGATCCCGGCGACGCCGCTCAGTGTCGCGGCGTGACTCGCGTCGAGCAGCACGACCGGCCGGTCGTCCGGCGAGAGCAGGGCGGCGGCGCCGCCGGTCTGGTCGCCCGTCTCGTCGCCCGCTCCGTTACCCGGCACGACGTCGAGCGCCTTGCGCGCCGCTTTCGCGACGCGCGCCAGGGCGCGACTCAGCGTTTCGCGGAAATCGCCGGCCGCGAAGAACGGCGGCCGCTCCGGCAGGACGCGCAGCAGCGGCTCGGCAAGCTCCGGCACGAGGGAGAAATCGAGCCCGTCGAGCAGCCCGGTATCGGCTTCGGTTCGCTCGTCGCCGGTCGGCAGCAACTCGCTCAGCGTCGGCAGCGCGGCGCCGGCATCGTCGTCGATGTGAATGCCGTGTGCCTTCAGGGCCGCAGTGAGGTCGACGCCGCGCAGCGAAAACACCAGGAAGGGATTGCCGTCGATTTCCCGACTGAGCAGGTAGATCGCCGCCGCCAGGTGCTTGCACGGCACGGCCCAGTCCGGGCAGGAGCAGTCCATCGCCAGATCCTGCCAGCGCGTCGGGAACACGGCGACGCCCAGTTCGCTGGCCAGCGCCAGCAGCGCTGGATCGAGCTTGCCGTTGAGCATGCCGGCGATCAGCGCCGGGTCGGCGGCAATCCGGTCCAGCAGGCGAGTGATGTCGCGCGCGGCAATCGGCGGCACCGCGATGCTCACCCGGTACGGCCGCAAGCGCGAACCCTTGACGCTCGCCGCGATAGCTCCGCCGCTCACCGTCAGGTTCTTCACCGCTCCCTTGTTGGCGTAGCTGCGCCCGCGCGGCAAGCGGTTGTCGTAGTCGATATGGGTCAGCGCGTCGAGCCACTGCTCGCCCCACCAGGTCTGGCCGAATGCCGCGCGGGTCACCACCGGCTTGTTATCTGCGTGAGTACGGCGGGGCGGGCTTGGGTCATGGCGGTTTGCATCTTCCCTGGTTATTTTCGGGTCGCTGCCCGCCGGCGAGGGCATGCGGGGGCGGGTGGGATCGACTTCAACATCCCGGCATTCTATATCCGCAAGGGGCTCGAGATGCCCTGGTTGGGGGGGCTTTTCGGTCTGCCTGATCATGTTTCGAACGAGGCCGGTATGGGCTCGGCAGCGAACATCGCCGCGCTTTCACGCTCGTGACCATCCCGAGATCGCCGACGGGATTGACCTCCCCATCTGGACGCGCTGTTGAGGCGACGCCGGCGAGGGGACAAGGGGCAGGGTGAAAAGCGCGCTGCCGGGAGCCTCGCTGCGCGCAACTCGGATGCGGCCCGAAGTCAACCGTTCAACGGTTCAACGGTTCAACTGCTCAATGGCGCAATGGCTCAGCGACACAGAACGGTCTTGCGCGTGAGATGGCCGATCGAAAGTCCCTGCACGAGAATGGAGAACACAACCACGCAGTAGGTCAGGGCCACGACGGTGTCGCGCTCCTGCCCTGCCGGCAGCGAGAGGGCCAGCGCCACTGAAACGCCACCGCGCAAGCCTCCCCAGGTCAGCACTTTCCACGCGCCCGGCGGCAGCTTGAAAACGCGGCGCAACGCGGCCACCGGCAAACCGGCGGTCAGCAATCGGGCCAGCAAGGTCACGCCGATGGCGATGCCCCCAGCGACCAGCAGGTTCGCCGAAAACAGCACCAGCACCACTTCCATGCCGATCAGGACAAAAAGGGTCGCGTTGAGGATTTCGTCGATCAGCTCCCAGAACATGTCCACATATTGACGGGTCGTTTCCGACATCGCCAGTGTGCGGCCGTGGTTGCCGATGATCAGGCCCGCGACGACCATCGCCAGCGGTCCGGAGACATCCAGCTTGTTCGCCAGCGCGTAACCGCCGGTCACCGTCGCCAGTGACAACAGGACGCCGACCTGATAGCAATCGACCGTCTTGAGCAAGCGAAAAGTCACGTAGCCAAGCACCAGGCCGAAGAGCAGGCCACCGCCCGCTTCGTGCACCAGCAAATCGAGGCTCTCGCCAAGCGTCGGCGCGAGGCCGCTGGCCATCATGCCCATCAACAGCGAGAAAATCACCACCGCCACCCCATCGTTGAACAGCGATTCGCCGACGATCACCAGTTCCAGCGCCTTTGGCGCGCGGGCCGATTTGAGTATCCCCATTACCGCGATCGGGTCTGTCGGCGAGATCACCGCGCCGAAGATCAGGCAGTAGATCAGCGGCAGCTCGATACCGGCGAGCGGCAAGGCCAAGTACATGCCAAAGCCGACCAGCAGCGTCGACAACAGAGTCCCGAGCACGGCCAGGGCGGCAACCGGCAAGCGGTAGGCCTTGAGTTCGCTCAGGTTGACGTGCAGTGCGCCGGCAAACAGCAGCAGCGACAGCATGCCCTCCATGAGGACATCGGCGAAATCGATCGACAGGAGCAGCGATTTCTCGAAGCGCCACAGGCGGTGCTCGATGCCCAGCGCGTCGAGCCCGACCAGGGTCAGGGAAAAGACCAGGGCTGCGGCCATCACACCAATCGTCGTCGGCAGTCCGACGAAGCGCTGGTTGAGGTAGGCGAGCAGTGCAGTGATGACCAGGCAGGTGGCGACGATATCGAGCATCAGCGGACGAGTATTCAGGAAGAAGGCACGCAGCATAGCGCGAACTTCGTCGTCTGTCGGACGCGGGTCGCCATGGCCGACGCGCCCGCGGCTGGCTGCGCCAAGTCGTTCGCACTTCGCCACGCAAGATGTCGCGCCTCGCACCCGCGTCGATGCAGTCGATTCGAGCGCGGGTGCGGCGTGGCGGAAGAGGGAGCAATGGAAATGCAGACTGACGCGAACACCTTGCGCGATGTCTTGACCATCGCCGGTCCATCATGACCGTTAGTCGCCGACGAAACCCGCCTCCCGCTGACTGCGTACGGCAAGGACAAAAACGGTGTCCAGCTCGGCCACATAACGGTACAAGGCCAGATAGCCGTGCGCACGACGCCCGATCACCAGTTCCCGCTTGCCGTCTCGTGCCGGTCTGCCGATCAGCGGGTTGGACTCCAGTACGTTGATCGCTTCGACGATTTCTCGTATGCGTGACGCAGGTTGCTCGACCTCATATTCGGCGAGGTGATCCAGGATGCGAGCGAAATCCTCACCGACCTCGGGTGCCAATTCGATCTGCGACATCCTCAGCGCACGCGCTGGCGTGGGGTAGGGGCGGGGACCGCTTTGCCGGCAAGACGTTCTTCGAGAAAGGCGCGCATTTCCTGCCAGGGGATCGTTTCTCCAGAGGCCGCGATTCGGGCATAGCGATTCTCGGCAAGCTGATCGAAATCCACGCGCCGCTCCTCCTGTTCCGCCTTCTCGGCAATCGCGGCGAGGATGAAACCATGGGATGTCGTACCGGCACGTTTGGCTGCTTCGGCGACACGCGCTTTGAGGTCTTCCGGCAAACGGATGGTTGTCGTGGGCATGGCTGACTCCAGTCGTTTCATAAGCGAGTAACAACTGTAGCACGCGCGTGCTACAGCAGTTCATCCAATGTAATCCACGCTGGGGACAAGTTCTTGTCAGCCGGTCGCTTGCCTGTCAGGCAAGCATTGAGACAGGCAGGTGCGTTCCTCCATTCAGCTTGTTCTGCCGTTTAGAGACGTCGTATGTAACCTCCGCCGATCGCGACCCTGCCCTGTTGGGCAAGCATCTCCAATTCTGCTTCAAGCCCCTCGCGCACTTTGCGTCCGAGTCGCTGAAATCCTCTAGCCCTCGCCAAATCACGCAGAAACGGGTCCAGGAGAGCGCTGCCGTTCAGCCCGTCCAGCAAAGCCTCCACCTGAGCAAGATTGATGTACTGCGGCAGGGGCGCCAAACCATCAAGCTCCGAAACTGGTCGTTCTTCCCGTATCGATTCTGATGGCACCTGAACGGCATCACCCTGAGATTCATCCTCCTGGAGTTCGTCCCGCATCAAGGCGTCCAGCTCGTTAATCAGCGTCATCTCCGTGTCCACCGTGGCGTGAACATCGGCATCCACCTCCGCGGGAATCCCCAACTCAAGCAGCCGCTCGAATACCGGCCGCATGGCCGCATCGCCATTGCGGTAGAAAGCGCTACCGCGGATACGCACAAACTGCCAGTCAAGCCGTTCGAGGACAGCCTGCCGTGCCATATCGTCGGCAAGCTTCTCCATGGGGTGATAACGATCTCCATCGCATTCGATAGCCAACCGCCTTCCTGCGCCTTCAACGACCATGTCAATCCGGTAGTAGCCAACCGGCCAC
>ERZ761602.8415-NODE-8415-length-10405-cov-6.422029_pt1 | contig 10405 bp, 7 predicted proteins | sample MGYA00512165_ERZ761602 | MGnify/ENA primary metagenome ERZ761602 (study PRJEB28899, sample SAMN02445085) | bioreactor sludge metagenome | biome: EBPR sludge; isolation source: Thorneside wastewater treatment plant | place: Australia: Brisbane, Thorneside...
GAGCCGATGATACTGCAGCTTTCAGTTGTGGGAAAGTAGGAAGTCGCCGGATCTAATATCAAAGAAAAAGCCCGCTCGTTATTGAGCGGGCTTTTTTGCGTTTAGTGCGCACGGCGATCAGTGAAGTAAGGTCGCAGTGTTGGAGTTCGTCGGTTCCTCCGGTGTGCTCTGGACGATCAGCAAAGAAAAGGGCTTTGCCCCTTTACCGTTAAGTTCGACGGTCACAGAGTTGCCGATGCCGGGTATGCCGACGGTCGCCGGCAGTGATTTAGCACCGTAAAGCTGCAGATCTGCGACCTGATTGCCAAAAAATCGGTTTCCCCATAGACGAACAGTGACAGTATTGTTGTTTGCATTGTAGGGTACAGCAATGTTCTCGCCCCCCACTATCACAAGGCCGCCAAGGTCGAAATCGGCAAAGCCGGTATTGTCGAAATAATGGTCACCATGGGAGGTATAGTTGATCGAGTTTCCATTCGCCGGCTGCCCTCCACCCAAACCGCCGAGGATGTTCGTTCCGGAGCCATTGTTGAAAAAGCGGTTGCCGTTCGACGTTACGTTGATCGCACAGTTGATGGCAGAATTGTTGACGATCAAACGACCTTGGTCGTTACCGTAGCTACGATTGCCCGACATTTTAAGATTCACGGTCGAGCCATTCGCTCCAGCAAAATTCCCGACCCGTACGCCTTCACCGAGGCCGAGCGTGTTGTCAAAGAAGTCACTGTCCTCGATCTCTACATTGATAGTTTCACCCGATGACGCCGGACCAAAATTTCGAATATCCAGCCCTCTAATATTGCCGGTCGATGCGATACTTGCGATCCGGATGTTTGCAGCTCCGGGCCAGACAAGGTCGGCTTCGATCGCCGCCGATCCTACTGTCGCGTTTTGGGTGGTGAGCCACTCGACCGCATTGGAGCCTCGACCGAGCCGAATGGCACCCGTCAGCGGCGGGCCGCCGCCTTGATACGAGGACTGGGGAAGCAGCGAAGCGTCGATCACAACTGCTGACCTATCGCCGATAACACCTATCAGCGACATGTTTTCCTGGAGTTCGAGTCTTCCTCGATTTGGCCTTGGAACTCCGGAAGGCGTGGTTGTCGTCAGCATATATAGCCCGGGGGCAAGTGCGATCTGGACTCCGGCATTTGCCGGGTCATTGACGCCTGAATAGAGCTCCTCAACATTCGAAACGAATACTTGCGGTGCCGCGAGTGCACCTACGGTCAAAAGCGACATCGAAAGCAAAATTCTTGCAATGGTCATCGTCCTTTTCATAATTCATACCTCTTTTCTTAGAAGATCTGACGCCCGCCGGTTCAGGCTGCACAGCCCGTGTTTTCCCGGCAGGCTCGTTAACGCTAGTTACCTACGTTGAAACGCGGGCTGCAATCGGTTCTCGGCCGGAGCCTTGTGTAGAAGACGTACATCGCGACATCTCGTCCTGCCTGTTGCCCTGCTACGGTCTCATAAGGGAAGTGGACGCCGCCGTAGATCCGGCTATTTGCTACCTCGTTCGCCAGCGATGTGAAAGACGGGTAGCCACGAACGCCGCCAAGAGCTGGGCCGTGATCGATCTGAAAGGCGATGTTGTCCGTTTCAAAAAAGAGAGCAAGCATCTTTGTTATCGAGGAGCTCGCCGATGATGCATTTGAAGCATATGAGGGATGCGGCGGCGTTGCCTCTGGTGGAAGGAGAGAGTCCCAGCTTGGGTCTGCTGTGGTTGCAGGGTTGTCATCTTCGTCCGCCCGCCGAATGGCAGTTATCGGCCGCCATCGACCGTAGGTGTATTGACTTGTGAAGGTGGTCTGGAGCGCGTCGTGGAAGGCCATCGTAGCCAGAGCAAAAAGTCGAGCTCGCTCAAGCGTTGTTAGTCCTTGCTCGACCGAGGTCGAGGCGACAACGCCCATCATTTTTGCATCGCTGACGGGCGGATTTGCCCAAAGAAAAGCAGTAAGAGATTGATCGGCCGTGCGTGACGCGCTTGTTAGCGATCCGCGTTCCTTGACGTCATTAAGGCTTGCGGCGTATTCGGCACTTGAAAGCTCCGGTGGGGTTGGCGGGAGAAACTGCATCCCGCTCGTCATAGCAAAAGGCGTCACGCCCATTATGTTTGTGAAGACGGCAAAACCGGGGAATGGTGTCGGTCCTTGCCAGTTTCCGGGAAGCGGATCAAGCGAATATGGCGTCCATGGCTCGTCCCAGCCGTCGTTCGCACGATGTCTGAGCATCGCATTTGCAACGATCAAGCCGATCCGTCGCGATTGAAACCGACGATTTATCGGGATGCCTGCCAGCGAAGCCGCAAGTTCCGCGTCAAAAATGGCTGCACGGTTCGGATATAATCCGGACAGAACGCCGTGTGCTGCATAAGCCGCTGCTGCATCGGCCGAGGCAGCCTTGCCGCCGGGTACTTCGATCAAATAGGGGACAAAGGTTCCTTCGACCGAGTTCACGGCGTCAAACATCGCGAGGTGCAGCATCGCGAAACTTCGTGCGGGCAAAATGTGGCCCGGGTGCTCTCCTGCCTGAAGCGTCTGCCCGAGCACACGGTCCCAACGAAGTATCACGTTCTCCGCAAGGGCTGCGGCCGGGGAAAGCAGAACGATCACACCGGCAATATACAGATTCAAAAAACATCTCTTTGTCATAAACGTTCCTCCTTCTCGTTCAATGGCAAATATCGGTAGCCAGATCGCCGCCGACTGGGCATATAGGTACGCACTGCGGACCTGCGAAAAATGCTTTAAATTCGTCCGCCGATTCGCATATAATGGCGGGCAAATCAAAAAAGCGTTTTCGATCGTTCCGGTTTTGTCCGGGTTCTTCGTCGTTGGCTGGAGAGTACTTTCTGAAGGTTCCCAATGTCATTCGAAAAACCTTCGAAAAATGTTCTAAATTCATCCGAAGTGGACTCGGATGCGATAGAACCAGATGTTTATCGGTTCGAGAGCTTTACCCTTTATGTCGGTGAGCGTCAATTCCTCAATGGCAGCGAACCGATCCACTTGACCCCAAAAGTATTTGATTGTCTTGTTTATCTGATCCGGCGGGCCGGGCGACTGGTTACTAAGGAAGAGCTGATGGAAGGCGTCTGGCCTGATTCTTTCGTGGAAGAGGCGAATCTTACACGAAACATCCACATCCTCAGAAAGGTGCTCGGACAAACGGACGAGAAGATCCTGATCGAGACCATACCCACAAAGGGCTATCGCTTTGTCGCAGAGGTCCGTTCGGGAACAACGACTAATAAAGTTGAGAGCGACCAGAGTTTGGGAGTTTCGGAACCGGTCGCCGTAACCCCGCCAGAGATCTCAAATGCGTCCGCTGCGGTCGGTTTACGCGAGTCGATGATGGCTAGATCATCGAAAAGCGGACTGTTGTTGATAGTAGCCTTGTTGCTCATTGCGACGGTGGCTATTGGAGCTGCGTGGTTTCTTGGGGCAGATGTCATAAAGGCTTTCGAGCCGGAAACGATGAGCGGACAGGCCTTGCTTGAATATAAGCAGGGTAAAATGCTGGTCGAGCGGCGTTACCCCGGAGATTACCCGAAGGCACTCGAGCACTTTGAGAAAGCCATCGCTCTTGATCCGAATTACTCGAATGCATATGCAGGGAAGGCGGACGTCAAAATAGTTATGTTTTGGGGTTCGGCTTCTCATCAGGACATCAGCGAGGCCCGAACGGCCGTCAGGAAAGCTGTCGAACTCAATCCCTCGAATTCCTATGCCCGGACGATCCACTGCCGCATTTTGACCACGTACGATTGGGATCACAAGGCGGCCGAAGCCGAGTGTCGCCGTGCCGTTGATATAGATCCAAACGACCAGGAGGCACAAAAGGAACTCGCTTTTCTGCTTAACTCACTTGGAAGGGAGGAAGAAGCACTTGCAGCGATCGAGCGTGCTATTGCGGTTGCACCGACTTCATTCAATAAACGTTCGAAGGGGCTCATTCTCTATCATTCGAGGCGATATGACGAATCTATTCAAATGCTGGAGCAGGTTGACGCGACCGATAGCGAATTCAAAGAAACTACCCGTTGGCTGATGCGTGCGTACCAGATGAAGGGCGACAATCTTAAGACGCTCGAATATTACAAGAAGCTGATGGAGCAATCCGGGGCAACAGCAGAAGAGATCAGGGAACTGGAAGAATCGATCGCACGTGACGGATGGCGAGTTCTTTTGGAGCATATGACGGGCAACACCCGGCTTCGAACGATCTTTCAGGCGGGAACCTATGCTCAGATGGGAGAAACCGAGAAGGCGCTAGAGGTGTTGAGAGAAATGGAGAATCGGAAGGCGATCCTTCTTATCACCGCCGCACGCGAGCCGATGCTCGATCCTATCCGAGACGATCCACGGTTCAAAGCGATGCTCGAACGGATCGGCCTCGCCGGCGTTGGACACAAAAATTGATAACTCATCCGAAATGTCAACTCCAACCGATGCAATTGAGCTGAAGTCCGCTACAAATATCAATTCGAGGTAGAGCCTCGATGTGGGGTCTCGCTTTCGATTCCATAACATCGGAAGGAATTTCGTGGACACCCGAACCACCCGAAACTATAATCTAAGAGGGTATTCGAGTGCCGATCGAACGAACATTCAGGGTCTTGTCCTATGCTGCGGTTCTCTGCGGCTTTTTGTCTTTGTGGATAACGGGGACATTCGGACTTATCGGCACGGGGATCTTCCTCGGTGTAACGATCCTCGCATGGCGGCTTGAGGGTACGCGATGGCAGGTGACGGAGAGGATCGGCACGGCGCTTATCGTTCTTGCGCTTCCGGCATATTATCTCCTTTGGAAGTATAGATTTTTCGACTTTGCCACGACCGAGGAAGCCCTTCCCGGAATGCTCGCCCGGCTCATTCTGAGCCTAACGGCGATAAAGCTGCTTCAGCGAAAATCGGACCGCGACTGGATCTTTCTTTATGTGATGGCGTTCTTTCAGGTGCTTCTTGCTGCCGGGATGAGCATCAGTGCGCTTTATCTTGCATCGCTTGTAGCTTTCGTGTTCGTCATGCTGAGCACGATCGTCGCGTTCGAGGCCCGGAGAACGGCAGCTTCTATTGAGGAACTTGAGAACTTTCGCCACGGTTCGCCAGCCAAAGACGGTGTTTCGGCCCGAAGGCTTCCGATCATTGCCGCGACGCTTCTTACGGCGATCGTCGTCATTGCGATCCCAACGTTCTTTTTTCTTCCTCGGGTCGGTGGAGCAGGAATTGGTGCCGGCGAGGGCGGCGTCTCAACCTCCACGGGGTTCTCCGATACTGTTCGCCTCGGCCGTTTGGGTGAAATTCTGCAGAGCAACGAGGTTGTAATGCGGGTCCGGCTTGACGCAATGCCCGAGGATCTTTCTGACATCAAATGGCGCGGCATTGCGCTCGACATCTTTGACAATCAGGCATGGCGGCGCTCGCGTCCGGCCTTGCGGAACGTTTTTGAAAGGCGGGGTGCAGATATAATCCAAATAGATTCTGCACCTAACCGTGAGACGCTGCTTCTTCAGACATTTTATGTTGAGCCGATCGATACCGCTGTGATCTTCAATCAACCGCGAGCAGTTGCGGTTCAAGGCCCAATTCCCTTTGTCCACCGTGACAGCCACGACTCTTATTTTTTTCCGCGTTCTGGTGAGCGTAATAGTTACCGTGTGCTTTCTGATCTCAACAGGCCTGGTCCCGAAGCTCTTCGCCGCGATCTTGCCCGCTATCCGGCCGGCATCGGCAATTATTTCCAGCTTCCCGATGACATTGATGACCGCATCGTTGAGCTTGCAGCGGAGGTCACCGAAGGAGCCACCAACAGATACGACGCGGCCCGGATGGTCGAGGTCTATCTGCAGACCGAGTTTGGCTACACGCTTGAGATGAAGGCTGGCGGCGAAGATCCGCTTGCCGATTTTCTTTTTAACGTCCGCGAAGGGCATTGCGAATATTTTGCGACCGCAATGGCGGTAATGCTTCGCACGCAAGGAATTGCGACTCGGGTGGTGAACGGTTTCCAGCGGGGAGAGTATAATGAGACCGCCGATGTTTTCGTCGTTCGCCAGCGGGATGCACATTCCTGGGTCGAGGTCTATTTTCCGGGTGAAGATGTTTGGGTCGCATTTGACCCGACGCCTGCTGCGGGACAAACGGGCGAAACTGCTGCGGGCGGGTTTACCGAGAGCATGCGAAAGTACTTCGAGGCCCTCGAAATGCTTTGGATACAGTATTTTGTTGCGTTCGACAGCCAGGAGCAGCGGTCGCTCTTCGCCTCGGCTCGAAAGAACATCTCCGAAGCGAATCAAGCCGCCAATTCATGGCTAAACGCGGCCTATTCGGCACTTCAGGAATGGTGGCGAAACTTCCGCGGCGACGCCGGATGGGCCGGAACCTTCTATGCAGTAGGCGTCGGAATCGGACTTTTTCTTGTGATTGCCGTAATCGTTTATCTTTCGATCTTTCTCTTTCGTCGTGTACGCCGATCAACTTTCTGGTCACGGATCTCGAATCGGATCAAACGAGGCAAACAGGGCGACATCGTAGAGTTTTACGCCAGAATGCAGCGAGTCCTTGCCGAAAAGGGAATTGTTCGTCCGCAGCATCAGACCCCTCTTGAATTTGCCTTCGCCGTCGGTAATTCAGATGTCCGGACGATAACCGAAGCTTACAACAAGGCCCGTTACGGCTCTGCCGATCTGTCCGAGGATGAAACTGCCGCCATTGAAGACGCGATCTCGCGGCTCGCGTCTGATGATGATCTTCAGCCTGCCAATAATTGACCCCGCAGTCAGTTTCAGCCGATCCCGCAAAAGAAGAATATCCAGATTACGCATCGGCTTTATCCCAGTTCGGGTATCGCGGAGCATCTGCGTTTTCGTCCCGAAAATAGTAAAGTAGAAGTAATGAAAAAAGTCGGATTTGTCAGTCTTGGGTGCCCGAAGAACCTCGTTGATAGCGAGGTAATGATGGGTACGCTCCAGCAGGCCGGCTGGGAGATAACGAACAATGCCGAGGAGGCTGACACGGTCGTCGTGAATACCTGCGGCTTTATCGAATCGGCCAAGCAGGAATCTATCGATGCGATCCTTGAGGCTACGACTCTGAAATCGGAAGGGAAGGCAAAGCGGGTAGTTGTTGCCGGCTGTCTTGTTGAAAGATATCGCGACGACCTGATGAAAGAGCTCCCCGAGGTAGATGCATTCATCGGGACCAATGAAGTGACCCGCATACTTGATGCCGCCGATTCAGACGTGAATTTCCGCGAGCTGCCGCTGCTTCCTATCGGCAATAAGACCGCCACATATCTTTACGATTTCGATACGCCGCGTTTTCGGGCGACCGAATCACACACGGCTTTCATAAAGATCGCCGAGGGCTGCGACCGGCCGTGCGCTTTTTGTTCGATACCGGGAATGCGAGGTTCATTTCGTTCCCGGCGTTTCGGCTCGATCATCGAAGAGGCCCGCGGCCTTGCAAAGCAAGGAGTTAAGGAAATAGTTCTCATTGCTCAGGATTCTTCCCGTTACGGAGAAGATCTAGGCGAGGTAGATGCGCTGGCGGCACTTATCCGGGCGTTAGGCGAGATCGAGGAGCTTGAATGGGTTCGGGTGATGTATGCATATCCGACCCATATTTCCGATGCCTTTCTTGCCGCGATCGCCGAAACGCCGAAGGCGGTCAAGTATCTCGATATGCCGCTCCAGCATGCTTCCCGCAATGTCTTAAAGCTAATGAAACGCGGCGGAACTCGGGCTTCGCTTGAGAAACTTATCGCCCGCGTTCGTGAGAAGGTTCCCGGCATCGCGATCCGGACCACGTTCATTACGGGCTTTCCCGGCGAGACCGACGAAGATTTTGAAGAGCTGATGGAGTTTGTCCGCAATTGCCGCTTCGATAATGTCGGCGTGTTTACTTATTCGGACGAAGAGGGAACGCCCGCGTATCTTCTGCCAAACAAAGTGGACCCGAAGGTCGCCGCCCGCCGCCGCACTTTGCTGATGAAAGAGCAGGCAAAGATCAGCAAGTCGCTTAACAAAGCCAGGATCGGCAGGACCTTTCCCGTGATCTTCGAAGGGCTTTCGCAGGAATCAGACCTTCTCTTCCAGGGCCGGCTCGAGGGCCAGGCACAGGAGATCGACGGTTACATCCTCATAAATGACATGCCCGAAGGTTTTACTCCAAAGATCGGCGATATCTACAACGTAAAGATCACCGAAGCCCACGAATACGACCTCGTCGGCGAGATCGTCGTTGCTTGATCTATCGACTATTGCGACAATGTTCGTGCCAAGTCGCTCCCGGAGGCACTACTTTGTCCAATGTAATAATCAGATCTTCAAGATTCTCGGCCGGTGTTACAGGCACTTTGTTGTAAACGTGCAGCCTTTCGCCGTTGTTCAGAACGCGTTGAGTTCCGGCACAAATGAAGACAGGTCGGTCCTTAATGGTCGTAAAGACAAAATCCGTTCTCTCTCGATCCCCGCGAGAATGGACCAAATAAACTGAAGGGACTTCTGCATCCACGAAGATAAGTCCGGCGTTAATTGGCGATCCATCTGCCAATTGAGTTCGTCCGCGAATTGTTACCAGCGTAAAGGGAGGTATGTCAAAGGTAAGATCGAGCTTTGTGCCTAGTCCGATCTCCAGGATCGTCGCGTCGCGTGCTGACCTTACGCCAGGATAATAAAAAGTGGTCAGCGGATTCCATACATTTCCAGACCCAAGCCTTAAAACATACTTTCCAGGTTTAAGGTGATCAAACGCGAAACCGCTCTTGCCATCCTCTGAATTGAATCGCCGGGAAGGACCGTACGAATTTGCCTGAAGATTATGACTATCTACGAGGCCGTTAGACGCATCAAGCAGGTTGAAGTTAGGACGCCAATCATTTGAACCTGATGAGTATGTGCCGGATATTCGAGCGGAAAGCGAGGTGCCGAAATCCATTCTCGTGCCGCAAAGCCAACCTTCCGGCCTGCGAGACTGAAAAAAGTTATCTCCTGCTGTTAGGTATTTGTCGTCAGGCATATATCCTAACGGATAATCTGCGGCTATTTGATATTCACCCCTTGGGAGCTCGTCAAATTTGAAGTCTCCGAACGTGTCGGTCATTGTAGAAAATTGTCCGTTGTCGCCTCTTGCACTAATTTTCACATCGGAAAAAGGGATTCCGCCGGGGCGAGTGACTCTACCATAGAGGATTGGCTGACTTTTTCCGTTCAACACCGACAGAACGTTGTCGATCACCTTGATCTTCTCTGACTCGGTCAAGCGTTCTAAAGACAATCTGGAAAAGGGGCGAGATTCACTTCTGTCTGCCGCATTTGCGGGGACGCGAAAGATGTACGTACCACCTGCTACGAGGTCTTGAACACATCCGACTTCGTCGTCAGTCACAAGCTTCAGGTTGTTTTCAGAAGCCCCCCATATGTCCTCGATCTTTGCGACCTCTATGAAGATCTTTCCATACGCTGCATCGGGTCGTTCTTTATCCAATGCTTCGATTCGTCCGACGAAGTAATTCTGATCGGGATAATGTGCGAAAGAACAGTAGTTTGACGGACTGTTAGGGGTATTACTACGACATCCGGGCTGTGCATTTGCCGTAGAAGAGACAAGGAACGCGACTGTCAGGGCTGCGATTATGCTAAGTATTTTCATCGCCAATAAACCGGTGAGATTCGACAAGAAATATTTTCGTTGCCAAGCCAATTCTAGCTTTGCCCGCAAATGGAGTTATGACGTTCGCATCAACGAAGCCCACGCCTACGACCTCATCGGCGAAATTGTCTCGCAAAATTAAGCTGGTTCAGTCCTATCTCGGAACTCCGTAAAGTCCGTAGATCTCATTCTCGAGCGTATTGAGAAATCGGGTCGCTCTTTCTTCTACCGAGTCTGAAATAGCTGCCGCCGGGCAGTTGGAATATGAGCTCCAGCTTCCACCGCCGGCTGCGATGACCTCTTCGACAAAGGCCACGCAGTTATTAGGAAGAACTCCCCACGTCCATGTCCGCGACATCAGCCCTTCCAGATAGTTCATCGCCCCGTTCGGATCCGGAAGGCTCAGGATGCGCCGCCTGATCTCCGTCTTTCCGTTCTCGCGAAGGTACCTTTGAAATCCGGCCGGGGTCATATATTTCGGATAATCCCGAAGCTCGGCGACATGAAAATAATTCATATTCCCGCCGACGCCGGTTCCTATCAGAAGATGACCGCAGACATTTGGCCCGCTTCCGCTGACCGCTACGACCGCAACCCTTGAACAGTCCATATCGACCGTCCCGCACGAATCTAAAAACTCTCCATCGTATGCCATTTACTTTTCTCCAGATGCGAAGTGCCCGGACTGGGCGTTGATATCTTACATCTCTGTCTCTTATACACATCTGACGCTGCCGACGAAGAGGATA
>ERZ761602.8416-NODE-8416-length-10404-cov-7.452024_pt1 | contig 10404 bp, 9 predicted proteins | sample MGYA00512165_ERZ761602 | MGnify/ENA primary metagenome ERZ761602 (study PRJEB28899, sample SAMN02445085) | bioreactor sludge metagenome | biome: EBPR sludge; isolation source: Thorneside wastewater treatment plant | place: Australia: Brisbane, Thorneside...
GCAATGCCGCAACAAGATGTTCGCCCTCGGCAAAATAGCTGCTCAATCTAACGAACGACATATTGCCGCCGCTGTTGTCGCGTATGTCGATGATGAGGCCGTTCGTATTCTTCAACTCGGCCATTGCCGAATCCACGAGTGGGGCAACGTCGTCGTCAAAACGAACTGCCTTTATGTAACCGATCCGTTTGCCGTCCGCAACGGAGAATGTCCGCCATCGGATCGACGGCCGTTCGGGCTGCGAATGCGATTCCCGGCGAACCTTGACCCGGCGAATTCGCCCGTCGCACCCGCGCAACCTCAGATCAGCAATACTCCCGAGCGGACCTGATTCATCGCCCGGATTCAAAAGGATGTCACCGATCCGAATGCCCTTTGCCTGTGCATCAGAGCCTTCCGGTACACCTACAACCACGGCTTGACCATCGATCAAGTATGTTCGGACACCTGTCCCAAATTGCCCGGTGCCTCGGGGGGCGGAGATGTGAAGATGCGAAACGGGAAGTTCCTTGAGCATCTTCTGCATCAATTCGAGGAACTCCGCATCCGTTCTTATCCGCTCCACCTGCGGCCGATATCTCTCGCCAACTGCCTTCCAATCCACACCGGTAAACTTGGGGTCGTAAAATTTCTCGTTGACGGTCTGCCAAACGGCGGTGAAGACCTCAACATACGTCGGCTTGACCGGCGTCGGTTGCGCAATTACGGTTGAGGCAATTCCCGCATATACCGATAGACAAAGAATCAAAAGCAGGCGCGTTCTCATTTTCCTGTATTCAAGACGGTCTTTACCGCCATTTTGGCGAGCTTCCATGTGCGGTCCCAGTCGATCTTGCCGCCGTCCTCGCGGCCCATCAGCTTATCGACGAAGATCTTGCGGAAGTCGCGGCCCTCGCGTTTGAGCATGAATTCCTTGGCGTAGGGCTTTGCCGTTTCAAAGAAATTGAACTCGGGGTCGGTGATAATGCCAATGCCCTCGAGCGTCATCAAAGCCCGCATTATGTAAGTAAAATTGGACGGCAGGCGGAACGGGTAATCGTACATCACATCCGCCAGGTCATAGGTCAGTTCCTTGAAATTTACGTCCTTGAGCTTCAGGTTCAAATGAAACTCGAACATCTTTTCGACGACCGGCCGGACGGCCGAGGCATCGACCCCAGGCTTGAGAAAATCGAGGTCGATCAGGTCCTGGGCAATGCCCGCCGGGTCTTTCCCGACCACGTGGAAGAACGCATCGATCATCTTTGACTGCAGTTCCGGCGAGATGCGCCCGACCATGCCGAAGTCAAAGAACGCAAGCCGCCCATCCGGCATTACGAGTAGATTGCCCGGATGCGGATCGGCGTGGAAGAACCCGTCTTCCAAAAGCTGTTTGAGATACGTCCGGATCAAAAGACGATTCACTTTTTCCGGAGCTATTTGCTGAGCCGCAAGCCGTTCGAGGTCTGTGACCTTCGTGCCGTGGATGTACTCCATCGTCAGCACCTTCGAGGTTGTGGCGTTCCAATAGATCTTCGGAACGTGAACATTGTCCCAGCCCTTAAAATTCTCGCGGAACCGCTCGGCGTTCTGCCCCTCGGCGGCGTAGTCCATCTCTTCGTGGATGGTCTCGTTAAATTCGCGGAGCATCCCGGACCAATCGGCGTTTTCGTTGAGCTGCGGGAAGCGTTCGGCAAAGTCCGCCACCTTCCGCAATATCTCAAGGTCGCCCTTGATCGTCGCTTCGAGGTTCGGCCGCTGGACCTTTACGGCGACCTCTTCGCCGGTGTGGAGCCGTGCCCGATAGACCTGCCCGAGCGATGCGGCAGCGACCGGCTTAAGCTCGAATTCCTTATAAACTTCGTTGATCTTTAGCCCAAGCTCTTTCTCGATCCGGGCGAAGGCGATCTCGTTATCGAACGGCGGGACGTTGTCCTGCAGTTCGCCGAGCGCAATGACGAACGGCAGCGGCAGAAGGTCCGCCCGCGTGCCCATCGATTGCCCGATCTTAATAAAGGTCGGCCCGAGCTCGATCAGCTTTTCCTTGAGCCAAACGGCCTGCTTCTCCTGGTTGACCTCGCGGTTGAGCTCGCTGCCGAGGAAAAAGCGGCGGAGCAGCAGCATCGTCTTGTGAAAGAACCAAAGCCGGATCCCGTAGAGCTTTTCGCCGTAAACTGCCGCTCGGGTCAGCCGCTCGGCGGTCTTCATTCTCTCCCTCGCGTGGCGGAGCTGCGCCTTTCGGTGCATCTCGTATTGATCGAGGTATAGATAAAGGGCGAGCTTACCGATAACGGCCGAAACGTGCACGATGCGGAACCAGCCGCGGAGGCCAGTGTAGCGGCGTTCGACCTCGGATTCTTTCTTGGCGAGAAATTTTTCCTCGGCGATGATCTGGTCGTTGGTAACGTATTTCGAGATCGGCAGTTCTTCGGTCGCGACCATCGGCCGCGGGGCCTTGCCGTTTGCGCCGTTACGTGCCGGAGTCGCTGGCTCGATCACCGCCAGCCGTTGCTCTTTCGTTAAATCTTTCATCCAGCTATAGTCTTCGCCGCTCAAGCCTCTTTCGATGCGTTTGTGTGTACTTCTCGTTCGCCGGTCATTGCCCGTTCGCGAATTCCGGGACACTCATCCGAATCGTTACGGCACCAACTCGAAGGCCTCGCAATGCTGCGGCCTAAAGACACTAAAATGCCGCCTGTCAACCGTCAGGATCTTCGTAATACGTAACCGCTCCACCATCGCCACAATGCACGCATCAACGAAATCAATGTTGTTGTCGTCGTATTTCCTTAGGATCACGGCAGACCGCTCGTAATCTTCGGGCGTCGGAACCTCGAGTATAAAGTTCGATTTCGGCAGAGCTTGGATAAACTCCGCGACCGCATGCGTTCCAATGTCACGACTTAATAGAAAGGTGATCTCCGTTATTGCCGGAACGGGCAGAATGATCAAGTCGCTCGCATGCAACGCGACCGAACGCACGGCGGCGTGATTGGTATCCTGGTCGTTCAGACGAGCGTAGAGAAATCCGGAGTCAAGAATGTAGCGCATGTCTATTCTTGACCAATACTCGACAAACCGAGCTCCGTTCGCATGATCTCTGAGGCGCGAGTCGACGTGTCCACGGGTGATTTCGACGAGAAGATGCCGGTAAGATCGTTAATAGTGAGCTTTTTATCACTTGTCTCCGACGCAACTTCGCCAGGAAAATGATCGTCCCAGACCTCCTCGACCAGGTCTCCAACGACCTTGTCGACCGGCTGGCCGATCTTCTCTGCTCGGTCTCGGATCTTTCGCTCGGTGCTCTCGGAAATTTCGATCGTGATGCTCATAAACCCACCTCACAACAAATCTAGCATATTCTTTACGCCCGGCCGGCTGAAATAGTTCCTCGCCCTCGCGGTATCTCGCTCGATCTGTGCCCGCAACTCGTCTATTCCATTGAACTTACGCTCGTCACGAATGCGGTGAAGGAACCGCACGCGGAGCACGTCGCCGTAGAGGTCGCCCTCGAAATCAAAGATGTATGACTCTATCGAGGGTTCGGCGTCGTTCTCAAACGTCGGCCGAACGCCGATGTTCGTAATGCTCCGCCGCCAAGTGCCATCGACCAAAGTTGCCGTTGCATAGACGCCGAACTTTGGGATCACCCGGTTATGCGGTTTGAGGTTTGCGGTCGGGAAACCGATCGTCCGCCCGCGTTGGGCTCCGCGTTCGATCACGCCTTCAACTCCGTACGGCCGGCCGAGCATCCGGCGGGCAAGATTTACTCGCCCCTCGCCGAGCAAGGCGCGGATACGCGAAGAGCTTATCCGATGTCCGCGCAGCCGAACTTCGGGAACCTCTTCGGCAACGAAGTCGAGTTCGGCGCTCATTTTTTTAAGCAGTTCGATGTTCCCGCTCCGGCCGCGGCCAAAGGCAAAATCCTTTCCGAGATGCACTTCCTTTGCATGAAGGCGGTCGTGAATGATCGCGGTGATGAAATCCTCTGCCGGCTGTTGGGCAAACTCGCGGTCAAAGGCAATGACGATCGCTTGCTCGATGCCAAGCACCTCAAGATTTGCAAGCCGTTGATCGAGCGTCTGCAGAAGAGGCGGTGCCGACTCCGGATGAAGCACTGCCCGCGGGTGCGGATCAAATGTGATCGCCGTCGCGATAGCCCCAACTGCCGCCGCCCGCTCGGCCACGGTCTCCATTATCCGCTGATGCCCGAGGTGGAGCCCGTCAAAAACGCCGAGCGTCAGGACTGTCGGCTTCTGTATATTCGCGTTCTCTGTACCGTGAAAGATCTTCATTCCGCTAGTCTCCGAGATGCTTGCCCGGAACCAGATAGTTTCTCACATAATCCGCGACTGCCGAATCGAGCGGGGTTGTCTCCGCGGTATAGCCGGAATCGCGGATGCGGGTGAGATCAGCTTGGGTATGATATTGGTAGCGGTCGCGGAGATGCTCGGGCATCTCGATGAACTCGACGTTCCGCGGCAGATCGAGGGCCTTGAAGATCGCATCGGCAAGAGCGTTCCAGGTGTTCATCCGCCCCGAGCCGACATTGAACAACCCGCCGCGATTGCCAGAGGCCCGCACGTCGGTAAGGGCTCCTGAATCCCAGAAATGCAGCGTCATATCAACCGCATCTTTGATATAAACAAAATCCCGGCCGAACTCGCCATCGGCATAGTCGGGGTTTGCGCTCTTGAAAAGCTGTAGCTTGCCCGTCGAATTTATCTGATCGAACGCCTTGTTTACAAGCGACCGCATGTCGCCCTTGTGGTCCTCATTCGGCCCAAAGACGTTGAAGTATTTCAAGCCGACGATCTTGTCGAAGAGCCCTTTCCTCGTCGCCCATTGATCGAAGAGATGCTTTGAGTAGCCGTAAACATTCAGCGGCCGAAGGTTCCCGAGTTGTTCGAAACCATCCGCCATTCCGGCCGAGCCGTCGCCGTAGGTCGCGGCCGATGAGGCGTAAATGAACCGCGTGTCGTGGGCCACCGCCCACATCGCCAGCAGCTTTGTATATTCGAAGTTGTTGCGGAACATATAGTCCGCATCGGTCTCGGTCGTTGAGGAACACGCCCCGAGGTGGAAAACGCACGCGACATCAGTGTGCAGGTCCAGCTCTTCGGCAAAGTCGTCGGCATCAATGTAATCCGCAAACCGGAGCGGCGCAAGGTTCTTCCACTTGTCCGTCTCATCCATCCGGTCAGCGACCAAAATATCGTCAACGCCCAGTTCATTCAGCCGCCAAACAACGGCACTCCCAATGAACCCCGCCCCGCCGGTAACTACGATCTTCATATTTTAACGATTAATCTATCTGGTCGCTGCGAAGCCGCGCGATGTCCCGCTGCGGCGGGGCTCCGAAATGCCTTTTATAGTCTCGGCTGAAATACGACGGGTCTTCGTAACCTACCTGAAAACCGGCGCTGGCTGCATCGAGATTTTCGCCGAGCATCAGACGGCGAGCTTCCTGCAGACGTATCTGCTTTTGAAATTGGAGCGGGCTCATTGAGGTGACCGATTTGAAATGATGATGAAATCCCGAAACGCTCATCCCGAGCTCGCGTGCGATATTCTCCACCTTCAATGGTTCATAGAACCTCTCACGCAGATGTCCGATCGCGTTTGAGATCCGAGTATCGCCGGCTGAGATCATGTGGGCAAGCCTGCCGCCCTCGCCGCCCGCCAACAGTCTGTAGATGATCTCTTTGATCACGAGCGGAGCGAGAATCTTACCCTCCTCGGGTGTCTCCGAAATACGTACCAGGCGGGAAACCGCATCTAGCAGGTTTTCATCTATCCCGCTAACGTGCATCGCTTTCACACCGGCAACGGCTTTTCTCAGCTTAATACCGGATTCGGTAATTACTGAAGCAACGAGCGATGGATCAAGGTCCAGACGTAAACCTAGGTACGGAGTCTCCTTCGATGCTTTCGTGATCTCAAAGGACACTGGGAGGTCTACAGTATATATGAGGTATTTCAGCGGGTCATAGGTGAGTTCTTCATCGCCAACGGTTGCCCGTTTCTCGCCCTGAGCAACAAAACAGAAAGCGGGTTTATAAACCGTTTGAACCGGCTTATTCCGCTCGGACGACCTAATTAGCCTTAGGTTCGAGAAAAGGTCGATCTTTCCATCCTCGGGGAGAATTCGCAAGAATCGCTCCACCAGCTCACTTCTGGCTGAATTCATTTTCCCATGATTAAGTTCAACGTTCCCGTCCATACCTCTATCCTATGCTCTTTTCCACCGAAAAACACACCGGCAAACCGGATGTTTGCAGGATCGTCCAATCAATCGCGACAAATGTCTTATCGCGAACCTTTTCCCAACTTGTAGTCTTGTTACTGTGGAACGCAGCGGTGGAGCGATCAAAACGATATTCAGACCGACAAGAAGTCGGGTGGGAATCCTCTCATCCTTTATAGTTGCCCTGATTGTTGGACTGTCGGGATGTGCAAAAGCGCAAGAAACGGCGACTGCCGAAAAAGCTGTCCGGACCGATCGGAAGGTCCTGATCGTATATCTGTCCCGGACGAACAATACGAAGGCCGTAGCCGAGATGATCCGCGACGAGGTCGGCGGAATGCTCGTTCCGATCGAATTGGAGCGAGACTATCCGGAAGACTACAAAGCGATCATTGATCAGGTAGCAAGGGAAAACGAGACCGGCGTACTTCCGCCACTGAAAACGAGGATCGAAAACATCGAGCAGTACAACACCATTTTCGTTGGCTTCCCAACATGGGGAATGCAGCTACCGCCGCCGGTGAAAAGCTTTTTCCGGCAATACGATCTCAAAGGCAAAACGGTGATCCCGTTCAATACAAACGCCGGCTACGGTGTCGGCACCGGCTTTGCTACGGTCAAGGAACTGTGCAAGGAATGCAATGTGCTCGAGGGGTTTGCAGCGACGGGCGGCATCGAGCGGGACGGTGTGCTGCTTGCGATAAAGGACGACCGGGCGAATGAAATTCGGACAGCGGCCCGGCAATGGCTTACCAAAATAGAGGTTATCAAGAAGAATGAGAACTGATAAAGAAAACAAGGATATGCATGGAATCGACCGACGTGAGTTCATTAAAAGGGGCAGTATCGCCGGTGCAGGCATCGCCGCGATCATGTCGATCACCTCGGACACGCGCGCTGCGACAGAACAACATGTCGAGACCGCGGCGGCCGCAAACCGTCCGGGAAAGCGTAGGCTTGGGAAGTTAGAGGTTTCGTCAATCGGTATGGGCGTGCAGAATATGCATCGCAAATACGACACCACGGTTCCGTATCGTCCTGAGATGATCAAGATCTTGCGGGAAGCCTACTACCGCGGGATAACATTCTTCGATACCGCCGAGGCATATGGACCATTCGAAAATGAGCGGATCCTCGGCGAAGCTGTTCAGCCGTTTAGGAATAAGATCCGAATCTCCTCGAAATTCGGCTGGAATATCGATCAGCAGACAGGTCGGCGGCTGCCCGGGCTTAACAGTAAACCAGATCATATCAAGCTGGTTGTTGAAGGGTCGCTCAAGCGGCTTCGGACCGACCGGATCGATCTACTCTATCAACATCGTGTCGATCCGCAGGTGCCTATCGAAGACGTTGCCGGCGCGATCAAGGACCTGATGGATCAGGGTAAGGTCCTGCATTGGGGACTTTCCGAACCGGGCCTGCAGACCATCCGACGCGCTCATGCCGCGGTTCCGCTGACCGCGATCCAGAACGAGTATTCGATGGCGACGCGAGATCCGGAAAAGGAAGTGCTACCGCTGTGCGAAGAGTTGGAGATCGGGTTTGTTCCGTGGTGGCCTCTGGACTGCCAATTATTGACTGGCTGGATCGACCCGAACACGCGATTCGCAGCCGGCGATCTGCGTGCAGCGACTCCGAGATTCTCGCCCGATAATTTGGCAGCCAATATGAAACTGGTTGATTTGATAAAGACCTGGGCAGATCGAAAGCAGGCGGTTCCCGCCCAGATCGCGCTTGCTTGGCTGATGGCGCAGAAACCCTGGATCGTTCCGATCCCCGGTACAACGGTAATGCAGCACATGATCGAAAACAGAGGAGCATCCGATGTTCGATTTACTTCCGCTGAACTTACCGAATTGAATGCGGCGGTTAGAGCGATCGATATCAAGGGCCAGCGTCTGCCTGATGGCGTATTGGCTTTCTCCGGCGTAGAAGCTTCGGAAAGGAAATAGGTAGTGTATGAAAAGCGCGAAATCCGCTCTCCACTACGTCTCCTTCAGCTTGCCGCCGCTGATGGCGTTGGCTATGGCTAGGTAGCGTTTCGGGAAAAGGCGTTGTATCCAGCTTAGGAGTTGTGCGTCGGGGCCGACGATGATCCGCGGGCTGCGTTTCTTGATGCCCTTGATGATGATCTCGGCTGCTCGGTCGGGTGTGGTCGTTGAGAGGTTTCGGTTTATTCGTTTCAGCCGGCGCTCGATCTCCTCGGCAGTGTGCTCGGTGTTGGCAGCGATGCGGGCATTGTTCGCGATGTTTGTCCGAACGCCGCCGGGGTGGACCGATGAAACGGCGATGTTCATCCCTTCGAGTTCGTGCCGCAGAGCTTCCGTAAACCCGCGGACGGCAAATTTGCTCGCGCAATAGGCCGTCTGCCCGGGCGGGGCGACCAGACCGAAAAGGCTTGAGATATTGACGATATGTGCTTCCGGCTCTTTCTCCAGATGCGGCAGGAAGAGCTTTGTCCCGTGGACCACGCCCCAGAAATTTACGCCCATCAGCCACTCGATCTCATCGAGCGTGACCTCCCGCAACGTGCCGCCGAGCGCGACGCCCGCATTGTTGATCACATGCGTAACGCGGCCGTGTTCGCTGATGACCGCATCGACAAACGCCTGCATCGCCGTGCGGTCCGAAACATCCACAACATGCTGAGACACCGTTGTATCGCCCAGCATCGCCGCGGTTTCATCAAGCCCCTCGCGGTTCACGTCGGCAATCGCAAGTCCCGCAATTCCCTCGGCCGCGAGCCGCTTGGCCAACGCCCGCCCGATGCCCGAACCGGCACCGGTCACCACAGCAACGCTATTTTTCTGAAGTGTCATTTGAACTCCATCGTCCCGTCCTCAAGCCGGCCGTAGCGGAGCATCCGCAGGTCCTTGGCGTAATTCTGATGCAGGCGCCAAGGGTGCTTCGATCCCTGGCTCGGTATCTCGCCGAGCGCCCGCAGCACGTAGCCGGAGTTGAAATCGAGCGCTGGTTCGCGGGTAATTGTCTCGTCATTCAGCCGCGGCGTGCAGCTCCGGAACCCGTGCTCGTCCATGTGCTTTATCAGCCGGCAAACGTATTCGCTCGTCAGGTCGCATTTCAGCGTCCACGAAGCGTTCGTATAGCCGAAGGCCTGAGCCAAATTCGGCACGTCGTTGTACATCATCCCCTTGTAGGCGATCTTTTCGGAGTGAACGACAGGTTTGCCATCGACAACGACCGTGAGACCGTCCATCAATTTAAGGATTAGCCCCGTTGCAGTGACGACGATGTCCGCCTCGATCTCCCGACCGCCAGCGAGCCGCACGCCTGTCTTCGTAAAGGTCTCGATCGTGCCCGTCACGACCGACGCCTTGCCCTCGCGGATGGCGGCAAAAAGGTCCGAATCCGGTACGAGGCAAAGCCGCTGATCCCAGGGGTTGTAGGTCGGGCGGAAGTGCTCGAGATACTCCTCACCAAGCTCGGCCCGGACGCCTTTCTCGATCAGCCGCTTCATCGCCGAAGGCCGCTTCTTCGCAAGGCCGTAAAAGAACATCTGCCGCAGCACGTTCTTCCAACGCGTCGCCGCATAGGCCGCCTTTGCCGGCAGCACGGCACGAAACGCATTGGCGATTCGGTCCTGCGACGGCATCGACACAACATAGGTCGGCGACCGTTGGAGCATCGTTACGTGCTCCGCCGTTGCCGCCATCGCCGGCACAAGCGTTACGGCCGTCGCACCGCTCCCGATCACCAGCACGCGTTTGCCCGAGTAATCCAGCCCCGCGGGCCAATTCTGCGGATGCACCACCATCCCCTCGTAATCCGCAAACCCCGCCCACTCCGGCGTATAGCCTTCCTCATACCGGTAATAACCGGTGCAAAGATACAGAAAGCTGCAAGTAAAGATCATCCTTTCTTTCCCTGCGTCTCCGCGTCTCTGCGGTGAATCTTCGGTTTCGACCTCGACTGTCCACGTCGCCTCCGCAGAGTCCCACTCCGCACGCCGCACCCGATGCCCGTATCTTATCTCTTTCTCAAGGTCATATTCGCGGGCCGTCTCGCGGATGTAATTCAAAATCGCCGGCCCGTCGGCGATCGCCTTGCCGTCCCGCCAGGGCTTGAACCAATACCCGAGCGTGTACATATCCGAATCCGACCGCACGCCCGGATAGCGAAAAAGGTCCCACGTCCCGCCGCTCGCCTCGCGGCCCTCA
>ERZ761602.8417-NODE-8417-length-10403-cov-3.850599_pt1 | contig 10403 bp, 7 predicted proteins | sample MGYA00512165_ERZ761602 | MGnify/ENA primary metagenome ERZ761602 (study PRJEB28899, sample SAMN02445085) | bioreactor sludge metagenome | biome: EBPR sludge; isolation source: Thorneside wastewater treatment plant | place: Australia: Brisbane, Thorneside...
GCTTGCGGCGCAGGGCGTCCGGCCCGCGCGGGGCGCCACCGGCGCCCCGGCAAGATGCGTGCCGGGGAGAGATCAGCGCGGCGCAGGCGGGGCCTGCGCGGGACGATCTCGGCGCATGGCCGCCTCGCGCCCTTACCGCGGGGCCGAGGTCACCGCGCCGAGGAAGGCGCGCAGCCGCGCCGGCTCCACCGGCTTGTTGAACAGCGTCAGCGCCATCTCGCGGCAGCGCGCCGCGACCTCCTCGCTGCGGTCGGCGGTGATCAGGCAGGCCGGCACCGCCCCGTAGCGCGCGCGCAGCGCCGCCACCGCGTCGAGCCCGGTGCGCCGCCCGTCGAGATGATAATCGGCCAGGATCACGTCCGGGGCGATCCCGAGATCGCCCAGCAGCGCCAGCGCGTCCGCCGCGCCGACGGCGTCGAGCACGCTCACCCCCCAGCCCTCCAGCAGCGTCGTCGTGGCCAGCCGCAGCGCCTCGTCGTTCTCGATCACCAGCGCGATCAGGTCGGCCGCGGGCGCGGCGGGCGCCGCCGCCGCCGCCGGCCCGGCCGCAGGCGCCGCCGCCTCGACCCGCGGCACGGCCACGCTGAACACCGTGCCCCGGCCGAGCGCGGTGGCGAGCCGCAGCGGATGGTCGAGCAGCGCGCAGGCCCGCTCGACGATGGCGAGGCCGAGCCCGACGCCGCCGTCCGGCCGGCTCGGCGTCTCCAGCCGGTGGAACTCGCGGAAGATCGCGTCGCGCTGGTCGTCGGGAATGCCCGGCCCGGTGTCCCAGCCCTCGATCCGCGCCCCGCCGGCCCCCCGCCGCGCCCCCACGAGCACCCGGCCCGTGCGGGTGTAGCGCACCGCGTTGCCGAGCAGGTTCTGCACGATGCGCCGCAGATAGGCCGCGTCGCTGCGCACCACCAGGCTCGTCGGCGCCACCCGCAGCTCGATCCCCTTCGCCCGCGCGATCTCGCGGAACTCGGCCGCGAGCCGCTCGAACAGCGCCGCGAGCTCGATGTCGGCGAGCCGCACCGCCACGTTGCCCGATTCGAGCTTGGAGATGTCGAGGAGCGCGCCGAGGATGCCCTCGACGCTCTCGAAGGCCGAGCGCACCCGCCCGACGATCGCGGCCTGCTCCGGCGGGCAATCGGCGTTCTCCAGCGAGGCGAGGAACAGCTTGGCCGCGCTCAGCGGCTGCAGCAGGTCGTGGCTCGCCGCCGCGACGAAGCGCGACTTGCTGGCGTTCGCCCGCTCCGCCTCGTCGAGCGCGGCGGCGAGCGCCACGGTGCGCTCCTGCACCCGCTGCTCCAGCTGCTCGTTCGCCGCGTGCATCGCGAGGTTCGCCTCGCGCTCGGCGGTGACGTCGGTGAAGCTGACCACGAAGCCGCGGTCGGGCATCTCCTGGGCGAAGATGTCGAGATAGGCCCCGTCGCGGGTGCGCAGATCCAGCGCCAGCGGCTGGCGGTGCGCCGACAGCGCCACCCAGCGCGCCAGCGCGTCCGCCCCCGGGGCGCCGTCCGAGACGAGGACCGTGCGCAGGTGCTCGGCGAAGCGCGCGAACCCCGCCCCCACCCGCCGGAGCTGCATGGGCGGGGTCAGGAGCGCCACAAGCCGGCCGTTCCAGCCCACGAGGCGGCGATGCGCGTCGAAGATGCAGATGCCCTGGTTGATGTGGTCCAGCGTGGCGCGGATCAGCCGCGCCTGCTCGTCGAGCAGCTTGTCGCGCTCCTGCCGTTCCATCTGCACCAGCTCGGTGATGTCGGTCTGCAGGATCGCGGTGCCGCCGCCGGGCGTGCGCTGCTCGCTCACCTGGATCCAGCGCCCGTCGGCGATGCGCACGTTGAAGTTGACCGACTGCCGGCGGTGGTTGGCGAGGCGCTCCCGCATCCAGCCGCTCGGGCTCAGGCCCTCGGCCAGCGTCAGGAAGCGCGAGCGCGACACCAGCCGGACGTAGTCCACAAAGCCGAGCCCGGGGCGCAGCCGCGGCGCCACGTCCGGCAGCGAGCTGCTGAAGCGGCTGTTGCACATCACCAGCACGTCGTCGGCGTCGAAGAGCGCAAAGCCCTCGCGCACCGCCTCGAGCGCGTCGTAGAGGTCGGCGCGCGCCCGCTCGGCCGCCTCGCGCGCCTGGCTGATCTGGGCGTTCGACCGGTTCAGGAGCTCGAGCGACGCCTCGAGGTCCTGGGTCCGGGCGCGCACCTCCTCCTCGAGCATCAGCGCGCGCTGGAAATGCGCATAGGCCGCGCCGCCCTCGTCTGTCGCCGCCTCGACCCGGCGCATTAGCGCGTCGGTCATCTTGACGAGCTTGGCGTTCTGCCGCTCCGGCGGGTCGGCCGGGTTGAGATAGGGGCGGGTCATGCCTCCTCGGCCTCGGGCGGATAGATCGCCACGCCGGTGAAGGTCTGGTTGACGTGCACCGAGTGGAACTGCTCGCCGTAGGTGTTGAATCCGACCACGCGGTGCTCGGCGAGGATGCGCGACATCTCGCGGCCGCGCTGCAGCTCCTCGACCTGCAGCCGGCGCAGGATGCAGTCGCAGCCGATGATCGCCTCGGGCCGCGCCGTCCGCGACAACCCCGCCAGCGCGCCGCGCAGGTGGCCGGCGATGTCGCTCGCCTCGGCCAGCGTCAGCACGAGCCCCTCGTCGATCGCCGAGAAGAACGTCAGGTCGCCGTTCGGCTCGACCTTCTGGAGCGCCCGCACGTGGTGCTGGCCGCCCACCGTCACCACCACCGGGTGCGCGGCGAAGGTGAAGGGCGAGAGCTGGCCGGGGTCCTTGCCCACCAGCCGCGCATACTCCATCGCCGCCGGCTCGCCGTTCAGCTCGCGCACCACCCGCCGCTCGGGATCGGCCTCGGTGACCACCATCTTCACCGCGGTCGGGGTGAAGTTGTCGAACTTGAAGACCCGGATCGGGCAGCTGGTGCGCAGTATGGTCAGCACCGCGGCGTCGTCGTGCGCCGCGCCCTCCGCGATCACCGCGGTGCGGCGGAAGTCGAGCCCGTCGCCGGCCGAGCCGCCGAAGAGCGGCGCCGACCCGAGCCCGAGGCGGAGCGCCGACACCAGCTGGTCCTCGCGCCGCGCCAGGCCGTCGGTGAGCAGCCATGCGAACTCGCGGTCCCAATCGGGGCGCTCGCGGCCGAGATCGGCGCGCAACCGCACCGCGAGCTCGGCCGCCGCCGCCGCATCGAGCCGCGACAGGTCCGGGATCAGCGCCGTCCGCGCCACGAACCGCCGCGCGCTGAAGCCGAGCGCGACGATCTCGTTCTCGGTGTAGCCCTCGGGCGAGATCTCGCCCGCGGTGGTGCAGCCGATCACCGGGATGCCGGGGAAGATCCCGGCGGCCAGCGCCGCCACGGCGCGGGGATCGCCCTCGGGCGAGACGAACAGCGCCACCAGCGCCAGATCCTCCGCCCCGCGGCTTGCGTCGAGCGCGCGCAGCGCGGCCGCCGGCTCGAAGACGGAGCCGTGCGCCGCGCGCACGGCTCCCGTCGACGCCAGCCCCTGCGACAGCGTGCGCAACCCTGCGTCCAGCGGACGTTCCTCCCGGCCCTGGTCTTGTCGAAGTCTTAGGAGAGGCCGCTCTCCCTCTGCAAGATCGAGGCGAACCGCGCGTCCTGGCTGATCAGCACCGCCTGGGTGCGGCTGTGCACGTTGAGCTTGCGCAGGATCGCGGTCACGTGCGCCTTGACCGTGGTCTCGGCGATGTCCAGGTCGAAGGCGATCTGCTTGTTGAGCTTGCCGGCGCAGACGAGCTGCAGGATGCGCGCCTGCTGCGGCGTCAGCTCGGCGAGCCGCTCGGCCGCCTCGCGCGCGTCGACGCCGCGCGCCTGCGGCTTCTCGCCCGGCGGCGCATAGTCCTCGGGCGTGTAGAGCTCGCCCTCCCAGATCCGGGCGAAGGCCTCGGCGAAGACCTCGCGCTGGCTGTGCTTGGGGATGAAGCCTGACGCGCCCGCCGCCAGCGCCGCCGCGATCAGCCGGTCGTCGCCGAGCGCGGAGACCACCACCACCGGGATCCCCGCCGCCACCCGCTTCAGCCGCGCCAGCCCGTCGAGCCCGTCGACGTCGGGCAGCTTCAGGTCGAGCAGCACCACGTCCGGCGCCGGCCCCTCCTGGAGCCGCGCCAGCCCCTCGGCCAGCGACGCCGCGGTGGCCACCTCGCCCACGTCGAGCGCCGCGCGCAGCGTCATCGACAGCGCCTCGCAGAACAGGGGATGGTCGTCGATGATCAGCGCCACGCCGACCCGCGGCCTGGCGGCCCCGGTCTCGGGCGCGGCGGTCTTCAGGTCCGGCATGCCGCCTCTCCCGTGCAACCGCGCCAGCCTGCCACAGAAGCCGTCCCGCGTCAGCACGACCAAAGGACGAGATCGCTATTCCGGCTCGTCCTCGTAGCCGACCAGATGCAGCGGCCGCGCCGCCATCCCGGCGAGCGCGCACCAGCGCACCAGCGCCTCCTCGCGGCCATGAGTCACCCAGACCTCGCCAGGGGCCAGCTCGGCGAGCGTCGCGGTCAGCTCGTCCCAGTCGGCATGGTCCGAGACCACCAGCGGCAGCTCGACCCCCCGCTGGCGCGCGCGCGCCCGCACCTGCATCCAGCCCGAGGCGAAGGCGATCAGCGGATCGGAGAAACGACGCATCCAGGTCGAGCCAAAGGCCGAGGGCGGCGCGAGGACCACGGCCCCGGCGAAACGGTCGCCACGCGTCGCGGTCGCGTCCTCGATCGCCCCGAGGTCGATCCCGCGCGAGACATAGTAGTCGCACAACCGCCGCAGCGCGCCATGGACATAGACCGGGGCGTCGTAGCCCGCGTCGCGCAGGAGCCGGATCACCCGCTGCGCCTTGCCCAGCGCATAGACGCCCACAACGTGGGTCCGCTCGGGGAACTGCGCCGCCGAGGCGAGGAGCCGCGCGATCTCGTCGGCCACCGGCGGATGGCGGAACACCGGCAGGCCGAAGGTCGCCTCGGTGATGAACACGTCCCCCGCCACCGGCTCGAACCCCGCGCAGGTCGGGTCGGGCGCGCGCTTGTAGTCCCCCGCCGCGACGATGCGCAGCCCGCCGCCCTCCACCACCACCTGCGCCGAGCCCAGGACGTGCCCCGCCGGCCGCAGCGTCACGGTCGCGTCCCCGAGCCGCAGCGCCTCTCCATAGGCCAGCGCCTGCCGCGCGCCCGCGTGGTCCGGGCCGAGGCGCAGGGCCATCATGTCGAGCGTCTCGGCGGTGGCGAGCACCGCGCCGTGGCCGGCGCGCGCATGGTCCGAATGCGCGTGGGTGATCACCGCCCGGGCGACGGGCCGCACCGGGTCGACGTGGAAGTCGCCGGGCGGGCACCAGAGCCCTTCGGGACGTGGAAGCAGGAGGTCCTCGCGGCGCATGGCCCGAGACCCTACCGCGCCCCGGCCGCGCCGGCCAGCGCGCCCCGCTTGCCAACGTCCTGCGGCGGGACCATACCTCGGGGAAAAGCCCGGGAGGAGTCCAGCCGATGCCCGACACGCCCGCCCGAGCCCTGCGCTCGCGCGCCTGGTTCGACACGCCGTCCAACCCCGACATGACGGCGCTCTATCTCGAGCGCTACCTGAACTTCGGCCTCAGCCGCGAGGAGCTGCAGTCGGGCAAGCCGATCATCGGCATCGCGCAGACCGGCTCGGACCTCTCGCCCTGCAACCGCCACCATCTCGAGCTCGCCAAGCGCGTGCGCGACGGCATCCGCGACGCCGGCGGCATCGCGCTGGAGTTCCCGGTCCACCCGATCCAGGAGACCGGCAAGCGGCCGACCGCGGGCCTCGACCGCAACCTCGCCTATCTCGGGCTGGTCGAGGTGCTCTACGGCTATCCGATCGACGGGGTGGTGCTGACCATCGGCTGCGACAAGACCACGCCGGCGATGCTGATGGCGGCGGCGACGGTCAACGTCCCCGCGATCGCGCTCTCGGTGGGGCCGATGCTCAACGGCTGGTTCCGCGGCGAGCGCACCGGCTCGGGCACGATCGTGTGGAAGGCGCGCGAGATGATGGCGCGCGGCGAGATCGACTATGCGGGCTTCCTCGACCTCGTCGCCTCCTCGGCGCCCTCCACCGGCTACTGCAACACCATGGGCACGGCGACGACGATGAACTCGCTGGCCGAGGCGCTCGGCATGGAGCTGCCCGGCGGCGCCGCGATCCCGGCGCCCTACCGCGACCGGCAGGAGATGGCCTGGCGCACCGGCATGCGCATCGTCGAGATGGTGCGCGAGGACCTCAAGCCCTCCGACATCATGACCCGCGCCGCGTTCCTGAACGCCATCAAGGTCAACTCGGCGATCGGCGGCTCGACCAACGCGCCGATCCACCTCAACGCCATCGCCCGCCATCTCGGGGTCGAGCTCAGCGTCGAGGACTGGCAGGAGCATGGCGAGCACATCCCGCTTCTCGTCAACCTCCAGCCCGCGGGCGAGTATCTCGGCGAGGACTACTACCACGCTGGCGGCGTGCCGGCGGTCTTCGGCCAGCTGATCGGGCAGGGGCTGATCGACGAGAGCGTCCTGACCGCGAGCGGCAGGACCGTGGGCGAGTGCTACCGCGGCGCGGCCATCATGGACGAGAACGTCATCCGCCCCTTCGACCGCCCGCTCAAGGAGCGCGCCGGATTCCGGGTCCTGACCGGCAACGTCTTCCACTCGGCGGTGATGAAGATGAGCGTCATCTCTGGCGAGTTCCGCGACCGTTATCTGTCCAACCCCGACAGCCCCAACCGGTTCGAGGGCAGGGCCGTGGTGTTCGACGGACCGGAGGACTACCACCACCGGATCGACGACCCCTCGCTCGCGATCGACGAGAGCACGATGCTGTTCATGCGGGGCGCGGGGCCCAAGGGCTATCCCGGCGCGGCCGAGGTGGTGAACATGCGCGCGCCGGATTACCTGCTCAGGAGGGGGATCGCGAGCCTCGTCTGCATCGGCGACGGCCGGCAGTCGGGCACCTCCGGCTCGCCCTCGATCCTCAACGCCTCGCCGGAGGCGGCCTCGGGCGGCGGGCTGGCGCTGGTCGAGACCGGCGACCGGGTGGCGCTCGACCTCAACGCCGGCCGGCTCGACCTCCTGGTGCCGGACGAGGAGCTGGCCCGGCGGCGGGTCCGCCTCGAGGCGGCGGGCGGCTACCGCTATCCCGACCACCAGACCCCGTGGCAGGAGATCCAGCGCGGCCTCGTCGGCGAGCTCGAGACCGGCGCCGTGCTTGAGCCGGCGGTCAAGTACCAGCGCATCGCGCAGACGATGGGCATCCCGCGCGACAACCACTGACCCCCGCGGCGTCCACGCGTGGAAATTGGCTACGTCGTTGATTTCAATATAGCGGGTGTGTGCGCATCCGGAGGTCTGCGCGGGCGCAGGGCGTCGCCGCGAGGCGCCGCCGGCCGAGGTCCGGTTGCGGGCGGCGGCGCGGGCCGCTAGGGTGCCCGCGCGCGCGACAGGGGCGCCCGCCGCACCGGCGGGCTGAGACGCACCCTTCGAACCTGATCCGGATCATGCCGGCGGAGGAAGTCGCGGCGCCGCAGCGGGCGCGCATGGCGGGCCGGCTGCGCCTCCCGCCGGCGCAAGCGAGGAGGCGGCAGCCCATGCGGACCCATCACTTCCCCACCACGGCGCGCGGCCCGGACTACGGCGCCCCGCTCTTCACGGCGCTGCGCGAGGCCTGCGCCGCGGACTGGCGCGCCTATGTGCGGCACCGCTTCGTCGCCGGGCTCGGCGACGGGAGCCTGCCGCGGGCCGCGTTCCTCGCCTACCTGCGGCAGGACTACCTGTTCCTGATCCACTTCGCCCGCGCCTGGGCGCTCGCCGCGGTCAAGGCCGAGCACGTCGACGAGCTGCGCCAGGCCGCGGGCGCCGTCCACGCCCTGATCGACGCGGAGCTCCGCCTCCATGTCGGGGTCTGCGCCGCCGAGGGCGTGCCGGAGGCCGAGCTCGCCGCCACGCCGGAGGCGCAGGAGACGCTGGCCTATACCCGCTTCGTGATCGACGCCGGCCTGTCGGGCGACCTCCTCGACCTCCTCGCCGCCCTCATGCCCTGCGTGCTCGGCTATGGCGAGATCGGGCTCAGGCTCGGCGACGAGGCGGCGGCGTCGACGCCCTACGGCGACTGGATCGAGACCTATCGCGGCGAGCCCTACCAGGAGATCTGCGCCGCCGCCGCAAGCCTCTTCGAGACCGTCGCGGCGCGGCGCATCGGCCCCGAGCCCGCGGCCTCGCCGCGCTGGCCCGGCCTCGTGCGGCGCTTCGGAACCGCCTGCCGCCTCGAGGCCGCGTTCTGGGACATGGGGCTCCGCGCCGGCCGGGCCGAGGCGGCGTAGCCTCCCGCTGGCCGGCTGCCTCGCGCTGTGGTAGGGTGGCAGAGCCGCCAGCTGTCGCCCCGAGATTACGCCGAGCCAGCAGGGAGGAAGCCGATGCCCATCGTTCCGAGCCCGGTCGAGGCCGCGCCGCCGCGTCTTGCCGCGCCGCCGCCGCCCGAGATCGCCGCGCGCATCGCCGAGCTGCGGGCGCGGCCCGACGCGATGGCGGACGGGATCGACCCCGAGGACTTCGGCTCCTGGGACGAGGTCGCGGAGTTCCTCGACGGCCACGCCTCCGCCGAGCCGGTGGCGCTCGGCCCCGACGACCTGCACCCGGGCGCCGCGGCGCCGGTTCTCATGCGGCAGGCCAAGGCGCGGAACAAGTCGACCGTATCGACCCGCGGCCACGACCGCGCCGTCGCGCGTGCGCGCCCGGGGCCGGCGGCCCCGGTCCGCGTCCGTCCCGGCATGGCGCACCTGGTCCGCCCCGGCCTCAGCCTCGGCCCGCCCCGCCGGCTGATCGTCCGCATGCACCGGCCGACCTCGATCGACGTGTCCGAGGCGAAGTTCCGGCGTCAGGCGCGGGGCCTCGGCAAGTGCGTGGGCGAGCAACTGGCGCAGGTGCGTCGCGCCTATGCGCTCGCCTACGCGCTCTGCACGGCGGCCCGCAGCGAGATCGCCGCCATGCAGCGCCAGCCCGAGAACATCGAGATCCTGTGGCACGCCTCGCTTCGGCTCGAGCGGGCGGCGCCTGCCTACTGGTTCGGCGAGGACTACGAGAAGCGGACGATCCAGAACGTGGCCCTGGACGTCGGCGAGATCCTCCGGAACTGGGAGCGGGCCTTCATCGCCGGCTTTCGCGGTCACCTTCCCGTATTCATCCGGTGCAAGTCGGTCGCGCCGCTCTTCGGAGACCCGCCCGCGCGCCACATCGCCAAGAACACGATCGAGCTGATGCCGAGCTACTTCCAGCTGACCCCGGCCAAGCAGGCGATCACGCTCCTGCACGAGATGGGGCACCACTCCACCGCCGCCCTGCGCCCGCGCGACGAGCGCCACCGCCTCTGCGTCGGCGGCTGGAACCGCAAGGAAAACATCTGCTACCGCGACAACGCCGAGGTGAGCACGTTCGGGCAGACATTTTTCTCCAGCAATCCCCGCCGCCTCGCCATCGCCGCGACGGAGGGCGACGGCAGCGCGCGCAAGACCGCGCTCAACAACGTCGACAACTACGTCTGCTACATGTGGAACCGTTTCGCCGACCACGGAGAGGACATGCTCGAGGTGCTGCCTCCGGGGGCCAAGCCGGCCCGGCCGTCCGGCACGGGCAAACCCGCCGGCCATGGCAAGCCGGTCGGGTAGGAGGCGAAGGGGCCGCCTGCGCGGCGGCGGTCACACCTCCAGCGGGCTGAAGCGCCGCAGCACCGCCTGCTCGACGCTGAGCGCCGCGAGCCATGAGGTCCGGGGGTTCGCCGGCAGGGGCCGGTTCTCGAGCGCGATGCGGAACCGGCCGAAGGCGCCCGCCGCCTCGATCTCGTGGACGTTGCCCTTCGCCGCCGGGTCGGCGATCAGCCGCACCCGCGTCCGCTCGAAGCCGACGCCCGCCAGCGCGACGGAGGCGACGACGTTGGCGTTCTTGGGATAGGCGCGGGCGGCCTCGGCCGCGGCGCCCTCGTAGAACACCGTCGCCTCGGCGAGCGCGGCGAGGTCGAGCACGGCCTCGGCCGGGGTGCCCCTCCAGGCGGCCGGGGGCTTGCGGCCGACATAGGCGACGCTGTCGAGACCCGCGAGCCGCGCGGCGCGCAGCGCGTCGAGGCCGCCGATCGCCCCCGGCACGGCGACGGCGCGCCCCCCGCCCGCACGCGCCGCCGCCTCCAGCCGCGCGACGGTCGCAGGGTCGGCGAGCGCGCCGATCGAGACGATCACCACGTCGATCCCGGCGGCGAGCAGCGCGGGCGCGGTCTCCCGCACCGCCTCGTGCGTCGCGCATTCGACCACGAGGTCGGGCCGCGCGGCGATCAGGTCGTCCACGCTGGTCCAGCGCGTCATGCCCGCCGGCGTCTCGGCCCGCCGCCCGGCCGACAGCAGGAACCCGCCGAGGCGCAGGCCGCTCGGGCC
>ERZ761602.8419-NODE-8419-length-10398-cov-10.803345_pt1 | contig 10398 bp, 11 predicted proteins | sample MGYA00512165_ERZ761602 | MGnify/ENA primary metagenome ERZ761602 (study PRJEB28899, sample SAMN02445085) | bioreactor sludge metagenome | biome: EBPR sludge; isolation source: Thorneside wastewater treatment plant | place: Australia: Brisbane, Thorneside...
CGGCCGGGAAATTGGTCACTATTTAATGATAGTTACTTTTGGGACACCACACTAGAATGACGTTGCCCCGGCAACGAGCGGACTTCTGATGATTTCCTGGTGGCGCAGACGCCTGCAGCGTCGGGTCGAACCCGATGCGCGGGCGTTGCAGCAGACCATGGAGGCTCTGCCGGGCATGGCCAGTCTGGACTGCGGCGGGCGTCAGCGACTGATCGACTACACCGGTCGCTTCCTCGCCGACAAGCATCTGGTCGCTGCCCACGATTTCGAACTCGATCCGGCGAAGCGCACGACCATCGCGCTGCTCGCCTGTTGGACCGTACTCGATCTGGGTTACGCCTGGCTTTCCGGCTGGCGCGAGGTGATCGTCTATCCGGGTGCATTTCGTGCTCGTCGCTGCGACGACGACGAGGCGACCGGCGTCGTGCATGAGTGGGACGAGGAACTGGCGGGCGAGTCCTGGGACCACGGCCCCCTGATTCTGTCGTGGGCGGACCTGAGCCTGGATCTGGCCCAGCCGGAGGATGTCCAGAACGTCGTCATCCACGAGATCGCGCACAAACTCGACGCCCGGAGCGGAGTCGCCGATGGTGCGCCGCCGTTGCCGCCCTCGATCGATGCGCGGCTGTGGGCGCGCGAGTTCCAGGCGGCCTACGATCACCTGTGCAACGAGGTCGACCGCGATCCCGATCGGGCCTTGATTGATCCCTATGCAGCCAGCGCGCCGGAAGAGTTTTTCGCCGTGGTCAGCGAATACCATTTCCTGGCGCCCGGCGTGCTCGAAGCAGCTTATCCCGAGGTCGCGCGGCTCACGGCCCGCTTCTACGCGGGCTAGTGGGGTGTCATAAATAACTTGAAGAAAATTCCGATGGATTTCGTCGCCGGCTGCGGAGCGCTGCGAATGGCACGCACATCATGCTCCGCGAGGTTGGCTGCCCTCGGGCGCGCCCGGTGCAGCCACATGGCATGCTTGCTGCTGTCATGGGCTTGGGTTATATAGCTCGGCTAGCTTACCGGCGCCCCGGTTGACGGGTACTGTGATCGGCGCGACCCGAAGTCGAAAGGGATCTAATGAACATGGCGACCACCAAAGCCAAGAGCAAGACCACCAAGAGCGAGCCGGCGGTCGTCAAGCCGGCGCGTCCGGGCGGCCGAAGCGCTGCGCCATCGCGTGCGGATGCGGGCTCGTACAAGGCCGTCGGCATCAGCCCGGCCGATCTGCCCTTGCCCACTGGTTATGTGCCCAAGGTCGATCTGCCGGCGGGTTACCGGCCGCGCGGCAGCGACGAATACATGGCGGCCGAGCACCTCGAGTATTTCCGCCGCAAATTGCTGATCTGGCGGCAGGAACTGATCGAGGAGTCGCAGCAGACCATCGAGAATCTGCGCGACGAAGTGCGGGATGTCGGCGATGAGGCGGAACGGGCGACGCGTGAGACCGAGAACTCACTGGAATTGCGCACCCGCGATCGCTACCGCAAGTTGATCGGCAAGATCGACAAGGCGCTCAAGCGCATCGAGGACGGCCGCTACGGTTACTGCGAAGAAACCGACGAAGAGATCGGCCTCGAGCGTCTGGAAGCGCGACCGATCGCAACCATGTGCCTGGACGCGCAGGAGCGCTGGGAGCATCGGCAACGGCAGATGGGCGACTGATTCTCGGCGGCCGAATCACCTGGCCTACTTGGATCACAGCCGGTAACCCGACCCTGTCTCAGGTGCTGGGCAGCACCGCCAGAATCGCAGACAGCCGCTGGCGCGGCGCGCCGCCGCCCCCGGAAACGATGGCTGGCGAAGGCGCCAGCGCTTGCGCCCAGCGTCGCAGCCGCAGGCGCGACTCGCTGGCAACGAAGTGTTCGGCGAGTCGCACCGAATCGGCCAGCAAGGCGAGACCGACTGCCGAAAGATCGTCGAGGCTCGGCGATTCGAATCCACGCCTCAGTTTGGCCAGTCGCTCGGCATGCGTCTGCGTGGATTGCAGCGCATAGCGAGGACGCCCGAAGCGGCCGAACAATCCACCCGACAGTCGGTGGATGACACCGAGGCGCACGAAAGCATCCAGCAGATCCGAGCGCACCGACCACATGCGTCTGCGCAGTCGCGTTACCGCTTCGGTCGGGGTATGACTGCCATCACCCAGCAAATGCACCGCCAGCGAGTGCAGTCGATGCGATAGCGGCAGCGGGTCGATCACCCGCAGACGACCTTGATCGAGGGCCAGCGCGCCAAGCACGATCAGGTCGATCAGCAGCGCCCGCGCCAGCACATCGCGGCTGCTTGCGTGGTCGCCATTGCCGACCAGTCCGCCAGCGCGATCGATGGTGAGGATCAGCAGATCTGCCGCTATCAGCACGTCAGCCCCGGGTGTCCATCAGGCCACGCGCATATTCTTGAATCTTCGCCAGCATTGCCGCCAGGCCGTTCTTGCGCGTGGGCGACAGATGTCCGGAAAGGCCGATGCCTTCGATGAACAGGGGTTCAGTGGCGACGATCTGCGCCGCCGGAAGCCCGGAGTAGACGCGCAGCACCAGCGCGATCAGTCCACACACGATGGCCGAATCGCTGGTCGCGGCAAAACTCAGATGCTCGCGCGTGCCGCTCGGCTTCAGCCACACCATCGACTGGCACCCGAGCACGCGCCAGGCATCGCTGCGATCGGTCTCCGGATAGGGCGGCAAGCGCTTGCCGAGATCGATCAGATACTGGTAACGCTCCGACCAGTCGCCGAAGAGGGCGAATTCGTCGACGATTTCTTGTTGGCGGGGGTCCATCAACGGTCTCGGGAGGGCACGAGGGCAAGAGGGCACGAGCGCACGGAGAAGCGGGGAATCGGGCTCTTGCGTGCCCTCGTGCCCTCGTGCCCTCGTGCCCTCCTGTTCGCTGTCGGAAGACGGCGCCTGCACTGAGCCACGGCAACCCTCACAGCAACAGCCTCCGGACATCGCCCAATTGCTGCGCCAGATAGGCGGTGAAGCGTGCCGCCTCGGCGCCATCGATGACGCGATGATCGTAACTCAGCGACAGCGGCAGCATGAGGCGCGGGACGAATTCGGCACCGTTCCAGACCGGCTTGGTGGTGCTCTTGCTGACGCCGAGAATGGCGACTTCCGGCGCATTGATGATGGGCGTGAAGGCGCTGCCACCGATGCCACCGAGCGAGCTGATCGAGAAGCAGCCGCCGGACATGTCGGCGGGACCGAGCTTGCGCTCGCGCGCCTTGAGCGAATACGCGCCCAGATCGCGGGCGAGGTCCAGAAGTCCCTTCTGATCGCAATCGCGAATCACCGGAACGACCAGTCCATCGGGAGTGTCGACGGCGATGCCGATGTGGAAATAGCGCTTCAGCACGAGATTCTCGCCATTGGCGTCGAGCGAAGCATTGAAGCTGGGGAAGCGCTTGAGCGCCGCCACCACCGCCTTGATCATGAATACCAGCGGTGTCAACTTGAGATCCTTGTTCTCCTCGCCCAGGCGCTTGCGGAAGGCCTCCATCTCGGTGATGTCGGCTTCGTCGAACTGCGTGACATGCGGAATCATCGCCCAGTTGCGCGCCAGGTTGGCGCCGGAGATCTTCTTGATGCGCGACAACGGCTGCGCTTCGACCGGACCGAACTTCGCGAAGTCGACCTGCGGCCACGGCAGCAGGTTGAGGCCACCGCCCGCAGTGGGTCGCGCGGTTGCAGCCGGCGCCGCCAGCGCCGTCTTGACGAAGGCCTGGACGTCCTCGCGTGTGATCCGTCCCTTGCGACCACTGCCGCTGACGCGGGTCAGGTCGACGCCGAGTTCGCGCGCATAGAGCCGGATCGCGGGACTGGCATGCGGGCGTGTTGCGGGTGGCAGTTCACTGGCCGAGGCGCTGGTCGGGATTGTCGCCGGCGTTGCCGCCGGTGATGGTTGAGGTGCCGTCGCAGGTGCAGTTACAGCCGCCGGAAAAGGAGCAGGAGTGGGAGCAGGAGCGGGAGCGGTTGCCGCCGGTGCAGCGACTGCTGCGGTCGTCGCAGACGCCGCTCCGGCGGTTTCGATCAACGCCACCAGCGAGCCTTCCGACAGCGAATCGCCGACTTTGACCTTGAGCTCGATGATGGTCCCGGCCACCGGCGCCGGCACTTCCATCGTGGCCTTGTCCGATTCCAGCGACACCAGGCCTTGATCGAGCTTGACCTGATCGCCCGGCTTGACCAGCAACTCGATGACCGGCACATCCTTGTAATTGCCGATGTCCGGCACCTTGGCTTCGATGGTCGCCATGTCATCTCCCGAGTGGCTGGCTGCTGGCACGACAATACAGGAGCCGGTGCGACGGCCGAAGGCGCAAACACGGTTGAAGTCCCCGTCGCCCCTGCCGGTGCGCTTTTTCGCGCATCAATCTGGCGGCGACCAAACGGACTTTTTTTGTCCGCAAGGGACGCAAAGAAAGCCAGGAACCGCCGCTCGCCCGGCAGTCCGCGCGATCGGTCGAACGCCCGGCGGCTATGCCGCCGGGCTCAAAGAAACGCCGCATTCGGGCCAAAAGGCGCGGAAATAGTTCAACGAATCAATGGCAAACCACTAGAACCGCCACACACCCGATGCGGAGTAAGTGTCGACCTGGTCCGACCAGTCGCCGGCGAAGTCGAGCTGGAAACTCTGGAATGCCCAACCGAAGCCGAGCGCGAAGTGCATCTCGTCGTCGCCTGGCCGGAACAGCGCGCGGTCAATGTCGACGTCGGAGTCGCCATCCGGGCCGGTTGCGTACAGCGCGTGCTCGGGCTCACGCCAGATGCCCGCGCGCAGCGAGAACGGATTGGCGAACTGGGTGAATACGTACTCGCCGCCGAGCCTGATCTCGGTGCCGTCGTCGCTCTTGAGCACGGTGGCCGAGTTGAAGATGTCGTCGTAGTCGTCGGTCAGGCGACTGTATTCGACGCGATTGACGTCCAGCGACAGAGCAAGATTGTCGCTCGGTCGCCAACTGACGCCGAGGCCGAACACGTGGGGAACGTCGAACCCGGTGTCGACCACGATCAGCGGTTCGCCCGCCGCATTGAAGTTTCCGGCGCGGTAATCGAAGCTGCCGCCGCGGCGATAGGCGCCGCCGATCGACCAGCGATCGTTGAGACGCCACAACGCGCCGATCGAATAACTCACGTCGGTGTCGTCGCCACGTTGCAACTGGATGTTGCGACCGGTACGCACGGTGTCCGATGCCAGTTCCCACTCGGAATAGACCACGCCCAGACCGATCGAGAAGCTGTCGCCGAGCCGGTAGGCGCCGGACAGGCCGTAGTTGATCAACTCGGTGTCGAGGCGCGTCGATTTGGTCGGCAGACTGCCGATCGAGCTTCCGCCGCCGTCCTGCACATCGATGGGCTGCTGGGTGTAGGACAGGTTGAAGCCCAGCGGCTGGTGTCGATACAGCGCTACCGCCCAACCATCGCCGGCATAGGTGTAGGACAGGAAGGCCAGGGCGTCGTCGTTGCTGTCGGCTTCGTCGCGACCCAGGTTGCCTGGGTCGAAGGGATTGGTGCGGAAACTGCCGCCCGACGAAAACGGCGTGGTGTAGTCGGTGTGGCGGTACTCGACGGCCACTTCGGACGTGGTCAGGATGGTCAGTCCGGCCGGGTTGGTGTAAGCCGCGGTGGCGTCGTCCGCGAGGCCGAGAAAGGCGCCGCCCATGCCCATCGAGCGGGCGCCGGGGTTGGCGAAGTTGAACTGGATGCCGGCATTGACCTCATCGGAGGTGATCGCGAAAGCCGGGGCAGCGGCCAGGCTGGCGGCCAAGGCAAGGCAGAGTGATGACGGACGCATGGCAGGTCCTCCGGGACGTTTGTTAACAGATCGGCAAAGTAGCACCGTGTCGTGAATTCTGTAAACGGAAGGAAGTCAGGGGGCGGGACGATCGGCGCGTTGGTGCAGCAGCCGGAGCGCGGAAGGGCACGGGCACGTGCAAGCCCTCGCTGTTTCCACCACCGACACCGGCGTCCACCTTCGCTATGCTCGGCCTCCCTCGCCTTCGGACCCTCCCGCCATGTTCTCGCGCACGACGACCATCGCCGACCTCGACCCCGAACTGGCCAACGCCATCGCTGCCGAAGAGCAGCGCCAGGAGGATCACGTCGAGCTGATCGCGTCGGAGAATTACGCCAGCCGGCGCGTGTTCGAGGCGCAGGGTTCGGCGCTGACCAACAAATACGCGGAAGGTTATCCGGGCAAGCGTTATTACGGCGGCTGCGAATTCGTCGACATCGCCGAACGCCTCGCCATCGAGCGCGCCAAGCTCCTGTTCCATTGCGAATACGCCAACGTGCAGCCGCATTCGGGTTCGCAGGCGAATGCTGCGGTGTACCTGGCGCTGCTCAATCCGGGCGATACCATCCTCGGCATGAGCCTGGCCCATGGTGGCCACCTGACCCACGGCGCCAAGGTCAATTTCTCCGGCAAGATCTTCAATGCCGTGCAATACGGGCTGGATCCGACCACCGAGCTGATCGATTACGTCGAGATCGAGCGACTGGCGCAGGAGCACAAGCCGAAGATGCTGATCGGCGGCTTTTCGGCCTATTCGCATGTGGTCGACTGGGAACGCATGGCGGCGATCGCCAAGTCGGTCGGTGCGTATTTCGTGGTCGACATGGCGCACGTCGCCGGGCTGGTCGCAGCCGGTGTTTACCCGAGCCCGATTCCCCACGCCGACGTGGTCACCAGCACCACGCACAAGACGCTGCGCGGACCGCGCGGCGGCATCATTCTGGCCAGGGCCAATCCGGAGATCGAGAAGAAGCTGCAATCGATGGTGTTCCCGGGCACCCAGGGCGGCCCGCTGATGCACGTGATCGCCGCCAAGGCAGTGGCCTTCAAGGAAGCGCTGCAGCCGGAATTCCGCGCCTATCAGCAACAGGTCGTGCTGAATGCCCAGGCGATGGCGGCGGTGCTGATCGAGCGCGGCTACAAGATCGTCTCCGGCGGCACCGAGAATCACCTGTTCCTGCTCAGCCTGGTCGGCCACGATCTCACCGGCAAGGACGCCGAAGAAGCGCTCGGCGCCGCCCACATCACGGTCAACAAGAACGCGGTTCCCGGCGATCCACGCTCGCCGTTCGTGACCTCCGGCCTGCGCATCGGCACGCCGGCGATCACCACCCGTGGTTACCAGGAGGCCGACGCGCGTGCGCTGGCCGGCTGGATCGCCGATATCCTCGACGCGCCGACCGACCAATCCGTCATCGCTCGCGTGCGCGAGCGGGTCACGGCGCAGTGCCGGCAGTATCCGGTGTACGGGTGAGATACTGGAAAAAGGGAAAAGGAAAATGGAAAAGGGGAGAGCAGTCACAGTGAAATCGGAAGAGCGCGCTTCCGGCACGATGCGTTCGGAACTTCGCTCATCAGAGGTGTGTCAGCGCGCAGCCTTCCCTTTTTCCATTTTCCCTTTTCCATTTTCCTGCTCTTGCCGCCATGCGCTGCCCCTTCTGTAGCCACGACGACACCCGCGTGGTCGACTCGCGGGTTACCGAGGACGGACTGCAGGTCCGTCGGCGGCGTGAGTGTCCGCACTGCAGTGCGCGGTTTTCGACCTACGAGACCGCGGAGATCAAGCTGCCGCAGATCGTCAAACGCGATGGCCGGCGTGAGCCGTTCAACGAACACAAGCTGCGCGGCGGCCTCGCGCGCGCTTTCGAGAAGCGCGCGGTATCGATCGAGGATATCGACAAGGTCATCGACGTGGTGATGCGCAAGCTGCGCACCAGCGGCGAACGCGAGATCCCGGCCGGCAAGATGGGCGAGTGGATCATGGAAGAGCTCAAGCGCATCGACCAGGTCGCCTATGTGCGCTTCGCTTCGGTGTACCGGCGCTTCGAGGACGTGCAGGCGTTTCGCGAGGAGGTCGAGAAGCTGGAGCGTGAACTGCCCGGGTTGTCGGCGCAGCAGTTGCCGTTGCTTGGAGAACTGCCGGTGGCCGGCAAGAAGGGCTGAGACGATGAGCAAGCCAATTCGCGAGTTCCGCGTACGCGATCTGTTGACGGCGAGGGCGCGGTGGCAGCGGACGCTGACACTGAGCCTGGCTGCGTTGATCGTGTTGACGGCGGGTTGGAATCTCATTTTCGGCGGCGCGGTCAACTTCTGGGTCAGCGGCTTGCTGCTGCTTGCCGGACTGGTCCAGATGATCGAGCCGGTGTACAGCTGGCATCGCGCGCGTCGCAGTCGCGTCATCCTCGACGAGCATTCGCTGCGGCTGGTCGGCCCCGGTATCGATCAGCGCATTGAACTGGCCGAGGTGCGCATGGCGCGCATTCACGACGACAGCGCCGGCAAGCCGCGTGGTCTGCATCTGTTTCCGGGGTTGAATCGGGATTTCGAACTCGGGCCGGTCGACGGACTTGAGGCGATCGTCGCCCATGTCTGCGCGCGCGTCCCGGCCGAACGACTGCTGCGCGTGCGCTGGTGAACTGGCGCATCGAGTCGATCGCCGACCATCCTGGCGTGGTCGACACGCTGGCCGCCTGGCACCACGGCGAGTGGGGTGAATTGATGGCGCCGTGGTCGCTGGAGGACGCACGTCGCGAACTGCAGGAACATGTCGCGGCCGGTTCGGGATATCCCGCCACGCTGGTCGCGCTTGCTGACCATGACCAGGTGCTTGGCTCGGTCAGCCTGATCGCGACCGATGCCCCGGAGTTTCCCCAGTACACGCCGTGGCTGGCGAGCCTTTATGTCGCGCCGGCGGCGCGCGGCGCTGGCCTTGGTTCGGCGCTGGTTCGCGCCATCATCGAGCATGCGCATCAGCTCGGATTCGCGACGCTGTACCTGTTCACGCCGGGCTCGCCGCAGTTCTACCTCAACTGCGGCTGGCGCGAGCAGGGCACGCTGCGGCTTGGCGAGCGCAACGTGGTGTTGATGGTTCATGGGCCTCCCCATGATCGCTGAGCGCTGTTTTCGGCGAAATCGAGGACTGTGTTTCTTGTCCGCAAAGGACGCAAAGGACGCAAAGGAAAGCGAAATGAGTCCATTGCCCTTACGACCTCACGCCACTCTGGTTTGTCTTGCTCTCTTTGCGTTCTTTGCGTCCTTTGCGGACAAGATGCTGGTCCTTCATCGAGATAAAGCCGTCGAATGACCGCACCCCACAACTGGACCGAGATCGACCATGTCGCGATGCGCCGCGCGCTGGATCTGGCGGCGCTCGGGCTCTACACCACGCATCCGAATCCACGCGTTGGTTGCGTGTTGATGCAGGGCGATCGCGTGATCGGCGAGGGCTGGCATCGGCGTGCGGGCGAGCCGCATGCCGAAGTGCACGCGCTGGCGCAGGCGGGCGCGGCGGCGCGCGGCGCGACGGCCTATGTGACGCTGGAACCCTGCGCGCACCATGGCCGCACACCGCCATGCGCTGATGCGCTGGTCGCGGCCGGCGTCGCGCGGGTGGTCGCGGCGATGGCCGATCCGTTTGCGGCGGTGAATGGCGCTGGGCTGGCGCGCCTGCGGGCCGCGGGGATCGCTGTCGAGTGCGGATTGCTTGAAGCCGATGCGCGTGAGCTCAACCTCGGATTCGTGTCGCGGCTGACCCGCCAGCGACCGTGGATTCGCATCAAGCTCGGGGTCAGTCTCGATGGACGCACGGCGCTGGCCGACGGCCGCAGCCAGTGGATCACCTCTGCCGCCGCGCGCGAGGACGTGCAGCACTGGCGCGCGCGCTCGAGCGCGGTGCTGACCGGCATCGGCAGCGTGCTCGCCGACGACCCGCGCCTTACGGTGCGTCTTGAGGGCATCGAACATGCCACGCCCGAGCGCATTGTGCTCGACAGCGCGGCTCGGCTGCCGTCGGATTCACGTCTGCTGGACGAGCCTGGCCCGATCCTGCTGGTGAGCGGCCCGAATGCACCCGAGCGCCACGATCTCGCCGGACGCGTCGAGCAGATCAGCGTTCCCGCGCCCGGTGGTCGATTGCAACTGGCGCGACTCGCTTTCGCGCTGGCGCAGCGCGGCCACAACGAGGTTCTGGTGGAGGCTGGCGCATTGCTGGCCGGGTCATTCATCGCCGCCGGCTTGGTCGACGAGTTGATCTGGTACGTGGCACCGAAGCTGCTGGGCGCCGCCGCGCGACCGGCGCTGGCATTGCCGGAGCCGGCCGCACTCGATGAGGTCGAGAGTTGGCGCTGGCACAGTGTCGAGCGTTTCGGCGACGATCTGCGACTGATACTGCGACCACCGCTGCCCGCACCGACCTGGTCGTGGACCGCGGGCGAGCGCTGAGGCGTGCTCGGGTGGGTCCAGGGAAGTGCACTGGTGGGTCCAGACTTGTCTGGACGCTTTTCGCCCCGAGGGATGAGAAGCGTCCAGACAAGTCTGGACCCACTAGAAGCATGAGCACCAACAACCAACAACCAACAACCAACAACCAACAACCAACAACCAACAACCAAC
>ERZ761602.8420-NODE-8420-length-10396-cov-8.018954_pt1 | contig 10396 bp, 9 predicted proteins | sample MGYA00512165_ERZ761602 | MGnify/ENA primary metagenome ERZ761602 (study PRJEB28899, sample SAMN02445085) | bioreactor sludge metagenome | biome: EBPR sludge; isolation source: Thorneside wastewater treatment plant | place: Australia: Brisbane, Thorneside...
GACAGATCACCACGGCGCTGTTCGAGGTGGGCGGGCAGTATCGGCGGAATATGTAGGTACTTGACGAGACGCGCCTAACCGGAACCGGATTTGCGGACCGGTTGAGCGCGTCGGGTCGGGGTTGCCGTCCAGGGGTCGTCCGGCCAGGGATGTTTGGGATAGCGGCCCTTCAACTCCTTTTTGACCTCGGCGTAGGTCCGTTCCCAGAAGCCGCGCAAATCCTGGGTGACCTGAATCGGCCGCTGCGCCGGCGACAGCAGGTGCAGCGTCACCGCAATCCGCCCGTCGGCGATGCGCGGAGTGTCCGCCAGCCCGAACAATTCCTGCAACTTCACCGCCAGCACCGGCGGTTCGCCCGGCGTGTAGCGCAAGCGCAGGCGCGAGCCGCTGGGCACTTGCAGATGGGTCGGCGCCAGTTCGTTCAGCCGCGCCCGCAGTCGGCCGTCGAGCAAGCCATGTAGCGCCGCCGCCAGGTCCAGCCGCTGCAAGTGCTCGCGCCGGGTGACGCCGTCCAGCCACGGCGCCAGCCAGTCGTCCAGATGATCCGCCAGCCACCCCTCGGACACATCCGGCCAGCCGTCTTCCGGGAGCCAGTATCGCAATGACAGGACCCGCGCCCGCCAGTCGCGCAACTCATCGCTCCACGGCAGGCTGTCCAGCCCCAGCCGGCGAACACCGGCCACCATGGCCTGGCGCAACAGTACCGGATCGGCGTTCGTCAGAGGGGCGCTGTCGAGGATCACGGCACCCAACCGGCGCTCCCGGCGGGCGACCACCGCCGCCTGCCGGTCGTCCCACTGCACCTCCGCGATCGTCCGCACCCGCGCGGCGAGCCGCGTTTCCAGATCGGCTGGATCGACGGGCGCGGCCAACCAGATCCGGCCTTCGCTAGCGCCAGCGTCCAGGTGCGCCACGGCCAACCAGTCGCGGCCCAACCAGGGATCGCCAGCCAGTAATCGCGCGCCGCGCCCATTGGCGAGCAGATAGCGGTCTGTGCCGCCGTCGCGCCGCCGCGCCACCCGGTCGGGATAGGCCAGCGCCAGCAGCAGACCGACAATTTCCGCCGCCGGTGGCGTTTCAAGTTCGGAACCTGCCCGCAACAGTTGCCGCCAGCGGCGCGCCGCCTGATCCACCCGGGCGCACGCGGCGGGATCGGCCGGCCCGCGCCGCGCGCTGTCGCGTCGGACGGCTTGTAAAGCCTCCAAGCGGGCCGTGAGATCACAGCCGAAGGGATGCTCGCCGCGCAGCAGATCGCGCTCTTCCAGCAAGGCGGCCAAATCGGCGGCCAGCGCGCCATGACCGAGCGCCGCCCCGCGCCGCAACAGATGCGCCAGCCGGGGATGGGTCGGCAGTTCGGCCAACTCCCGCCCGATCGGGGTGATGCGGCCTTGCTCGTCCAACGCTTCCAATTCGGTCAACAGCACCCGCGCCTGCGCCAGCGCCCCGGACGGTGGTGGATCGAGCCAGGCCAGCGCCAGTGGATCGCTCACGCCCCATTGCGCCAGTTCCAGCGCCAGCGGCGCCAGATCGGCGTCGAGGATTTCCGGATCGCGGCGCGACCGCAACCGGTTCTGCGTGGCTTCGCTCCACAGGCGATAACAAACACCCGGCCCCAGCCGACCGGCGCGACCGGCCCGCTGTTCGGCGGCGTCGGCGGCGATGCGCACCGTCTCCAGCCGGGTCAGGCCAGCGCGCGGGTCGAAACGGGGGACGCGGGTCCAGCCGGCGTCCACCACCACGCTCACACCCTCGATGGTCAGGCTGGTTTCGGCGATGGGCGTGGCGAGCACGATCTTGCGTCGACCCTTGGGGTCCGGCAGCAAGGCGCGCTGCTGCGCGTCGCCCGGCAGATCGCCGTACAGCGGAACGAGCGCCAGCCCGGCGCAAGCTGGCTCTACTTCCAGCCGACGCTGAACCTGGCGGATTTCACCGCCACCCGGCAAAAACACCAACAGATCGCCGGCGTGGCGGGGCAAGGCGGTCAACACCGCGCGAACCACCGCGCTGAAATCGAGACCATCGGGATCGCGCGGCAGATAATGCCGGGTCACCGGATGAGCGCGACCCTCGCTGGTGACGATGGGCGCGTCGCCGAGCAACCGGGCCACCGCCGTGCCGTCCAGGGTCGCCGACATCACCAGCAGCCGCAGGTCCTCGCGCAAGCCGCGCTGACTGTCCAGACACAAAGCCAGGGCGAGATCGGCGTGCAGGTTACGTTCGTGAAATTCGTCGAAAATCACCAATCCCACCCCATCCAGTGTTGGGTCGCGCTGCAAACGGCGAGTCAGAATCCCCTCGGTCAGTACCTCGATCCGGGTCTGGCGCGATACCTGGTTATCAAAACGAATGCGATAGCCCACGGTTTGACCGACCGCCTCGCCCAGCAGGCCGGCCATGCGCGCCGCCGCCGCCCGCGCCGCCAATCGACGCGGCTCCAGCAGCAGGATGGAACGACCGGCCAGCCATGGCTCGTCGAGCAACGCCAGCGGAACGCCGGTGGTCTTGCCGGCTCCGGGCGGCGCTTGCAGCACCAGGGCGGCGGACTCGCGCAACGCGGCCCGAATCGCCGGCAGCGCGGGTTCGATGGGCAAGAGGGTGGGGTCGGTCGGTGGCGATGGGACGAATGGAGGCACGTTCGGCGAAGGTCGTGAAAGCGGTGAAAGCGGTGAAAGCGGCTGGGACAATGAGTGGCGATCATGCGTCAAGTTGCGCTGCCGCGTGCATTATCGCAGGGCTTTGACTATGGTTTAACCAATCGCATTCGGTTCGGCGGCAACGCCGACCATCCAAATCATACGCCAGCTTACAATGGAGGATATCGTCCAAATGGGTACCGCGAACGACTTGTTGGCCAAGCCCGGGGTTATCGCCGTCGGTGAGTACGCTTATCGAGGCGACCGGTTTTCCTACCGGGGCGCCTTGACCGAGGAATACGCCCGCATGGCCTCCATCATGTGTCGCGCCACCACCATGGGCGCGAATATGGAAGGCGCGATGTTCGAGGCGCTGCGGTCGGGCAGCGGGTTGCATCCGCCGCGCGGCTGGGTGGTGCATGGCCCCGCCCATACCGTGTGCGTGATCGCGAACATGTTTTGCCTACTTGACAATACCAAGGCATCGATCAATGACATTGTCGGATTCATGCGCAAAGAGTTGGCCAATGTGACCCCCGACATGATCTGATCCCGCACTGGTTGCCAAATCAAGAAAATCGAGAAAATTGAGGAAGCTTGGGAGAAGCGACGATGACGAAACTTGACGAATTGATGAAATTGCCCGGAGCGATGGCGGCCTTCGAATTTCGGGGCAGCGGCGAATTGTTGGAGCAGCGCATCGCCTATCCCGATCGCATCGACGAATCCATTCTCGATCTGTTGGCCCACATGTGCGCGGCCAACATGAGCATCGCCACCATGCAGGCGCGCGGCTGGGAGAAGGTAACGACCATGAAGGGGTTCTATCCGGTCCAGGAATTTACCCTGATCGGCTTCGACTGGTCGGTCGTGGTCAGCGGCTTGCATCGGGAACAATACAAGCAGGCTGGCAAGTTCAGTCTGCCGCCGTTCATGGGCGTCGTCATGGCCAACGACAAGGCCGATTACGAAGCAGCCTTCGCGATCCTGGAAAAGCAGGAGCCCGTTCAATGAGCATGATCCGGCGGTTACTCGCTTTGGATGGCGTCAACGTGGTCTGCCATTTTCGTGACGACGGCTATCTGATCGAAGGCTATGGCCTGATGAGCCGCAACGATATGGGGCGGCTGGCGCAATTCGCCCGCGACTATCGGCGAATGATTCAAGGCAACGCCGATCAGTTGGCCATGTTCACCAACATGCGCGGCTGGACCCCGCCACGGGGTTGGGTGGTGCGCGGTGTGACCCAGTCGGTGTGCGGCGTCGCCAACCTGGTCTGCGTCGTGGACAGCGACGGCGCGCCGCTGAACGAAATCTTGCTGGAATTGAGAGAAGTTTCGCATTGGTAGGGGGCCGCCAAAATTATCGGTCGGTTCCATCGTCTAACCAAAGGCTTCTCGGTGTTTCTGGTGGAAACGAACGGCCAATCCCCACGAACATCGCTTCAGTTGGCATACGCCATGGGGCTGTCAATGTATCGGAATGGATGATTTTCGCGAATGCCCCTCAGGCCCGTCCGACGTGAACGGGAACCGACGACCGACCGAAGCCGAGGACATGGAAGATTTTGTTGTTATTTTGTGGCCAAGCCGTGGTTTTTTTGATACTCTGTGAGTATGATGACACGATTCAGTCTGTCCCTTGGAAGCCTTGGGTTTGTCGCCGCCATGTCTAAGCGAATTATTGTTTCTTTATGGGTTTGCAGCCTGTTGGGCGCATGCGCGCTCAATACCTGGCCGGTGGCGGCGCAAGCCGTCGGCGGTCCGGAAGCCTCGGCTCAAAACACCGCCGCGCCCGCCGTGGCGAGTTTGGACGCCTCTCAAGGTTCAACCTCCTTGAGGCCATCCAGGGAAATCGGGCCGACGGGTGACGAGATGGAGCCGGATGCGCCCGCCGAGGCAACGCCGGCGGCGCTGGAAACACCCGCCGGACCGCCGCCGCTGCCACCCTGTCCGGTGGGCGCGGCAAGTCTGGAAGGCCAGGTTGCCGTCCAGATTTGCCAGCGGGTGCGAACCGATCCACCGCCAACTCATTTGACCGTCGATGGTCGCGCCTTGCGGTCGCTGGAATCCACCATTCGGTTCTATGCCCAGCGCGAGTACCGGGCTGGCTGGCTTGACGCCAGCGGCGGCCCGTCGCCGGCGGCCGAGGATCTGTTGAAGGCCGTGGCCGAAGCCGAGCAGGAAGGGTTGCGGAGCGCCGATTACCGTCCGGCCGAGCTGCACAAGCGGCTCAAGGCCATTCAGCAGCAAGGATCGGCGGCGCACCCCGATGCACTGGCCGAATTCGACTTGCTGTTCACCGACACCTTCCTGACCTATGGCTCCCACCTCCTGGCCGGCCGACTGCCGCCCCGCAAGGTGGACCCTGAGTGGGCGATCAAGCCCCGCGCCCGCGATCTGGCGGTGGTGCTGCAGGAGGCGCTGGCGAAGGAAACGGTGAGCCAGTCGCTGCGGGCATTGCGGCCGCGGGAGAAGGGCTATGTCCAGTTGCGCGAGGTGCTGCGCAAGTACCGCGAGGTCGCGGCGGTCGGCGGCTGGCCGACGGTGGTCGCGGGCCTGGCGCCCGGAGCCCAGGGTCCCAGGGTGCGGGACTTGCGCGCCCGGTTGCAGGCCAGCGGCGACCTGTCCGGTAGCGATGCGCCCAACAAGAGTGAATCGGCGGCGTTCGACAAGGCGGTGGCCGACGCGGTGCGTCGCTTTCAGAAACGGCATGGCCTGGCGGAAACCGGAACTGTCAACGCCGAGACGCAAGCGGCGTTGAACGTACCGATCGCCGAGCGCATCCGCCAGGTCGAATTGAACCTGGAACGCTGGCGCTGGATGCCGGACGACCTGGGTTCGCGCTATATCCTGGTCAACATTCCCAGCTTCAAGATGAAAGTGTTCGAGGATGACAAGCGGGTCATCGAATCGAACGTGGTGGTGGGCCGGCGGGAGCGGCAAACCCCCGCTTTCACCGCCAACATGGCCTATCTGGTGCTCAGCCCGAAATGGTACGTACCGCGCTCCATCGCGGTGAAGGACAAGCTGCCGCAATTGAGGCGCAGCCCCCATGCTCTGGCGCGACAGGGCATTCGGGTGTTCAACAGCGCCGGCCAGGAGATTCGTCCGGGCGCGGTCAACTGGCGGGCGGTCAGCGCCAGTAACTTCAGCTATCAGTTGCGCCAGGATGCCGGACCCAGCAACGCGCTGGGTGGGATCAAGTTCATGTTTCCGAATCCCTACAACGTCTATCTGCACGATACGCCGTCGCGCGAACTGTTCAGCCGCAACCAGCGCACTTTCAGCTCCGGCTGCATCCGGATTTCCAATCCGGTCGAACTGGCCGAGTATCTGCTGAAATTCGACCCCAAATGGACCCGGGAGACGATCAGGACCGCTTCCACCAGCGGCAAGCAGCGGGTGGTCAATCTCCCCCGGACGGTGCCGGTGTATCTGTTGTATTGGACCGCCTGGGTGGACGAAGACGGGCTGGCGAATTTCCGTAACGACATCTATCAGCGCGACAAGTCGATGATTCGGGCGCTGTACGAGGGTGGCGGCGCGAGCGGCAAGAAGGGCGCGTAGCCTGTCCGACGCGAAGTCTGGACGATCCCCCGGCCGCCATGGCGGCCGGGGGATTTTTATTTTGAGCGGAGTCAACGAATGCGCGTGGCGGTGGGCGTGCAGTATGACGGGTCCAAGTTCCAGGGCTGGCAGGCGCAGCGGCCAGGCGCGCGAACCGTGCAGGCCGTTCTGGAACAGGCGCTGACCCGGGTGGCGGATCATCCAGTTCGCCTGATATGCGCCGGCCGCACCGATGCCGGGGTGCATGGCGTGGGCCAGGTGGCGCATTTCGACACTGTGGCGGCGCGTTCGGCGCGAAGCTGGATATTGGGCGGCAACGCCCATTTACCCGCCGACCTTAGCCTGAACTGGGCGCGGGAAGTATCGGACGACTTTCACGCTCGCTTTTCGGCGCTGGCTCGCCGCTATCGTTATCTGATGCTCAACCGACCGTATCGCTCGGCGCTGTGGCGGGGGCGGGCAACCTGGTGCTACCGACCGCTCGACGCCGACCGGATGGACGAGGCCGGGCAAGCCCTGATCGGCGAGCATGATTTCAGCGCGTTCCGCGCCGCCGAGTGCCAGGCGCGGCACCCAATCCGGGAAATCCGCGAGCTGACGGTGCGACGGCGAGGCGACGGCCTGGTGCTGGAAGTGGAGGCGAATGCGTTCCTGCATCACATGGTGCGCAACATCGCCGGGGTGCTGATGGCGATCGGGGCCGGCGACCGGCCGGTCGAGTGGGCGCGCGCGGTGTTGGAGCAACGGGATCGAACGCGGGCGGGCGTCACCGCGCCGGCGGAAGGGTTATATCTGTGGGCGGTGCGTTATCCAGACCGATTCGGCTTGCTAACCAGCGCGGAACTCATGCCGGCGTTTGGGATTTGAACGGCAAGGCGCTAAGGGCGGCGTGACCGACGACCGCCACCGCAGGGACTACCCTGGGTAAAGGCGCGCGCCGGGCGGCGGTCCAGCAGGGGTCGCTGGGGCAAGCTCCCCTGATTTTCCCGCTTCGGCAAGGGGGGAATGGGGGATTTTGCCCGGTCAGCGCGCGGCGGCAAACCGGTATGCTGGGTCATGAAAGCCTGTGCCCCATGTTTGCGTCCCGTCCGTGCGCCCTCACCGCCCGTCGCGCCCGTGCCGGCGGGTTGCCAGAGCGGAATCAGATGCCGCTTGCCGCTGCCGATCAAGTCCGCGCGGCCCATCCGCTTGAGCGCCTCGCGCAGCAATGGCCAGTTCTCCGGGTCGTGATAGCGCAGGAACGCCTTGTGCAACCGCCGCTGCTTCAAGCCCTTGGGTACGAAGACCACCTCGCCCCGGTCGCGGTGGATGCCTTTCAGCGGGTTGCGGCCGGTGTGGTACATGGCGGTGGCCAGCGCCATCGGACTGGGCAGGAACGCCTGCACCTGGTCGGCGCGAAAGCCGTTCCGCTTCAGCCACAGGGCGAGATTCAGCATGTCCTCGTCGGTCGTGCCGGGATGGGCAGCGATGAAATAGGGAATCAGGTACTGCTCCTTGCCGGCTTCCTTCGAATACTTTTCGAACAGTGCCTTGAATTGGTCGTAAGCCCCGATACCGGGCTTCATCATTTTCGCCAGCGGCCCGGTCTCGGTGTGCTCGGGAGCGATCTTGAGATAGCCGCCGACGTGGTGGGAGACCAGTTCGCGCACGTAGGCCGAATCGCGGATGGCGAGGTCGTAACGCACTCCCGAGGCGATCAGGACTTTCTTCACCCCCGACAGTTCCCGCGCCTTGCGATACAAGCCGATCAGGGACGAATGATCGGTGTTGAGGTTGGGACAGATGCCCGGATGGACGCAGGACAGCCGGCGGCAGCTTTGCTCGATCTCCCGCGACTTGCAGGCCAGCCGATACATGTTGGCGGTCGGTCCGCCGAGGTCGGAAATGACGCCGGTGAAGCCTGGTGTCCGGTCGCGGACCTCCTCGATCTCGCGCAGAATCGAGGCTTCCGAGCGGGACTGGATGATGCGGCCCTCGTGCTCGGTGATCGAGCAGAAGGTGCAACCGCCGAAACAGCCGCGCATGATGTTGACGGAGAAACGGATCATCTCGTAGGCCGGGATGCGGACGTTGCCGTAGCTCGGATGCGGGACACGGGCGTAGGGCAGGTCGAACACGGCATCGAGTTCCGGGGTGGTCAACGGAATCGGCGGTGGATTGAGCCATACATCGCGGTCACCGTGGCGCTGCACCAGGGCGCGGGCGTTGCCAGGATTGGTTTCCAGATGCAGCAACCGCGAGGCGTGGGCGTACCGGACCGGATCGCTCCTGACCTGTTCGTAACTGGGCAGGCGAATGACGGTCTTGGCGCGGTCGTGGCGGGGGGTGTGGGAACCGCTGTCGAGCGTCGAGTCGATTTCCAGCCAACCTTCCGGCCAATGGCCGCCATGGACGAACACCGTGCCCCGCAGATCACGCATGACCTTGGGAGATTCGCCGGCGGCGGCGCGATGGGCGACTTCGACGATGGCGCGCTCGGCGTTGCCGTACAGCAGCAGGTCGGCCTTGGCGTCCAGCAGGATCGAACGACGCACCGTGTCCGACCAGTAGTCGTAATGGGCGATGCGGCGCAGGCTGGCCTCGATGCCGCCGATGACGATGGGTGCGTCGGGATACGCCTCGCGACAACGCTGGCTGTAGACGATCACTGCCCGGTCCGGCCGCTGGCCGCCCTCGTCGTTGGGGGTGTAGGCATCGTTGTGACGCAACCGCCGGTCGGACGTGTAGCGATTGACCATCGAGTCCATGTTGCCCGCCGTGACCCCGAAGAACAGATTGGGCCGGCCCAGCGCCTGGAACGGTTCGGCGGTGGTCCAGGCGGGCTGGGCGATGATACCGACCCGGAAACCTTGCGCCTCCAGCAGCCGACCGATGATCGCCATGCCGAAACTGGGGTGGTCCACGTAGGCGTCGCCGGTGACGAGGACGATGTCGCAGGAATCCCAGCCGAGCGTATCCATCTCGGCGCGCGTCATCGGCAGGAAGGGCGCGACGCCGAAGCGGGCGGCCCAATGCTTGCGAGGGGAGAACAGCGGAGCAGCGGCGGGCATGAGCGTTTGGAAAAGGTAGGGCTTGGCGGTCGGGTGAGATGCCGGGGATTGTACGGAAGTCGCGGGTGGATGTCGCACCGCTTTGGGCCGCTGGCGAGGGGCATCCCGCGTGGCGGCAAGGTTAGCGGCGTGAAATTTCCTGTTTCAAATTGAAATCGTCCCAGTTCGCAAACGATGAAGCGGCGCCGATAATCCCTTCATGGATAACCATATCTATATCCGACGTGGTTATGGCGTGAAAGATGCCTGGTGGCGTCGGGTTCGCTTCGGGGGGATGGCGAACACGGCGGGACTTACGGAGTGTCAATATCATGCCGTGTTTATCCCGAAGTATCGTTGTGGGGGGTTGTATGCGTAACTGAGACGACACCAACTCCGCGCGAATCACGTGGCCGCCGCCTTTGAAATAGGGCCCTCATTGAAAAGAGATTACGATGAACGATAAAAAAAGACTCATGGCCAACTTCGATTCCATCCTGAAAATCCTGGGAAAAGCTTTTATCTTTTGCTTGATCTTATTGCTGTTGGCGCTTTTGTTTCCATTCGTGGTGATAGCTTTGCTTTTTGTCGTTGAGCATTGGTTCATTTCGATTCTTATGATTATCGCTATTCAACTGATTCTTGGTACGGTATCGGCCTGGATCGAACCGCCAAAGTCATTTTATAAATCGATCAACATCAAGCTCGCGTTTTTTATCTTGTTTCTTTTTTTTGCCAACATGGGATGCCTTTGGTTGCAGTGCATACCTGAGTTTTCACCGCATTAACCGCGGCAACCCGATTGGCCTCAGAAGACAACGTACCGCTCTATCGACTGCTCGGCGGGATTTTTAACCGGGTGGCGGAAGCGGAGGCGCTGGCGGCGCGATTTGAGCAGGCGTTGGCGGAATTGCGGCAAGTCGCCTGGGCTCGGCGGCGGGTGTTGTATTTGATTTGGCGCAAGCCGTGGATGGGCGTCGGTCGGGAGACCTACATCGCCCGGATGTTGGCGCTGGTCGGTTGGGAAACGTTGCCGGCGGAGTCGGAGGCGCGCTATCCCGAACTGACGCTGGACAAGGCGCTGTTGGACGCCGCCGATCTGATCCTGTTGTAACCGTTCAGACCCCTTGGGGTAAGGGAGCGAGAGGCCGTCCGGCGCGTCGGT
>ERZ761602.8421-NODE-8421-length-10395-cov-250.780754_pt1 | contig 10395 bp, 6 predicted proteins | sample MGYA00512165_ERZ761602 | MGnify/ENA primary metagenome ERZ761602 (study PRJEB28899, sample SAMN02445085) | bioreactor sludge metagenome | biome: EBPR sludge; isolation source: Thorneside wastewater treatment plant | place: Australia: Brisbane, Thorneside...
GACTCGCACCGCTGGCGAGGTCGGCAGTGATCTCGGCCGCCGTCACGTCGGCACACCGGCAGACGACGGGGCTACGCAGCGGCAGTCTCCCCGGTCGGTGGCCGATCGGCGCCACCGCCCAGCGAACGAGTTCGGCGTCGAGTGAGTCGTCGGCCATCACCTCCTTGAGCCAGCCCTGGGCGAGCGTTTCACCGGCGAGCCGGACGCCGATCAGGCGGCCGTCGGGGGCGATGGCACGCTTGCTGACCTGGCGCTGCCGATCGGCATAGACGATCGCTGCCGCATCGTCAGCGAGACCGAACAGCCGGTCGATCTCACGCAGGCGGTCGTCCGGCAACGGCTGTCGGTGGGCGGCGCGCAGGATGACCAATGGCCGGCGGCGGCCGTACAGCCCGACGGTTGCGAAATCGAAGTCGCCGAGCAGGCGCCGGGCGGCCTCGAGCAGCCCGGGTGTGTCGGCTTCGCCGCCGTCCGCCAGGCGCAGGACGACCAGTTGCCAGGGCAAGTCTGCCTTGTCGACGGCGACAGCGGCATGCTTCAGTTCCGGTTGCTGCGAAAAGGGGTCGCGCGCCGGGGTCGTCAGCGCGTTGACGCCGGCACTGTTCATGTATCGGCTGCCCCAGTGCATCGGCAGCCAGGCACTGCCGCGCGGCAGTCCGTCATCGGCGGCGACGCGAACGACGATGCTGCCGCGCGCGTTGCGCACGGTGACCAGGTCGCCGCCGTGCAGGTCGCGTTGGCGCAGATCGGCCGGGTGCATCGTCAGCAACGGTTCATCGTCGAGATTGAACAGACGGGCGACGGTTCCGGTGCGGCTCATGCCGTGCCACTGGTCGCGCAGTCGCCCGGAGAGCAGGCTGATCGGGAACGAGGCGTCGGTGACTTCGGCCGTCGGCCGATGTTCGGCGACGACGAAACGGGCGCGCCCGTTCGCCGTCGGGAATATGCCGTCCTCGTACAGGCGCTGCCGGCCACTGCTCGCGCCGGCCGGAAAGGGCCACTGCTGCGGGCCGAGCGTGTCGAGCAGCGAATAGCTCAGACCGCCGATGTCGAGGTCACGCCCCAAGGTGCTCTGCCGGTGCTCTGCGAAGATCTGCTCCGGGTGCTCGTAGGGAAACAGGTTCCCGGCCAATGGCGGCGCCAGTCGCCGGCCGAGGCGGCGTGCGAAGTCGACGGCGATCCGCCAGTCATGACGCGCCTCGCCCGGCGGTGCGACGGCCGGCACGAGATGGGTGATCCGCCGTTCCGAGTTGGTCACCGTTCCCTCCTTTTCGCCCCAGGTGGTCGCCGGCAGCAGGAGGTCGGCAAAGCTTGCGGTATCGGTGTCGGCGTAGGCTTCCTGGAGGACGACGAAGGCTGCCTCGCGCAGGGCGGCGCGAACCTCCGCCTGCGCCGGCAGCGATTGCGCCGGGTTGGTGCAGGCGATCCAGACCGCCTTGACCTCGCCGGTCCGGAGGGCGGCAAACAGCTCGATGGCGGTTTTCCCCGGTCGCTCGGGCACGGACGGCACGCCCCAGAGACGGGCGACCTCGGCGCGGTGCTCCGGGTTGGCCAGGTCGCGGTGCGCCGAGAGCAGGTTGGCGAGGCCGCCGACCTCGCGGCCACCCATGGCGTTCGGCTGACCGGTCAGCGAGAACGGGCCGGCGCCGGGGCGGCCGATCTGCCCGGTTGCCAGATGCAGGTGGATCAACGCCGCGTTGTTGTGCGTGCCGTGGGCTGACTGGTTGAGCCCCTGGCAGTACAGGGAGAGGGCGGCAGCGGCGCTGCCGAACCAGCGTCCGGCGCGGATGATGTCGGCCTTGGGCAGACCGCAGAGGCGTGCGACGACATCCGGCGTGTAGGCGGCGACGGTCTTCTCGAGCGCCTCGAAGCCTTCCGTGTGGCGCGCGATGTAGTCGCGGTTCACCAGCCCCTCGGCCAGCAGGACGTGCAGCAGGCCGTTGTAGAGCGCGATGTCGCTGCCCGGGGCCAGCGGCAGGTGGAGATCGGCGATGGCCGCGGTCTCGCTGCGCCGCGGATCGACGACGATGATGCGCAGCGCGGGATTGGCTGCACGCGCATCCTCGATGCGCCGGAAGACGATCGGGTGGGCGATCGCCGGGTTGGCGCCGGCGATCAGCAGGCAGTCGGCGAGCGCGATGTCCTCGTAGGAGCACGGTGGCGCGTCGGCACCGAGAGTCTGCTTGTAGCCCGCCACCGCCGACGACATGCAGAGACGCGAGTTGGTATCGACGTTGTTGGTGCCGATCAGTCCTTTGGCCAGCTTGTTGAAGACGTAATAGTCCTCGGTCAGCAACTGACCGGAGATGTAGAAGGCGACACTGTCCGGACCGTGCGCGGCAATGATCCCGGCAAAGCGGTCGGCGGCGTGGTCGAGCGCCTCGTCCCAGCCGACACGCTGGCGCGCGGCGTCGCGTTGCCGCCGCAGTTGCGGATGCAGCAGGCGGTACTCCGGGCGGGTGCTCAGGTGCAGCGACGCACCCTTGCTGCACAGGCGGCCGTGGTTGGCAGGATGCGCCGGGTCGCCGCGGACGCCGACGATGCCGCCGTTGTCGGTTTCGATCAGCAGCCCGCAGCCGACGCCGCAGTAGCAACAGGTCGATCGGACGATCTCGTTCATGATTTTCACTCCTGGGAGCGTCCCAAGCAACTCTCGTGCCATGACCGGCTGCGGGCACGAGGAGCCAGCGCAGGAGGCACTGCGGATGCCGTCGCGCTCGCTGCCGGTCGCTGCGCGCACCAGTTGCTTGCGCCTGTCCACGGGTGTGCCCCGCAATGGTGCGCCGCAGCAGCCGTCGCGTGCCGGCATGAACGCGAATGTGGCGGCAGATCAGGGCTGCGGGAGTGCTGGCACGCTGCTTGCTAGGAGACTGGCATCGAGGTTCTTTGGCAGGAGCAAGAGACGAATGGGCAGGAAAAGACTCGTCATGGTTGGCAACGGCATGGCCGGTGTGCGTACGCTCGAGGAACTGCTGAAGCTGGCTCCCGACGAGTACGGGATCACCGTCTTCGGTGCCGAGCCGCACCCCAACTACAACCGCATCCTGCTGTCGCCAGTGCTCGCCGGCGAGATGAGTATCCAGGACATCATCCTCAACGACCACGCCTGGTACGCGCAGCACGGCATCACGCTGCACCTAGGGAAGAAGGTCGAGCGGATCGATCGCCTGCGGCGGCGGGTCATCGCCGACGATGGCACCGGCGCCGACTACGACCGCCTGCTGCTGGCGACCGGTTCGAATCCCTTCATGCTGCCCGTTCCCGGCAACGACCTGCCGGGGGTGATCTCCTACCGCGACATCGCCGATACCGACGCGATGATCGATGCCGCGCAGCGCTACCGCCATGCGGTGGTCATTGGTGGCGGTCTGCTCGGACTCGAGGCGGCGAACGGCCTCAGGCTGCGTGGCATGGACGTGACGGTGGTCCATCTTGCCGACTGGCTGCTCGAACGCCAGCTCGACGAGACCGCCGGCAGGATGCTGCAGAGATCGCTCGAAGAGCGCGGCCTGAAGTTCCTGCTCGGCAAGCAGACCGAGATGCTGATCGCCGGCGCGAGTGGCCGCGTTGCCGCCGTGCGGCTGAAGGACGGACTGGAACTGCCGGCCGAACTGGTGGTGATGGCGGTCGGCATTCGCCCGAACACGGCGCTTGCCGAGGCGGCCGGGATCCACTGCCAGCGCGGCATCGTCGTCAACGACACGATGCAGACCTACGATCCCAAGATCTACGCCGTCGGCGAGTGCGTTGCCCATCGCGGCATCGCCTACGGTCTGGTGGCGCCGCTCTTCGAGCAGGGCAAGGTGGCGGCGAACCACCTGGCCAACTTCGGCATCGGTCGCTACACCGGTTCGGTGACCTCGACCAAGCTCAAGGTGACCGGCATCGATCTCTTTTCGGCCGGCGATTTCTTTGGCGGCAAGGATACCGAGGAGATCACCCTCAACGATGCCGCCGGCGGGGTGTACAAGAAGCTGGTGATTCGCGACAACCGTCTGGTTGGCGGCGTCCTCTATGGTGATACGGCCGATGGCCCGTGGTACTTCCAGCTGCTGCGTGACAGCCAGGACATTCACGAGATCCGTGATCACCTGTTGTTTGGCCAGTCGCATGTCGGGGATGTCGGTCACCAGGGCCACAGCAAGGCGGCGGCGATGGCCGACAGCGCCGAGGTCTGCGGCTGCAACGGCGTCAGCAAGGGCGTCATCGTCAAGGCGATCAAGGAGAAAGGCCTGTTCAGCCTCGATGACATCAAGCAGCACACCAAGGCGGCATCGTCGTGCGGTTCGTGCGCCGGCCTCTGCGAGCAGATCCTGTCGGCGACGATTGGTGGCGCGTACACGCCCGCTGCCTCGAACCGCAAGCCGGTGTGTGGCTGCACCGACCATTCGCACCAGGAAGTGCGCGACGCGATCCGGGCGCAGCACCTCGTCAGCATCGACAGCGTCATGCGCTTCCTCGAGTGGCGGACCGACGACGGTTGCGAGAAGTGCCGTCCGGCGCTCAACTACTACCTGATCTCGACCTGGCCCGGCGAGGCCAGGGACGATCCGCGCTCGCGCCTGATCAACGAACGTGCCCATGCCAACATCCAGAAGGACGGAACCTACTCGGTCGTGCCACGGATGTGGGGTGGGCTGACCAGTGCGGCCGAGCTGCGGCGCATCGCCGACGTCGCCGAGAAGTACCAGGTGCCGACGATCAAGCTGACCGGCGGGCAACGGATCGACCTGCTCGGCATCCGCAAGGAAGACCTGATCGGCGTCTGGCAGGATCTCGGCATGCCATCCGGGCACGCCTACGGCAAGTCGATCCGTACCGTAAAGACCTGCGTCGGCGCCGAGCATTGCCGCTTTGGCACGCAACTGGCGATGGACATGGGCGTCAAGCTCGAACGGATGCTGTTCGACATGTACTCGCCGCACAAGGTCAAGCTGGCCGTTTCGGGTTGTCCGCGCAACTGCGCCGAGGCCGGCATCAAGGATGTCGGGGTGATCGGCGTCGATTCCGGCTACGAGCTGTACGTCGGCGGCAACGGCGGCATCAAGACCGAGGTGGCGCAGTTCCTCGTCAAGGTGAAGAGTGACGAGGAGGTCCTGGAGTATGCCGGTGCCTTCCTGCAGCTCTACCGCGAGGAGGGTTTCTATCTCGAGCGGACCTGCCACTGGCTGGAGCGCGTCGGCCTCGAGCACGCGAAGAACCGCGTCGTCGAAGACGAGGAGAACCGCAAGGCATTGCACGCGCGTCTGCTGGCCGAGCTGCAGGATGCCCCCGATCCCTGGGCCGAGCGCGTCGCCGGTGCCGAGCGCAGCGAATACGAGGCGATCATCGTTTGAACGCCCGCCTGACTGGAGAAGGAATGAGCAATGGGTGAATGGAAATCGATCTGCATGCTGGAAGACATCCCACGGCTGGGTAGCCGCGTCGTCCGTTCGACGGGCGGCGACATCGCCGTCTTCCGCACTTCGGCCAACGCGGTCTTCGCCTTGCGCGACCAGTGTCCGCACAAGGGCGGGCCGTTGTCGCAGGGGCTGGTGCATGGCAACCAGGTGACCTGCCCGCTGCATGGCTGGAAGCTGCGACTCGACTCGGGCGAGGCGGTGGCTCCCGACGAAGGCTGCTCGCGCCGTTACCCGGTGCGGGTCGAGAGCGGCACCGTCTTCCTGCAACTCTGACACGAAAGGAAACACGACATCATGAACAGTTCATTCTGGAAGGCCGGTCATCGACCGACGCTGCTGGCAGCCTTTCTCTATTTCGACCTCGCCTTCATGGTCTGGGTGATCCTCGGCCCGCTGGGCGTGCAGATCGCCAAGGATCTCGGCCTGACGCACGCGCAGAAGGGAATGATGGTCGCCACGCCCGTACTTGCGGGTGCCATCCTGCGCATCTTCATGGGCATCCTGGTTGACCACCTGAAGCCGAAGATGGCCGGCGCCATTGGCCAGGTGATCGTCATCGCCTCGCTGTTCTTCGCCTGGTACTTCGGCATCGACAGCTACGAGCAGACGCTGATCCTCGGCATCTTCCTCGGCGTCGCCGGGGCGTCCTTCGCCGTCGCCCTGCCGTTGGCCTCGCGCTGGTATCCACCCGAGCATCAGGGTACCGCTCTCGGTATCGCCGGTGCCGGCAATTCGGGCACGGCGCTGGCGGCGCTGATCGCGCCGAGTCTGGCGATGGCGTTCGGTTGGGGCAACGTCTTCGGGCTGGCGCTGATTCCGCTCGTTCTGGTCTTCGTCTTCTACCTCGTCGCCGCCAGGGACGCGCCGGAATGCCCGCCGCCGAAGGCGCTGCCGGAATACCTCAAGGTGCTCCGGGACAGCGACGCGTGGTGGTTCATGTTCTTCTATGCGGTGACCTTCGGTGGTTTCGTCGGTCTCGCTTCGTCGCTGACGATCTACTTCAACATCCAGTACGGGCTCGACGCCAAGACGGCCGGCTTCTTCACCGCCGCCTGCGTCTTCGCCGGTTCGCTGGTGCGGCCGATCGGCGGCAACGTCGCCGACCGCATCGGCGGCATCAAGAGCCTGTCGGTGATGTACGTCCTGGCGGCGATCTTTCTCGGCGTTGCCAGCATCGGCCTGCCGGCGGCGTGGATGGCGCTGCTCGCCTTCGTCGGGGCGATGCTCGCCCTTGGCATGGGCAATGGTGCCGTCTTCCAGCTCGTGCCGCAGCGTTTCCGCAAGGAGATCGGTGTCATGACCGGGCTGGTCGGCATGGCCGGTGGCGTCGGTGGTTTCTACCTGGCGTCGTCGCTGGGCTACGCGAAGCAGATCACCGGCAGCTACCAGATCGGTTTCCTGATCTTCGCCGGCCTCGCCCTGCTCGCGCTGGCCGGCCTGTCCGCCGTCAAGACCCGCTGGCGGACGACCTGGGGTGCGGCCCACCTGACCGCAGCCCGCATCTGAGCCACCGATTGAACGCCCCGGGGCGGCAGGTTAGAGTGCGAGCTGCCGTCCCCTTCCCTTCCGGAGCACTGCCCGCATGCCGTTGCGCGTCGATGTCGGCTACTCGTCCCTGACCGGTCCGCGTGATCGCAACGAGGACTTCTGCGGCATGGTCACGCCACAGGGGTCCGAACTCGAGAACAAGGGGCTGCTGGCAGCGGTCGCCGACGGTATCGGTGGTCATCTCGGAGGGCGTGAGGCTGCCGAGTATACGGTCCGCGGGCTGCTCTCGGACTACTACGCGACGCCCGATACCTGGAGCGTGCCGCACGCGCTCGACAAGGTGGTCGGCGCCCTCAATCGCTGGGTGGTGGCCGAAGCGGCGCGCCAGGCCGAACTGGCCGGCATGGCGACGACGCTCACCGCGCTCGTTCTCCGCGGCCGTCGCTACGTCTGTGCGCATGTCGGCGACAGCCGGCTCTACCTGTTGCGCGGCGGCGTCTGCAGCCGCCTGACCAGCGACCACGTCTGGGAACATCCGGAGCTGAGCAACGTGCTGTCGCGTGCGGTCGGCCTCGATCGTCACTTGCAGCTCGATTTCTTTGATGGCGACCTGCAGGCCGGCGACTGCTTCGTGCTCTGTTCCGACGGCGTCTGGGTGCCGCTCGGCACGACGCGGCTGCAGGCCGCGCTGCTGGCGCACCCGGATGCGCAGCAGGCGGCGGCGTCGCTGACCAGCCTGGCACTCGCCTGCGACGGCCGCGACAACGCCACTGCCGTCGTGCTGCGGGTGAACGAGGTGCCGGCGGAGAACCTGCGCGATGCCCTGGCCGACAGCGCCCGGCTGCCGCTGCCGCCGCGCCTGAAGCCTGGCCAGGAGCTGGACGGGCTGACGATCGAGGAGCAGTTGCACGATTCGCGGGCGACACTGCTGTATCGCGTGCGCGATCGAATCTCCGGGCAGCAACTGGTGCTGAAGACCCTGCTCCCGGAACTCGCCGACGACGCCGACGAGATGCGTGCGCTGATCATGGAGGAGTGGCGCGCGCGGCGGATCGTCTCACCCTTCTTCCCGCAAGTGGTGCCGGCCGAGCGGCGAAGCTGCCTCTACTACCTGCAGACCTGGCATGAGGGCGCGACGCTGCAACGCATGCTCGATGCCGGCCTGCACTTCAGCGTCGGCGAAGCGGTGCAGCACGGCATCCGGCTGCTGAAGGGTCTCGCCGCATTGCACCGGCTGCAGGTGGCGCATCGCGACATCAAGCCGGCCAACGTCCACCTGGGGCGTGACGGGCGCCTGCGCATCCTCGACCTCGGCGTCGCCGTCAGTGGGGCGGAAGACGATGCGTCGGCGGGCAGTCCGGGAACTCCCAGTTACCGGGCGCCAGAGCTGTTCGCCGGCGAGCAGGCCGTACCAGCACACGACCTCTACGCCGCCGGCGTCACGCTCTACCACCTGCTCACGCGTAAGTACCCGTATGGCGAAATCGAGCCTTTTCAGCATCCGAAGTTCGTCGTGCCGCTGCCGCCGACCCGCTACCGCCCGGACATCCCGGGCTGGCTCGAGAACGTCCTGCTCAAGGCCGTTGCCAGAGACCCCGTGCAGCGCTTCGAAACGCCGGAGGAGTTCCTCCTGGCGCTCGAACGGGGCGCCACCCGGCCACTCGGTCGGCCGCCGGCGACGCCACTGGCGATGCGCAACCCGTTGTTGACCTGGCGCCTGGTCGCCGCACTGTCGCTGTTGTTCAACCTGCTCCTGCTGATGCTGCTGGCGCGCTGACCGTCCGCACCGGGGGGGGACGACCGAGTGCGGGGGTACGTCGTCCTCACGCTGCCCTGCAGGCTGCTAGAATTCGTCCTCATCCTTGCGCAGGGGCGATCATGCAGATCACCATCACCCGTCCTGACGACTGGCATCTCCACCTGCGGGATGGCGCGGCCATGGCGGCAGTGCTGCCGCACTCGGCACGCCAGTTTGCCCGCGCCATCGTCATGCCGAACCTTCGGCCGCCGGTCACCACGGTCGCCGCTGCCGGCGAGTATCGCGCGCGCATTCTCGCCGCGCTGCCGGTGGGCATGTCGTTTGCGCCGCTGATGACGCTGTACCTCACCGACGAGACGCCGCCGGAGGAGATCCAGCGCGCGGCAGCAAGCGGTTTCGTGCAGGCGGTCAAGCTCTATCCGGCCGGTGCGACGACGAACTCGGACTCGGGGGTGACCGATATCGGCAGGTGTACCGCCGCCCTGGCGGCGATGGAAGAGTGCGGGCTGCCGTTGCTCGTCCATGGCGAGGTGACCGATCCGGACGTGGACGTCTTCGATCGCGAGAAGGTGTTCATCGAGCGCGTCCTGCAGCCGTTGTTGCTGCGGCATCCCCGTATCCGGCTGGTGTTCGAGCACATCACCACCAGCGATGCGGCAGATTTCGTTCGCGGCTGCGGCGACAACGTCGCCGCGACGATTACCGCGCACCATCTGCTGTACAACCGGAACGCGATCTTCGCCGGCGGCATTCGCCCGCATCATTACTGCCTGCCGGTGCTCAAGCGGGAGCAGCACCGGCAGGCCCTGCTCGACGCAGCCACTTCCGGCAGCCCGAAGTTCTTCCTCGGAACCGATTCGGCGCCCCACTCGCAGGCGAGCAAGGAAGCCGCTTGCGGGTGCGCGGGCTGCTATACGGCGGCGGCGGCACTTGAACTCTATGCCGAGGCCTTCGAGTCGATGGCAGCCCTTGATCGGCTGGAAGCATTCGCCAGCTTCCACGGCCCCGACTTCCATCGTCTGCCGCGCAACGCGGGCAAGATCACGCTGCGGCAGGAAGAGTGGCTGTTGCCGACCGCCTTTGCCTACGCGGACGGCGAGGTCCTGGTGCCGCTGCGTGCCGGCGAGCGGTTGCGCTGGCGGCTGCTCGACTGATGCCGGCGCCCGCTCGCTGTGCCTTCCTGGGGCGCCTGCCCGTGTTCTCCGGCAGAATGCTGCTGTCGCTGCTGCCGTTGTTGGTTGCCTGTTCGGACCAGCGCGCGGCGTTCGAAATCGAGGGCTCGCGCCAGCATACGCTGACGCTGATTCGCGTCCAGACCCTGCCGTGGGACAAGACCGCCAGATACTCGATCGTCGCCGCGCGCATGCCGGACTGCCAGCGGCGGCACGACATCGGTGCCGGTGGCGCCGACAGCCGGCTCGAGGTGTATGCTCCCGGCAACGACGCCTGGATTCTCAAGCAAGGCAAGCGCATGTACGTGGTCGAGACGCGTAGCTGCGAGGGATTTGCCCGGCTTGAAGCGGAACCGGAAGGTGGCTTGGGCCCGCAGCAGGGAAGCTTCCAGATGCGCAGTGGAACGCTCGCCTGGGTGCCGGTGCCGGCTGGCGAGCCGGCGGCGGCTGGTGGCGGCCCTGCCGCCCAGTGAGTCCTGCCCGGCTGCCGTCGGCGGGTGGCCTGTTTGCCCCGCTGCGGCCACTCTTCGATCGGCGACCGCTGGCGCCGGACCTCGCGGCGCTGGCTGCCCTT
>ERZ761602.8422-NODE-8422-length-10395-cov-221.652031_pt1 | contig 10395 bp, 7 predicted proteins | sample MGYA00512165_ERZ761602 | MGnify/ENA primary metagenome ERZ761602 (study PRJEB28899, sample SAMN02445085) | bioreactor sludge metagenome | biome: EBPR sludge; isolation source: Thorneside wastewater treatment plant | place: Australia: Brisbane, Thorneside...
ATGTTTCGATGACCGACGCCGTCTTCGCCCACACGCTGTTCCCGCTGCTCGCCGTGCTCGGTCTTGGCCATGCCGTGCCGCGCGGCGAAGACGTCCTCTCGGGCGGCATGCCGAGCTATGGCGTCTACGCGACGAGCGACGGCCGCCATCTCGCCGTCAGTGCGATGGAACCGAAGTTCTGGCAGACGCTCTGTACGGCCATCGGGCGTCCCGATCTCGCCCCCTTCGCCTTCGCCACCGGCGCCGAGGGCCGGCGTATCCGCGGCGAACTCGAGACGGCATTCGCCAGCCGCAGCCTGGCCGAATGGAGCGAATTGTTCGAGCAGGTGGACTGTTGCGTGACGCCGGTCCTGCGCTTCGAGGAAAGCATGGAGAACGAACACCTGCAGGCCCGCGGCATGCTCGTCGAGGTCAATGGCGTGCGCCAGTTCGCGCCGCCGTTCAAGATCAGCGAGTTGCCCTTCTCTGCCCGCCTGCCACCTCCAGAGGCCGGCGAGCACAGCGACGAAGTCCTGCGTGCGAGCGGCTTCAGCGCCGACGAGATCGCCGCCCTGCGCGCGCAGAAGGTGATCTGAGCCCGCCGCGGCCGGCACCCGGACAAGCGCACGTCGCGCCGGCAGTGCACCTCCTGCCGGCGCCATCCGCACGCTCAGGGCACGACCGACAGGAACAGGAAGACGCAGAAGAGGACGAGGTGCACCGCTCCCTGCAGAACGGTGGCGCGGCCACCCGCGAGCGTGATTGCCGACACCAGCTGGGTCAGCGCCAGCATCGCCGTCTCCTTCGCCGGCAGGCCGAGTTCGAGCGGCAGGTCGAGCGCGAGCGAGAGGACGGCGACGGTGGGGATGGTCATGCCGATGGTGGCGAGGGCCGAGCCAAGGGCGAGATTGAGGCTGGTCTGCATGCGATTCTGCATTGCCGCGCGTACGGCGGACACCGTCTCCGGCAGCAGGACGAGCAGGGCAATGGCGATGCCGACGACGGCCTGCGGCGCCTGCGCCGCGCGGACGCCGGCCTCGATGCTCGGCGCCAGCGTCTTTGCAAGACCGACGACGGCGACCAGCGAAACGACGAGCAGGACGAGGCCGATCGACGCCGCCGCCACCGATGGCGGCGGCACATGCCCGGCCCCGCCATCGGCAACCACCGGCAGGAAGTACTCGCGATGCCGAACCGTCTGCACGAAAACGAAGACGGCGTAGAGCAACAGCGAAACGACCCCGGCGAAGGCGAGCTGGGCCGGCGAGTAGGTCGGCCCGGCCGTAGTCGTCGTCAGCGCCGGCAGCACCAGCGTCAACGTCGTCAGCGAGGCGAGTACCGACAGCGCCTGACCGGTGCCCTCGACCTGGAACTCGAGCACCCGATGCCGTATCGCTCCCAGCAGCAGACACAGGCCAACGACGCCGTTGCCGACGATCATGACCGTGGCAAAAACCGTGTCGCGCGCCAAGCTGCCGGCTGTCGTGCCACCAGACAACATCATCGACCCGATCAGCGCCACCTCGATGATGGTGACGGCCAGCGCCAGGACCAGCGTTCCGAAGGGCTCGCCAACCCGGTGCGCGATCACTTCGGCGTGATGCACGGCAACCAGAACCGCCGCGACGAGCGCGCCGGCAACGACCGCCAGCAACGCCCATCCCGGCGAGCGGCCGACGGCGACAGCCAGCAGCACGCAAGCGGCGGGCGGCACGGCAATGCTCCAGGGCGGGACTTCGGCCAGCAGGCTACGCGGAATTGCGGGTTCTCAGCAATGGATCGGGTGACCGCAGCGGCGGCCAGCGACGATTGTATGATCGGCCGTGCCATGCCGGCAATCATTCGCCGCCGGCGGTCCAGCAGGACTGTGCCAGCCGTCCTCCGGCCAGACCCGACAGTTGCCAGCGCCGCAGCGGCGGCAGGATTCCGTTCGCCATCCGGTAAGATGGCGCCACCAGCGCGACCTTGTGTCAGAGCCGCCTGCCGCTCCCGACCTGAAAGACGACCAGCACGATGCCCGTCATTGCCTACCTGAACCGCCTGCTGCCCGGCCTGCAGCCGCTGCTCAAGTACCGTGCCGCCGACCTGCCGCACGACGTGAGCGCCGGACTGGCAGTGGCCGCCGTGTCGATCCCGGTCGCCATCGCCTACGCCGAGATCGCCGGGCTCAGCCCCTCCGCCGGCCTCTATTCGTCGATCCTGCCGCTGATCGTCTACGCCCTTGCCGGTACCTCGCGGCAGATGATCATCGGCCCCGATGCCGCCACCTGCGCCATGATCGCTGCCGTCGTCGCGCCGATGGCGGCCGGCAACAGCGGCCTCTACCTCTCGTTCAGCATCGCCCTGACGCTGCTCACCGGCATCTTCTGTCTTGCCGCCAGCTTCCTGCGCCTCGGCGCCCTGGCGGATTTCCTCGCCCGGCCGATCCTCGTTGGTCTGCTCAACGGCATCTCGCTGTCGATCATGGTCGGCCAGATCGGCAAGGTCCTCGGCAGCAAGCCGCAGGCCAGCCGCTTCTTTCGCCAGTTGCTGGAGATCCCCGAACTGGTACTGCAGGCACACCTGCCGACGGTGCTGCTGTCGCTTGCCTGCGTCCTGGTGATGGCGATCATGCCGCGGCTTTCGCAGCGCCTGCCAGGGTCACTGGTGACGATGGCCCTCGCCGGTCTGGCGGCCTACCTGCTGCGACTCGACGAGATGGGCGTGGCGCTGATCGGCCCCGTCGCCAGCGGCCTGCCCTCGCTCGAGTGGCCGGATCTGCAGTTGCACGAGGTCGGCGATCTCGCTGGCGCCGCCGCCGGCCTGGCGCTGGTGCTGTTCACCAGTGGCATGTTGACGGCGCGCAGCTTTGCCGAGCGCAACCGCTACGACATCGACGTCGATCGCGAATTCGCCGCCTTCGGCCTGGCCAACATCGTCGCCGCCGTGTCGCAGGGCTTTGCCGTCACCGGCTCGTCGTCGCGTACCGCGGTCAATGACGCCAACGGCGGCCGCACGCAGATGGTCGGCATCGTCGCCGCCCTCGCCGTCGCGCTGCTGCTCCTTGCGGGCACCCACTGGCTGGCCTGGTTGCCGATTCCGGCGCTCGGCGTCGTGCTCATCTTCGCCTCCTGGTCGCTGCTCGACGTGCAGGTGTTCCGCCGCTACCACCAGGTCGAACGGGCAGCGCTGCTGCTCGGCGGCGTCACCATGCTCGGCGTCCTCGCCTTCGGCGCCATCAAGGCTATCGTGCTCGCGGTGACGCTGGCCCTGCTGATGTTCGTCCGCCGTGTGGCGCGTCCCGACCTCGAGCAACTGGTCACCGTGCGTGGCCGCCCGGGGCTCTACAACCGGCTGCTCTTCCCTGACGCCAGACCGATCGACGGCCTCCTGCTGCTGCGCTTCTGCGGGCCGCTGGTGTTCTTCAACGCCAGCCACTTCCGCAGCGAGGTGCAACGCGCCATCGCCCGCCAGAGCGCGCCCGTCGAGCGCGTGGTGCTCGACCTGATCCCGATGACCAACCTCGACATCACCGGCATCGACATGCTCGAGCGGCTTGACGAGGAACTCGCGGCAGAGGGAATCGTCCTCACGCTCGCCGGCCGCCAAGTCGAGTTCGAGCACTGGCTGCAGGCCACCGGCCACCCCGACGAGTCGCTGCGCCAGCGTGCCTATCCGACGATGCGCCAAGCCATACGCCAGTGGCACGGACGCGACGAAGGCGTTGCCGAAGACGGGGAGAGCGACGCCGACGCCGCCGCCGCAACGGCCACTCAAGCGCCGGAAGAACGCGGGTGAATCAGCCGGGCGGCTTGGACTGCTCGTTCTCCAGACCCTTGGCGGTGATCTCCTCGTACAGGTTCGCCATCTTGGCCGCCAGTTCCTGATACTCGGGATGCTCCCAGACGACTTTCTGCGCCGCCTGCATGTCGCCAAAGACCCTTTCGAGAAAGGCGATGTCGAGTTCGTCGAGTCGCTCGCCGGCATCGACCTTCGCCTTGAGATCGAGCGCCCGTGGCAGACGCTCCTTTTCCAGTCGCTCCAGCATGACTGTCGCAAGGCCCAGACTATCGGATTCCTGACTCATTGCACCCTCCTCTCGGGTCATGGCAGCGACGAACGGCGCGGTTCCGCAGTGGTCTGCCGGGATCAACGAAGCTTGAGCGACGAATCATGCCAGCTTCCAGCGGCCAAAGGCAATAGAGCCCGTTCACCGCAGCTCGCGGACGGACCGACGACGAGTCACATGCCGTTACACAAGGGGACAGAGCGGCAACAGACTGCCCCGGCGGCAATTGCTATTCTTCGTCCCGTCGCTGCCAGGCTCTCCTCCCCCCTCCTCCGCATGGCGGCGATGCAGCACCCGGCCCGCGCAGCCCTCCCTCTGTGCGGGCCTTTTCCGTTCTGGCAGCAGATGATCTGCCGACCCCGACAATCTGCCAGGCTCTTCCCCGCCGCCCCGGCGAGCGCGCGCCAGTACGTGCCGCCAGCGCGATGGCCGTGAGCCGCATGGAGCATGCGATGAAGCGATGGAGCAGGATGGTGAGCGGCTTTCTGGCGTGGCTGACACTGGCGTTCCTGCCGGTCGCAGCCTTCGCCGGACCGGCGCCGACCATCCGCCTCCCGGCCGGGGTCGTGCATGTCGCGACGGTCGAGGGAATCAGCGAATACCGGCTGGCCAACGGGCTGCGTTGCGTCCTCTTCGCCGACGCCGGCAAGCCGACCGCCACGGTCAATGTCACCTACCTCGTCGGCTCGCGACACGAGAACTATGGCGAGACCGGCATGGCGCACCTGCTCGAGCACCTGATCTTCAAGGGCTCGAAGAATTTCCCCGACCCGGCGCGGCAGTTCCAGGCACGCGGCTTCGACATCAACGGCTCGACCTCGTTCGACCGGACGAATTACTACCTCACCTTCCCCGCGAGCGACGACAACCTCCGCTGGGCACTCGACTGGAGCAGCGACGCGATGATGCATTCGTTCATCGCGCGCAAGGACCTCGACAGCGAAATGGGCGTCGTCCGCAACGAGTTCGAGATGGGTGAGAACGAGCCGGCGAGCGTCCTGTTCAAACGCATGCAGTCGTTGCTCTTCGACTGGCACAACTACGGCAACAGCACGATCGGTGCCCGCAGCGACATCGAGAACGTCCGCATCGAAAACCTGCAGGCCTTCTATCGCCGCTTCTACCAGCCAGACAACGCCGTGCTGACCGTCGCCGGCAGGTTCGACGAGCAGAAGGCTCTGAACTGGATCGTCGCCAGCTTCGGCAAGCTGCCACGACCGAAACGGGTCTTGCCGGAACAATGGACGGTGGAACCGACGGCCGACGGCGAACGCCAGTTCGTCATCCGGCGCAGGGGCGAGGTGCAACTGCTGGCCGTCGCCTACCGCACGCCTTCGAGCCTGCACCCGGATTCGGCGGCGATCGCCATCGCCAGCGAGGTACTGGGCGACACGCCCAACGGTCGCCTCTACCGCGCGCTGGTGCAGACCGGGCTGGCGACACAAGTGTTCGCATCGCCGGTCGAGACGCGTGAGCCGGGGTTCGTCGTCTTCGGAGCCGTCCTCGCCAAGGGCGAGTCGCCCGAGCGCGTTCGTGCGGCGATGATCGAGGCCATCGAGGGCGAGCTGGCACGCCAGCCGACGACCACTGCCGAACTCGAACGGTCGCTGGCGGAAGCGCGCACCTCGTACGAACGCGCGCTCAGCGATCCCGAGTCGTTCGCGGTGATGCTGTCCGAGTATATCGCGCTGGGCGACTGGCGGCTGTTCTTCCACGCCCGCGATCAACTCGGGCAGATGACGGCAGAACGGGTCGATGCGGCCGCTGCCCGCTACCTCGTCCGCGACAACCGCGTCGTCGGCATCTTCATCCCCGACGACTCGCCGCAACGCGCCGTACTGCCCAAGGCACCGACGGCTGCCGAGCTGCTGGCGAGCTATCGTCCGGCGACGCGGGGAGACACTGGCGAGGCTTTCGACCCGGCCTACGAAAACCTCGACCGGCGGACGCGGCTGACTCGCTTTGGCGATCTCCAGGTTGCGCTGCTGCCGAAGCGCAACCGCGGCCAGACCGTCAACGTCGCCATGAGCTTCCGCTGGGGCAACGAGCAATCGCTCAGCGGCCGCCAGATGGCCGGGGCACTGGCCATCGCCATGCTGCCACGCGGCAGCCGGCAGTTGAGCCGGCAGCAGATCGCCGACGAACTGACGCGGCTGAAGGTCCGCGGCGGCCTGACACAGTTCGAAACGACGCGTGACAGGCTGCCGGAGGCGCTTGCCCTGGCGGCGCAACTGCTCGGCGAGCCGAGCTTCCCGCCGGCCGAGTTCGAGGAACTGCGGCGCGAATACCTGACTGCCCTGCAGGCGCAGCTCGACAGCCCCGAGCAACTCGCCGGCGACGCCCTCGCCGCGCACTTCAACACCTACCCAGCGGGCGACCCGCGCCACTACACGCCGCTGGCGCAACGGATCGAGCAACTGCAGCGGCTCGACCTGGCAGAGGTGATCGCGTACCAGCGCGACCTCGTGGGCACCGCACGCGGCGAGATCGCGATCGTCGGCGATTTCGATGCGCAGGCGATCGAGGACGAACTGCGGCGGCTGTTCGCCGACGCCCGCTCGCGATCGGCCTACGAGCGCCTTGAACGGGAGTTCCGCCCGGTGCCGCCGGCGAGGATCGTCATCGACACTCCCGACAAGGAGAACGCCGTCCTGCGGGCGCGACTCGACATCGACCTCCACCGTGACGATGCCGACGCCGCAGCGCTGTACGTCGCCAATTACATATTCGGCAACAGCGGCGGCCTCAGCAGCCGTCTGATGGACCGCCTGCGGCAAAAGGACGGACTCAGTTACAGCGTCGCCTCGAGCCTGTCGATCGGTCAGCGGCAACGATTGTCGACGTGGACGGTGGCCGCCATGGTCGCGCCGCAGAACGCGGCCCGGGCCGAACAGGCTCTCGGCGAGGAGATTCGCCGCGCGCGCGACAAGGGTTTCAGCGCCGCCGAAGTGGCTGCCGCCAGGAAGGGCATCGTCGAGGCGAGTGCGGTCGCGCGCTCGCAGGACGAGACGATCGCCTCACGCTGGACAACGCTCCTCGATCTCGGCCGCGATTGGCGCGATTCCCAGGCCTTCGAAGCCAGGATCATGGCGGTGACCGCCGAGCAGGCCAGTGCCACCTTCCGCAAATACATCGACGCCGAGCGGATGAGCCTGGTGCTCGCCGGCGACGCCGGCAAGGGTCTCGGGAAGTGAGTCCGGCGCAGAGACCCGCCTGACTCGTCAGGCGGGCAACGCGAAGCTACTTCTTCAGGCTGTCGCGAATCTCGCGCAGGAGCAGGACTTCCTCCGCCGCTTCCGGCGCGGCTGCCGGCGGCGCCTCGGGCTCCGGCGCCGTCCGCTTCAGGCGGTTCATCTGCTTGATCATGATGAAGATGATGAACGCGAGGATGATGAAGTTGACCAGGATCGTCAGGAAGCTGCCGTAGGCGAAGACCGGAACCTGCGCCTTCTTCAGCGCATCGAGCGTCGTCGCCGTGCCTTCCGGAACCGTTCCGAGAATCAGGAACATGCCCGAGAAGTCGAGCTTGCCACCCATGATCCAGGCCACGAAAGGCATGATCAGGTCGGCAACCACCGAATCGACGATCTTGCCGAAAGCTCCGCCAATGATCACGCCAACGGCGAGATCCATGACGTTGCCCTTCATGGCGAATTCCTTGAACTCCTGCAGCATGCTCATCGCATCTCCTTTGCGTCACGTGATAGGTACGGTTCGGCGGCAGTGCAGCGTACACAATCCACCGATGCCGCGGTTCCGGATTGACTTCGACTCACCGACCGGCAGACAGCGCTGCCCGCTCGACAAACGGTCGTTCGCCCCAACGCCTGCTGAGGACTCGATCGATCGCGTGGCGCAACGCGCTGAGAGAGGCCGGACCGGCGCCGATACTATACTGACCCGGAAGAATCGTCCCCGAAAATTTACAGGAATTTACTGTTGCGGCTCACCGGCGGCCGCCAGCGCGCAAGATCGAGGAACTCCGTACACGGTCCGCGAATGGCCTCAACGACAACAGCCAGCCGGTGTCGCCACCCGCTGGCTGCTGGCTCCGCGCTCGCAGCCGCGGTGCGGGTTCAGCAGGGAAGCTTGCGGCCGCGGGCAGCGCCGGCAGCCAGCAGACCCAGGCTGAAGAGCAACACCGTCACCGGCTCGGGTACCGGCGCGGCGCGGTCGTCGCGCAGCACCACGTTGTCGAGGATCGCGCCGACGTTATCGCCGCCCACCCCTTCCACGTAGATTCGCCACGATCCGGGCTGGAAAACAAAGGTACCGCCGAAAGGTGCGAACGCGGCGCCCGGGGCCAGAGGGCCGATGGGCAGCACGAACTCGGCGCCGCCCGCTTCGATGATGCCGAGGACCACGTTGTCAGCCGCTCCACCGCGTTGGTTGCCGGACAGTTCCACATCGAAGAAGTAGTTCACCCCTGGCGTCAGCGTGAAGCTCTGATTGCTCGTGATGCGCCCGGCATCGCCGGTCGATCCGTCCATGTCTAGACAACCGCCGGCGCCGCCGACGCAGCTGATGCCGAACCCGCCGCTGCGGATGTAGTCGATCGTGCCGCCGCTGACCGTCCAGTTGAGCAGGGCGCTGAAGTTCAGCGCGCTCGCATTGTTGTCGGCGTCGAAGTTGTCCTGGAAGAGGATGCCGGCGTGAGCCGGGGCGCCGGCGAGCGCGGCGGCGAGCGCGGCGGCGAGGGTGGCGGACCTGAGTGACATGAGTGCTCTCCTGCTAATGGGTGGCTGACGCCTCATTCAAAGCAAAGATCGTGCCACACAGTGCCGCACGTCATTAAATGAGCCACTTGGATTCGTCGCACCCGCCCGGCGCGAGCGTTCTGTAAAATCGGCCGACAGTTCCAGCGGGGTCCGGGGCAGCCGCAAGACAGCCGCGCAGTCGGTGCTGCGACGGGTCGGCGGCATCCGGCGTCGCCGGTCATCGCGCGCCAGAGACGACGGGAAGCAACGGTGCTCGCGCTGCAGCAGTTACAGCCGGCGCAGCCGCTCGCCGGCGGCGGCGAGCGTCGCCTCCTGCTTGGCAAAGCAGAAGCGGACGACGCGGTCATCGACACCGTCGTGCCGGAAGACGGAGACCGGGATCGCTGCCACACCGGCCTCGCGCGTCAGCCAGCAGGCGAACTCGCGGTCCGGGAGATCCGAAATCGCACCGTAGCGGGCCAGCTGGAAGTAGGTTCCGTGACAGGGAAGCAATTCGAAGCGCGACGCCGCGAGCTGCTGGCGGAAGAACTCGCGTTTCGCCTGATAGAAGGCCGCCAGACCGAGGTGGCGCGACGCGTCCTGCATGTACTCGGCGATGCCGAACTGGCACGGCGTATTGACCGTGAACACGTTGAACTGATGCACCTTGCGAAATTCGGCCATCAGTTCCTGCGCAGCGAGGACGTAGCCGACCTTCCAGCCGGTGATGTGGTAGGTCTTGCCGAAGGAGGAGACGACGATGCTGCGCGCAGCGAGTTCCGCGTGGGCAGCGACGCTCGCGTGCTGGCGCCCGTCGAAGACGATGTGCTCATAGACCTCGTCGGCAAGGACGACGATGTCCGAGCCGCGCGTCAGATTGGCGAGTCGATCGAGATCGTCGCTGCGCAGCAGGCTGCCGGTCGGGTTGTGCGGCGAGTTGATGATGATCATCCGCGTGCGCGGCCCGAGCAGCGAGCGTACCTGATCCCAGTCCGGCCGGTAGTCGGGAAAGCGCAGGCTGGCGAAAACCGCCCTGCCGCCGACCGTCTCGATCGCCGGCACGTAACTGTCGTAGACCGGCTCGAAGACGACGACCTCGTCGCCAGCCCGGACGAACGCGGCAATCGCGGTGAAGATCGCCTGCGTCGCGCCGGCAGTGACGGTGATCTCGCCCTCGACGTCGTAAGCGGCGCCGTAGAGTTCACGCACCTTGCTGGCGATCGCCGTGCGCAGTTCGACGATGCCGGCCATCGGCGGATACTGGTTTCTGCCGGCCCGCATCGCGCGGCAGGTCGCGTCGAAGAGCGCCGCTTCGGCCTGAAAATCGGGGAATCCCTGCGACAGGTTGATCGCGCTGCAGTCGGCGGCAAGCCGCGACATGACGGTGAAGATCGTGGTCCCGACCTGCGGCAGTTTCGAGTCCACGGCGACGGCAGACTTCTGCATGATGATCCGCGCCCGGCGCGGCCAAGAGTGAGCGAGCGCACAGTGTAAAGGGGCGGCAGCCGGGCAACAAGGCGTGCCGTTCGGCACCCGCGCCGGTGCAGGGACACCGGCAGGCGCACGGGCGATCTGCTAGCATTCGCCGCTGGCGATCGTCCCCCTTCTGGAAGTCACTTCGATGAACACGCACCCCGGCTCGTGGCGCGGCCTCGCCGCCGTGCTGCTCCT
>ERZ761602.8423-NODE-8423-length-10395-cov-6.554545_pt1 | contig 10395 bp, 10 predicted proteins | sample MGYA00512165_ERZ761602 | MGnify/ENA primary metagenome ERZ761602 (study PRJEB28899, sample SAMN02445085) | bioreactor sludge metagenome | biome: EBPR sludge; isolation source: Thorneside wastewater treatment plant | place: Australia: Brisbane, Thorneside...
TCGCCGGCATCGCCGGCCTGGCCGACAGCTATCGCGCGGCCTATGCCGCCCTCGCGCTGCCGGCGCTGCTGTGTGCGTGGGTGCTGATGCGCCGCGGGGGGGCGTAGGTGCCAGGGGACGCGGTGAGCGGCGGGTTGGCCATCGGCGCGAACCGCGCCGCGGTGCACGCAGCAGGTTGACCGGTCAGCCCGCGGGGTGACCGGACCAGCCCCGGACAACATCGGCCAGCGTGGCCAGTGCAGCCGGTGGCGGCCCCTGGACGGCCTGGCCGCTGCGAGAGAAGCGGGGTGCCGGTGCCGGCTGCAGGACGCCGTCCAGCGCGGTGTAGCTGCGCCGGCTGGCCAGGTGAGCATGCGCGGCTGCTTCGTGCAGGGCCAGCACCGGCGACACGCAGGCGTCCGATCCGGCGAACCGCTGCTCCCACTCGGCTCGTGTGCGCTGGCGGAAGACGGCGGCGAACCGGCGAGAGAACTCGGGCCATCGGGCGCGATCGTCCTGCGGCACCTCGGCCGGATCGACGCCCAGCCCCTCGCACAGCAGGGCGTAGAACTTCGGTTCGATGGCGCCGACGGCCATGTGCAGGCCGTCGGCGGTCTCGTAGCAGCGGTAGAAGTGGGCGGCGCCGTCCAGCTGGTTGGCGCTGCGTTCGGGCTTCCAGTCGCCGCGCGCCAGGCGCCCGGCGTACAGGGCCAGCAGCGACGCCGCGCCGTCGACGATCGCGGCGTCGACCACCTGGCCGCGGCCGCTCTCCCGCGCTTCGAGCAGGGCCGCGAGCATGCCGATGACGAGGTAGGTCGAACCGCCGCCGTAGTCGCCCACGAGATTCATCGGCGGCAGCGGCTCCGCTCCCCGGGGCCCGAACGTGGCGAGCGCGCCACTCAGGGCGATGTAGTTGATGTCGTGCCCGGCCATCGAGGCCATCGGGCCTTCCTGTCCCCATCCGGTGATGCGACCGTAGACCAGGCGCGGGTTGCGCTGCGCCACGGCCTGCGGCCCCAGGCCGAGGCGTTCCATCACGCCGGGGCGGAATCCCTCGAGCAGGGCATCGGCCTGCTCCAGGAGCGCGAACGCCCCTTCGACGCCGTCGGGCTGCCGCAGGTCCAGCTCGACGACGCGTCGACCGCGCGAGACCACGTCGAAGGGCGGCCGACGCCCGGCGCCGGGACGGTCCACGCGCACCACGTCGGCCCCCATGTCGGCGAGCAGCATCGCCGCGAACGGGCCGGGGCCGATGCCAGCGAACTCGACGATGCGCAGCCCGCGCAGCGGGCCGCGCGCATTCGGCGGGGGCGTGTGTTCGGTCATGCGGGTTCCGTGCGGCTTGCGGGTTGCGCCGAGCCATGCGGCGATTTTATGATGGCGAAGGCAGTTTCGACATGGTGAAAGACGAATGCCCGGACCGTTCTCGCACCTGCGGGTGATCGACCTCTCCCGCATCCTCGCGGCGCCGCTGGCCGCTCAGAACCTCGCGGACCTCGGAGCCGAGGTCATCAAGATCGAGAAGCCGGGCGTGGGCGACGACACGCGTGCCTTCGGCCCGCCGTGGATGAAGGACGCCGAGGGCCGCGACACGCGCGAATCCGCGTACTTCCTGGCCGGCAACCGGAACAAGAAGTCGGTGACCGTCGACATCGCGACGGCTCAGGGACAGCGCATCGTGCGCGAGCTCGCGGCGCGCAGCGACGTCCTGATCGAGAACTACAAGGTCGGCAACCTGAGGCGCTTCGGCCTGTCCTACGAGGATCTCGTGCCGCTCAACCCGCGCCTGATCTACTGCTCGGTCACCGGCTTCGGGCAGGACGGGCCCTACGCCGAGCGTCCCGGCTACGACTTCGTCTTCCAGGGCATGGGCGGCATGATGAGCGTCACCGGTGAACGAGACGACCGTCCCGGCGGCGGCCCGCAGAAGGTCGGCATCCCGATCGTCGACTACCTCACCGGGCTCAACGCGAGCATCGCGCTGTGTGCCGCGATCGCGCATCGCGAGCGCACCGGGGAGGGCCAGTACATCGACTGCGCGCTGCTCGACATGGCGGTGGCCGTGAATGCGACACAGGCGATTTCCTTCCTGTGCTCGGGCGAGCAGCCCCGCCGGCTCGGCAATGCGCACCCGCAGGTCGTGCCCTACGAGGTGTTCGCCACCGCCGACGGCCACATGATCCTGGCCGTCGCCAACGACGGGCAGTTCCGGAGGTTCTGCCGGGCGGCCGGGCGCGAGGCGCTCGCGGACGATCCGCGATTCGCGACCAACTCCTCGCGCGTGGTCCATCGCGAGTCGCTGCTGCCGATCGTGCGCGAGATCATGGCCACCCGCAGCCGACGCGAATGGCAGGTGCTGCTGGAGTCGGCGGATGTCGCCTGCGGCCCGATCAACGACTTCCGTGACGTGTTCGACGACCCGCAGGTCCGGCACCGCGGGCTGCGCGTGGACGTGCCGCACGCGCTCGGGTCGGCCCCGCTCGTGGCCAGCCCGCTGCGGTTGTCGGCCACGCCGGTGGACTACCGCAGCGCACCTCCGCTGCTGGGGCAGCACACCGAGGAGGTGCTGCGAGGGCTGCTCGGCATGGGGGCCGACGAGGTGCAGGCACTGCGCCAGGCCGGCGTCGTCTGAGGGCCGCGATCAGCGCTGCATCAGCACGGTCGTCTCGTAGTCCAGCGCGCGCTCACCGCGCTGGTTGAGGACGGCGACGCCGACCGTCAGCACGCCACGCGCGGGTTCGCGCGTGTCGCGCTTGCCCAGCACCGTCACCTCCAGGTGCAGCGTGTCGCCGATGCGCACAGGCCGGTGGAAGCGGAACCGGTCCATGCCGAGCCCGGCGAGCGTCTGCGGGCCGAGCACGGACTCGAGCATGCCCGCCGACAGCGACGCTGTCAGGAAGCCCGGCGCGACCGGTCCGCCGAACGGCCCGTCCCCGCGGGCGTGCTCGTGGTCGATGAACATCGGCAACTGCAGCCCCGCCATCGCCGTGAAGTTGACGAGATGAGTCTCCGTGACGGTGCGCCGGTAGCTGACGTGGACGTCGCCGATGCGGAAGTCGTCGAACTTCGGCGGCAACACCTCGATCCGCCGACCGTCGCTCACTTGGTGATCCCGAGGGCCTTCGCGATGCGCGCGGACTTCTCGATCTCCGCGGCCATCTGGCGCGTGAACTCCTCGTTGCTCGGATTGATCGGCTGCGCACCGAGGGCGACCAGCCGATCCTTGACCTCGGCGGAGGTCATCGCGTCGAGCACGAGCTCGCGCAGCCGGGCCATCGTCTCGCGGGGCGCGCCGGCACGGGCGACGAACCCGTACCACAGCGGCGTGGCGGCATAGCCGGGCACGCGCAACGCCTCGGCGAAGTGCGGCACGTCGGGCAGCAACGGCGAGCGCTGGCTGTCGAACAGGCCGAGCGCCCTGACCTTGCCGGCCCTGACGTGCTGCAGGCACAACGGCATGGCGGCCGGATACATGGCGATCTGGCCGCCGATCACGTCGGTCATGGCCTGCGCGGAGCTCTTGTACGGCACCTCGACGATGTCCACCCCCGCGGCCTGCTTGAACAGCTCCATCTCGATCTGGCTCGGCGTGCCGCCGCCGGACGAGGCATAGCTCAGCTTGCCCGGGTTGGCCTTCGCGTAGGCGACCAGCTGCTGCACCGTCTCGATGCCGAGCCCGGGCGTGATCGTCAGGACGATCGGCACGTTGGCCACGCGCGCGACCGGCGCGAAGTCGCGCAAGGCGTCGTACGGTGGGTTCGCGTGCGTGCCCATCACGATGGTGAACGGGTTGGCCACCATCAGCATCGTGTAGCCGTCTGCCGGCGCCTGCGCGACGGCCATCGTGCCGACGATGCCGCTGCCGCCTTCGCGGTTCTCGACCAGCACCGGCTGGCGCGTGCTGGTGGCGATGTTCTGCGCCACGGTGCGCGCGATCACGTCACTGCCGGTTCCCGGCGCAAACGGCACGACGACCTTCATCGGCCGCTGCGGGAAGGTGGCCTGCGCGAAGGCGCCCGGCGCGCCCAGGGACAAGCCGCCCGAGGCGGCCAGCTGGAGGAAGTCGCGTCGGCTAGGTGACTTGCGTTGCATGGTGCGTGTCTCCGTGGGTGGGTGGTGGGTCCCGGGCGGGCGCGTGCGCCAAGAGCCCGTCGGCCTGCGTCCGGTCGAAGCCGAACGACTCGAGGATCGCGAGACTGTCCGAGCCGATCGCCGGCCAGCGGTGGCGCGGGTCGCCGGGATGGCTCTCGGCCACCCCGGGGATGCGCGGGAAGCGGAACTCGAGCGCCTCGTCGGTCACGGGCGTCGCGGCGCCCGTGGCGGCCACGACCGGATCGGACAGCCAGTCGGCCATCGTGTTGACGCGGCTGGCCACGACGCCGCCGGCAGCAAGGCGCTCGAGCCAGTCGGCCGTGGAGCGCTGCTGCAGCACGGCGCCGAACTCGGCCTCGAGCCAAGCCGCGTGCGGGGCTCGCTTGGCGAAACTGCCGAACCGCGGGTCCTGTGCGAGGTCGTCGCGTCCGGCCGCCCTGCACAGTGCCGCGAAGTGCGGTTCCTTGCTCAGCGTGATCGCCAGCCAGCCGTCGCTCGTGCGGTAGACGCCGGCCGGCACGTTCAGCGGCGCCGGATGCTCCCCTTCGAGGCTCGCCTCGACGATCTTGGGTGCCAGAAACGCGGCGCTGGCCTGCAGCAGGCTGACGTCGATGTGCCGCCCGGGTGCGCCACGCAGCCGGGCGTAGAGTGCCGCCGAGACGGCCTGGAACGCGTACAGCGCTGTCAGCGTGTCCACGGCGAGGAAGCCCAGCCGGCGTGGCCGGCCCTGGGCGTCCGCGTTGATCGCCATCATCCCGGAGAAGCCCTGCATGACGGTATCCGTCGCGGGCAGGCCGGCATGGGGACCGGTCTGGCCGAACCCGCTGACGGACAGGTAGACGACGTCCGGATGGCGTTCGCGCACCTGCGGGTAGCCGATGCCGAGACGCTGCGCCACACCGGGACGGAAGCTCTCGATGACCACGTCGCACTGCTCCGCGATGCGCAGCGCCGCTTCCGCACAGGCCGGCCGCTTCAGGTCCAGCGCGAGACTGCGCTTGCCGCGGTTGGCCATGTAGTCGATGGCCGAGTGGCAGCCGTGGCGCGTGCCGATGGCGCGGCTCCAGTCGCCGTCGGGCGGCTCGAGCTTGACCACGTCGGCGCCGTGCTGCGCCAACAGCATCCCGCAGTACGGACCGGCCAGGCCCTGGCTCAGGTCGAGCACGCGCAGTCCGGCAAACGGGAGGTGATCGTGCGGGGCGCCGGCGACTCGGGTTGACACTGTCTTTTCCGTATAGGAAACTTCTTTCTCCATTGTGAATCAACTTGCGTGGCTCGGCAAGCCGCGCGGCCCGATGAGACGACTGGAGACCGACTCCGACCTGACCCACGAGCAGAACCTGCTGCGCGAGAGCGTGGCCGATTTCCTGCAGCGAGAGGTCGCGCCCGCCGTGGGCGAGTTCGAGCGGCGCGGCGAGTTCGACTGGACCCTGCCGGCGCGCCTGCGCGAGTTCGGCTTCGTCGGCGGATTCCTCGGCGAAGCCGAAGGTGGCTACGAGCTGTCGCACATGGACTACGCCGTGCTGATGGAGGAAGCGGGGTACTGCTGGCACAGCCTGCGCGCCATCCTGAACACGATGAACATGGCCGCGCTGCTGCTCGCTCGCCTGGGCACGACCGAGCAGAAGGCGCGCTACCTGCAGCCGCTGCTCGAGGGCCGACTGCGTGTCTGGGTCGGGATCACGGAACCGAACCACGGCTCGAACGTCGCCGGCATGGAGACGCGTGCGACGCGCGACGGCGACCACTGGGTCATCAACGGCCGCAAGCTGTGGATCACGAACGGGGCCATCGCCGAACTTGGGATCCTGATGGCGCGGGTGCCCAAGGGGCCGGGCGACGAACCGCACGGCATCACGGCCTTCCTCGTGGACAGTGCGCAGACCCGTTTCCACAAGGCGCGCGTGCACACCATGGTGCTGCGCGCGACGACCACCTCGGAACTCGTCTTCGAGGACGCGCGCGTGCCGGCGGGCAACCTGCTCGGCCAGGTCGGGCATGGCCTGAAGAACATCCTGCTGGCGCTGAGTTTCGGCCGGCTGTCCGTCGCAGCGGGCGCCGTCGGTGCTGCGCAGGCGGCGCTGGACCTGTCGATCGAGCATGCGCGCACGCGCCGGCAGTTTGGCGCCCCGATCGGGTCGTTCCAGCTGGTGCAGAAGATGATCGTCGACATGCGCGTGCGCACCGATGCCGCGCGCCAGCTCGCGCGGCGTGCCGCGCGCGCGCTGGACCGCGGGCAGCCGGCGCGCCTGGAGTGCTCCGTCGCCAAGCTGTACGCCGCCCAGGCCGCCCACGAGGTGGCCGACCTGGCGCTGCAGGTCCATGGCGGCATGGGCTACAGCGAGGACTATCCGATTGAGCGCATCTTCCGTGACACGCGCGGCGCGGTGATCCCGGAGGGCACATCGGAGATCCAGACGCTGATCATCGGCCGCGAGCTGCTGGGGCTGTCGGCCTTCGGCGGCGACGCAGCCTGACCCGAGAAAACCTGCAGGCGAGGACCGGCATGAGCGAGCGGCTTCTGGATCGACTCGAGGGCTACGTGGCAACTTTCGAGGACCTGCAGGTCGGCGACACGTTCGTCACCTCAGGCCGGACGGTGACCGAGGCCGACGTCGTGAACTTCGCGGGGTTGTCAGCGGACTACAACTCGCTGCACGTCGATGCCGCGTTCGCCGCGACGACACCCCATGGCGGCCGCATCGCGCACGGCCTGCTCGTGCTCGCCGTCACCTCCGGCCTGTGCTCGCGACTGCCGGTGATGAAGCTCCTCGAGCCGAGCATCCTCGGCCTGGCCGACTTGCGCTGCCGCTTCCGCCGCCCGTGCCGGATCGGCGACACGCTGCGCGTGCGCATGACCGTCACCGACCGCCGGCCGGGACGGACGCCGGATCGCGGCACGGTCACGCTCAGCCGCGTGGCGATGAACCAGCACGGAGAAGACGTCATGGAGAGCAACTGGGAGCTCGTCCTGCGCACGCGTGGCGAGGCGGGTCCGACGTGAGCCCCGGGTCGCGTCGCGCACGCGCGGGCCCGCCCGGCGTGTCTCGTTCACTCACGTCCCCTTGCGAGGAGTTCCAATGACTGCACCCATGCTTTGCCGAAACCTCATGGGCCGGCTGGCCGCGCTCGCCCTGGGCGTCGCCCTGAGCTGCGCCACGGTGGCCCAGGGCGCCTACCCGGACCGGCCCGTGCGCCTGATCGTGCCGTTCCCGCCCTCGGGATCCACCGACATCGTCGCCCGCACGGTGGCCGAGCGCCTGGGTGCAGCGCTGGGGCAGACCGTGGTGGTCGACAACAAGCCGGGGGCCACGGGCGCCATCGGGCTGGAAGCACTGGCTCGCTCGCGCCCGGACGGCTACACGATAGGCCTTGGCACCATCGGCAGCATGGCCATCAACCCCGCCGTGAACCGCCGGCTGAGCTGGGATCCGCAGCGCGATTTCGCGCCCGTGGGTTACATCGGCTCCACGCCCTTCGCTCTGATCGTGAATCCGAAGTTGCCGGCCGCGAATCTGCCGGAGTTCATCGCGCTGGCCAAGCGACAGCCGGGCGGGCTCGCCTACGCCACAGGCGGCATCGGGGGTTCGCAGCATGTCGCGGCCGTGCTGCTCGAGGACCTCGCGGGCATCACGATGCGGCAGATCCCGTACAAGGGCAGCGGGCCTGCCCTCACGGACCTGATGGGCGGGCAGGTGGACGCGATGATCGAGCCCGTGGTGTCCGCCGCGCCGCACATGGCCGCCGGAAAGGTCAGGGCCCTCGCGCTGACCGGCAGCAGGCCGTCCCCGAGCTTCCCCGGCATTCCGGTCGTCGCCGACACGATCAAGGGCTACGAAGCCCTGGCCTGGTTCGCGCTCTTCGCCCCCGCCGGCACGCCGCCGCCCGTGATCGCCCGGTTGAACGCGGAACTGGACCGGATCCTGCGTGATCCGCAGGTCGTCGATCGCCTGGGACGTGCCGGCGTCGAGGTCGATCCGGCGCCGCCCGAGCGGCTGGCGAGCTTCTTGCGGGATGAGTTGGAGAAGTGGCGCCGCGTCGTGGCGAAGGCCGGGATCACGTCCGAGCCGTGATGCAGGAGGAAGCGTGGAACTGGGTCTGAAAGACAAGGTCGCGGTGGTCACCGGCTCGGGGCGCGGCATCGGCGCGGAGACCGTGCGAGCTTTCGCGGAGGAGGGCGCCCGCGTGGTCGTCACGGACATCGATCCGCAGACCACCGAGGCGACGACGCGTGCGCTGCGCGAGGCGGGCCATCGCGTGCATGGCGTGGTGGCCGACGTCACCCGCTCCGACGACGTGCGCCGGCTGGTGGACGAGACCGTGCAGCAGTTCGGCGCGCTGCACATCCTCGTGAACAACGCAGGCTTCCCGAAGGACAGCTACCTGACGAAGATGCCCGATGCCGACTGGGACCTGGTGACGGGTGTGATCCTGAAGGGGGCCTATCTCTGCAGCAAGGCCGCGGTGCCGCACATGATGGCGCAGAAGTGGGGCCGCATCATCAACATCTCGTCGCGGGCGCACCTCGGCAACCCGGGCCAGGCCAACTACTCCGCCGCCAAGGCGGGCCTCGTGGGTTTCACGCGGGCGCTGTCGTACGAGGAGGGGAAGTTCAACATCACGGTCAACGCGATCGCCCCGGGTTTCGTCGAGACCGAGGCGATGCGCCAGCTGCCGAACTACGACCGGATCCGTGACAAGTGGCTCGCGGCCACGCCGCTGCCGCGGCTGGGCGTGCCGCGCGACATCGCCGATGCGGTGCTCTTCCTGGCATCCGAACGGGCCGGCTTCGTCACCGGTGAACTGCTCCACGTCACCGGCGGCCGCTACTCGAACTGACGGGCGGTCTCGGTCTCAGGCGGTCGCCGTTTCCATCTGCGTGCAGGCAGCAGCCAGCGCACGCGCATGCTTCTCGAGTGCCGGTGTCATGCGGGCAAGCGGTCCGGCGATGGCCACGGCGTGGTGCTCGCCGGCCAGCACCAGCGACTTCGCGATGGCCGAGACGTCGGTGACGCTCTCGCCGTGCGTGAGGTGCCAACCGCGCTTCTCGCCCTCCGCCACGTCGGCAAGCAGGCGTCTGGCGTTCTGCAGCGTGTTCGGGGTCAGGCGCTCGTAGTCGAGGGTCTGTGCCAGCGCCTCGCGCTTGTCCAGCGGCAGGGCGCCGAGCAAGGCCTTGCCAAGGGCGCTGGAGTGCAGTGAGCGCAGCGCGCTCGTGCGCGCACTGAAGCGGATCGTCTTCGGCGACTCGAGCACCAGCAGGTACTGCGCGAAGCGGTCCAGGCGGCGTGCCAGCACGATCGTCTCGCCGCACTTGTCGCGCAGGGCCTCGAGGATCGGCGTGACGCGCGACAGCACCGGGTCCTTGCCCAGGATGTTGCGCCCGAGTTCGTAGAGCAGGCGCGTGGGGTAGTACGCCCGCTGCCGACCGACCGGGCTCAGGTAGCCGCGCGAAACGAGTGTGTTCACGAGTCCGTGGCAGCTGCTGACCGGAATCTCCATTGCCGCGGCGATCTCGGACAGGCTCATGGGACAGCCGGCCCTCTGGAAGGCTTCGAAGAGATCGATCGTCCGATCGGCTGCCTTGACGCGCTTGTCCGAGGGCATGGCGGTTTGCCGGAATTCTATCGGCCGAAGCTTGACGCCTATCCGGGAAGTCCGGATACCTGCAGCCCGGACACGCGGCCGCTCTCGGCCAAGGCCGTCAACGCCGGCGGCGTCGCCGTCTCGGGCCAGGCCATGGCGCAGAACGGCACGCGCCTGTCGTGCAGTCACGCAGAGGTCGACGAACGCCTGCACGCCATCAGGAAGGACATGCACGAGGACGGCCTGCGCCACGGCAGGCGCGGCGATGGCTGCATTTGCCACGTTGACGGCGCGAACATCGCCGGCCTCGTCAAGGTGGCCGACGCGATGCTCGCGCAAGGCGTGGTCCGAGCCGCGGGCCGCGCGCCCTGCGCGCCTCGAGGCCTGCCACAGTCGCAGCCGCGCGCGCGACGCCAGTCTAGAGCCCGCTCAGCGCCCGATGTTCACGCCACGCGCCAGCTGGGCGCGTTTCTCCTGCCGGTACTCGTCCCAGTCGAGCTCGTGCAGCTGCGCCGCGTGGCGTTCGGTCAGCAGGAACCAGGTGCGCAGCCGGGCCTCGGCGCGCGCCGGCTGCGGCTGCTGGTTGGCCGTGCAGACGGCGATCAGCGCGAGGTAGTAGCGCAGCACGTTGCGCTCCAGCGCCGCCCGCTCGCCACGCACGTGAACCGGGCGGCCGTCGGCATCACGGCCGACGATGGTGAAGCCGATCTTCGAGCGGCCAGCGGTGGCCAGGTAGGCGTT
>ERZ761602.8424-NODE-8424-length-10394-cov-10.400135_pt1 | contig 10394 bp, 9 predicted proteins | sample MGYA00512165_ERZ761602 | MGnify/ENA primary metagenome ERZ761602 (study PRJEB28899, sample SAMN02445085) | bioreactor sludge metagenome | biome: EBPR sludge; isolation source: Thorneside wastewater treatment plant | place: Australia: Brisbane, Thorneside...
TCAGCTCCGACTGGTACCAGGCCGACGACAAGGTCCTGCGCCCGATGGTGCTCGACGCGGCGAGCAAGTACGCCGCGGAGAAGAACATCCAGCGCCGTACCGCCGAGCAGTGCGCGCAGTAAGTTGAAACGTGCCTCCGCACCCGCGGGTGCGGAGGCCTTTCCGTGGAATCGAAGATGAACGCTCCCAATTCAGCCTTCCTCAGCGTCAACAACATCGAGGTGATCTACAACCACGTGATCCTCGTCCTGAAGGGTGTCTCGCTGTCGGTGCAGGAGGGCAGCATCGTTGCGCTCCTGGGTGGCAACGGCGCCGGCAAGACGACCACGTTGCGTGCGGTCAGCAACCTGCTCAAGGGCGAGCGCGGCGACGTGACCAAGGGTTCGGTGGAGTACAAGGGTGAGCGCGTCGAGGCCCTGACCCCGGCCGATCTCGTCAAGCGTGGGGTGGTGCAGGTCATGGAGGGCCGCCACTGCTTCGGCCACCTGACCATCGAGGAGAACCTGCGTACCGGCGCCTATACCCGCACCGACGGCAAGGCCGCGGTCGAGGAGACCCTGGAAAAGGTCTACAACTATTTCCCACGCCTGAAGACGCGCCGCAACAGCCAGGCGGCCTATACCTCGGGCGGCGAACAGCAGATGTGCGCGATCGGTCGTGCGCTGATGGCCAAGCCCAAGCTGGTGCTGCTCGACGAGCCGTCGATGGGCCTTGCGCCGCTGATCGTGGAAGAAGTGTTCGAGATCGTGAAGGATCTCAACACCAAGGAAAGGGTGAGCTTCCTGCTCGCCGAACAGAACACCATGGTGGCCCTGCGCTATGCGGACTTCGGCTACATCATGGAGAACGGCCGCATCGTGATGGAAGGCGCAGCCAAGGACCTGGCGACCAACGAGGACGTCAAGGAGTTCTACCTCGGCCTTTCCGGTGAGGGTCGCAAGAGCTTCCGCGACATCAAGCACTATCGCCGCCGCAAGCGCTGGCTGAGCTGAGCCTGCGGGCGACGCACTTCCTCCATACCGGATCGCGCAAGGATGCCGACATGACTTTTTACGACGATCGCGAAACGCTGCCCGCGGACGCTCGCGAGCGTGCGCTGCTCGCACGCCTCCCCGGCCAGATCGCCCACGCGCGGGCGAGCGCGCCCGCCTTTTCCCGCCTGCTCGAGGATGTTGACCCGGACACCATCATCAGCCGCGAGGCCCTGGCGACGCTGCCGGTGACGCGCAAGTCCGAACTGCTGGAGCAGCAGAAGGCGGCACGGCCCTTCGGCGGCTTTGCGGCGGTTGGCTGGGGGGCGGCGTGCCGACGCGTGTTTGCCTCGCCCGGCCCCTTGTACGAGCCCGAAGGCGCCCGGCCCGACTACTACCGGCTCGCGCGCGCATTGCACGCGGCGGGTTTCCGCGCGGGCGACCTGGTGCATAACACCTTCTCGTACCACTTCACGCCCGCCGGTTCGATGATGGAGACGGCCGCCCATGCGCTGGGGTGCACGGTGTTTCCGGCCGGGGTGGGGCAGACCGAGCAGCAACTGGCAGCGATTGCCGACCTGCAGCCCAATGCCTACGTGGGTACGCCGTCCTTCCTGCGCATCCTGCTCGAGAAGGCGGACGAGGCCGGCCTGCGGCCGTCCTTCACCAAGGCCTTTGTGTCGGGTGAAGCCTTTCCGCCGAGCGTGCGCGACGCTTTCGCAGCGCGTGGCATCCAGGCCTACCAGGCGTATGCGACCGCCGACATCGGCCTGATCGCTTACGAGACGCCGGCACGCGAGGGCCTGGTGGTCGACGAGGACATCCTGCTCGAGATCGTGCGTCCGGGGACGGGGGATCCGGTGCCCGAGGGCGAAGTTGGCGAGGTCGTTGTGACCACCTTCAACCCCGATTACCCGCTGATCCGTTTTGGTACCGGCGACCTTTCGGCCGTGCTGCCGGGTGCGTCGCCTTGCGGACGCACCAATCTGCGCATCAAGGGCTGGATGGGGCGTGCCGACCAGACGACCAAGGTCAAGGGCATGTTCGTCCATCCGGGGCAGATCGCCGATGTGGTGCGCCGCCACGCCGAGATTCGCCGTGCCCGCCTGGTGGTGGACAACCCCGATCTCAACGACCGCATGACCCTCATGTGCGAGGTGGCCGGTGGTGGCAGCGAAGCGCTCGCAGCCGCCGTGGCCAGCAGCATTCGCGAGCTCACCAAGCTGCGTGGCGAGGTCGCCTTCCTGCCTTCCGGCGCGCTCGCCAACGACGGCAAGGTCATCGACGACGTGCGCGTCTACAACTGACACGGTTGGCTGGCCCCCGTGTCGGAGCGGCGCCAGCCGCGAGCTTTTCGCCGTCCCGGCCAGCGCTCATCGCCTTCAACCCCTCGCGGCTCGCGCCGCTCCTACGGGGCGCGAGGCGTTTGAGGGGTGCTGTAGGAGCGGCGCCAGCCGCGAGCTTTTCGTCGTCCCGCTCAGCGCTCATCGCCTTCAACCCCTCGCGGCTTGCGCCGCTCCTACGGGGGGCGAGGCGTGTGAGGGGTGCCGTCGGGGCGGCGCCAGCCGCGAGCTTTTCGTCGTCCCGCCCAGCGCCCATCGCCTTCAACCCCTCGCGGCTCGCGCCGCTCCTACGGGGGGCGAGGCGTGTGCGGGGTGCCGTCGGGGCGGCGCCGGTTGGCATAATGCCGGCCAGTCAAGACATCATCACGGATACATACATGAACCCGGCTCATTCTCCCGCCACGCATGCGCCCCTCGCTGGCGTGCGCATCCTGGATCTCACGCGCTTGCTGCCTGGCCCGCTCGCGACGCAGCATCTGTCCGACTACGGTGCCGAGGTGATCAAGGTGGAGGACACCGGCGCTGGTGACTACGCCCGTACCATGGGTGCGATGGGGGGCGAGACCAGCTACTTCTACCAGGTGGTCAACCGCAACAAGCGCAGCTTGCGCCTGGACCTGAAGCAGGCCGAGGGCAGGGCGCTGTTCCTGCGGCTGGTCGATGAGGCCGATGTCGTCGTCGAGGGGTTTCGGCCCGGGGTGATGGAGCGGCTCGGCCTCGGCTATGCGGTGCTTGCCGAGCGCAAGCCGGCGATCGTCCTGTGCAGCATCTCGGGCTACGGCCAGACCGGTCCGTATGCAGAGCGCGCCGGGCATGACATCAATTACATCGGCTATGCCGGGGTGCTCGACCAGATCGGTGTTGCGGGCGGTCCGCCCGCGTTGTCGAACCTGCAGATCGGCGATCTGCTGGGCGGTACGATGGCGGCGGCGTTGGGCATCATGGTGGCCTTGTTCGATGCGCGCCAGCGTGGCCAGGGGCGTCATGTCGATGTGTCGATGACCGATGCGGCCTTCGCGCACGCGATCTTCCCGCTTGCCGAGGTGCTGGCCAACGGACGTGTGCGGCCGCGCGGCGAGGATCTGCTGGACGGCGGCGTGCCCTGCTATGGCGTGTATGAGACTGCGGACGGCCGCCACATGGCGGTGGGGGCGCTGGAAGAGAAGTTCTGGCACATGTTGTGCGATGCCCTCGAGCGCCCGGACCTGAAGCCCGGCCATCTCGCGGTCGGCGAAGACGGCAAGCGGGTGCGGGACGCACTGGCGGCGATCTTCCGCAGTCGTAGCCAGCAGGCCTGGGTGGCGCTGTTCGACGGTGTGGATTGTTGTGTGACGCCGGTGCTCAGGCTGGAGGAGAGCCTGGAGAATGCCCAGTTGCGCGCGCGCGGCATGGTGATGGAGGTGGGCGGTGTGCGCCAGTTCGGCCCACCTGTCCGTCTCGGTGCCATGCCGCCGGGTGCCGCGAGCCCGGCGCCTGCGCGCGCGGGTGCCGACACCGATGAGATCCTGGCCGGGCTTGGGCTTGGAGCCGATGAGCGCGCCCGCTTGCGTGCAGCGGGCGTGATCTGACGCTGTTCCGGCTTACTTGTCGGCGGGCGCCTTGCGGCGGCCGCCCCGGGCCGCGGGTTTGGCAGCGCTGTCGGCCGCGGCCTGGGCGTCGTCGGCCTGTGCGTTGTTCATCATGTTCCAGGGCCACATCGCAGCGGCAGCGGCGAAGGGGTTGGCGCCTGCGTTTGCGGCGTTGTCCGCGCCCGGTGCGTCGCTGCCCGCCGCATGCTGGCTCATTGCCTTCACGGCGGCGATGGCGGCGCGCTGCATCTCGAGGCCCTGGATGCTCATCTGCAGCATGTTGAGGTTCATCTTCAGCCAGCCCTCGACCGCCTTCATGTCGGCGATGCGCTTGTCGAGTTCATCGACATCCAGCGTGGGCGTGACCATGCCGGGCAGCGAGAAGCCCATGCTGTTCCACATGCCGCGAACGAAATCGAGCGGGTCCTGCGCGTTCTGATCCTGAGACATTGCGGCACTCCCTGTGGGTTGAAGGTATGCAGCAATATTAACCGATGCATGAGGAGCGCTGTGCACGGCCGTACGCAACCGCCCGGGAAGCTCGCGGCTTGCGCCGCGCCTACCGGGGGGGCGCCGCGGTGTCTGTTCCCGCCGTAGGAGCGGCGCCAGCCGCGAGGGGTTGAAGGCGACCGGTGTCGGGTGAGTGCGATGAAAAGCCCATCGCAGCCGCCCGGAAAAGCTCGCGGCTTGCGCCGCTCCTACGGCACCCTGCGCGGTCGATCGCCCTGTAGGAGCGGCGCCAGCCGCGAGGGGTTGAAGGCGACACAGCCCATCGCAGCCGCCCGGAAAAGCTCGCGGCTTGCGCCGCTCCTACGGCACCCTGCGCGGTCGATCGCCCTGTAGGCGCGGCGCAAGCCGCGAGGGGCTGAAGGCGACATGGCCGAGGTCGTGGCCTTCAGGCCGGTGGCGCGGGGTCGGTGTGCGGTGGTGTCTTGCCCGGGGGCTCGGCCGTCGACAGCAGCCTGTTCATGAGGGCTCGCAGGCGCGCCGGGCGTACCGGCTTGTGCAGGAACTGCGCGCCTTCGGCCTGGATGCGGGCGAGGGTCTCGGCGGGGGCTGCCGTGCCCAGCAGCACGGCTGGGAGCGCCTCGAGGCCGGGGCGGGTGCGGATGTCGGAGACCAGTTGGAGGCCGTTGGCGGCGCCATCGAGGTCGACCAGAAGCAGGTTGGGCCCGACGCCGTCGTTGATGAGGGCGTGTGCGTCGTCCGCGCGGCGTGCGGTGATCATGTCGCAGCCCCAGTGCGTCAGCAGATCGGTCAGGGTGCGCTCGGCGGGGACGTCCTCACTCACGAGCAGCACGACAAGGCCGTCGAGGCGGCCGAGTGCGCGGGCGTCGTCATGCGCCCGGGTGGCTTCCGCTGCGGTGCCCGCAGGGACCTCGATGGCGAATACCGATCCGCGGCCGGGGGCGGAGCGCAATTCGACCACGAGCCCGAGCAGGTCGGTCAGCCGGCGTACGATCGCCAGGCCGAGGCCGAGGCCCTTGTCACGCGCGCGTTCCGGGTTGTCGAGCTGGACGAACTCCTGAAAGATGATGTGCTGCTCATCCGCTGCGATCCCTCGTCCGCTGTCGCGGATTTCGATGCGCAGGCGGGTGCCGCGTCGGCGGCAGGCGATCAGTACGCTGCCTTGTTCGGTGTAGCGGATGGCATTGCTGACCAGGTTGGAGACGATGCGCTCGAGCAGGTGGGGGTCGGTGTGGGCACGGCACGGCGGGCAGTGCAGGCGCAGTCGCAGGCCGCGTGCCTGAGCTGCGGCCGAATAGCCGTGTGCGATGCGTTCGAGGCAGGCATGGAGGTCGAAGTGCGTGGGGGCGGGGTTGAGCACCCCGGCGTCGAGGCGGGAAATGTCGAGCAGGCTGTCGAGCAGGCTTTCCATGGCCTCTGCCGACGCCGAGATGCGCTCGGTGATCCGCCGGCTGCGTTGATCCAGGCCCTGCTGCTGGAGTTCGGAGAGGAACAGCCCCAGCGCATGCAATGGCTGGCGCAAGTCGTGGCTGGCGGCGGCGAGGAAACGCGACTTCGCGAGGTTGGCGCGCTCGGCCTCTTCCTTGCGTGCGCGCAATTGTGCGGTGGCGTCATCGATGCGCTGTGACATGGATGCATGCACGTTGGCCAGCCGTTCGGCCATCTCATTGACGCCCTCTGCAAGCCTGCGCAGGCTGCCACCGCCCTGTACGGGTACCCGTTCGTGCAGCCGGCCCTGGCCAATGCGCTGCACCGTCTCGGCCACGCTGCGGATTGGCCCGGTGACGCTGCGGCTCATGCTGCGCACGAGGAGCAGGCTGCCGAGGGCAACGACAAGGAGCCAGCCGGCACCGATCCACAGGAGTTCGATCTGGCGCTTCTGCAGGCGTTCGAGCGAGAGGTCGACCACGACCGTGCCCATCGGGGGTGGTTGCCAGCTGCTGGCGTTACCCGGTTCGAGCTCCAGGCTGGTGATGCCACCGGTAGCGGGCAGCGCACTCGAGGCGATCGGCTCTACGATGCGCAGCCAGCGTCCAGCGCCATTGTGATGGATCAAGGGGGCCGGCGCGGCCGGCGCCAGCGGCCATTCGGTGGCCGGTTTGCCCGCTGTGGCCAACAGCCTGCCGTCCGCGGCCAGGATCGCGACGCCGAGCACGTCATCGGCGGTGAGCAGGGCGTTGCCCAGCTGTTGCAGTGATTGCAGGTCGCCCGAGAAGACGGCGTACTCGCTTCCTGCCGCGAGTTGGCGGGCGTGGGCTTGCGCGCGGGCGAGCAGGGCTTCGTCGAGGTCCGCCAGCCGCAGGCTGACGTGGGTGGCGGTCATCAAGGTGGCGAGCACGATCGTCGGCATCAGGGCGACGAAGGTGACGCGGGCGCGTACGCCCCAGTTGCGCATCCGCTTCATCATGGCACATTGCCCGCTTCGATGGCTTTCAGTCCGCGGTGCAGGGCCTCGGCACTTGGCAGGTCGAGCCCCAGGGAGCGTGCGACGGTAGTGTTGACTTCGACTTCGTACAGGCCAGGCCTGGCAGGCGGTGGCAGCGCTGCACCGGCAAGCGTGTGCAGGGCCAGGGTGGCGGCCTCGGTGCCGACCTGGTCCGGGGTCGTGTACAGGCCGATGACCGCGCCCGCTCGCACGAAGGCAGCCGAGTAGCCGAGTACGGGCGAGCGCAGGCGGAAGGCGGTCAGCAGCACGTTGTGTGCAGTGTGCATGTGATAGATGCGGGGGTCCGGCACGGTGATGAGGACGGCGGGTTCGGCCATCGTCGTGCGCAATGCGGTGTAGAGACCACGGTCGTCCTCGATCACGGCGCTGGATACCGAGAGCGCATGCGCCTGGGCGCCTTGTTCGATAGCCTTCGCGAGTTGTGCGCTGTCGGGGCTGGCGATGAGGGCGATGCGATCGTAGTCGGGGAGTGCGAGCCGGACGAGGCCAAGCTGGCGTTCGACAGGTTGGTCGAGGACGATGGCCGTGCGCGGCAGCATGCTGGGGCGTGCCGGCAAGGCTGCGAATGCCTGCTGGGACAGCAGGACGTGAAGCAGCGGGGCGGGTGGGTCGAGCGCGGTCGCAGTCTGCGCGGCGCGGCTGCCGATCGTGATCACCAGGTCGGCTGGCGGGAGCGCTTCGGCGGGGCTGTCGGCGGTGGAGAGGCGGGTCTCGATGTCGACGGCGGCAGGCGCAGCCGCCAGCGTGCGCCGCAGGGCGGCGAGCGTTTCCGCGTGGATGCCTTCGTTGCCGCTCGAGATCACGAGGATGCGCCCCGCGGCGAAGCCAGGCGCCGATAGCAGCAGGCTGCACACGACAAGCGCGGCAACGACGACGCTCGCCATCAGCGGGCGCCCGGCAATGCGAATGGAATCAATGGCGCAGCCGCCTGGAGTTGCGCCTTGCGTCATCGTCGCCCGCCTTCGGAGCCCGCGGCAGGTGTCACGTGCCGCGGGCAGGACGGGGCGTTGAGGCAAACTGTCATGGTGCGGCGACGGCTGTGCAGGTAGGGTGGCAAGCTTTCGATTGTCCTCCGTTTCTCGCGTTCGGCATAGGGTTTGCCGGTATGCGGCGTGCTATCCTCGGCGCCCTTGGCCGTGGCCGGCGTAACGCTTGGTGTGGGGTGGAAAGTGACTGCGATCCTGATTGTGGAAGACCATGCGCTGGTGCGCGAAGCGATGGTGCAGGGATTGGGCAGGCTTGGAGCCGGTGTGCGCTGTATCGAGGCGGGCAGTGCGGACGAGGCGCTCGCGTGCCTGGATGCGGAGGGCAGTGTGGACCTGGCGGTTGTCGACCTGATGCTGCCGGAAATGAGCGGGTTCTCCCTGCTTGCGATCCTCGGCAAGCGCTTTCCGGACATGCCGGCCATCGTCGTGTCGGCGATGGATGACGAGGCGTCCGTCCGTCGCGCCATGAAGGCAGGGGCGTCGGGTTTCGTGTCGAAATCGAGTTCCGGCGACACGCTGCTGCAAGCCGTGCGCGAGGTGCTCGACGGCGGCGTGCCCACGCCGCCCCGGTTCGCGCCGGCGGCGCCGACGCCCAAGCGCGCCCGCCCGCTGGCAGAGCAATATGGCCTCACCACGGCTCAGGCGAGGGTGCTCGAGTTGCTCGCGAATGGGTCGACGAACCGGGAGATCGCCGACTCGCTGGGCCTGTCCGAAGGGACGGTCAAGGTGCACATGACAGCCATCTTCCGCGCTCTGGGGGTGGTCAATCGGGCGCAGGCGCTGGTGGCGATCGCTCGCGGCGGAACGCGCCTCTAGCGTCGACTGCGTTCAGTGCGAGCGGCGGTCGCTGTGCGCGAGGCGCAGCGGCATGTCGGCAGCGGGCAGTTGCTCGGACGCTTGTTCGAGATCGTAGAGTCCGGTGTCGTCAACGAAGTCGATTTCCAGGACTTCGAGCACCTGGCGCGCGATTGCGCGGCATGCATTGGCAAGCGGGGTCGGCAACTGCTCGGGGATCTGTTTCTGCAACAGCAGCTTGGATGAAGAGAGCGCGTTGACCGGGCGCAGGATGCGATGCTTGTAGGCGCCCATGAGCTGCGCCACGCTGCGGTCCGCAGCCTCGCGTTGCCAGGCATTGTGCGGCCACTGCGTGGGCACCGCGTAGGCGCGCGGAAACATCTCGAGGTCGCGCGCGACGGTGCGGATGTCCTCGTGCGATTCGCGGAAGGGCAGCAGTACGATGTCGGACAGGGCGTAGAGCTTGCGGTCCATCTCCGTGCGGTTGCCGCCGCCGTCGATGACTCCGATCCAGTCCTCGAGCCCGCGTAGCTTGTCGACGACCTTCGTGAGTGCGTCGCGTGTGCGTGCGTCGGCGATCACATAGCGGCGGCCGGTGGGTACGAGGGGTTCGCGCGATGTGTCTGTAAGCACGCAGGCGGCGCGTTGGCCCAGCAGCCCGAGGCCCTGGCACAGCATGTGCGAAAGCGTGGTCTTGCCTGTGCCGCCCTTGTTGCCGATGACGCAAATGATCTCAGCCATGAATGTCCATCCTGAACTCGGAGTACCCGCGAAGGGATGAGCAGGATTATCGGCCCGCCTGTCAGCCCCCGAGCCCGGGAAAAGCGTGCTTTAGTACCCCCATTTCCGCCTAAGAGGCATGTGGGCGGCTGCTGATCCGGTAGGCATGCAGTCGCGTGCGCCGCCGGTCGTCGACGTCGATGACGAAGTCCGCCTCGCAATGGGGCACCGGGAAGCTGTTGCTCACCAGCAGGCTGCCCGGGCGCATCTCGGCGCAGGCCTTGTGCCATACCGCCGCCATCGGAACAGGGGACAGGAAGGCGTACACGACGTCGTAGTGCGCCCATGAGTGTGCGAAGAGGTCGCTGCGTTCAAGCGTGACGTTGGGCATGCCCGCACACAGCGCCCTGCCGAGCAGCCAGGGGGCTGGTGCGAGCTCGACGCCGACGAAGCTGCAGTCGGGTCGTGTACGCGCAAGCGGCCGCAGCAGTGTGCCGGTACCGGCGCCAATGTCGAGCACGCGTGCAGGTTCATCGGGCAGCAGGCGCAGAACGGCCGCTGCGGTGGCGGCATTGCTCAGATAGAGCGGCACCTGCGTCCGGAAGCTGGTCCAGTAGATCAGCAGCAGTGCGACGAATGCGGCGAGATACCAGGCGGGATCGAGGGCGAATCGATGCGCCATGACGGCCATCGGCAGGAAGAGCAGGTGGATGAGCAGCCACCAGCGCGCACTGCCGAGCATGCGCGAGGCCAGCGCGGCGATGCCGGCCTGGGACAGCACCAGCGGCCACAGGCCGGTGACCAGTCCAGTCCGGGCAAGGGCGTAGGCACCGGCGCAGCCGGCCAGCTGGGCGACGAGGGCCATTAGGGCTGGTGCGTGTCTGATGGGGAAGGGCACGATCGCAGGCTGGGTGAGCGCCCGGTAGCGGGCGGTAGAGCGCGGATCATAGCCCGCAGAGATCGGGTGGGCTGGCCTGGGGTAAAAAAATTTCAGAAAGTGTTTGACACTTCGCGGGGTGAGCACTATAGTGCGGGGCTTCCCGACGGAGGGATACCCAAGCGGTCAACGGGATCAGACTGTAAATCTGACGGCTCAG